>Ga0209236_1000905_pt1 | contig 17653 bp, 18 predicted proteins | sample GraSoi013_1_40cm_FD_185819 | JGI IMG/M metagenome (GOLD analysis project Ga0209236, IMG submission 185819) | Grasslands soil microbial communities from the Angelo Coastal Reserve, California, USA - Sample 09_27_2013_1_40cm (SPAdes) (version 2) | ecosystem: Environmental > Terrestrial > Soil >... | reverse complement strand
TCCTCCGTGAATCCGATGTCGCGCAGCGCCGCGAGCGCCGTTTCGAGGAAGCGCGGCGTGGGTTGGACGCCCTTCTTCCGCGCCTCGGTCTTGTCGTGCGGAGTGATGCCCGGCCCGCAGGCGAAAGCAATGCAGGCCGCCGGGTCTTCGACGACCTCGCGCAGCAGCGCCGCGCTGATCCGGCCCGCCCGCGCTTCGCCGTATGGTCCCTTCAACTTCTCGGGACTTTCGCGCGTGAGCGTGTGGACGATGCGAAGCCTGTCCTGATGCCGCCGCTGCAGATCGAACAGCTCGCGGGCGAAGATCACGTCGTCCCAGGTCTTGTTCGAGTACACGAGGGTGTGGCGTAGCTTCGAGTGCTCCTGCAGGCTCTGCTTGAGGATCGAATAGTTGGGCACGATGCCCGACCCGGCGCAGATGTGGAGCAGATGCTCGGCGCGCTTGTCGACGTCCGGCGGGAGCACGTAAGGCCCGGTGAACCCGGTGATGACGAGGCGCATCCCGCGCGTCGTGCGCTTGACGAGGAGCGGCGAAAGGAGCGGAGGGTACTTGGTGAGCCCGCTGGTGAAGCGCTCCTCTTTCACCGTGATGGCGAGGAATCGCTCGTGCGGCGCCGACGACAGCGAATATGCGCGCGGCGGCTCTTTCTTGCCCTTTACCTCCTCGAAGTAGGAGATGAAGCGCTCGAGCGCGTCGAACTGGTGGGCGTCGATGGTGAGGAAGTGGCCCGCCTGGTACTCGAGGCGGTCGTTCCCGGTGAAGAGCAGCAGGGTGCTCGTGTCCGGCGTCTCCTGGATGGCGTCGGCGACCATCACTTCCAGTTCCTTGATCCGCTTGCGCGGCGCATTCATGTCCATCGGGTCTCCCTGCCAGCGTTCTGCCCTGTGCGCGGACAGTCCAGCGACCCCGCTCGTTGTGTCGCCGTGGATCAGGATGGATCAGGTATCTGCCCGCGCAAACCCCGAAGGGTCGCATGGGGTGAGTCCCTGCGCTCGAGGAACAGGTGTTTGGGCACCTCAGGGCCAGTGCATTCGCGTAGCATTTTGCACCCGCGTCCGAATGGATCGGGCATCATCACGCTGCAATGCGCATCGCCAGGCTCTGGCGCGGTCAACAAGTGCTAAGGGTGTCAGAACGTCGCAACTGTGGCGCTCGATCAAAAATGGCCGTCATGGTGTGGTCGACCCGGACGGCTGCGATCGAGGGACTCGAGCGCGCACTTACAGAGCCGACGTACTTCGGACGCCACGCTACGGCATCAAGGCGGCCAGGACGGCGTACTACGGGTGCCCGGTGTCGGTGCTCACGACGGCCCAGGCGGCGTTCCTCGTAGGGCTTGTGCAGAACCCCACCGGCCTGAATCCGCTCGCACATCCTGACCTCGCCGCGAAGCGCCGGCAGTACATCTTGAATTCGCTCGCAGATGCCGGCGTCATCTCCGAGGCCGAGGAGGCGAAGCCGGCAGCGGAGAACGCTGAGTCCATTATTGTGATGCCGAAGGCCGCCGCTTGTCCTTGAACGTGGCCGCGAAGTCCAGCGGTGCCCGTTGGACAGGTTTGGACAGGTGCCAGTTCCATCTGGGGCCATGCAGGGCCATGGAGGGTCACGAACCCGGGCTTGCAACGCTGCGCTTCAGAGGGGATGGGGCCACGTAGGCCCATCGAGGGCTACGCAGGGTCATACCGAGCCGCTCCTTCGATTCCCGCCGCCTCCATTTTTATCAATGATTATAGGTGCTTGCTGCGGAGGCGTCCGCCACGGACACTCTTGCGTCCCAAAGGCCCAGCAGGCCCTCGTCTTATTTGACTTCAGGTAGTTGGCAGTAGGGCCAGTGCCCACTGCCACAAGCGTTGCCACGACGATCGAGCAGCTGCACCGCGTTCCGGCCTGCAGATGCCTGCACTTGGCTGCGATCGGCTGTGCGTGGGTTGACTACACCCCCGTCGCGCGTGGTAGCCGGGTCGCTCGCGCCGCCAGCACCGGTGCAGGCGCGCCAATCCACACTTCCGAGGTGGCCGATGATCCGCTCGCTCCTCGCAGGCCTGATCGCATCCCTTCCGCTCGCCGTGCTCGCCGCCGACGGGCCCGCTCCTGTCGACAAGCCGGGGCCGCGCAAGTCTGCCTTCTACGATTTCTGGAACCTGAGCGCCGAGTTCACCGGCGGCATCGGCAACATCCCCGCCGCGAGTTGCACGACGCGCGTGGCAGACCAGCCGTCGGTGTTCGCGGGCAACATGCTCCTCGACTGCAACGGCGAGTTCCCGCACAACGAGACCACGATCGCCGTCGATCCTGGCAACTCGAACCACGCCATCGGCGGGTTCCACTCCTACCTGCTCAGCTTCAACGGCTCGACCGTGGTCGCGCGCATCGTCGGCTCCAGCTCGGTGACCTTCGATGGCGGCCAGACCTGGCGCCACGTGCTGCCGCCCATCAACCCGTACCAGTTCACCGGCGATCCCGCGCTGGCCTTCGACGCGCGCGGGCGCGTGTACTTTGGGAACATCGCCGACCACGAGGGACCAGGCGGGAACTTCACCGGCCCCAGCGTCGTCGTGGCCACCTCCCTCGACGGCGGGCTCTCCTGGAGCAAACCCGTTACGGTGGCGAAGGGCACGACCGCGATCACCGCCGGCAGTCCGTTCGGGCCCAACATCTTCAACGACAAGGACTTCATCGCGACGGACACGTCCGCGTCGAGCCCGTTCCGCAACCGCGTCTACGTGACGTGGAGCAAGTTCACCGAGTTCCTCAATCCGAACACGACGCTCTTCCGCATCCCCATCATGGTCTCGTTCTCCGACGACGGGCAGACGTGGAGCCAGCCGCGCGAGATCAGCGGCTTCAGCCCCTTCTGCAACGCGGCGCTCTTCGGCCAACCCAACGAGTGCGACCTGAACCAGGACTCGTATCCGGTGGTCGCTCCAGGCGGGAAGGTGTACGTCAGCTTCGAGAACTTCAACACCGTCGGGCTCAACCAGGCGCTGGTCGTTTCCTCGCGGGACGGGGGCGCGACCTGGAGCAGCCCCTCGCAGGTGGACTTCCTCTTCGACCTGAACTTCCCGCTGAACGTCGACGGCCGCGAGACTCTTACGGGTTGCCAGCTGCGCTACGGCGTCAAGGCCAACACCGCGACGGACCCGAGCGATCCCACGGGCAACACCGTCTACGTGGCCTGGGCCGACAACCGCAACGGCACGGCCAAGGCGACCAACACGGACGTGTTCCTGGGCCGCTCAACGGACGGCGGCGCCAGCTGGAAGGTGGTTGCGGTGGACACGGCAAAGAATGACCAGTTCTACCCGTGGGTCGCCGTCGCCGCGGACGGCCGCGTCGATGTCGGCTACATGGACCGCTCGTATTCGGCGGGCCAGTCCGTCTGCCAATACGGCTTTTCGCTCACGCGTCTCACCTTCGGCTCTCGGGGCAACGTGCTCAACAAGAGCAAGATGAGAGTCGATACGGGGCTCTCCGATCTGAACCACTCCCTCTGGTTCGCGGCCAGCGCCGCCGATCGGAACTCCCGCTTCATCGGCGACTACAACGGCATCGCCATCGGTTCGGACGGAGCGACCTGGAGCCTGTGGACGGATCAGCGCGCCTTGGTGCCGGGCTCCTCGACGTTGCACGGGCAGCACGCGGTGGGCGCTCTCACGCCTCGCTGAGCTCGCGCGGCAACTGTCGAGCTCAGCAGCGGCGATGTGGTCGACGAGCGCCCGCGTCTTCTCCTCGACGCACGTCAGAGGTGACCGGGCTCGCCCCGGTGTGCTGTGGGCGGTCTAGCTTACTCGATCGGCCCGGCGGGCCTGCACGGGTCGCGCGACTATCGGCTATCAGGTGATACGCAGCGCGCCTGTCACTTTACCCAGCCGCCGGTCGAACGTCGCGAGCGGGAGCATCCCCGCAGCCTGGGCATTCGCCAGGAGGACACAGTCGGCGAAGTCGGCCCTCGAAGATCGGTAGCTGACCAGTGCTGTAGCCACCTCGGCGGGGCGCTCGAGCACGAAGTCGGCGCCAGCGAGGAGCTGCTCAACGACGGCGCCGAGGTCGCGCCGCGCCAGGCGGTACGTGTAGGCGAGGACCCAGATCGTCTCGACGAGCGCGACTTGCGACACATAGAGGGGCCCCCTCTCGGCGATGCAGCGCTGGGCCGCGCGGAGCTGAGCCGGGTGGTCCGCCACCAGCAGACGCACCAGGACATTCGTGTCAGCGGCGGCCACTCGTGGCCCCGGCGATGATCCCTTTGCGAATCTCGGAGAGGCTGGCCCGCTTCACCTTTCTCCGTGCGGTGATCCGGTGGATCTCGTCGAGCGTGCTTCGCCTTGCACTGACTACGGCGGTGTCGCCCCGTATCTCCCAGTAGAGCTCCGAGCCGGGCCCGATGCCGAGGCGCTTGCGCACGTCAGCGGGAACCGACGTCTGGTTCTGAGCAGTGACTCGCGAAGCAGCGCCGGCCACGGTCACCTCCTTTCGATTACCCTGGGTAATATACCTGGGGCGCGCGACTCGAGCAAGGCACGGATACGCGGGCGTCCAGAAGCCGAGGATCTCGAGCAGCTAGAGTTCAGGTACGCTGCGCGCATGGCTAATACCGACGTGAGGTTCTCAATCGAGGAGGCCCGAAAGATCCGCGACGAGATGCGGAAGCTGAGCGACGAACTCGAGGAGGCGCGCCGTACCAGCTTGCGGACGATTCCGGAGGCCCCCCACTTTCCTCTCTTGCTAGAGGCCGTGCACGCAGCTCGCGACGTCGGCTTGAATCCGACGACGACCGCCGGCAACGCCGCTGGATACACGCTCGCATCGCTGGTGCGATGGGCCACGAACATTCGGCCTTCATGATTCTGGTCAAGGCTGAACTGTGGACCGAGGCCTACGGTGTAGCGCGAATGGGATCGGAACTTGCGATTAACCTGGTCTGGGTTGCCGAAGGTGGACCGCGGGAGCACTTCCCCGACGCCGACAGCCGTACGACCGCAATGATTCTCGATGGCCGAAATGCAGCACGAGTCTGGTTTGAAGAAATGCACGCTGCGGGCGCAACGCTGCGCACATCGGACGGTCGGTCGTGGGTGGAGGTGCTGGCGGACGCGAAACCGGTCCCGCATTTCCCGCGCCACTTGAAGACTCGCGCGGACTGCACCCCAATCACGAAGGAACTCTACGCGTTTGCGTACCGCGGGGAATCGACAGCCGTGCACTCCACGGCGGGCCTTCTGGGCGGGCATGCGACGGGCCAGCCGCCGATTCCGCCGCATCTGATCGTTCACAATGTGCTCGTCGCCTCGTTCTTGGTATTCGCCGCAGCGGGGAACATGCTCCAGGACGAGCGATGCGGAGCAATAGCTCGCCGTCTAGATGCAGCGCATAAGTCCGGGCACAAGGGATAGCCCTCAAGCCTTCTCCGTAACGGTTTTTGGCGCGCCAGCTTCAGCGGCCGCACTTGCGCGCAAAGCTTCGCCCAGCCGAACGAGGTGTACAGCTCCATGACGTCGGAGCCTGGTGCGCCGTGCGTGCAGAGGTGGAGGATGTCCTTCTCGGCGCCGTCCTCGCGGTAGAGGGTGATGCCGGTGCGGCGTAGGTCATGGGAGCGGCGCAGGCGCAGGCCGAGCGCGGAGCAGTCGATGCGCAGCCGCTTGTAGCTGTCGTGGTCGGTGCGCATGCCGCCGAACGCGACGCGTGGCCCACGGTTGGTCGGTCGTGGATGCGGCACGACCAGGTCGTCGGGCCCGGGTGCGCGCTCCTGCTGCTCTGCCCAGCCGCGCATCTTCCACTCGGCCAGCATCGCCGCGAGCACCGGGTGCATGGGCATCCAGCGTTCCGCCCCTGTCTTCGTGTCGCCCTGGACATAACTGGTGAGCACGACCAGGCGGCCGAGGGGCTCGATTCAGGAGACAACGTTTCGCCAGCGCAGGCCCGCAGCCTCGCCGTGGCGCATGCAGCCAGCCGATCCCGGCGAGGGCGTAGAGGATGCGGCGGTCCTGCGGCACGCGCGCGTCGCTGATGAGCTGCTCGAGCTCCTCGCGGCTGAACACGGCGCCAGCCCTTCTTACCGTCGCGAACGCGGCCGAGCTGGAAATGCGTCAGGATGCACGGCTGGTGGCTGCACAATCCGGCGATTTGCGCGTCGCGGAAGAGTGCGCGCAGGACGGAGTAAACGTTCCTCACGGTGCGCGGAGCGAGTTCTTTCGCTCGTACCTTCGCGATCACGTCGGCGACGTGCCGCGGCTGCACCTCCTCGAGCCGCATCGATCCGATCGCCGGGTAGACGTGCGTCTTGAGCCGGCTCTCGTCGTCGTCGACGGACCGGACGCCGAGCTCGCGCCGCTTCTCCAGGAAGCTCTTGCCGAACGACCCGACCGTCGGGGGCGCGCCCGTCGCCTCGGTGAACTCGGCACCGGCGTCGAGGCGAGCCTGCGTTAGACGGCGCAGCTCAGCGCCTTCGCCTCCTCGCCGACGTAGTACTTCGTCGGGATGTTCTTCCATTCGCCCGGGCGGTCGCGCAGCCGCATCCAGAGCTTGTTGCCACGAGCAAAGACTGTCGTCCCTCCCCCCGGAGGCGGCGGGAATCCGAACCGCACGATGGTGTTCACCAAGTCGACGAGTGGGCTTGCAACCGCGAGCGAGCGCGCCCCGGAGGAGAACCCGTACGGTCTCCCGCTGCCCGAGGTCGCCCGGCCATGGGTACGCGAGGCCGCAGTCCCCGCGTCCTCCAGCGAGTGAACGCGACATCGAGGATGCGCTGCCGCGCCGCGAGGCGGCGCTGCGCCGCGCGCTCGCGTAGATCCGACCACCTCGCTGCTGCTTTCCCCACGCGCCGGGCCGTGAACTGTCCCATCCGGCCCCGGTCCAGTGTCTGTGTGATCCAACCAGGAGGATCCAGATGAAGCGAATCTCTTTCCTGCTCGCCCTCACCCTCGCCGCCTGCGGCGGCGGCGCGTCCGTCTCGCTGAGCGCGCGCTCCGGCTCGGCCGCGTCCACGGCCGCGCAGCCTGGCACCATCTCGCAGGCGCTCACGCTGACCAACGGCATCGTGATCGACCGCGTGCGCATCGTCATCGGCGACCTCAAGCTGGAGCGCGCGGGCGGCGACCTCGCGAACGACGCGGACGATCAGGAGTTCGAGACCGGCCCGTTCCTCATCGACCTCTCCTCCGACGCGGACCTCTCCGGGTCGGTGAAGACGGTGGTCTCCGCGGACGTTCCGGACGGCACCTATAGCGAGGTGAAGTTCAAGATCCACAAGCCCGACGCCAGCGAGCCGGGCGTGTCGGCCAACGCGGGCCTCTCCGCGATGGCGCAGTTGGGCGCGTCCATCGTAGTGGACGGCACCATCGACGGCGCCTCGTTCACCTTCACCTCGGCGCTCGAGGTGGAGCAGGAGTTCGAGGGGACCTTCACCCTCAGCTCCGGCGACCGCAACGTGACGCTGAACGTCGACCCCCAGACGTGGTTCGGCGGCACGGGCGCGGCGCGGCTGGACCCGCGGCTCGACGCCTCGCGCTCGCAGATCGAGAGCAACATCAAGCTCTCGATGAAGGTGTACGAGGACGACGACCGCGACGGTCACGAGGACCACTAGCCGCTCGCGGGCTCTAGAGCATTGCGGGCGCGGCGCCGGTCCCCCACGGCACCGCGCCCTTTCTTTGCCCCTGCGCAGCCAGCCCTCCGCCGCACACGCCCCGGCCCGCGACGCCGGCTAGGTGGAGCAGGGCCTCGCGCGCTATCCTGGGCGCATCGCTGAGCTTCAGCACCTTGAACGGGTCGGGTATGCCGCGGCGCGGGGCAATCTTGACCTCTCGCTGCGGTCTTTCACGATCGTTGGCCGCCATTCAACACGGACTCGCCGAAACCCTGCGCTCTACTTCTGCGGGAGTTCTTGAGATGAAGTGGCCTGCCTCTCCGGCCAGGTCGAGGCCTGCGGGCGCCCCTGCAGGCAGACCACGAGTGTAGAGGCCCGGTCAGGTCAGGGGGCATCCAAATACGGGCAGACGCTCTGTGCCCATATTCCGCCTCCCTCCGATCAGCGCCCCGCCACTTTTCCATCCGCTGCCCGCAGTGACTTGAACGCCGCTCGGATCTCCGCAGCGAAGAGTTGCGGCTGTTCCCAGGCCGCGAAGTGACCGCCCTTGTCGACCTCGTGAAAGTAGATCAGGTTGCGATAGGCGCGCCGGGCCCATGTCTCCGGGGGTCGATAGACGTCCTCCGGGAATACCGTGATCGCCACCGGCAGCGAGATCTCGGCAGTCTTCTGCGCGGCCGCACTGATAGGGCTCCGTCCGCCGTTCTCCCAATAACTCCGCGCTGACGAGGCCGCGCTGTTCGTCAGCCAGTACAGCGTGATGTCGTCCAGCACCTCGTCTTTCGTCGGGGACTTTTCGGGATCGTCGCCGAACGTCCACTGCGCGAAACCTGGATGCACGAGAATCCACGCCGCGAGGCCGGCCGGGGAGTCCGTCAGGGCATACCCTACGGTCTGCGGCCGCGCGGCCATCATCACGAAGTAGCCCGCGTTCCCCTTCTTGCGGTACGTACTGAGCGCGTCGAACACCGCGCGTTCCTGTTCGGAGAGTCCCGCCGGCGCGGGTCCGCCGCCGGCGAGCGCCGCGTCCACGTCGGGCGGCACCGTCGCCGGCAAGTTCACGTGGATGCCGAGCAATCCTGCCGGCGCCTGTCGCGCCATTGCGTTGTCGACGATCGCGCCCACGTCTCCGCCTGTGCGACGTAGCGGGTGTACCCGAGGCGGTTCATCAGCTCCGCCCAGACTCGCGCGATGTGGTCGGTGTTCCACCCGGTGCCCGTCGGCTTGGCGGAGAAGCCGTAGCCCGGCAGGGACGGGATGACGACGTCGAAAGCGTCCTCGGCGCTGCCTCCGTGCGCGGTTGGGTCCGTGAGCGGTCCGATGACTTTGATGAGCTCGAGCACGGAGCCCGGCCAACCGTGCGTGATGATCACCGGAAGCGCATTCTTGTGACGAGAACGGACGTGAATGAAGTGAATGTCCAGCCCATCGATGTTCGTCGTGAATTGCGGCAAGGCATTCAGCGTCGCTTCCACCTTGCGCCAGTCGTAGCCCGTCCCCCAGTAACGTACGAGCGGCTGAATCTTCGACAACTGCGCGCCTTGGGATCGATCCGTGACAGTCTCCCGGTCGGGCCACCGCGTAGCCGCGATGCGTTGGCGGAGGTCGACGAGTGCCTTTTCCGGAACGTCGACATGGAAGGGGCGGATTGCGGCTGTCGCGGCCTCCGCCGTCGAGGCCGCCTGCGGCTGGGATGCCTCCGCCGCTGCAGTGCCTTTCATGTTCGTGCCGCTCTCGCCCGCGACGCCCTTGCCCTCGCGTGCGCACGCGAGCGTGAGCGCACAGCCTGTGACCCAACCAAGGCTCTTCATGGTGACCCTCCCCAGCGCAACGCGGGCTCCGCCGGTCGGTAGCGGTGGCAGCGTTCTCGATCCACGCTGCAGCGCTTGGATGACAATTCCCGCAGGCGGGAAAGTCAAGCTCGGGAGGAATCACGGGGTGCGACGATCGGCCCACCGAGCGGATCAGTCCTGTTCGGCCAACAGCTGCGCTTGCGTCTTTCCGTACCGATAGAAACTCGCCTTCTCGCCCTTCGCCCAGGCTGTTCGCTGCTCCGCGCTGCTGATTTCCCAATCGGGACGGCAGCGCTGCAGCACCGCGCGCAGGTCGAGGCGCAGCTCCGCCGCCGTCGGCCGGCCGAAGAACCAGTAGCCGTTGTAGATCTTGTAGACACGCAGGCCAGGCTCGAGCACCAGCGTGTGAGGGATCATCGGATTGTGATGCGGGTCGGTGTATTCCGCGATGTCGAGATCCTTCTGCACTTTGCGCCCGGGGCCCGAGAGAAACGTCCAGTGCGCGCCGACGCCAGAGCGGAACTCATTCGTCTCGAGCAGGTTTGTCGGTGGAGATCGTCACGAGACGGCAGTAGCCCACCTGCATCTCGCGATGGAGTTGCAGGACCCCTTCGTGTTGCCTCCTTTCTTTCCTGCGCGGCGGGGGTTTGCAGACCCCGGCCGCGGGTCTGTTGGAGTGATGTCCTCTTCCGCTGCGAACAGACATTCGAGCCGCTTGTCCTGCATCTCACCGGAGACGGACCGCCGCCTTCGGGATGGCTGTTCCACTGCGTCGTTCCAGCAGCGGAATGGTGGAATGACATCGTGTTCACGTGAAGCCTGATGCTGTTCTTCCGGTCGGACGAAGCATTGGACGAATGGTGCAAAGCGCGTCAACACCCGCGGCGGCCCATCGCAACGCTTCCACAGCTCTGGCGGATGGCGGTGGCCTGGTACGCGAACCGCTTAAGTGCACAAGCGCGCGGCCGGATGCGAACGAGATCAGGCAGATCTTCGCGCGGATCGGCCTGCCGGACCCATTCTGGGATCCCCGAGCCGACAGGTTCTGAGCGCTACCTCGTCGCTCTCTGAATCCGGTCGCTTCACGCCGGCCGGTCACCGTGCCGACTGATACGAAGGTGTCGTCGATACCTTCGTCTGATAGATCCACAGATCGTTGCGGTAGTTTGATTGAGCGGCGGCACGCGAAGCGCCTAAGTCCACTTAGGCCGCCGATCGGAATTACGTAATCAACTTCGGCGCGGCGCAACCTCATAGTTCCAGTCGCCGTGGAAGGCGTCCGGGCCAATGCGATCGCGCTCGCGCCGGCCGAGGCACGACGTATTACTTCGTGGTGACAGCGGTGAATGGCGGCGGCGAGAGCCCGGACTCATCGCCCGCGGCATCGGCGATCCCCGAGCCTCCCCCGCCGGGAGCACCGACTAGCGTGCTTGCCGCGGCCGGGGATGGCCAGGTCACTCTCTCCTGGACGGTCTCGAGCGGGGCGACCTCGTACAACGCCTACTGGTCGACGTCCGCAAGTGTGTCCAAGTCCACCGGGACCAAGATCCAAGGGATCGCGAGCGGCGACGCGGTAACCGGCCTCACCAACGGCACGACATACTATTTCGTGGTGACGGCTGTGAACGGCGGCGGCGAGAGCCCGGATTCTTCACCCGCGGCTGCGGCGACTCCAGTGCCCCCGACTCCGGCGGCACCCACTGGCGTGACTGCGGTGGCCGGTGATGGAAAAGTCACCGTGTCGTGGACGCCCTCGAGCGGGTCGACGTCCTACAATGTCTACTGGTCCCCCTCCGCGACGGTTTCAAAAACAAACGGGACCAAGGTCGCCGCCGCGGTGAATGGCGGGTCGATCACCGGTCTTCCGGCCGGCGTGTCGTATTACTTCGTGGTCACGGCGGTGAATGCAAGCGGCGAGAGTGGCGACTCGTCGCCTGCCGCGACGGCAACGCCACTGCCCATTCTCTTGGGCTCCTATGCCTATAGCGGCGCCGGCGGCACCGACATGGCAGTCGACTCCTCCTCGAAGCAGGTCTACATCTCGGGAGGAATGGGCCAGGCGGGGCTCATCCGGGTCAACGCGTCCAATCCGGCGAGCATGAGCCAAACCGCTCTGTCGAACGGAGGTGGCGTGGCCGCTGACAATCAGACGGGCCGATACGCCACCACTGATGGTTACGGCGGACATCTCAACGTCTACAACTCGAACGATACGCTCTATGACAGCCAGACGATCAGCGGGTGCGGCGGCTCCCTTACCGGAGATTCCATCACAGGCCGGTTCTTCATCAGCTCGCAATGCAACGATCACATCGCCGTTTACAGCGAAGGTTCGAAGTCCCTCCTCGCCAACATCGCGAACAATGGCGTCGGCTCACTAGCGGTGTTTGATCCCGGGACCGGCAACATCTTCGAGAACCTCACGCCGAACTATGGCAACGGCAACGTCGTCGCACCGCTCGTCGTGAGCTCGTCCTACGCGACGAGCTTGCCGTTCACCGGTTTTGTCATGGCCGCGGATGGGGCAATCGGGCACCTCTACGTCGGCGCGAACAACGGAGACTTCCGCGTCCTCAATAGTTCGACATTCGCCACGCTACACACCTTCCCGGGGACATCCTTCTCATCCGTCGTGGCCGACACGTCGCTCAGCCTGTTCTACGCGGCGTCCGGCAGCACGATCACCGTCTATGATGCAAACACGTACGCCCAGATCACGTCGCTGACCCTACCGAGCACCATTCAGAACATGAAGATGGTGCCCGGCGACAAGCGGCTCTACGCCATTGACGGAAGTAAACTCTACGTCATTCAGACACAAGGCTCGGGGCCTGCGGCTCCGACCGGCGTGACCGCGGTGGCCGGCCAGGGGCGAGCCAGCATCTCCTGGACCGCCTCGAGCGGGGCGACGTCCTACAACGTCTACTGGTCCACCTCGGCGACCGTCTCGAAAGCAAATGGGACGAAGGTCGCCGGCGCGGTGAGCGGCGGAACGATCACGGGTCTCGCGAGTGGAGTACCGTGCAACTTCGTCGTTACGGCCGCTGACCTCAGCGGGGAGAGCGCCGAGTCGTCGCCGGCTGCGACGGCAACGCCAGTGCCCATCGTGCTGGGCACCTACTCCTATAGCGGGGCTGGAGGTACCGACCTGGCCGTCAATTCCGCTTCGAAACAGGTCTACATCTCGGGAGGCATGGGCCAGCAAGGGCTCATCCGAGTCAATGCCTCTAACCCATCCAGCATGAGCCAGTCCACGCTGTCGTACGGTGGTGGCGTGGCTGCCGACAGCCAGACGGGCCGATATGCGACGACGGATGCTTACAGCGGACACCTCTACATCTACAACTCGGATGATTCACTCTATGACTCCCAAACGATCAGCGGGTGCGGCGGCTCCCTGACCGGAGATCCCGCGACAGGCCGGTTCTTCGTCAGCTCGCAATGCAGCGATCACATCGCGGTCTACAGCGAGGGCTCGAAGCTCCTGGTCGCCAACATCGCGGCCGGCGGCACCGGGTCAATACCGGTGTTCGATCCGGGAACTGGCAACCTCTTCGAGAACCTCACGCCGAACAACAACAAGGGCAGCGTCGTCGCACCGCTTGTCGTGAGCTCCTCGTATGCGACGAGTCTGCCGATCACCGGCTTCGTCATCGCTGCAGACGGAGCGCTGGGGCGCCTCTACGTCAGTGCGAATAACGGAGACTTCCTCGCGCTCAACAGCTCCACGTATTCCACGCTACACACCTTCTCCTCGACGTCCTTCTCCTCTGTTGTCGCCGACACCTCGCTCGGCCTGTTCTACGTGGCGTCGGGCAGCACCATCAAAGTCTACGACGCAAACAGCTACGCCCAAGTCAATACGCTTACGCTATCCGGCGCCATCCAGAACATGAAGATGGTTCCGGGCGACAGCCGGCTCTATGCCATTGACGGAAGCCGCCTCTACGTCATTCAAACCGAGTAGAGGCGCCTGAAAGCAAGCGCGGCTCGTGGGGCTGACAACCTCTCGATGACCGCACGATCGCCGCTGAATTTGACGGCGTTCGATAAAGAGATTCAGAAGCACCTGCGCAATTTGCCCCTGTCGGCGAGCACGGCCGTCGATGAGGCCACCCGGCTGCGAAGCTCGACGCCTCTTTTCTGGGCCTGGGGAGCGACGAGCGACACCGCATCCTGGATGGTCGCCTCGGCGCCCGGCGCTTCGAGCTGCAGCTCCATCCCTGCGCGGCCGGTGCATGGCACCCTGCGCGGCGGAGTGTAGTCCGCTGCCGCCGCGCCCTGCTAGGCTGAGCGCTATGCTGCGCCCTGAAGACGCCGGACAAGTGAACCAAGCCGGACCGTCCGGGTCCAAGGGCGCTTCTCCAGCGGGTGCAAGTCCCGTCCCGGTAAGCGCCGGAGCGCCGGGTAGCAGGCCCCAGGCGGAAGGTGAGAACCCTCCGTCCCAAGCGGGGTGTCAAAAGCCTCTAGGGAGGGAGCAAGAACGCGGGCCGCAACATGAAGTGAAACCTGCAGCCTCGACACAGTCACAATGGGGGAGCCGAGCCGCTCATGTCACGGCGAAGGCAACACCCGGCGCGCGCAAGACCGGGAGCGCGGCGAGTCCCTCCAGGGTATGGGGAGCAGCACGCGTCCAAGGAGAAGCGCGGAACACGGGAGATCCGTCTGCGCAGCCGCAGGCAGGGCAAGGCGGCTCGTATAAGCCGAAGGCGAAATCGAGCGCCGTGCAGCGGAAGTCCGAGGGGGTCGTAGTACTGAAGATCGCCGTGACGAACAACGCGGCAGGAGGGAAGGACCCCTGCTTTGGTCGTGCTCAAGGAGAGAGTAAGTGCGAGGGCATGGTCCGGAACCCCGGACCCAACCACCCCGACGAGCTGACGCTCGGCGAAGAAGCACGAGAATCTCGAAGCGAGCTATGGGCGAGAGCCAAGAGACGGGAGCAGCACACCCGCCGCGCAAGCCTCGTCAGGAAGACCATCGGTAAGCCGTATGGCCGGAAATCGGCACGTACGGTTTGAAAGGGGGCTTCCCTCTCACCGATGACCAACGTCTGAAAGTGAAAGGGTAGAGCCTACCAATGAAGCGGGGAGGAGGGCCAGGCGATAGAAGTGCGCCTATCCGTCCTTTGGCCTCGCTCAGACGAGGAAGTCTGCCTGCGCACTCTTCACGATCACGCCCGATATGAGCGAAGTCTCCGGCCTCGGATCGCGATGATGGACGCCATCAGTGCGGCAGCAAGCTGACCGTGCCCCGCGGCTCACCTTGGCTACGAACGGTCGCCGCCGCGTCTCTAGCAGTTTCGCCATTGCCGGCAGCGCCTGGACGAGAGCATCGGCGATGGCGGTTTGGCGGGATGGGTCAGCCGCGCGCGCAGGGCGAGATAGACGGTCGAGGCGCCAAAGATGAGGCCGAAGACGGCGCCACTACCGCTTGGCGGTGAACTCCGCGACGCGCGCGTTGTCCGGCAGGTACGGCTTGAACGCGGCTGCCGCGTCCGAGGCCCGAATCTCTGCCATGGGAGCCATCCCGTTGCGGCTCCACTACCCGCAGCGGCCAGACCCGTCAGTTTGCAGTCTGTCCGCAGCGAGGGAGATCCTTGAGAGTGCGCCGCCTCTTTGGTATCATCGTTTGCGAACGAGACGACGCCGAAGGGCGCTTTGCGCCCTTCGATTCCCGGGGGGGGCCATGGGTCGTCCGATCACGTCCGTCTGCATTCTTTTGCTTCTGCAGGGATGCTCCTCGACGCAGTCGAACGCGACGTCCGAGTTGAGCACCGAGCAGCGAATTGCCGCGCTCCAAAGTGTGCGCGACCAGGTCGCGGGCGCGCAGGGCAAGGATCCAGCGGCGGCAGCTGAGTCGCTGGTGACGTACCTGCGCGGTCGCGCGGAGTTCGCGGAGGCGGGAATCCGGCAGGGTTCCGTCTGGGCGGTGCTGCACGACGGGCGGCAGTTGGTCATTCCTGCCGAAGCCTTTGCGCCGCTTCCGACTGCCTCCAGCCCTTCGCGCGCGCCGGCGCCGCGCAGTACGGCCGAAACGGAGATCCCGGAGGGGAAGGCAGTCCTGGTCAACACGACGGGAGTGCAGATCGAGGGGAGCGAATTCGGCGCTCTCAGCGTCGACCTCCGCGGCATGAAGTACACGTTGTTCCCCACCACGGGCGACTACTGGCGCATGAGGACGGACGTCGCCGCGGGTACGCGCGAGATCTTCCATTGGAAGACGCAGTCCGGCCGCAACAAGCAGGGCGACTACGTGCTCGCGTCCATCAAATCGGTTCGGAGCGGACCCGCCGCTGCGGCAGCGGCCGTTCGACGCGGAATCGATCGCGGCCTGGATGGCGCGGGAGGGCCTCGATACGCCGCGCGGCACCCTTCCGAGCGACGCCCATCTGATCGTGTCCCGCAACACGGACCAGTTCGCGTTACTCGCCCCCACGATCGTGGAACTGGAGGTGAGGGAAGTCGAGCAGGAGCTGGTCATCGTGGGAATGTTCGGCACGACCGGCGATCTCGCTGTCACCGTGAACGGGATCGAGTTGCCGGTGAAGGAGCGCCACGCGACTTTCCTGGTCGTGGGCCCGCTCCCGAGCACCGGTCCGGCTTCCACCGGGGACGTGCGCGTTAGCGTGAACCAGCACCTGAGCAACGTGGTCCAGCTCACTTCATGGAATGGCCGGCTCATCTACGACTTCGCCGTCGAGACGCTGAAGCAGCGGGTCACGTTCGACGTGCACCTGAGGGCGGACGTGCACTCTTTCCGGCTGCTCCCGGGAGGCACGCCCGCGCCCGCCGCGGTGATGGCGTTGGACGTGGCCAACGACTCGATCGCCTCGTACGAATCCTCGGGCGTGTACAGCGCACCCTATGGGAACTGCACGATCACGCACACCTGGTCGGGTTCTGGGCCAATCCCGCTGCTCGGGAATGGCACTGCGCTCTTCTATTCGTGGCACGGCGTCCTGTATCCACCGCTGGGGAAGCTCGACGTGAGCCTCGACGCGGAGGGCCCCGCCGGCACCGACACGATGGTCACGGCGTGCCCCGACGGGACCAGCCAATTGTCCGGCCCGTTGGGCCTCTATCCTGGGCTGCTCACCCTGTCCGCCAACGGCATCTTCCATGTCGGCGTGGGTTCCAACTTCACCATCCAAGGCGCCACGTTCCAGACCACCATTCCCTTTCCATTGGTAACGTTGCAGGAGGTCGCCACACTGACGCTCAGCTTGGCGGACATGACGCCTGCCTCTCCGCCCGACCCGAACGCGCACCGCTGACGCTGCTGTCCAGACCAAGGGCCTGCGAGATCGTCCAGGAACGTCCCTGTCATCATCTATTGCTTTTGGGCAGAACCGAAGACGACGGTTCCTGCGTCCTTTCGAATAAGGATCATCTCGCTTTTCTTGACCACGAGTACGAAATCGAAGTGCGTCTCTCCGAGGATGCTGGAATTGATCGTCGCCGATCCGGTGCAGTCGGGGTTCACCGTCGCGGTTCCGGAGAACATCTCCGGAAAGACGGCGCCGTTCGCACTGGTCGTATCCCGACCGGACACGTTGCCTAGCCGATCGACGGTGAAAACCCCGACCGCCGCAGCCGGAGTCACCGCCGGGGCCGGAGTGACCGTGCCGCTCAGGGTGAACCCCCAGTCCCCTTCGAGGCTGGCCTGTGTGCAATTGGGACCACCGTCAGCGGCACTGCCGATGCTCGGAATCACCAGAGTCACGGTTAGCATGGTTGACCACAGAAACCACCGCATGGGCGCCTCCTCGTCTGTGAAGGGACATCGTTGCCATCCCTCCGCGGCGGAGCGTACTCCGCTGCCGCCGCGCTTTGCTAGGCTGAGCGCGATGATCCTCGACCTCGCTACCTCGACGTTATTCTTGAGGCTGCGCGGCCGAGTCGTGGCGCGGACGACCTAGTTCTCGGATGAAGGCTCCAGCCGCAGCGTGACTCAGAGCTCGCGACCTGGCTTCCGAACGTTGCGAGTCACGTTGCCGTGCAGTTGCCATGAACCGGTGGATCAGGGGGGGCCGGTACGGAGCGGAACGAGGGAGGAGACGGTGGGACGGATCTTCGTGAACGGCTCCGGTCGGATGCGAGGGAAGTTCGCGTCTCGCAAAGGGTTTCGCGCATCCGGTCTGTATCTCTTCGATTCCCGCCGCCTCCACCAATTTTCTCGTCCGGACAAACGCGACCTGTCCTACGCTTCTAGGACAGGCACCTACCCTCGGCTCCGGATGTTCATGCCTACGTCTGCCGCGATCGCTCACTTTCATTCC
>Ga0209236_1000903_pt1 | contig 17673 bp, 15 predicted proteins | sample GraSoi013_1_40cm_FD_185819 | JGI IMG/M metagenome (GOLD analysis project Ga0209236, IMG submission 185819) | Grasslands soil microbial communities from the Angelo Coastal Reserve, California, USA - Sample 09_27_2013_1_40cm (SPAdes) (version 2) | ecosystem: Environmental > Terrestrial > Soil >... | reverse complement strand
GGCCGGAGCCTCCGAATGGACACAACCACGGATGCTCGCGGAACATGAGCTCGCGAACCCCCGGAGGCCCGCTCAACCCCACGGATGAGCCCAATCCTCTAATCAGTTCTACCAAAGTTTCAGCGATTTGACCCGCACAATCGGCAGGTAAGATCGACAAAACGCAGGCCTTGGGACAGTCGACAGTGTCCATCCGAGAGCCTGTTCGCACGCAAGTAAGCTTACATGGCCACAGGTCGGACCTTTGGACGTTTTAATACGATGTGGCGATATCGAAGCCAGTGTTCCGCGTTCGGACCGCGGAGAACGTTGCCACTTTCGTGGCGCTCCAGTGGGTCAACCGCGTGCTCGGAGTCGTCACGAGAGTCGTCCTTATTCGACTCCTGATGCCGGACGTCTTTGGGGTGTTCGCCCTCGCGACGGGCCTCATTGGCTTCATCGGCACGTTCGGAGGCTTCGGGCTCGACTATGCGATCATACGCAAGGGAGACCGGGCCGCTGAAGACGACTACAACGCGGGGATGAGTCTGCGCCTCGTGATCGCCCTCGGTCTCTTTGTCGTGTCGCTCGGGGTCGCGGGTCCGTGGGCCTCCTTGTTCTCCCTGCCTTCCGTTGCCAGTGCGAGCCAAGTCCTCGCATTCGTCTATCTCGTCGTTCCCTTCTCCTTCGTGCCTTCGACCCGCCTGTCCGCCGAATTGCGGTACCGCGCAATCGCGGTGCCAAGCCTTGCAGGGCAGATCTCTAACTCTGTCATTTCAGTCGCCCTGGCCGCTCTCGGGTTCCAGCTGTGGTCGCTGGTGTACGGCTTGGTCATCTCCCAGGCGATTGCGACCGTCGCATTCTCTGTTGTCCGGCCTTGGACGTTTCGCTTCACGCTCCGGCGAGAGCTGGTTCGGCCGCTCCTTGCCTACGCGAAACACCTCGTCTCTGCGTCCTTCTTGGCATTTCTGATCACGAACATTGACAATTTCACCGTGGGCTTTTTCCTCGGGAGCACGGCCTTAGGCTTCTACGCAGTCGCCTACGGGATCGGCTATCTCCCCGTCTCCCTCCTCTCCACACCCGCGGGCTCCGCTCTGTTCCCGTCCCTCGTGAAAATCCAGGACCAGACGGAAACCCTAAGGCGCGGATACCTCGAAAGCCTCGGATACGCGGCGTCGTTGATTGCTCCTGCGGCCATCGGCGTCGTTGCGCTCGCCCCGGAGCTCGTCGGCGTGATCCTCGGACCCGTGTGGATCCCGGCAACCCTGCCCCTGGTTTTTCTTGCGCTCTACGGATTGTTCAGGGCGATTATCGATTTTAGCTCCTCACTGTTCGCGGCGGTCGGAAAACCGCGACTCATTTCAGTTCTGAATCTCTACATCCTCATCGGTTCCTTGGTGCTCCTGTTGCCGCTCACGCTGACATACGGCATCTCGGGGACCGCCGTGGCGGTGACCGTCCCGGTGGCGGTCGTGTCGGTCTTGGCCATGTACCAGGCGGCAAAGACCTTGGGGAGCGGCCTCGGTGAGATTGCGTCGAGAGTTCGCGGACCGCTCCTTTCCGCTGAGCTGATGGGCGTCCTGGTGTGGGGCTGTCGAACGATTACCTACAAGGTTCTGCCAAGCCAGGTCAGCCTCCCGTTCGGGGGGATGACAAGTGCGGCTAGCATCGTTCTTCTCACCGCACTTCCCGTCGGCGTGTTGGTGTACTTTGCCTTCCTCGGATTGATCGACCCCGCGGGTTTTAGAGGAATCGGGCGGAACGCCCTTCTGGCTTTTCGAGCGCGCCGCTAGTCAGCAAGCCGTGCATTGGCGATCGCGGGGAACGGTGCCAGCCGTTTTGCCGAATTTGCTCAACCTGTTTTCTGGGACAAACAAGGCTCGCCCGAAGGCAAGACGCGTGGCCCGCATCGGTGCGGAAGATGTTGGATCTCCTGAGCCGCGCTCGTCCGAACGATGAATCCGGTTTCTGCATTCAAGTTCCGACCCGCGTGTGTCTGTGAAACTCCCCCATTGAATGCGAAGAGAGGCACGCGTATTCTCGCTACCTAATCGATTCTAAGACCGCGAGTAGCCGATGTCCGACTGCATCGGCAGAGTGGAACCGCTCGAATTGAGAGAAGCCAGATTTGCGGATGCGAGCTTGCAGAGTGTCGTCGGACAGGAGCGCGTTCACCGCGTCGGCGGGCGTGGCATATTCCCAGCCCCGCACCACCGACTCGGGGTCCTGAACGAAAGTATTCGGGTGGAGTAGGACCAAAGGGGTCTGCATCGCCCAGCAACCTCCGATGAATCCCCACCCGCCGACGGCAGCCGCTGTGATTCCGTACTGTGTCTCTTCCAGCAGACCTGCGACTTGTGCGAGGGTGAGGTTCGTGTAAGGTTCGAAACCCTCGCCTAACTCGTTTCGCCAAGCCAGCAAGATCCGGTTCGACCGACGAGACGTTGCGAGCCGAAACTTGATTGTTGGCGTTTCGGCAAGTACCCGGCGAATGACGGCGACCAGCTCTGCCGGGTTCTTGTGTTTCGCAAGCGAGCCTGCGAACATCGCGACGCCTTGGTCCTGCAACGGGCGTGTCCTCCGGCGTCCCGGGTCCGTGCACCACGGGACATATTCTGTTCTTGGGTTCCAGATTCGCAACTCAGCCAATTGGCCGATCTCGCTCGGGTCGCATGTGATAATCGAGTCCGCTGATTTGGCAACCCATCTGTAGAACTGCGGCCCGTCACGAAATCCGCGAAGACGATACATCACCCGGACTCGCGTGTTCAGGGTTTCCTGCGAGGCGGCGCGCAAGGCACTTTCCAGCAGTACTGCGAGAGGAATTCTCTGGCGCGAAAATCTGAGTAGCCTGCGGATCAACAGATAGTTAAAGTGCTGGACGCACAGAGCGACGTCGAAAGTCTGTCGGCCGAGTGCTCTCCTCGCCAGCACCGCCGCCGCCTCCGGGAACTCTGCCGCGAACTGATAAGACGCCCAGGGACGGACAATTGTTAGCCTACCATGGGTCGATACTCTGGCTGAGCGGCTGATGGACTTGGACGGATTGCTTTTGGCTGCCAGGCAGACGACATCGTGACCGTCATCAGCCATGAACTTCAGGGCTTGGCCGATGTCGTTCACCTCGAGATTAAGCGCAGGAATCGCGACAAGAATTCTCAGAGAGAGACCTTCCAGACCAACCGTGACAGAGCTTCAGGAGATTTCGAATCCCCTCTCGCAGCGAATGACAATCCAACGAACCACGCCTTGTCGCCGGAAATCCTCCCAACACGAACCGATTGTCGATTCGCAGCGTCCATGTCAGATGCCCGGTCGTTGCGTGCACACAGAAGGGGCGTGGCTGGTTCCGCGGCGGAATTCCTAGACTGCGCACGTCCCGCCATCGTTCGCCTAGACCCCGGTACCCAACTCCGAATACTTTGCCGGTAAACCCTGAAGTCTGTCTGATTGATGGAGTTCAAGAATCCGCCTTCGCGCCCGCTGGCCCAGGCGGAGGCGAAGGTCTCCGTCCTCGATGAGCATCCTCAATGCCTGTGCCACGCTCCTTTCGTCTTTCCCGCACAAGACCCCATCAACTCCATTCGTAATGGTCCCTCGCAGTGAGTCCGTGTCGTGGGAGAGGACCGCACGTCCCGCTGCCATGTATTCAAGCACTTTGTAGGGTGTCCCGATCTCATGCCAAACATCGCTGTAACAAATGTCGGCTTCCGCGAGACGTGCAAGAAGCGAATCGGTTGGCTCATATCCCGGGAACAATATCCCACTCCGCTCGAATTGTGCTCGGAGTCGCGCCCGATCCGGGCCGTCCCCCAGGACTACTGTCCTCACAGTTCCCTGTTCCGCAAGCGGCGCTACGGTTTTCAGAAAGAGGTCAATCCGTGACCCAAAAAGAGCCCCGGCATACAGGATATTGACACGATCTCCGGGAACGTGCGCGGGCAGTGACATCAAGCGTCGCAACCACCCTTCGTTCAAGAGGTCTGGGACAACGAGCGCCTCGATTCCAAAGTGGTCGCGCAAGAATCTCGCGTGGCTTTCGTTTATCGTGGTGATTACTGCTGAATGCCGAAGCAGTGTGGAGAAAACATGTGCGTACAGGCCGACCTTTCCTCGCCAGAACCGCGGTCTCGAAAGGGCGAGTTCCGTATGGGGAATGCCCGGTACATCAAGGTGCAGATACATTCTCTCGTGCAGAGCGACGAGCATGCGAGCAAAAAACGGTACCCAGACGCCTGTGGATAGGAGAACCACGGGTCTAGTCTGCTTGTCCGGGCGCAGGGCAACCAAGGCTCGGACGAAAACTTTGAGTGCGTCGCCTAGGACTGTTGAAACGGTTTCAGATCGCTTCGAGTTCGGGCGATCCAAGGAGCGGATCGAACGCCCGGTTCGGGCTGCTCCTGGACCCGTTATGCGGGTCCCGTTCGGTGCGACAAGGAGAACATCGAAGCCAGCATGGGACAGGTCAGACGCCAGAGTGTTCATTCTCGCTGCAAGCGCGTATCGCGCGCGATTGCCGAGCGGGACCCCCGACATTACCACGATGAGAGGCAACGCGGAGGCTGGTGTGACGATTGATGCCGATTCTACGCTCATGCTAGGACAATCCGCCAATCCAATAGACGCGCTGAAGTTCGTCGGCGTAGATCACGTAGTTCGACGAGGACAGCGACTGATAAAAGACGGTCTGCCCCACTCCGCATCGTTGAACCGCGACGCTCGTGTGATAGAACCGAAGGATTTGCACGGCTGCCGGGGAATCAGGAGTGCTCTGGAGCAGCACGAAGGTATGCTTTCCCCAGTAATAGGGATATTGCAATCCAGATAGTGACAGCCACTCTCTCACGTTCAGAAGCGTGTGGCCTGAAACCGGGAATTTCTCGAGCTGAACATCCGAGTAGAACCCTACCGTCATGTTCCGAGCGAGAAATGGATATTGCAGATCCCCGATCGATAGGATGGGTTCGAGAGAGGGCCGACCCGCGATGGTCTCTAGGCGTTGGGCCTCGATATGGTCATCCCACGCGAAGCTCGAGTCGACAGGCGTTGAATATCGCAGGTACAGGCCGGCATTGTATGTCTGCCCACTGATCTGGTCGGCTTCGAGGCAAGGAACTCCTGACGATCTTGGGATTGTGATCAGCGATGGAACCATGATGATCATCAGGCCTACCAGTATCGGCACCAGCGCGCCGCGCGGGAGTCGGTCATGTGTCTTCTCCCGGCGTGGGAGCCTGGTTTTGACGATGCCGAAACACGCAAGAAGGAGCGCGACGGGGAGCGCAACTAGTAGGCCGTACACCGGACTTAACGCCAAGGGAATGAACGTGAGGCCAAGGGCCAGCATCAGGAACCCTCTTTTCCGGTCCGAACTCCTCGAGAATGAATAGAGGCCGAATGGAACGAATGCCACACCTAACCCAAAGAGGCTGACCCATTGAATTCCGATGCGCAGTACGAGATTGTCGGGAAGCGAACCTCCGGTCAGCACCGGGATGTCCGTGAGTGTTTCCGAGGCCGGACCCAGTGCCACGAACGACGCGAAAGCAACACCCACAGCCGCGAAAGTGGGAAGAATCACGCGGGACCGCAAAAGCGCGCTCGCCCGGTGGCGTAACAAGTGGTCCTCCACCAAAACGATACGATAGAGCAGGTACGCGGCAGTCAGCACCGGAAGCAAAAGAAGAAACATGGCGTGGATGAACACGAGCGTGACGACGACTGCAAGAAACGGCACCGTCGAGCGACGATGACGGGATCCCCGCAAAACTGAATCAATGAAAAAGGCGAAGGCTAAGGGAGTGATCGTCAGGAATGCGCCTCGAGTCGACACGGTCCAAGTCGTGAAAGCTACCATCCCGTTGGCCGACGAAATGAGGAAGGCGACGAGGACACCCATGTAGCTCCTTCGGAAGGCTGTGTGGCCAAGTACGAAGGCAGTCCAGGGAGTCATGGCACCGAGGAACAAGCAGTAGATCAGGACGGACGCCTCTCCACCGAGTCCGGACAGTTCTTCAAGTCCGGCAAGGGAAACAGGCACAGCCGGTGCATATGAGAATGGCGCGAGCCCGAGGTAGGATAGCGGACTGATTAACCAGCCGATCTTTCCTTGCCGCGCGATCGTGTCCGCAAGAGCGTGGATGCTGTATGAGTCGACGCCTACTTCGTTGCCAGTTGGATACCTCAATACCAAAGAAATAACCGAAATGGCGGCGAGGAGTAGCAGGGTCACCTTCGGGATCTCTTGACTTCGGGTCATCGTCATTGCCGACTGTTTGCTGCGTCTGCGTTGGTCGAACGTCCCAATCTGTCCTTAGGCCAAGGCAGGCCTCCCTCCACGACATCACTCAGGTGTCGGGATGACCAATATGCTCGGGCTGTGAGCCCGCCAACGCGGCAGCTTTTCATGAACTTCCGAACCCGTTCCATGCCTCTGACGTCGCTTGACTCAGGTCGAGCATCAAGAGCACGCGTATCAGGCGGCGCATCCCTGCCACCCTGTAATGAAGTTTCCTAACTGGGTTGGAGTCCTGATTTTAGCCGGGATGGCGGTTCCTGGGCCCCGCGAAAGGCAAGAAGTAACACACGCTAGTGTCCATCCAAGGAATCCGGTACCCCTTTTGCACGTCGCCACGACCGATCCTTGAGGCACTATCGAACTTGATAACTGCATCGGGCCACTTAACTCCATCCGATGGTACGTTCGAGCGTGCCCCCGTATTCGTTACAGGATAATCGAAACCATCCGATCCCGACCCGGGAGGCGTCATATCTCCACATAACCCTCGTCGGCGATTACAACCCAGCGCGGTCAACGCCTGGAGGTACCCGGGCGTATGTGGAAGCCTTGCACCATTACTTCCATACTTCTGACATTTCGCACACCCTCATTTTCGCAGGGCGCGAAAAAACCGGCGAAGTCTGCGAAGTGGGCGTTCCGGTGCGGCAATCCAACTCTTCAGGGCACTTCTTGGTGTCCCTGGCGACGCACCTTCGATCGCTGGGAGTTCCTAAGGACGCCATCGTGCACGTCCCGCGTCCTGACTACTTACTGCCATTCCTAGCGACCGGGGTAGGCAGATCCTTTGTCTGTACGCTCCACGGGAACCCGTACCGCGCCATGATTGAGCGGGGTCACCGGTTCCATCTCCCTGTGTACCCACTAGCCGAACCGCTCCTCTTGCGACGCACGGACGCAGTTGTGGCAACCGATCTCCACACCGCATCTGACTACGCGGGCCGCTACCCCTGGATCCGCCAACGGTTACGGTTCATTCCCAATGGTGTCGATACAAGTACCTTCCGTCCCATGGATAAGACCGCGGCCAAACAACGATGGAACCTTGGCGGGACCGTCTTTCTTTATGCCGGTCGTCTCAGCCCCGAAAAACGCGTAGTCGAAATCATGAGGTCGTTTAGGGTCCTACCCGAGCCAACTGCGCGACTCGTAATTGCTGGAGATGGACCGGAACGTGACCGGATCCTCCGGCAGGCCGAAGACCCGAGGATCCAGATACTCGGGGTGGTAGACCGGACTGACATGTCAGGTCTGATTAACGCCTCGGATGCTGTCGTCCTCTACTCAACGAGAGAAGGCCTGCCTGCGATAGCACTGGAAGCCCTCGCCTGCGGGGTTCCTGTGATCACGACGCCGGTTGGGGGCTTGGCCACGCTCGTACGGCCTGGCAAAGACGGACTGCTGGTTTCGAACATAGAAGAGCTTGTCGAAGCGATGGCGCGGATTGTGGCCGGGGCACGCTTTCACGTGTCAGACATCCTCGCGTCCGTTCAAGAGTACGATTGGAGTAGGGTTGGCTCCCAACTCCTCGATGTCTATAGAGGTCTCGCTTACGCTCAATAAGAACCACCCCCGCGGCGGACGGGATTGGCCCCCATGAGCCCTGAATGACAACGTTTTCTAACGAAAGTCCTGCCTAAGAATCAAATTCAATTATTGGCCACCTTGATTCGACGGAGATCGGCGCAATGCCCGGAAAACCGACAAAAGGACTTCGCGGATCCTTTTCCAAGCGACAAGCTCCCCTACTTCCTGCGACATTTTCGCGAACTGCGCTCGACGGTTGGCATCGAAGAGCATCGCTGCGAGCTCTCGCGACAGACTGGCGGCATCGCCGGGTGTGTAGAATCGGGCTCGGTCGCTCAAGGCGGCAGAGAGGGACTTGAGGCGCGGAAGAATCAGAGGCTTTCCAAAGGTCGCAAACTCTGAGAGCCGAGTCGGCCAGCCCAAGTCTGCGTTGGGGTTGGACTCGCTAGTGACTACGCCGATTTCCGACAACGATACGAGGGCCTGGGCGTCCACCGGGGCTAGGCGACCGACGAAGTGCATGCGGTTCGCCACTCCCAGATCTTGTGCAAGTCGCCTCAGCTTGCTTACGTATGAGGGTTCTCCTTCCCCAGCGAAGACAACATGAAGCGGGAAGTCCGAGGAGAGCCGAGCGACGGCTCTGATTAGCGTTTCCAAATCCCTCTCCGGGTTCAGTCCGCTCGCGTGGACGATGAAATTTTCCCGCGGAAGACTCAGCCGCCTCCGCAACTCCTCAGCCGTGGGCCGATGGTCTTCGACAACGACCGTGTTCTGGACGGTGGTGATCCGATCTGGCGGGAGTCGGCGGGTAATTGCGATCTCACGGATTCCCTCACACGCGACGACGACATGGTCCGCGGCACGGCAACTCAAGACTTGCAATCCAACAAGGGCTCGGAAAAGTATCGATTCCGTCGAGAGTCCGAACCTAGCGCGGGCGAGTTCTGGGGTTGATTCACGGAGATCGAGTACAACTGGAATGCCTATGAGCTTGAGGGGGATTGCAGTGAAGACTTGGAAATCTGGCGGAGAATGAACATGAACCAGATTGAAACGATGGCGGAAATGGAGAGGCACGAGCCAGGCGGCGCTCAGCAACCCGAACAGGACGTATTGGTATAGGTAGCGACCCTTGGCGCCCCGCCTAGTAGCTAGAGGGACTTCGTGGACGCGAACTCCGGCGAGGGGCCCCACCAGAGGACCCCCCCTAGACTTTGCCGCGATCACGTGGACTTGGTAACCCTCTTTGGCGAGCGCCTCGGCCTCTCGGCGTACCCGAGGGTCGTATGGATACTCAGTATAGGCCAACACCACCACGCGATTTCCACTGCCGCTACGAGACCTCATGGAAATCCCTCGAACGGTGAGACGCGATGAATCCATGAGCGGGTTGGGGTCGCGAGTATGCGAGACGATCGGTTGCTCCTCACGCTGTAGCTATGCGCGTCCACCGCGGATCAAACCGGCCAGCGCAACCAGGAAACCTCGGAAACGCGGGAAGTTCCCCATGCGGCTTCGGGTCGCACCTCGACGCTTTAAAGGCTCGTTCGTGGTTTTCGTCCACGATACAGCAATTCACCGACTTGCCGCGATATGAGGATTCTCCCGCGCTTCGGTGATCGGGATCGGTTCGCTGCGGGGACCCGGCCTACTCCGTCCACGGCTCGTAGGACGACCCGACGGCCTCGTACCGGAACCGGATCCCCAGGCGACGCAGCAAGTTCCGGACGCGCTCCGATTCCTTGGACGCGGCTCCGTCAATCCGCCGCTCCGGAATGCGGAACCGGGCCCCGGCCACGGTGAGGACCCCGGTGTCCATCGCAAAATCCCCGCGGACGCCCCATTCGTCGAACCGCTCGCGGATCGCCCGCATCGCGTCCGCGAGGGGAGGCTTCGTCGGGTAATGCTCCTTGATGACTTTCGCCGGCACCCCCACCGCGAGGGAATTCGAGGGGATATCTTTCGTCACGACGCTCCCGACGCCGACGACGACGTCGTCCCCGATCGTCACGCCGGGATTCACGGTCGCGGACGGAAGCCAGACGCGGCTCCCGATCGTAATCGGCGCGAACTGGACCGGGAAACCTTCCGCGAGGGACAAGTATGCGCCGTGCGTGTACAAGTTCGAGAACCGCCCGAGGCCAACCTCATTCCCGATTGCCACGCGCATCGCCGTGTTGACGATCGAGTAGCTTCCGAGGTGGAACCAGTATCCGACCTTCAGCGAAGAAGTCGCCTCGAAGCAACTCCCCCCGCCAATCTCCGCGTCGTGGTTCGCGTAGAACTCCCGGCCGAGATCGATCCGGCGACCGTGAACAATCGTTCGGTCCCGAATCTGGGAGCCTTTCCCTACGACAAGCCGTTCCGTGACCTCGATGTCCACGTTCCTACCGATCTGCACGCCATCGGCCAGGACGACCTCGCCACCCGCAATGCGCGTCCCGTCTCCGACCGTCACGCGGGCCCCGCGAACGAGGTCCGAGGCCTCATTCGAGAAGCCCACGGCCGACCCTCCGCACCTCGCGGATGACCTCAAAGGCTTCTGCGTACGGCGCGTTAATCTGGTTCCCCCGGATCCGCGCGAGATTCTCCGCGTATTCCGGCGTCGAACACGCGTTCGCCTTGCCTTGCTGCGACTTGTAGAGCGCCACCGCCGCCTGCTTCTTCCGGAGGTGCGCCTCGCTGAGCTCGATGAACAGATCGAGCCGCGCGGGGCCGACAACATTCCATGGCATGTCGAACCCATATACGGAGCTCGACCGTCGGAAGGCACGGGTCGCCTCCGTCGCGATCACGGCGTGGTCCTGATGGAGGTCCGCTGTCGAGGGGACGAACACCCAGTCAGGAGCGAACTCCATCCGCCATCGGTGGATCGTGTCGAGGATCTCCTGGCGTTTCTCTGGGAACCGTCGGACCGCGTGGTGCTCGAACATCAGGTGGTCCTCCGGAATCGCGAGAGCCTTCGATGCCGCGCGAAATTCGCGATCCACGCTCTCCGGGGGAAACCCTTTCGGCAACGATTCGACCGCGTTGCTGAACGTGGCCACGTAGACCTCTGCGCGGGATTCGAGCAGGCGAACCATCGTGCCCGCGGCGGCGATATGTGCGTCGTCCCCGTGCGGTGCGAGGAAGAGGGCTTTCACATCGGTCGCTTCGCAGTGCGGAAGAGGCTCGCCTCACATAAAGTTCGTGGCACCGGTAGCGGATCGCTTCGTGCTCTCGCCTGAGTGTTCGGGATTCATGGGTTCCCGAGAAGAGCCGGATCAGCCGCAGACCCTTGTCCCTTAAAGATGATGAGGTCACGGAGTAGTCCGATCGCAAGATGGCTGTGCGAGACAATCATCGCTCCAGGGAATAACGCTTGCCAATCGCGAGCCCGAAGATAGAACAGCTTCTCTCCATTCGTGTCCAAAGATCCGGTTTTTTTCTCGGAATTCAGCCAGTCCCAACGGCGCGAGAAGGCCCGAAAATTCCGTGGCGAAAACTGCCAGAGAGGAAGCTGCGAATACGGCTCTATGAACGTGAACATGTGGGGGACAACGACTGCGAAAGCCTTTCCGACACGGGCTATTTCTCCCGCCGCACGCCTGAGGCTCGCATAAGGGGTCACACGCGGCAGTACACCGATGCACACGACGACGTCGAACTCGCCATCTTTGAAGGAGCCCATGAACGCGGCGTCACCCCTCACGAACCGAAAGTTGTCCTGAAAGATTCTTTGTACAGGATCGATGTCGAGTCCTACAATCTCGTTCTCTCGGTTGAAATCCTCAAATGAACTTCCCCGTCCGCATCCCACATCAAGAACCCGGTCGTGGGGACGCAGGCCCACGAGCTGGCATATTCTCCTGTACCGTCGCTCCCGAGCCTTCCTCGAGTAAGGACTCTTCCGGAACTCCGCTGTCAATTCCCGGCGCTTGAGCTGAAGATTAGCCATCTCTTCGCCCCAGCCTTTCCGGGAGTTGGGTGAAAGAGACGCCATCCCGAGACGCATTCCTTTGCAGGGGCTTGCAATCAGAGTATTCGGTACTGCGATCGGACGCATCAGAGAGACATTCGGTGCATGCGACTGCCGCAAGGCGGAGCCGTTGCGGCTCAGCATGTTTCATCGGGCCTCTCCCGCCGAGCCGGGCGCGAAATCGTGCAGACTGAGTGCGTCCAGGTCCCCCGTGACAGCTAGGGCAAACGGGTGACCGCTGGGCCAGCGCATCGAGCCGTTGGCTTGACGATTCGTCCAATGCGCTATCTCAGTGAGTGGTGCTATCCAGGCACCCGAATCGACCGCCGAATCCACCAACGAATTAACCGCTTCGGCGCAGTAACCGTACCTCTCCGGATGAATCTGAAGAACAAGCAACGAATTCGCTTCAGCGGTGCTCTCGAGCATCGACCCAAAAATCCGCCTCATTGGCGAGGCCTGTCGGATTCCCATCCCGTCGACGATCAGTTCGTCATCCGGCAGACTGACGGGGATTTCAATCAAATTCCCCACTCGAGCGGGGAATAATGGCGCCGAGTCCACGTCGCCGTACCTCTTTCGCGCCAAGGCCGCAAAACGGCTTGAGAGCGTGCCCCCCGCTCGGAAGCACATGCGAGGAATGCTAGAATTGTATGCAAACCCACGGGACTCAAGCAGCTTTCGGGTATCTTCGTTCGTCCTCAGGTAGGGTGCTCTAAACCCCTTCGTTGGGAATCCTCGCCTTTCGAAGGAGGCGATTGCGCGATCTAGGTCCCGGGCTTGTCCCTCTGACGAGAGCGTCGAGTATGGGACGTGGTGGTACCCATGTATTCCGAGGTCGACCGGTCTGAGATCGTCAACGATCTCTGGGTAGCGTTCCAGGTTAGACGCCGTTACATTAATGGTGGGGGTTACCTCCAGTCGATACATGGACGCAATCATCTGCTGGAGCTGTAGCCTAACCTTGGTAGGACTCAAACCGTACCTCAGAGGGAGCAGCGCCGCGCGTTTAACTGTCCCTGGAGCGCTCTTTGTGGTCCGCCAGACTCTCATTACAATACGCTCATGGCGACTGCAATCGTGCCCGCGACGGCGTAGCATGCTAGCAAGGCATGAACTAAGGACTTCTCTTTCATCGGCCTCTTTGCTAGGATCCAATACGCCAGGGTGAAGTGGCTGGCGCCGTCCGCTGAGTGCAGTCTCCCTTCCCCATCAATCTGCGGATTGCGGCACGCTTTCCTGCGCGTGCCGTTGCGTCCTTTGAGCCCGAAGTAGACAGTGGCGAAGAGTTCAAAAAATGCGGGCGAAATTGCCACCGCGCCGTAGAACTCGATGTGGGCAAGGATTACTCCTGCCGCAAGGGCCGCACCAAGGCCGAGCGTTCCGATGTCGCCGATGAAAACCTGTGCGGGATACCGGTTGAAGTAGTAAATGCCGACCGCGCAGCCAAGGGTTGCGCCGAATACGAGGAGGGAGACATCAGGTGCCCCATGCATGAATCCAACGGCCAAGAGTGCCAATGAGATTACCGCGATCTGTCCTGTCTCGAGACCGTTGTAGCCCGCGGACATGTTCATCGCGTTTGCGACGCCTGTCACGCCAACCGGCACAAGGATGAGCCAGTAGAAGAGGTGCCAATTTCCCGTGAAATCCAACTGGTAGCCGAAGGGGAGATCCATGATGGGGGCCCCCAAGTGGACGAGCATGAGCGGAAGTGCGGCGAAGGCAACCGCGACTGCTTTCAGTCTTTGAGTCAAGTCCGAAATGTCATCGATGAGGCCAATCATGGCGCCCATGAAGAATACGGCAATGGCCGCCAGGAAGGGCGGTTCCGCGACATCTCCCAAAAGCTTCTGGATCCCGACAACGACACTCAAGGAGACGGAGAAGGCGAAAAGTGCCGCGATGCCCCCGAGTTCGGCGACCTCGACCTTGCCGGGCTTGTTAACGTCGAAACCAACCATGCCGCCAGCCTTCATCTTGAGGATGAGGGGTGGCGTGAGAAAGAAGACGATCGTCGTCGCGAGCAGGGTCGCGAGACCAATCCCCGCGCCGTCCGTCAGGTCCAGTGGCGTCGTAAAGACGACGAGGATGAGGACGGCCGTAGCCGTGGCGAGCAACAGCAGCAGCGTCTCTCGAATCCGGAGTTTCGGCCAATGTGCATGATCCGTGCTAGCACTGATGGTCGCCTGGCTTGCCACGAGGTAGCCTTCGGGATTAGCCAACTTAAAGGCTGGGCCCTCGTTTTCGTTCCCGATAGATGAATCGACGCCGCGGGACTCGGCGACGGCGGAGCTTTCATAGGCCCCCAGCTATGGGGGAGTCGGCTATGGCCATTCGCGTACATCCGACCGCGGACGTCTCGTCGCATGCCACCGTCGGCGATGGCACTTCCATCTGGCATTGGGTCCAGATCCGTGAACGTGCTCGGATCGGCCGGAACTGCAACGTTGGCAAGGACGTGTACGTCGATGTGGACGTCACCGTCGGCGACGACTGCAAGATCCAGAATTTCGCAACCCTCTACCGGGGAGTCACGTTGGGGAACCGTGTCTTCGTCGGGCCGCACGCCTGCTTCACGAACGACTTGTATCCACGCGCGGTGAGCGGCGACTGGCAGGTCGTCCCGACGAAGGTCGAGGACGGCGCTTCGATAGGGGCCAACGCCACGATCCTCTGCGGGACTACGATCGGCCGGAGCGCGATGGTCGCCGCCGGGGCTGTGGTCACAAAGGATGTCCCTCCCCACGCCCTCGTCGCAGGGGTCCCGGCGAAGATGATTGGCTGGGTGTGCGAATGCGGCCGGCCTCTTGACCGGACGATGCGCTGCGCCCATGACGGAAAGAGATTTCCACAGTTGCGGACGAAGCCGCAGGCAGCTCGTTCCCGCCGGGGCAAGTGAGTGGCGAACCTTCATAGGCCGGCGCCTGTTCCGCGCCTCGGATGATCCCGATCGCCCGTCCGATCCTCGGAGAGGACGAGTTCGCCGCGGTCAAGGAAGTCCTCGCGTCGGGCAGGCTCGCCCAGGGTCTCAAGGTAAAGGCGTTCGAGGATGCGTTCGCGGCGGACCTCGGACGGAAGCACGGGATCGCGGTGGCGAACGGCACGGCCGCCCTGCACATCGCCCTCCTCGCCCACGGCATCACGCAAGCCCAGGAAGTCCTCATCCCGCCCCTCACCTTCTTTGCGACCGCCTCGACGGTCCTGTTCTGCGGCGCGAAGCCCGTATTCGTCGACGTCGACCGCGCATCCTACAACATGGACCCCGCGAAAGTCGTCAGGGCGATGACCCGGAAGACGGCCGCGATCCTCCCCGTCCATCTGTACGGCCAGACCGCGGAGATGGATCCGATTTTGGAGGCCGCGGCTGAGCGCGGAATCCCGGTCATCGAGGACGCGGCCCAAGCGGCCGGCGCCGAATACCACGGCAAGAAGGCCGGAAAGCTCGGCGCGACCGCGTGCTTCTCCTTCTACCCGACGAAGAACATGACGACGGGCGAAGGCGGCATGATCGTCACCGACGACGACGCCGTGGCCGCGAAATCCCGCCTCCTCCGGTCCCACGGCGAAGCGTCGAAGTATCAGCACGTCGCGCTTGGCTACAACTATCGGATGACGGAGATCGCGGCCGCGATCGGCCTCGTGCAGCTCCGGAAGCTGGATGGCTGGGTGAAGCAGCGGCGCGCGAACGCCCGCGCCCTCACGAAAGGGCTCGACGGGATCGAGGGGCTCGTCCCGCCGTCCGAGGGCAACTGGATGGTCCACGCCTACTACCAGTACGTCGTGCGCCGGGAGGACGCGTTCCCGCGGTCCCGCGACGAGATCGTGCAGGACCTGACGGAGGACGGAATCGGCTGCCGGCCCTCGTACCCGATGCCGCTGTACAAGCAGAAAGCGCTCCGCGATCTGAAGCTCCGGGGTCGGTGTCCTGTGGCCGAGGCCGTGATCCCGGGCCTTTTCGAGCTGCCCGTCCATCCGGGCGTCGGCCCGGCCGACATCGAGCGGATCGTCGCCGCCGTCGAGGACGTCGCGCGGCTTGACTGAGCCGGTCTCCGGGGCAAAGAGAGAAAACGGCCGGCCGGTTACGAGCGGCGAACTGGGGGCGCTCCATGGACCTTGACGCGTTCGCCGCCGCGCTCCGCGACGGGCTTGAGAAGGAGCGGGCCCTCCGATGGGACGAGGCCGCGACCCTTTACGCCGACCTCGTCCGGAAGGCTCCGGACCCCGCCTCCCGCGCGCTCGCGCTCCTGCGTCACGGAAACGCCCTCATGGAGCTTCGTCGATGGGATGACGCCCGCACCGCGTTCGACGCGGGGCTGCACGAGGCCAAGGCCTCCGGCGACGCCGACGTCTTGTCCCAGGCGCTCCTCGCGGCGGGGGTCTTCGCGGCGAGCCGCGCCGATTCGAAGCGGGGGGAGGCGTTCCTCCTCGACGCGCTCGAGCGGTTCCACCGGAAGGACGACCGCACGTCCTTGCAGGGCCGCGGTTGGGCGTTCCTGAACCTCGCGGCGCTCTACGGCAAAACGGGACGCCTCGACCTCGCGTTCGTCACGTTCACGAAGGCGCAGGATGTCCTCGGCGCCACGGAAGACTGGGCGGGCGTCGCGGCCGCCTGGGAGGCGCAGGCCCAGCTCCGGCGGGCGATCCACGATGACGACCGTTGGCGGGAGGACCTCGCGGAGGCCGTCCTCTTCTACGACCGCGAAGGAATGAAGGCGAAGGCGGACCGACTGCGCGGGCTCCTCGGACGAAAACGGGTCTGAACGATAGCGGCCGCAAGGCCGCAGCCCCGTCGTTCACGGCACTCCATCCAACGTTTCAAATGTCGCGGACGCCTCTCGACACACGATCACCATGGCCTTGGCCACGATCGACCTGCAGCAGCTCTGGAAATCGTACGATGGCCAGCCCGCGCTGCAAGGTCTCTTCCTCCAAGCTTACCCCGGGGAAATCGTCGGTCTCATCGGGCCGAACGGCGCCGGCAAGACGACGAGCCTGAAGATCCTCGTTGGTCTGCTCCGTCCCGACTACGGCCTCGTCCGGGTCAAGGGACACGACGTCCTCGCGGACCCGGTGGGGTACAAGGCGGAGCTCGGATACATGCCAGAGGCCCCGACCCTGCCGGAGTACCTGACCCCAACGGAGTTCCTGGGATACGTCGGCCGGATCCGGAACCTCCCGCGGAACCGAATCGCCGAACGCACGTCGGAACTGCTGAGGTCCCTCGACCTCGCTCCGAAAGCGGATGAGACGATCGCTTCGTTGTCGAAGGGCATGAAGGCGAAAGTCGCCTTCGCCGCGGCGATCCTACACGAGCCCTCGATCCTCGTCCTCGACGAACCTCTGATCGGGATCGACCCCGCCGGGCAGCACTTGCTGAAGGAGCGCCTCGTGGCAATGGCCCGCGCAGGGGCCACGGTCCTCGTGTCGACCCACCAGCTCGACACCGCGGAGCGCCTGTGCAGTCGCGTGGCGATCGTGAGTCACGGACGAAACGTCGCGACGGGAGACCTCGCGGCCCTCCGAGCCCAGGCCCACACAGGAGCCGAGGGGAGCCTCGAGGACGTCTTTCTCCGGCTCACCCAGGAGACCGTCGCACCCGCCATCGAAACAGCCCGCCGAACCGGCTGGTTCCGGAGAGGATAGACCTTGGGTCGGACGCTCACCCTCTTCGCGTACAAGTTGCAATTCTTCTTCGGGCCCGCGTTCCGCGGACGCTTCGGGCCCCTCGCATACCTCGCCCTCATCCTGATTTTCCTGCCGTCGGGATTCGGATTCGGGGCGGGCCTCGGAACGACGGTCAAGGCTGCGGATCCGACCACCGCGATCGGAATCCTCGCCGCTCCACTGGCGGGGCTCCTGGCGGTTGGGCTCCTGTACTCCCTCGGCGCGGGCGTCACGGCACACG
>Ga0209236_1000898_pt1 | contig 17723 bp, 22 predicted proteins | sample GraSoi013_1_40cm_FD_185819 | JGI IMG/M metagenome (GOLD analysis project Ga0209236, IMG submission 185819) | Grasslands soil microbial communities from the Angelo Coastal Reserve, California, USA - Sample 09_27_2013_1_40cm (SPAdes) (version 2) | ecosystem: Environmental > Terrestrial > Soil >... | reverse complement strand
CCCTCGGCGACGCGCCGGCGGATATCGGTCGAGGAGATGGCCAGCGCGGGAATCTCGATCACATGAATATTGGCCAGGGGATTGCCGGTCACGTTGAACTTGCGCAGGTCGTCGACGTCGATCGGGAACCCCGGGCGGCTGGCGGCGATGAACTGGCACAACGTCAGCAGCTCTGCTGCGCGCTCCCAGGCGCCGCGGACGATCTGCAGGATGGCGTCGGCACCTGTGATGTAGAAGAGGTCCCCCGCCTGATGCGCGCGTCGGAGTTCCAGGATCGTGTCGATGGAGTAGGATGGCCCGGGTCGGTCGATCTCGATCCGCGACGCCGCAAAGGATGGATTCGTCACGGTGGCGAGCAGCGTCATGTGGTACCGGTGCTCGGGCGGAGTGACGCCGTCGAGCGTCTTGTGCGGAGGGTAATGGTTGGGGACAAACAACACCTGGGAGAGCCCGAACTGCACGCGGGCTTCCTCCGCCGTCACCAGGTGCCCGTAATGGATGGGATCGAAGGTACCCCCCATCACGCCAATGCGCGCCACCCTAACCTCCTACAGTTGGAAAGTTGGAGAGTTGAAGAGTTGGAAAGTCGAAAACCCTAGTGACACCGACCGATGGCTTTAGCTCTCCAACTTTCCAACTCTCCAACCTTCCAACTTCTCAGTCGGCGAACCTGCAGAGTGTGGGGCCACATTCTGAGCGCACGCTGACAGGAGGTCGGCCACCGCCTTCACCAGCGCGTCGACGCCCTCGCCCGTCGCAGCTGAGATGGCGAAGACCCGGTAGCCCAGGCCGCCGATAGCCGCACTCGCTGCCGGTAAGCGCGCCTGCGCCTCAGGCCGGTCAATCTTGTTGAGCGCCACCACCATCGGTCGCTCTTTGAGGGACGGATCATACAGCCAGAGTTCATTGTTCACAGCCTGAAAGTCAGCCACGGGATCTCGTTCGGACCCCAGATCAACGAGATGCACCAGCACGCGGGTACGGGCGATGTGCCGCAGAAAGGTGTGCCCCAACCCCGCTCCTTGATGCGCGCCTTCGATGAGACCCGGAATGTCGGCCAGCACGAAGCTACGGCCGTCCGGAAGGCCAACGACGCCAAGGTATGGTTCAGTCGTGGTGAACGGATAGTCAGCGATCTTGGGCCGTGCTGCCGATACACGGCTGAGCAGTGTCGACTTACCGGCGTTTGGGAATCCGACCAGGCCGGCGTCGGCGATCAGCCGCAATTCAAGCTCGAGCCGGCGTTCCTCCCCAGGCATGCCGGGCTCCGCCTGCCGCGGAGCGCGGTGCGTGGACGTCGCAAACCGGGCGTTACCCCGGCCTCCCCTGCCGCCCCGCGCCACGACGACCTGCTGCCCATGATGGAGCAGGTCTCCCAGGAGCTGCCCGCTCTCCGCGTCCCTGACCACCGTGCCGACCGGCACCGGAATGACCAGGGAGCCCCCACGCCGGCCGTGGCGAGTGCTTCCTTCCCCGTGACTACCGCGCTGGGCGCGGTAGTGCCTCCGGTACTGAAAATCCAGCAGCGTGGAGAGACTCTCATCGGCCACCAGCGTCACGTCGCCGCCGTGCCCACCGTCGCCGCCGTCCGGTCCGCCCTTGGGCACGAACTTCTCGCGACGAAAACTTACGCAGCCATTGCCGCCGTCGCCGCCTCTGACATTGATAATTGCCTGGTCAATGAACATTGTGCCTGGAAGACCGTTGAAGGTTGGAGGGTTGGAAGCTGGCAGTAGACTACGGGGTCCGGGTCACCGCCTCACCTCGTGGGGCGATGACTCGAACCCCGGACGTGCGCGAATCACGCGGTTGCTGGATAAACGCTGACCTGCCGGCCGTCCCGCCCGCGGCGTTCCCACTGGACTTTCCCGTCCACGAGGGCAAAGAGGGTGTCATCACGGCCCTGCCCTACGTTCGCGCCGGGCCGGACCTTGGTGCCGCGCTGCCGGACCAGCACGCTGCCTGCGGTCACAATCTGTCCCGCGAACCGCTTGATCCCAAGGCGCTGACTCTTGCTGTCCCGCCCGTTGCGGGACGAGCCCATACCTTTCTTGTGGGCCATGATCTTCCTCCACCGTTATTGTCGATTGTGAATTGCGGATTGCGAATTGAACTGCAGTAGTTCAATTTACAATTTACAATCCACAATTCGCCATTCTAGGTTTCAATCTTGTCGATCCGCAGTGTTGTAAAGTGCTGCCGGTGTCCTCTCTTGCGTCGATAGTGGACCTTGGATTTGTACTTCATGACGATGATCTTCTTTGCCTTGCCGTGCCCCACCACGGTCGCCGTGACGCGGGCACCCTCGACAACCGGCGAGCCGACTTTCGCCGTACTCCCGTCGGCAACCAGGAGGACTTTGTCGAGGGTCACGGAGGCTCCCGGTTCGGCCTGCAGCCGCTCCACCTTCAGCGTCCTTCCCTCTTCGACTCGGTACTGCTTGCCGCCTGTCTCGATGACCGCGTACATCAATGACCTCGTGATGCGTGATTCGTGATTCGGCCCGGCGTATTCTATCATACGCTGGGTGACCTCTCAATACATTCCTGTCGGCGAAGGTGATCTCTCCGGGCGACACGAGATCGCCACGGCCCTTGCGGGCCTCGCGCTGACGGTCGGCGCGACCACGCCGACCGTCAGGTACGGCGCAGCAACCGGCGCAGTTTTGCCGCCAGCCCGTCGACCCGGCCGCTGAGCGACAGGGCGAGTTCCTGCTCCTCATCACCTTCGCCGACCCCGATGGCTTCTGCCGGACCGTAATCCAGCCAGGCCACCTGCTCACGGTCCTGCCGGATCGGCGCGCGCTCCAGCTCCTCCAGCGACGGACCCTCTGCCACCCGCAGCCGCTCGATGTGCATGCCCTCCTGGGCCCGCACCCGGAGCCGCCGGCCGGTCTGCTGTTCCAGCTGCCGGACCCACCCATCTCCATCGCGGAAGAGAAACGCGTGCACATCGGGCTGCAGATCGGCCAGCACGGCGGCCGCCTTCGTGGTGGTCATCACTTTGCGCAGCTCGCGGCGGACCTTCATGCCCATGGTCTCCGGCGAAAACACCCGGCCGCGGCCCTCACAGTATGGACACGGCATCCGCAGGACCTCCTCCAGGTCCTGGTACACGCGCTTGCGGGTAATCTCCACCAGCCCCAGGCCGGTCAGGTCGATGATGTGGAGCTTGGAGCGGTCGCGGCGCACCGCCTCGTGCAGTGCCGCCAGCACCTTCTTGCGGTGCTGCTCAGTCTCCATGTCGATGAAGTCGACAAGGATGATACCGCCGATGTCACGCAGCGTGATCTGGCGCACGATCTCACCCACCGCCTCCATGTTCGTCCGGAAGATCGTGCTGGCCAGGTCCGTCTTGCCGACATACTTGCCGGTGTTCACGTCGATGACCGTCAGGGCCTCGGTGCGGTCCACGACAATGTAGCCGCCCGACTTCAGCCATACCTTCCGCCGCAGCGATTTCTCCAGCTCCCGCTCGACACCGGTGTGCTCAAAGATGGGTTCGGGCCCCCGATAGAGCTGCAGGCGCGACTTCAGCTTGGGCGCGAACGAGTTCAACAGGTCCTGCACGCGGTGGTACTCCTCTGGCGAGTCGACCAGAAAGCGACTGACCTCTTCGGTGAACTGATCGCGCACCACCCGCCGGATCAGGCGCAGGTCCTGGTACACCAGCGACGGCGCGCGGCTGCTGCGGGACCGCTCTTCCACGCGATTCCACATCTGCAGCAGGAACTCGACGTCATCGGCCAGTTCCTTCTCGCTGGCGCCCTCCGCCGCCGTACGGACGATGATACCCATCCCTTTGGGTCGCAGCTTCTCGGCCAGTTGTCGCAGCCGTTTGCGCTCCTGTTCGCGCTCGATGCGCCGGCTCACCCCAACGTAATTCACGGTGGGCATCAAGACCAGGTAGTAGGCCGGCAGGGCGGCGTAGGTCGTCACCCGCGCCCCCTTGCTACCCATCGGCTCTTTGGTCACCTGGACCAAGATCTCCTGACCCGCACGCAGCCGTTCGGCAATGGCGCCCTTGCCAAAGGACTCCTCGATCTCTTCTCCAGCCAGCCGCTGCGAGCGGATGTCGCCGACGTGCAGGAACGCATTTCGCTCCAGGCCGATGTCGACGAACGCCGCCTCCATCCCTGGGAGCACGTTCGCAACCCGGCCCTTATAGATGTTGCCGGCCAGCGGTTCGCCACGCTCGATGAAGAGGTTGATCAGGGCCCCCTCGTCGAGCACCGCCACCCGGGTTTCGTACGGCTCGACGTTGGCAATGATTTCCTTGGTCATATGGACTCCTACTCTTGATGTATTAGAACAGAATCTTTTTGCGTCGCATTCCCACGTTGAGGAGCAGTCCGGTCGCGCCCATCATCGCCACCAGGGCGCTGCCGCCGTGACTGATGAACGGCAGTGGAATGCCGGTAATCGGCGTCAGCCCCACCGTCATCCCCACGTTGATGAACAGGTGAAACGCGATCATCCCCACCGCCCCCACGGCCATCAACATGCCCAGGCGGTCTTTCGCCTGCGCCGCGATCGCCATGCCGCGCCACAGCCACAACACAAACAGGCCGATCATGAGCGCCGCTCCGACGAACCCCAACTCCTCACCGATCACGGTGAATACGAAATCGGTATGCTGCTCGGGGATAAAATGCAGCAGGTTCTGCGTGCCGTGCAGGAGTCCCTTGCCGAACACCTGACCCGATCCGACCGCGATCTTGGATTGGATGAGCGCATAGCCTGCCCCCAGCGGGTCGGCGCCGGGGTCGATGAACACGAGCAGCCGCCGCCGCTGGTACTCGTGGAGAATCCGCCAGGCCATCGGAGCCACCACCGCCGCCCCCGCCCCCATCGCGCCCAACGCCCCCAGCGGCGCGCCCCCGGCGAACAGCATGACGGCGGCGATGGCCGCCAGGACCATCGAGGTCCCGAGGTCCGGCTGGCGGATCACCAGGGCGATCGGGACCGCAGCCTGGATCAGCACCGGCAGGATGTCCCGCCAGGACGTGAGCTCTTTGTGGCCGTCCAGGTGCTTGGCCAGTGTGATGATCAACGCCAGCTTGGCCAGTTCCGAAGGCTGGAATCCTCCCAGCGGGCCCAGCGCGATCCAGCGCTGCGCCCCCATCGAACTTCGCCCGATGATCAGGACGACCACCAACAGGAACAGCGTGGTCCCCAGGATGGGCCGCCAGGCACGGGCGATGGTTTGATAGTCGATAAACGCCATCAGGGCCAGCACCACGAGACCCATTACGGCATGCAGGATGCGGGCACGCACAAGCGTCGACGCATCACCGGAATTCTGCACGGCACTGTACAACACGACCGCCCCACCGACCACCAGGATGAGCGTCGCCACGAGCACCGGCCAGTCCAGGTACCGCAGCAGGCGCCGGCTCATCGTGGCACCTCGACGTCAGCAGGCTGCGGAAAGACGGCGTGCAACACCGCACGCGCGACGGGGGCCGCTGAGATGCCGCCGCGGAATCCATGTTCAACGAACGCCACGACCACGATGCGGGGCTCGCCGACCGGCGCGTACCCGGCAAACCAGGCATGAGGCTTCCCGCGGGGATTTTCGGCGCTGCCGGTCTTCCCCGCCATGGGGAGCCCCGGAATCCTCGCGCCGAGACCGCTGCCTCGTTCCACCACGGCGCGCATCCCTTCCCGGAGTACCGCCAAGGTGGAGGCCTGGAACGGCACGATACGCTGCAGAAACGGGTCGGCGCGGTGTTGGGAGCGGTTGCGATCGTAGGTCATCAACAAGATCCGCGGCTGCATCAGCTGCCCACCGGTGGCGATCCCCCCGAGCATCCGCACCACCTGAATGGGAGTCACCGTGATCGCACCCTGGCCGATGGACATATTCACGCTGTCGCCTGGATACCAGGGTTCCCCAACCAGTTGCTCTTTCGTCGAGGGGCTGGGGATGGTGCCGTTAATCTCGCCCGGGAGGTCGACCCCGGTCAGCTCGCCCAACCCCATCATCAACGCGTACTTCGCCAGCTCCTCGCCGCCCAGCCGGTAGCCCAGCGTGTAAAAAACCACGTTCACGGAGTTGGCGATCCCGGTGATAAAGTCGATGCGCCCCCAGGCCCGGAGGTCGCCGAAGGTCCACTGGCCGAGCTGGAAGTAGCCCGGCGCGTCGAACATGGTCTGCCGTGTCACAATCCCATGCTCCAGCGCCGCGGTTGCGGTCACCAGTTTAAACACGGAACCCGGCTCGTACGTCGCCGCGATGGCGCGGTTCAGCAGGGGTTTGCGACGATCCGTCGTGATCGCCTGCCAAGCCTTGGGACTGATACCGATGGCGAACAGGTTGGGGTCATACGAGGGAATGCTGGCCATTGCCAGGATGTCGCCGCTGCGGGGATCCATCGCCATCGCTGCGCCCGCCTGCATGCCACTTGCTACCAGGGCATCGTACGCGGCCTTCTGGACGTCCAGGTCAAGGGTCAGGACGATGGCGCGGCCCGGGATCGCCGGCAGGCGCGACAGCACCCGTAGGGGCCGTCCCAGCGCGTCCACTTCCATGCGCAGCCGGCCGTCGATACCGCGCAGCACAGTCTCATAGGCTCGCTCCGCGCCGGCTTTGCCGATAAGGTCGCCAGGTTTGTAGCCTTCGACTTGGCGGGCGGCAAGCTCGTCGGGGTCGACCTCTCCTAGATACCCCAGGACGTGGGCGGCCATCTTGCCATGCAAGTAGTATCGGACCGGCTCCGGCAGGATGATGACGCCGGGCAGATCCAGGCGGTTCTCTTCGATCATGGCCACGACGTTCGGACCGACGTCACGTTTGATGCGGACCGGCTCAAACAGTCGGGGCCGGTTGCTGACGATCCGGGTGGTGATCTCGTCCGGCGCCATCGCCAGGATGGGGGCCAGCCGCGGGATGACGATCGCCGGGTTCCGCAGTTCGAGGGGCAGCACGGCGACCGTAAACGCCGGCCGGTTGCTGACGAGGGGCCGGCCCTTTCGATCGTAGATAATCCCGCGAGGGGCGGCCAGGGTGTAGTCGCGGATCCGGTTGTCTTCGGACTGGCGCAGGTACGACGCGCCCTGGAGCACCTGCACCTGCCACAGGCGTACGACCAGGATGCCGATGAGCATCCCAATGATCAGACTAAGGATGAACAGCCGTCTCGACGGCTGCTGGTTCTCCATCGCCGGTACCTCTAGTGCTCTCGCTGGAGCCGGGTCTCGATGGCCCGGATCCCCCGAAACAGCAGCGGGGCGATTGCGCTGTTCAGGATGGCCTGCACGATCATCTTGGCGACGAGGCCGGACCAGGACGGCACACCCAGGCCGACGATCAGCGCGACGATGACCAGCAGCACCTCACCCAGCAGTGTGCCCACGAAGGTGGCGATGGCGGGCAGGAGCGGGTTCTCTATGTAGATACTGCGCTCAAACAACCCGGAGGCAAACCCCACGACCAGTTTGCTGAGGCCGTTGACGCCGAGCGGGCCGCCGCCAGAGAGCAAATCCTGCAACAACCCTGCTGCGACGCCCACCACGGCACCACTCTCGGCCCCCCGCAGGATGCCCATCCCCACGGCGAACGGCAATAACGGGTCGAGCGCTGCCCCCCACACCTGCACGCGCGCCAGCCACGCAGCCTGCACCAACGCCACTACCACCAAGACGCCGGTGTAGGCTAGGGCCCGGCTCACCGCAACCTTTCACAGCCCGGCAAACGCCACCGTTTGCCTGTCACAGCCACCTCTCCAGATCCTCAACCGGACATGACGTTTACTAAGAAGACGTTCCTCGTTCCCTTTCACTGCCCCTGGCCGCGCTCAGCGCGGCAACAAAATCAGCACTTCCTCAAGGCGGTCCAGGGCCGCGGCCGGCTCGACCTGGGCTTCCTGGAGGTACTCCCCCTCTTCCTGGACCACTCGGGTGATCCGGCCCACCACGAGGCCCTTGGGGAATACGCCACCCTGGCCCGACGTCACTACCAGATCGCCCGGTTCCACCTGGGCTGTGCGCGAGAGGTACTTCAGGTGAAGGATCCGCTCGCTGCGGCCTTCCACCACGGCCAGGTCACGGGAGCGTTGCACCAGTGCGCCGACCGCACTCCGCGAGTCAACGATGAGCAGCACGCGTGACGTCGTCAGCGTGACCTCGATCACGCGCCCGACAACGCCGTCGGCGGTGACCACGGGCGCGTTGCGGCGCACACCGTCGCGGCTACCACGGTCCACCAGCAGGGTCCCGAACCACCGGGACACGTCCCGTCCCACCACGTGCGCAGCAAGCGACCGGTAGGCGGTCTGGCTTCGCAGCTCCAGCAGCCGTTCCAGCCGCTGCGCGGCCGCGGCCTGCTCGCGCAATTCTGCCATTTTCCGCGAAAGGGCTTCCACGTCTCCGCGCAGCCGCGCATTCTCCACGCGCAGCCGGCCGATCTCCGTATAGAGTTCCCACATCCGCCCCACGCCGTCGGCGATCCGGGCCATCCCGGCCTGCACGGGCATTAACAAGGTCAGCACTCCGGTCCCGATGGCACCTACCTGCCGGCGATCAGGGCTGCGGGCCTGTGAGGTGAGCAGGACCACGACGAACAGAAACAGTCCCAGGAAGATGGCCATCCGCCGCCTGGCGGCGATCAGCTCGGTCATCCAGCCTTCATCCTCACAGCTTCTTCGAGGTGATCAGCACACGTTTCATGGTGTCGATCTCTTCGAGCGCCCGCCCCGTGCCCAGGACGACCGCGGATAAGGGATCATCGGTCAGCATCACGGGCATGCCCGTCTCCTCGCTGAGCAAGCGGTCAATGCCTCGCAGGAGCGATCCGCCGCCGGCCAGGACGATGCCCCGATCCACAATGTCGGCGGCCAACTCCGGTGGAGTACGCTCCAGCGTTTGCTTGACGGCTTCCACAATCTGCGCCACCGGCTCGGCCAGGGCCTCACGAGCCTCGGAACTCGTCATACGCACCGTGCGCGGCAGCCCGCTGACCAGGTCCCGTCCCCGCACTTCGATGCTCTGCTCCTCTTTCATCGGGTACGCCGATCCGATCGCGATCTTGATATCTTCGGAGGTGCGTTCCCCGATAAGCAGGTTGTAGGCGCGCCGGCAGTATTGGACGAGCGCCTCGTCCATTTCATCGCCGCCGACGCGGATGGACTTGGAAGTGACGATGCCTCCCATGGCGATCACCGCGACCTCGGTCGTGCCGCCGCCGATGTCTACCACCATGCTCCCCACCGGCTCTGAGATCGGAAGCCCGGCACCGATCGCGGCGGCCATCGGCTCCTCAATCAAATAAGCCTCCCGGGCGCCCGCCTGCTCCGTGGCGTCGATGACGGCCCGACGCTCGACCCCGGTGACGCCGGACGGAATGCCGACGATCACGGTCGGGCGGAGCAATGTCCTGTTCTTGAGGCCCTTGCGGATGAAGTACGCGAGCATGGCTGCCGTGGTGTCGAAGTCGGCAATGACACCGTCGCGGAGCGGCCGCGTGGCCACGATCTCGCCCGGGGTCCGGCCGACCATGCGCTTGGCTTCCTCGCCAACCGCGATGATCTGCCCATCATCGGCGCGCTTGGCCACCACGGATGGCTCACGCAGCACGATGCCTTCGCCTTGGACGTAGATCAGGGTGTTGGCCGTCCCTAGATCGACCCCCAGGTTTCGACTGAACCGGCGAAACAGGAACTTGAGCGCCATGGCCCTCCCCGATCTACCCTGTGATGGTGGGGTGCCCCAATCCGCTGCTGCGTAGGCCCCTACATGCTCTTGCTCAGCCCGCTAGGGAAATCCCTGCCGCTGCTCGCGCAAACTCACAAATGCGCGCTCCCCAATGATGATGTGATCCAGGACCTCGATCCCCATCAGCCGCCCGGCCGCACGGAGTTGCTCGGTAATCAGGATATCGTCGCGGCTGGGCTCGGGGTGCCCCGACGGGTGGTTGTGAACGACGATCACCCCGGCGGCGCTGTGGCGGATGGCCTCCTTGAACACTTCCCGAGGGTGCACCGGGGCCGACGCCAGGCCTCCGATGGAGACGTCGGCGACCCCGAGCACTTCATGGCGGGTATTGAGGAGGATGGCCCGGAAGTGCTCCCGGTCCAGCGTATGCATCGAGGCGCAGAGGGCGGCGGCGTCCGCGGCGGAGCGGATGATCCGGCGCTGCGGCGGAGGTTCCAGGAGCCGCCGGGCCAGCTCCAGGGCCGCCAGGACCCGGGCCGCTTTGGTCTCCCCGACGCCGGGCAGGGTGACGAGCTCCTCAAGGGTCGCCTGGGCGAGCCCGCCCACTGACCGGAACCGACCGAGCAGCGTCGCGCCGACCTCCAACGCAGTGGCCTGCCGTGTGCCCGTCCCGAGCACGAGAGCCAGCAACTCTGCCGTCGACAGAGAACCTGCGCCGCTAGTCCTGAGGCGCTCGCGGGGGCGAAGTTCGGCGGGAAGTTCTTTGATGGTCACACCCGCTGGTGAGCCGCGCGATCGACAAACGCGCAACAAGTATAGCAACGGACCTGTCGCGATTCAAATGCAGGGGATAGCTCAGTTGGGCTATTGTAGCAGCCGAAAGATCCAGATGGCGACGACGATACCAATCAGGATAGCCAGGTTCAACCGCACGGTCGCTCCAATTGTGAAGGTCAGGACGCGGATGTCAAGGGTCAGCGGCGGATCGATCCCGGCGCGGACGTCTCGGGACAGCAGCGACAGCACCGGATAGGCGGCGACGGCCTCGGCGATGACGCTGCCCAACAGCGCTCCCACGACGATCACGAAGACCAAGACCCACCACGGGCTGCGCGTCCGGCGCACCTGTCACCTCTGTCCAGGGCGGACTTTCGACGCCGAGTAACCAGTAGCCAGTGACCAGTAGGCAGTCGAGAAGCCGGCGGGCTCTGATTACTGGCGACTGGCTACTGGCTACTAGTTGGTTTCAGGTGATTCCTGCGCAACAGGCCGTGGGCTGACCAGGCGAGCGACCCAAATACTCACTTCATATAAGATGTAGGTCGGCACTGCCATCAACATCTGCGACACGACGTCACCCCCCGGGGTCAACACCGCGGAGGCGGTCACGATGGCCAACAACGCGTACTTCCGGCCGGCGGTCAGGGAGGCCGGGGTTACCACCCCCAGCCGCGCCAGGAAGAGGATCACCACCGGAAGCTGGAACAGCAGCCCAAACGCCAGGATGAACGCCGTCACAAACGAGGTGTAGGCCTGGACGGAGATCATCGGAACGAGGTTGGGGGTCTGATAACTCAGCAGAAACCGTACGCCGATGGGGAGGATGACCAAGAAGGCAAACGCGGCGCCGCTGACAAACAACGCCAGCGCCGCTGGAATGAGCGACAGGCTGTACCGCCGCTCGGTCGGAGTGAGCCCCACCGAGACGAATCGCCAGAGTTGATACAGCGTCACCGGAAGGCTCAGGAACACCCCCGCCAATGCCGCGACCTTCAGCCTCACGAAGAATGCTTCGGTCGGCGCCAGAAACACCACCTGCCCGACCGGCCGCAACACCACGGCGAGGATCCGTTCCACGAACAGATAACCGGCGGAGGTCGCCACGCCAAATGCGGCCAAAGAATAGAGGAGCCGCTTCCGCAGCTCCTCAAGGTGCTCGACGATCGTCATCGGGCGGTCGTCCAATGTCCCACCCTCAGGTCAGGAGCTTTTCTTCTGTGGCGAGGCCGGCTTGTCCAGTTCGTTCTCCGCCTCGTGCACCGCTCCGCGGAACTCTCGGATCGCCCGTCCCAGCGCGCCACCGACCCCCGCCAGCCGCTGGGGACCGAAGATGATCAGCGCCAGGAGGAGAATGACGATCAATTCCGGCCATCCGACATTGGGCATGCGTCACCCCCTGACTCGATTATACACCCTTGCTTATTCCACCTTGCGCGGCCGGCGCAGCGCAGACCAGACTCCCGCCAGCAGCCCGGCGAGCACGCCGATCGCCCAGGTGGGGAACTCCCGCAGGCGCGCCGCCTGCGACACCCACCCGTCGGCAGTCCGGCGTGTCCACTGCGTCCGGGTGCCCCATGTCCGGCGCAGCGACCTCAGATCGGCCGTAATCTGCCGGCGCAGTTGCGCAATGCGCTCCTCGTCGGGTGCACCCGGCTTCATCGCTGCCGCTCCAACGCCTGGCGGATCGCCCGCCAGTCCTCGCGTAGACCGGCCAGGACAGTGAGCCGCCGCTTGCGCAGCCTGAACCGCGCCACGATCAGCAGCACGGCGACGATCATGAGCATGACCCCGAGCACAATCGCCGTCGCCAGCCACACCGGCAACACCTGCGCCAGCACCAGCACCAGCACGGCCACCGCCACCGGGATCATCAGCAGGACCAGGGCCAGCGCCGAGACCAGCAGAAATAACGAAATCGCCACGTCGCGGAGGGCCGCGCGCATCTCCTGTCTGGTCAGATCCACGCGCGCCTCAAGCAGGGCGACAATGTGCTGGAGCAGGCGGCCGACGACACTGGTCACCGGATCGGATCCTGCTGACTGCGGCTCCTCGCTCATGACCTCCCACTCCCGTCAGCCGTCACAGCGTTCTGGAGCGCATACCGGACGGCATCCCGAAAAGGTCTCAAATTCAGCCCGAAGACGCGCACAGTCTTTGTATTATCGCATACGTTGTCCACCAAAAGCGCCTCGAACTCATCCTGGGTGATCGGCGGATTTGGCAAATACCGGAACTCCCTAACCAGCGCCCGGGCCAGCGACATCGGCATGTGCACCTTCCACCGGCGGACACCCAGCGCCGCCATCACTTCATCCAGCACACGGTCGTAGGCCAGCGCGTCGGGACCGCCGAGTTCGTAGACTTCGCCGAGCACGTCGTCGCGCCTGAGGGCCTGACCTATCACAGCCAGCAGGTCACGCACATCCAGCGGCATCGAGCGGTACTTCCCGGAACCCAGGACCGGGACGATGGGGGTGAGGATAGCAAGGACCGCGAGGGGCCGTTCGGGCGCGCCGAGCAGATACAACGGGTACCAGGGCCCCAGCCGTACCACGGCGGCGAACTGTGCGGCGGCGCCACCGCCCGGGCCGATGACAAATGAGGGCCGGACGATGACGGACGGGACCCCGCTGTGCCGGATGGCCTCTTCGCCCGCCCACTTCGACTGCAGATAGCGCGGCGCCTCTGGCCCGGCGCCCAACGCACTGAGGTGGACGATCCGCTTGACACCCGAGACCCTCGCCGCCGCGGCGACTTCTGCTGCGCCGCGCCGGTTCACCAGATCAAACGTGGCGCCGACCCGTTCTCGGATAATCGCCACCAGGTGCACCACTGCAGCGCAACCGTCAAAGGCCCGCTCCAGGGCCCCCACGTCGCCGACGTCGGCGTAGGCCAGCGTGCACCCCAGGCCCTGAATGGCGGCCATGCGGAGGTTTTTCTTCGTGCCGGGTCGTACCACCGCGCGCACATCGATTCCCTCTCCTCGCAGCATGCGCACAAGATGGGAACCGATGAAACCCGCAGCCCCGGTGACGGCGACCCGTCCGAGTCGAGCTTCCATGCCCGCCGACATCTCCTAGAGCCAGTCGGCAGTCAGCAGTCTGCGGTCAGCAGTCAAGAATGGCGTTCACCACGCTCCCGCAACGCTGGTCTGTGACTGAAGACTGCCGACTGCAGACTGCTGACCCGTTTGTTCAGTGCGATCTGACTACCACGAACTCGGTAAGCGCGAGCAGGCTGTCCTTCGCTGGGCTGGGGGGCAGAAACGACAGCGCCTCGCCGGCCTGCCTCGAATAACGGCCTGCCACATCCAGCGCGTAATCAATCGCCCGGTAGCGATGCAGCAGCCCGCGAACTTCTTCCATCCGCCCGTCGCCCGCCGGACCCGCCAGCAGGCTGGTGAGCCGGGCGCGGTCGTCTGGCGTCGCTTCACGCAACGCCCGGATCACCGGCAAGGTGATCGTGCCGCTCTGGACGTCGCTATAGATCGGTTTGCCGAGAGTATCCTCCCGGCTGGTCAGATCCAACGCGTCATCGGTGATCTGAAACGCCATTCCCCACTGCAGGCCGAAGGTCCCCAGGCGCTCGGCGGCGGCTGGATTGCCGGCCACAAGACCTCCGGCCCGGCAGGCCGCCGAAAACAAGTGGGCGGTTTTGCCCGCAATGATTTGAAAGTAAACGCTCTCATCGTCGTGCGGCTCCTGCCCGTACTTGATCTGCATGATTTCCGCCTGGCTCATCTTCACCGTCGCCGCGGCCAGGGTGGGCGCGACGTCCGGATGGCGGATGCGGCTGAGCAGATCAAAGGCTTTCGCGAAGAGGTAGTCTCCCAGCAGCACGGCGATCTGGTTTCCCCACTGCACGTTGACGGTGGCGACGCCGCGACGCACTTCCGACTGATCGATGATGTCGTCATGGATCAGCGAGGCGATATGGATGAGCTCCACCGCCTCCGCCAGCCAGAGCCGCGCTTCCCCGGCGCCGCCCCCGGCCTGCGCCGCCAGACACACCAGCGCCGGCCGGATCATCTTGCCTCGCGTGCCCAGCACATGCCGCACCAGCTCGCTGACAAACGGGTCTTCGGCGACCAGCTCCTGTTCCAGCTGAGCATGGAGCCTCGACAGCTCGTCCTGGATAGGCGCGTAGATCGTGGTCAGATCCATGCGCGTGGTCGTGGAACCTGCCAGGCGAGATTCGTCTGAACGCATACGTAGAAGCTTCGAGGAAGGACAGCAGCGCCCTTCGACCCGCGGGGACGGGTCGAAGGGCGGCGGCCGTGACGTATCCTACTGGGCCACGGTGATCGTCGTCTTCATGCCGGCTTCGGAATGTCCGGCGATGGTGCAGAGAACGTTGTACGTGCCGGGTTTGAGGTCCACGGTCACCTCTTTTGTGGAGCCGGGCGGAATGGCCTCTAAGTCGACGCTGGTCCCCTCGATGACGAAGTTATGCTCGATCGTGCCTTCATTCTTGATGAGCAGCTTCACTTTGCCTGGCTTCATCGTCGAACTCGCGAACTGGATGGTCCATTCCTTCTCCGAGACCGCCACGGCGGACCCCTCCGGCGTCCCGCTCGGCTGACCACCACCCTGCTGCCCACCACCGCCGCACGCCGCGGCGAAGGCGGCCACGAGCATGACGACGATTCCCAACCAGATCCATCTGCGCATTGCCATCCTCCCTTGACGGATGATAAGGTGGAAAACCTTTCTAAGAATAGCAAAGCAGATGTCTGGTGGCTAGGGTCACGCAGTCGGGCAGTCGAGCAGTCACGCAGTCGCGAAAGAGAACCGCTCGCAGGCACGCGACGGCGCGACCGCGCGACCGCGCACTAGGCTTCGGCAATCAACCCGAATGAGGCAATGAACGTCAGCAGCAAGAACCAGAGGAGATAGAACACCAGGTAGGCGAGATAGACGCGCAGCGGCTTCCGTCTCACGTCCGGTCACCTTCAGGCGTGCCCGCCGGTTGGGCCACGGCTGGGCGCCCGGCGGTCCGCGCCGGCTGGGCCGGCGGCAGGACGGCAATCCGATCCGCAAATGCCTTGACCTCGGCCAGGAACGCAGCCCCGTCGTGCAGTCCGAACGCCAACATCCCAAGGCGCGCGGGATCCACCTTGCGGCGCTGCAGGCGGCGCTGCAGTTGATCGATCCGGTCGCGCATCAAGAAGTTCCCCTCGCGGTTGAGGCAGTCTCCATAGGGGCAGCCGGTGACAAAGACGCCATCCGCGCCGCGATTCAGCGCATCCTCGAGCCATTCCGGGCGCACGAAACCGGAGCACGGCACGCGGACGACGCGCACGTTGGGCAACGCGCGCAGGCGGCCGCCGTCGGACAGCGGTATCAGGTCTACACTCCAGTCGCAGATGAAACCAACGACTTTCGGTGTCTGGGTCATGCCTGCACCGCCTCGGCGACCTGTCGCAGCACATCCCGCTCCAGGAACTTCGGCAGCTCCAGGGCCTCAAACGGGCATGCGCCGATGCAGATGCCACACTCCACGCAGCGGGATTCAATGACCACTGCCAGGAGGCTGCGGTTCGCCGCCGCCTTGCTCAGGCCCGGTCCAGGCGAGGGCACCATCACGATCGCGTTGTAGGGACAGTCGTAGTAACACAGCTCGCAACCGGTGCAGTTGCCGTCGATGACCTGCGCTACGCCGGAGTGGCGCACTCCCATCTCGGTCGGCGTTTCACGGCGGCTGAGGTACGGAATGACGAGGCCCCCCACGAAGAGAGACACCAGCAAGAGTACGACAACGCCTGCCGGGAGAAAGTTCAGGAGCCAGAACGGGATCAGGAAGAAAATATCCATTGGAAAGCTGGTGGGGCGCGCCGCGGGTGTGGCGGCGGGAATGGCCTCTCGGGTCACGGGCACCGCTCCGGCCAGCAAGAACACTAGACCCACGCAGAACAGCACCCAGACGCCCGGCGGCCAGATCTTCGGATGGCGCAACCGCACGTAGTGCCACCACAGGAACGCGTACAGAGCGGTGGCGGGGCCGATGTGTAAGAACAGGATGCGCACCAGCGTTCCATCGCTGATCCCAAGGCCGCCGATGAAGAGCCGGGTCAGCGTAGCGCCGGCCGCGGGAATGCTGCGCAACATGGCCACGAACATCGAGGTCAGCAACTGCGCTCGCTCGTCCCACACCAGCTGGTAGCCGGTGAACCCGATGAACCCGCCAAAGAGGAGCAGGAACATCCCGGAGATCCAGGGGTTATCCCGCGCGAACAGGTGGCGATCGGTGAACCAGTTGCGAAGAAGGTGCAGCAGGATGCCAACGATGAAGCCGTCGGCAGCGTAGCGATGCACGCCGCGCACGATCCCCCCGTAGGGGACGCCGTCGGTGATGTACTGCACAGAGGCAAACGCCTCGCCCAGGCTGGCATCATAGTAGAAGAAGAGGAAGATGCCTGACAAAACCAGCGTGAACAGGAATAGGTTGGACAGCCCACCGGTGTAGTACAGCGGGTTGAAATCGGTGGGATAGAGCCTGTTCACCCAGACATCCAGCCGCAGCGTCCCCCGCAGCAGGGAGGTCATGAGCCGCGCATAGCGTCCGGGTATCTGGCGCTCAACTACAGTGCTCATCGCTCAGTCTTCCGAGGCCCGGTCATGCCCATCTTCCGCAGCAGCAAGACGATGAACGAATACGCGATCAGCAATGCGCCGACGGACCCGCCGCCCAGAAACCACCGATCGGTCGCTTCGCCATAGATGATGCCGAGCGCGAACAGCAGCGACAGCGCGCTCAGCAACACGACGCCCATCACGTAGACGGTACGCACCCTCTACCCCCTGAACAACGGGACTGGGGATCTGGGACTAGGGACTGGTAGGAACCCAACGTTATCTGTTCTAGTCCCCATTCCCTAGTCCCTAGTCCCGCTTTTCACGATTTGCGGCGCAAGAACCATTCATAGAGCGCAATGCGTCGCCGGACGCGGCCCGCCGCCCGGTCCCACGCATACACCCAGAACCCGAGGTAGAGAAACGATCCGGCAAAGATCGCCACATACAGCACTGTGTGCCCGAGCCCCGCCGGTGTGGGCATCTGCCACGTCTGTCGCAGCGCCGCCCATCCTGCCGCCAGCGCCCACATGGCCACCAGGAAGACGGCCACAAATGCCAGCGCCTTCACGCAGCGCCCAGCCTCATCCGTGCGCTGGTGCCCTGGCCGGCGGACTGATGCCGGCGGCGGCCTGCCGTCGCCGCCGCCGATACTGCAGCTCCCAGAACAGCCCCAGGGCGAGGACGACCAGCGTGATATTCATAATGAGGAACGGGT
>Ga0209236_1000896_pt1 | contig 17745 bp, 13 predicted proteins | sample GraSoi013_1_40cm_FD_185819 | JGI IMG/M metagenome (GOLD analysis project Ga0209236, IMG submission 185819) | Grasslands soil microbial communities from the Angelo Coastal Reserve, California, USA - Sample 09_27_2013_1_40cm (SPAdes) (version 2) | ecosystem: Environmental > Terrestrial > Soil >... | reverse complement strand
CGATGTTCAGCCAGTTTATCGCATAGACGATCCGAGCGGCAACAAGGGCGATGACTGCCCGCTGTGGTGAAACCTGAACCGACAAATTTTCAGGAGCCAATTAGAAAAAATGTTTCTTGGTGAAGATTAGGATAGTGCTGGGTCTCAGGGAATTATTGTCATGCGGGTCTTCTCTTCCACTTTTGTCCCGACGTAACGGTCGCTCCACTTCTGACTCATCTCACCGTGCGTCCCGAGTCCAACGGCCACGTCGATAAGGAGAAGGACCCAGGAGATCTTGCTAATGTTGCGGATGAGACTACTTCGCCTGTCCATCGGCTTTCCATCAACTCTCTGTACCCGCAGACCCATGATCTCTTTGCCCAAAGTACTCCCATAGAGCCCTTCAGCGAGGAAGAAGTAGAGGAAGACCACTAGAGATATGGGTGATGCTAGCCCGGCGAACCAAAGACCACCCCACCATGCCGCCCACACAGCCGGGAAAGTCCCAACGGCCGGGAAGCCTATACCGATGAGGAAGGTAATCGACGTAACTACGGCAATGATCGTGAGGACAACGGTCACCAGGGCTACATCGATGATGTATGCGATCAGTCTCCTGGCCCAATGGTTCTGGACACTCTTGTCGTCTCTCAGTAATTCGAAACCTGTTGGAGACTGGACACCCATAGTTCCCCGAACAGACGCCCCGCACTTCCAACAGAAGGCTGCGTCTTCACGAAGCTCGCTCCCACACTTCCAGCAGTAGACCAAGGGATAGTCGGACGTTCGAATCCCCGCCGTGGGCTTAAACTTGACGCCCACGAGTGAGGTCCGCGTCCTCACGGAGACGTCAATAGGCGCTCAATTGGTCATCAGATAATGACGAGTTGGAGCCTGTACTCGGCTTGTTTATGGCTTGGTTACTATCATTCTAAACCGTCAGCGGAGGGCGGAGCGTGAATAGTTCAGGCGAACAGCCAGCCTTGCGATTAGTAGTCGTATCGAACAGGCTACCGTTCACGGCGAGCAGCAAGGACGGCAAGCTGACTTTTCGCGCAAGCCCAGGCGGGCTCGTCTCTGGACTAACCGCGTATCTGGAATCATCCAGACAAGGCTCCCCCAATCGAGATTACTTGTGGGTTGGCTGGCCCGGCATCGAGATCGATGAGGGGTCCCAGGACAAACTGAGGTCAAAAGCCGCAAAGCAACAGGCCTCACCCGTCTTTCTAGACGCCAAAACAATGGACGGGTTCTACCACGGATTCTGCAACAGCACAATCTGGCCCTTGTTCCACTATTTTCCCACATATGCCAAGTTCGACGAGAACGACTGGGCACAGTACGTCAAGGTAAACGAGGTCTTCAAAGACTCACTACTGAAAGTGATCCAGCCAAATGACACTGTCTGGGTCCACGACTATCATCTCATGCTTCTCCCTCAGCTTTTGAGGGAGAAGATGCCTGATCTTCCCATCGGATTCTTCCTCCACACACCCTTCCCATCGTACGACGTATTCCGCACACTCCCGACGAAATGGCGCAGAGCCATACTGGAAGGCATTCTCGGAGCTGACCTGATCGGATTCCACACAATCGACTACACACAACACTTCCTCAGATGCGTACTCCGCATCCTGGGAATCGAACACAATTTTGGCCAGGTGCTCATCGACGGGGAGAGAGCGGTGAAGGTCGACACCTTCCCGATGGGCATTCACTACGGGCAGATTCATGAGGACGTGAAGACTGACACCGTGCAGCAGGAAGCGAAGGCTCTTCGCGACAGACTAGGCAACGTCAAGATAGTTCTTTCCCTTGACAGGCTTGACTATACGAAAGGGATCAAGCATCGCTTAGAAGCTTACGCGACCTTTCTCGAGCGGTATCCGCAATGGCTCCGAAAAGTAGTCCTCATGCTTTCAGTCGTCCCTTCAAGGCTAGGGTCAGAACATTACGAGCAGATGAAGGAGGAGATCGACAAACTAGTAGGGAGCATTAACGGAAGATTCGGGGCAATTGATTGGAGCCCGATAGTCTATCGATACAGGTTTCTGCCATATCATCAATTGTTGAGCCTCTTCGCTATGAGCGACGTGGCTCTAGTAACTCCTCTGAGAGATGGTATGAACCTGATCGCGAAAGAGTATGTCGCGTCTAGGGCTGATCAGAAGGGGGTCCTGATTCTTAGCGAGATGGCGGGAGCTTCGCGAGAGCTGGGGGAGGCTCTCATCATCAATCCCAACGACGAGTCAGAAATCGTAGACGCGCTGAAGACTGCTCTGGAAATGCCAGAAGGGGAACAAGTACGGCGCAACCAGGTGATGCAGAACAGGCTAGGACGTTACGACGTTATCAGATGGGGCCAGGACTTTACTGGCAAACTCAACTCGGTCAAAGACCAGCAGAAGAGGTTCAATGCACGTCTAATTGACAAGTCAACAAGAGAGAAGCTGATCAAAGACTACACGAGTTCTACGAACAGAATCCTATTCCTAGATTATGACGGTACACTGTCGCCCTTCAAGGAGCGCCCTGAGACCGCGGTCCCAGGTGCGATTCTCCTCTCCACACTCAACGCACTCGCAGAAGACCCGCGAAACAATCTAGTAATCGTGAGTGGTCGTCATAGAGATCTCTTACACAAATGGTTCGGACCCTTAAGCATAGGAATCGTTGCGGAGCATGGGGCCTGGATTAGAGAGAAGGACAAGGACTGGCTACCCGCGATCAAGGTAGAGAGCAACTGGAAGGAGAAGGTTCGGCCCATTCTCCAGAGCTATGAAGATCGGCTTCCCGGCTCCTTTGCCGAGGAGAAAGAGTTCTCCCTAGTCTGGCATTATCGAGCCGCCGACCCGGAACTGGCCTCTGTACGGTCGAAAGAGCTTGCGGATGAGCTAGGATATTTCACTGAGAACACTGAGCTCCAAGTGTTGCAAGATAGCAAGTCGATCGAGGTGAGAAACGTCGGGATCGACAAGGGAATGGCTGCGAAGCTACTCCTTTCCGAGAAGACATTCGACTTCGTTCTGGCCGTGGGTGACGATCTGGCTGACGAAGAACTCTTCAAGGTTCTTCCCGAAAAATCCTATTCGATCAAAGTAGGACTCGCAAAATCCTACGCGAAATTCAACCTGAAAAACCATCGTGACGTCATTCAACTACTGACTGATCTTACAAAGACGGCCAACGTACCTTAATTGCTCGTTTTCCTTGCGGCTCCTGCTCGTTTCCGGACCCTGAAAAACGCGCCTTCCAGATTCAAAACAGGCCCCAAAACCTAAAACAAAGCCCGAATCAGAACAATCAACAAAGCTGCCCCCCTCCCGGGGGGGACCCTTTGAGATCAGATTGGACAAATTCTTACTTCGATTGTCTGCTTTGGCTGACGGAGGCCCCCGCGATCGGGCGATCTTGGCAATAATCGCCAAGTTCCCCTGTAAACTAAACGTCATACAGATTTAGCAGAACTCTCTGAGATGTATGAGGCCGCCCTGCTTAATCATCGGCCGCTGATCTTGTTCGATATCGCTTTGGCATATCGGATCAGTCCGCTCTTCCGCCGCGCTTCTTCGAGATGTACGCTCGCGGTTATGAGTCCCATGTGAGTGTAGGCCTGAGGAAAATTCCCCAGAGCCTCGCCAGTCTTTGGGTCGATCTCTTCCGAGTACAGTCCAAGATGATTACTTCGCTTAGTCAACTGATTCAACAGTCCCTCCGCCTCCCGAAGCTTTCCCAGTCTTGTCAGACAGTCGACCATCCAGAAACTGCAGACTGTGAAGGTGCCCTCTTTTCCTAGCTGGCCGTCGTCTACTTTGTATCTGTAAATCAGATCGTCTTCAGACAATTCTTCCCGAATCCGTTGGATTGTCGCGCTCATCTTCGGATCCTTTGCCGGGAGAAACCCGACTAGGGGCATGAGAAGATTCGCCGCGTCCAAGTCTTCTCCTCCAAAAACCATGGCGAAAGCCTTCTTCTTCTCAGACCATCCTTCGGAGAGGATGTGACTCTTGATCTTCTTCCTAACTGGCTCCCACTTCTGCCAGTCCTCGTCATACCCGAGCTCCCGAGCCATCTTGATCGCCCGGTCGAGAGCGACATAGCACCACATCGTCGACTCTACGAACGCCTTTGGTAGTCGGATCTCCCATATTCCACTGTCAGGACTCTGCCATTCTTTCATTGCCTGGTCCGCGGAATACCTGACGAGGTTTTCGTAGACTTGACCGGTCGTCCATCCTAACGTATGGAGGAAGTAGACGTAATCTGCCAGGATTCCATACACGTCCAGTTGCAACTGCTTCGAGGCTCCGTTGCCAACTCGGACAGGGCTTGACCGCCGATATCCTTCAAGATGATCGAGAGTGGTCTCAGGTATCTCCCTCTCGCCGTCGATGCCCATCATTATCTGCAGTTTCTCCTTTGAGTTCCTGCGAAGATTGATGAGCCATCTTGCATAGTCCAGTGCCTCTCTGCTTGCTCCAGCCTCGCTCAACGCGAGAACCGAGAGTGCGTTGTCTCTGATCCAAGAGTATCGATAGTCCCAGTTTCTGAGAGTGCCAATACTCTCGGGGAGAGAGGTAGTGACTGCTGCAACCATGGCTCCAGTGGGAGCATACTGCAATAGCTTCAGGACAAGGCAGGATCTTACGACATAGGCACGGAAGGGTCCCTGGTACTTCACGTGCGCGACCCAGCGTTTCCAGTACGATAGAGTTCTGGAAAGCTTCTTGCTGCTCTCGTATCGTGTTGCAGAGGTCACCCGGGTTCTTCCCCATTTGAGAACGAAGACTGCCCTTTGACTTTTCGATAACCTAAACTCGCTAGTTAGACCATCCTCGTCCGCAGCATGTAGCTTCACCGATGATGCGAGATTGACCTGGTGACCTTGGTTCTTCGCTGTGCATCCCTCTTCCGTTTCCGATATGGAGGTTTTTCCCCGGGCATAGTCTAGGCGGGGCTGGAAAACGATTCGAACTTCGAGTTCGCCCTCGACACAGTCTACGATCCTGTGAATTTCTTGGAATCCCTTCACACCACCTTTCTCCATGAAACAGGGCATGAAGTCTGTGAGCTTGATCCTTCCCCGCTTAGAGTCGAAAATTGTCGAGAGCACGTTCGTGTCGCCCTCATAGCTCTGCTCTGTCTTGAAATTCTCGGAAGGAGACAATTGGAACCTTCCACCTTTCCTTACGTCGAGAATGGCTGCAAAGACGCTGGGAGAGTCGAACCGTGGCGCACAATACCAATCTATAGAGCCATCTAGTCCCACGAGGGCAGCAGTGTGCATGTCGCCAATGACGCCGTAGTCACCGATCGGCTTGTAATCTGCCCGTGAATCTGGTCTGTCAGACATGAGCCATTAACTGCCGAGGGTTCTCAGAGTCGAGGAATCGAGTCTCAAAAGCGCTTCGAGACTCATACCATGATGGAGGAGGCTCCGAGCTCCACTCGGCTCCCCGTTGGGCATTTGGGCTAATGGTCGAGGAAGGCGCAGCATCCGTTGGCTCGGCCCGAGCGTCTTGCTAGTTCTTGGGAACGCTCTCCAGCGTTCTTTTTGCTAGCTCTTCCAATTCATCGCCGGTGATTTGCATGATTCGCCAGCCTTCTCTAAACTTTGAGCCTAGATGTTGATACACGTCTATTGCCTGCTTATTCCAGTCAAGCACTTCCCATCGGACTCCGTAGCAATGCTCAGCAATCGCCGTCTGCGCAAGATGCGCCATCAGGGCCCTGCCAATACTTTTGCGCCGAAACTGAGGTCGGACAAACAGATCTTCGATGAAGATTCCAGGTCGTCCTTGCCACGTCGAGTAGTTGTAAAAGAAGAAGGCCATGCCCGCAGGCTCTCCGTTCCATTCGGCGATGATCACTCGAAACTTTGGGCTAGGTCCGAACCCGTCGCGGTGCAGATCTTTCTGAGTGCAGGAGACTGCGTTCGGTGCCCGTTCGTATTCGGCCAACTCTCGAATGAACGATAATATTAGCGGAATATCGTCGGGGGCTGCTTTGCGAAGCTTCAACATAGCAGATGCTAGTCTGAACATCGGGGTTATGTAAGATTGATTGATTAGCGAGACGATTTACGAATCATAGGTTCAGCTAGGGTCCCAACTGTCGGACCGGTTTTTCATCGTCAAACTCGTGAGTACAGAAAAACCAGCCAGAACCTTGAAGTCTGTTTTCGAAGACGGTTGAATCCTGAGTCTCGTAAGGTTTTGTCAACACTGCCTAGCGGGTGCAAGTAGAAGAGCACACCTCCTCTCCTTCTCTGGAAGTAATTCACGACACTCAAGGCAATTCGAAAGGGCAGTTTGGTGATGCCTTCGTCCCGGGGAACTGTGAAACCGATCATGACTCTACTGGCTTCTATGGCGTTCTTCAGCAAGGGTTTCCATTCGGAATAGCAACACAGTACCTTGTCCATGACCACAATATCCGATTCTGGGAGCTCGTTCGTCGCTCCGTTTCCCAGCTGAAATTTGGCTCGGCTCTCAAATCCATCCGCTTGGGCCAGTTCGGTGGCAGCGCCGATCATCTTCGGAGAGAGGTCGAACCCGACAGCTTTACCCGCCCCTTCCTTTAGTAGCTCCAACGACAAGCCACCTGCGCCACAGCCCAGGTCAAGTACCGATCGATCCCGCACCGCGTTATCAAGAATGAATCTCAGGAGTAGCTTGCTGCTTCGCGATAATCCCTTGTTCTTGTAACGCTCGCAGAACTCGCACGCGTCACCGTCAAATTCTTGGACGATCTTGTCTATCTCGACCGAGCTTGGATCCATAGGAATCGCTTCCTAACCATTTCCATACGCTCTTCTCTAAGTTTTTCCTAGAACTACCAGCACCAGCAACCGAGCCATTCTAGCATCTACCGTCGACAAGAGAATTAGAAAAATGAGGGGGAAGGGGTAGTGTTCCGTCTGGACTACGCGGTCTGGTAAGCTACCGCAACTTGGGGTAGCGGTGAGTCGTCAGATTGGGTTGTCAAGGTGTCGTCGGTGTAGATTATTGCTGCTAAGCCGTTGGTCGGGTTTATCGCGTTTTGGAAGAGGTCTAGAAGATTGCGTGTTCCTCTTTGGCAGCCAATGCCGTTGGTGCATATGACTCCCACATGGTTGGGATGGCTGGTAACAACCGTCTGTGCGAAGTGAATTCCACCATCGGTGCTCCGGGCCATGTACACGTTCCAGACTGCGCTGGGATCATCCTTGCTGGAAGCACTCGTCCCATAGTAGACATAATCGACCGTGCCACTACGAGCAGCAATCCACGGAAATACAGCAGTTACAGCTGGGGCTACGTTGACGGCAGTCGGGCTTGTCCAAGTTTGGCCCTGGTTGGTTGATCTGGAGAGGAAGATGTTGTGGGCATCAGACCATCCAGTGTAGAGGTTCCCGCTTGACGGGTCTACCGCGAGTACGGGGAAGACATTGTTCAACGCAACATTCGGAGTTCCCGAGAAGACCAGTGTTGGAGTCCATGTTTTGCCCATGTCGGTGCTCTTTGACACGTAGATGTTGTTGAAGTTGGCGTTCGTCCCTTTCTGCAATCCTCCAACGCCCGAGGCATAGACATCGTACACGTTGTGGGTTACTGGGTCAGCTATGATCTTTCCTTGGTCGTTGTTGAAGGTGGAGTTGCCGGTGGCTCCGGCTTGGCCGACTATTGGGTCGCCTACTCGGTGGAAGGTGATGCCATCGTCGTCGGACCGTTGGACATGAATCGTTGTGCTGGAGCCTGAGTCGTGATAGGAAATGTAGACATGGGCTCCGTCAGATGTGATCCATGGGCGATCAGCTTGGGTTGTGTCAATGATCTGGGAGGTACAGTGGGCAAAATTGTTGGAGAAGTCCACGTTGGGGCAGGTAATAGCCGATACTCCAAGCTGGGTAATCTTAGTCTGGGGGTTGAAGAAGGCAAGCAGAGTCGTCGCATGCAGTGTTCCGGTTGACCCAAGGTCTACGTCCGCGTCCTCTCCTCCTCCCACCCCGGGTGCTAGGGTGGTGTCGATTTGACCCTGGAATGCCGGGGTCTGACCGAAGGATGCTTTCCAAGCGTTGGTAGCGAACTGGGTCCAGGAGAGTGAGACGAATACGGTGGTGCCGTCTGTTCCGATGGAGAGTTCAGGCTCACTGCCCCCGTCAGGTCGGATAAGCGGTATGTTGACGAAGGTGGGCGATGTGGATTTTCCGTGAGCGGCGACGGGTAGAGCTATTGTAGTGATTAGGGCTAGCGCGAGTATTATGGGAGATTTTTTCATACTATCTCGCTCGTTGCTTTCAGACGCGGAGACTGCCTCATATTGCTTTCGGAAAAGTGGATATTAGTAACTAGAAATCTATGCAGCGGAAGGAGGATGTTGAAGAGTGAACTATCGTAAGCTCGGGAGTTCTGGACTTAAGCTGAGCGAACTCTCGTTGGGTGCCTGGGTCACTTATGGTGGGCAAGTCGGGGAGGAGGTCGCCGTCAAGTGTATGTCCGCTGCCCACGATGCTGGCGTCAATTTCTTCGATAATGCCGAGGCCTACGCTCACGGCAATGCGGAGACGGTAATGGGGAACGCGATCAAACGCCTGGGTTGGCGGAGAGAGAGCATAGTGGTCTCCAGCAAGGTTTTCTGGGGTGGAGATGGACCCAACGACAAGGGATTGTCGAAGAAGCATGTCTTCGAAGCATGCCGAAACTCTCTTCGAAGACTACAGCTAAGTTATCTCGACCTGTTCTTCTGCCATCGCCCTGATTCGAACACGCCGATCGAAGAGACGGTTCGCGCGATGGATGATCTGATTCACCAGGGTCTGATTCTCTACTGGGGAACCTCAGAATGGAGCGCAGCCGATATTATGCGGGCCTACGGAATAGCCCGAGAACTTGGTATGACCCCTCCAACGATGGAACAGCCACAGTACAACATGCTTCACCGAGAACGAGTCGAGGTCGAGTATCTGCCGTTATGTCGGGAGATTGGACTTGGAACCACGATTTGGAGCCCGCTAGCCTCCGGACTCCTGACCGGTAAATACAAGAATGGTGTCCCTCCAGGCTCGCGAGCCACGCTGGAAGGGTATGGATGGTTGCGGGAGAATCTGATAACCCCGGAGAATATTGCGAAGGTAAGTCAGCTGGAGCCGATCGGAAAAGACCTGGGTTGTAGTATGGCGCAGTTGGGGTTGGCCTGGTGCCTGAAAAACCCACACGTTAGCACCGTGATGACAGGAGCCAGCCGACCAGAACAGGTCGTCGAGAACATGAAGGCAATCGATGTGGTCGACAAGCTGGACTCTGGAGTGATGGAACGAATCGACGATGTTCTTGGAAACAGACCAGACTCTGAAGAATCGGGCTAGGCGATTTGCTCCGCGTCACGGAAGCTGACGTAAGAAATCTTCTCCCGTACTCAAAGGCCATTGAACTGGTACGAGAAGCATATCTGAGACTCGCCAAGGGGAAGGCAATCAACCCTGATCGTGTCTGGTTGACTGTTCCGAACGGCGTTTCCATGTTCTTCATGCCCGCATATGTCTCTGGACAGAGAACGGTCTCCGTCAAGATTGCCCGCCTCAATCCTAGAAACTCGACCGTCTCTCTTCCTACCGTGATGTCCGACATCCTCGTGTACGATTCTCAGAGCGGAGTCTTGCTTGCGGAGATCCCCGGCGAGAGCTTGACTGCAATTCGGACCGCTGCGAGTTCTGCAGTGGCGACAGATATTCTAGCGCGGAGACGTGTGGAATGCTTGGGACTGTTGGGTACTGGTCGTCAGGCAGAAACTCACGTCCCTGCCATTCAACTGGTGAGGGACATATCCCGAGTAGTCGTCTTTTCAAGAGATAGGGCCAGGCGGGAAGCCTTTGCTCGAAACATTTCGCGAGACAACAAGGTAGAGGCCATGGCCGCCAGTTCTCCTGAGGAAGTCGTGAAAGAATCTGATCTGATAGTAACAGCGACCACATCCCACACCCCGCTATTCAAGGGAGAACTGGTACAGAATGGCTCGCACTTGAACGCCATCGGAGCTGCAGAACCCGACGCGAGAGAGGTTGATTCAACATTAGTCAAGAGGTCCATTCTGGTCATAGACTCGCGAGAACAGGCGATCTCCACCTACGGAGACATTATCTCTCCAATTAGAGAAAATGCAATTGAAGGCACCCATATTCGAGCCGAACTAGGGGAACTGCTCGCCAAGAAGTGTTTCATTTCGCGTGGTCCTGAGGACATTACTCTGTTCAAGTCTGGAGGACTAGCAGTCCTCGACGCAATAGCAGCTGATCACATTCTGTCACAGATCTCAGGAAAAACTCTCTAACTCCGAGACAGAGCGAGCCTCATCTCGTTCTCAGAATCCCCTCTTTCTGTACGAATGGAAGACCAGCACATCGTAGATGATCTTTGAGAAGCCTCCTGTCAGAATCGGTAGAGATGAAGCGCCAGCCATGAACATTACTGCAGTGAGTGGTCCGCCCAGAGTGCCGCTCAAGCTCCGGGAAGTATTTGTTACCGCGTTGGCTGGGACTCTCTCCTCGTCCGTGAACAGTTGCGCCATGAAAGCCTGTCTTGTAGGCACGTCCATCTGCGAGATGCTCTGTCTGAGAAACAGGAACGCGATAGCGGCCAAGAATGAGCCTGCTAGCGGGACCATGATGAGAAAAACGTTGGACAATAAGTGGGTGGATACCATGGTTCTAAGATTCCCCAGTTTCTCGGCTAGAACCGGAGCCGCTAGTGTCGAGAAGGCGGTGACCACGTTGACCGCGAGAAAGATTTCTCCGAGGCTCGATAGGGATACTTTGTAGACCTGGTTGAACCAGTATGATAGGACGAACTGGGATACGAGGCTCCCGCCAAACGCGTCGATCGAGTAGAAGAACGATAGCTTTGTGATGTCCCGCCTAGCTTCTGGACGAACATTACCAAGACCGATCTTTTTCGATCCGGTCTCTTGAGACTCGATGTTTCCTATTCTACGATAGATGACCAGCAGGAGGACTCCGACTAGCCCGTACACGAGATAGAGCAGTCGAGACGCTAGGAGACTGTCTTGGAAATAATCAGGAGCCGACGCAGCGAATGCTCCTATAGATGATGCTCCATATCCTATGAAATTGTAGACCCCGAAAGCCCGGTTCCTCCTCTCTTCCGGCTCGAGATTGGGTAGCACGCCCGTCTCGATGGACTGGAAGGGCCCAGCCTCAGTCCCGGTCGTGCTTATGTTACCTAGAAAGAGGCCAAGCAGAATCAAGGGCAAGAAGATAGTGGATGAGAGCAGGACTCCGGAGACGACGACTAGGAGGCTGAAGATCAGCAGGGATCTTTTGCGACCTAGATAGTCTCCGTACCATGTCAGTAGGATGTTGAAGAATGCATTGCCCGCAAGGATCGCAGTAAGCCCTACTCCCACATACAGAGCTGAGTACCCCAACCTGGCGAGGTAGATTGGAGTGAGGATGCTCAGCAGACTAGCGACGGAGGTTCTAGAACCTTTCGAGATGAAGATGTAGTGGAGTCTCTGCATCTCTCAAATTTTACTCGGAAGATGTGGTCATGAGGTTTAGGTAGACTGCTTGAGCCTTAACGCACAATAGGCGCCTCAACCTAGGGTTAAATCTCAAACCCGTATCGACTGTTCCATGCGTTTCTCGACGAGGGCAATACATGCTGGCCAAGACCCCGATCCCGTAACCGGCAGCGTCACGGTTCCCGTCTATCTCACCAGCACCTATCAGCAACCTGGCCCGGGCAAGGAGGGAAAATACGTTTACAGCAGAACCGCCAATCCAACCCGCACCGCCCTTGAGGAATGCCTAGCTAGCCTAGAGACGGGACGACACGGCTTGGCATTCAGCAGCGGAATGGCAGCAACAACCACAATCCTCTTGTCTTTGAAAAAGGGCGACCACGTCGTTGCGGGGGATGACATCTATGGCGGGACGTATCGGTTGTTTGAACAAGTTCTCCGGAACTACGGCCTACAATTCACATACGTCAACCCGGAAAACCCAGAGAATGTCGAAAAGGCGATCCGGAAAAACTCTCGGCTTGTCTGGATTGAGACACCGACCAATCCGCTGATGAGGATTGTAGATATCCGACAGATCAGCAGGATTAGCAAGAAGGCCCATGCCCTTCTTGTCGTAGACAACACCTTCATGAGCCCATATCTTCAGAACCCGCTAGAGCACGGGGCGGATATTGTCGTCCACAGCACTACCAAGTACCTCGGCGGCCACAGCGACCTCATCGGCGGCGCCACAATCACAAAGGATGAAGATGTTCAGAATCGTCTCAAGTATCTGCAAAACGCTGTTGGGGCCATTCCAGGACCCTTAGACTGCTACCTAGTCCTCCGCGGCATCAAGACTCTGGCTGTCCGAATGGATCGTCACAACGAGAATACGAGAACCATCAGCGAATTTCTGACTAAACAAACCAAGGTGGAGAAGGTAAACTATCCGGGTCTCCCCGATCATCCGCAACGAGGCATCGTTAAGCGTCAGATGAGGGGCAACGGGGGAATGCTGAGCAGTGCAAGAAACTCCTCGAAAGCCTCAGGGTGTTCACGGTGGCCGAGAGCCTGGGTGGGGTAGAGAGCCTCATCGAACACCCGGCGAGCATGACCCACGCCAGCGTGCCGAGGGAGAGGAGGCTCAAACTCGGAATCTCCGACAACCTCATCCGTGTCAGTGTCGGGATAGAGGATGTAGAAGACTTGGTCCAAGACCTAAACCGGGGCTTCAAATCGATCTAGGCTGAGTTTGCGATTCTAAGTTGGCAAGGTTTAAATCAGAACTTCCCGATATCGTATATCCGATATCGCTTAAATCCGAGACGATCAGAGAGGAGGTGAAACGAGACGAGTCAACATCAATGGAGATATCCAGGACGCTTCCTCTTCTGGGGAATACTAGCTCTCATAGCGGCAGTCACAACCATCGCCGCGATTAGCTGGGTCTTCTTCCGACCAGTAGGCTACCCTTACGGGTTCGGCTTCTTCCCATTTGGATTCTTCGGTTTCTTCTGGATATTCGCAGTCTTCTGGTTCATCAGATGGGCTTTCTGGCCGTGGCGAGGGTACGGTCCGCGCCGATACTGGAGATACGGCGACCAGGCCTACTACATCCTAAGGGAACGATATGCTAGAGGAGAGATCACAAAGGAGCAGTTCGACCAGATGACGCGAGACCTACAACAGCACAACCAAGGCTACCAAAACGTATAGGTGACGCGAAAAATACTTCGCGTCATCCTTCCTTTTTGTTTTTCCCAGAGACTTTTTTGGCTGTTTCCAGGAGTTCGAAAGAAACCCGAGAGAGAGTAGATGCTCAGAATGGCGACACGCTAGTGAAGTTGAAGTCTCTGGCCAATATTCCTGGTTGTAGCATCGCGGTTCCAGTGAACGACGTGTTCCGTACGGGTTCGGTGAATCCATCAATGTTCTTGAACAGATCTAGAAGGCTCTGGTTGAACCTCAGATTCTTAACCGGTCTCTTGATCTCACCGTTCTCTACAAGGAATGTTCCGTCCCGGGTCATGCCTGTCAGAGTCTTGGTTCGCGGCTCGACTTCTCTAATGTACCAGAGCCTCGTCAACAATAATCCCTTGTCTAGTTCGCCAACAAGCTCATCAGTAGTTTTTGTCGCTCCTTTTCCTTGAACGACGAGATTCGTTGGGGCCTCGCCTAGTGGATTGGGCAGAGGCAGTTCGTGCCCGGTCGGGTTGACGCCGTTGTACCGGTGAGCCGATATTCGGCTTGACGCTAGTCCCTTCAACAATCCATCGTCGACCAGAGTCAGTTTACTCTTCGGGTAGCCTTCTCCATCAAACGCGGGGCCGGTTTGTAGTGGATGGTACACATCGTCCACGAGTGTCACGTTGTCGCCGAGTATTTTCTCACCCATGCGACCGGACAGGTAGCTTCGTCCCTCGCGATACTGTCTCACTCCGAAATCAGGAGAGAATCCTGTGCTGGCTGAGACTATGAAGAAGAACAGCATTTCACTCCAGGCATTGGGGTCGATTACGACGTCAAATTTTCCGGGGGCGACTTCTGACTGTGCCTTGTTCAGTCGCGCTCGTTCCAGTGCTGTCTCGGAAACCTGCTTAGGATCCAGCTCCGAGATATCAGCGAAGGTGGACATGGCGAATCCTGTCTGGTTTCCATTATCAGCGTCCATCGTGAGCGAGAAGTAGCCGCCCGTTCCTCTGTAGTCTGCCTCCAGTCCAGCGGTGTTGAGCATGAAAACCTCGTCAACACTTGTTCCCAGGATTCCTGATGCGAGCAGTTTGTTCTTCTTCGCAATATCAATTGCATGTCCGACATGTCCTGCTTTGGTCTCAGCGGATTCTTCGACTGTTCGTTGATGGTACCGATTTAGAGAAGGATATTTCTGGCGTCCTAACATTGGTAGGTAGTCTGGGTCCTCGGGCGCTGTCTTCAGCTGGTCAACAGCCTTCTCTACTGCTTTCTGGATGAAGCTCTCATCGAGTCTCCCGGTAGTCGTTCGCGCTTGCTTCTTCCCGGACGCTAGTCGGACGGAGAGCGTTCTGCTCTTCGTAAACTGTGACTGTCCGAGCTCGTTATTTCCAAAACGAAGGAACTCGCCCGTCGTAGATGTCAGGGTTGCTTCGATCTCTTGGGCTCCCTTGGCGAACTTCCGTACCAGGTCAAAGACTCGATGCCCTCGCTGTGCGAGGGAAGTTTGTTTCTGTGTGCTGCTCTGCGACGTGGCTAGGACGCTCCAAATATTCGGACGTTTCTGAACCTTGAAGGCGCAGCCCCGTGGCCTGTGCCCATGACCTGCTGTGGCTGACCTTTTCCACAGTTCGGGGTTCCCCAGAGGACCCAGCTTTTCTGGTTGCCGACTGCGTCGCAGGCGTTCCAGAACTCTGGGGTAATTCCCGAATAGCCAGGGCCTCGAATCATCTCTCTCAGGCTGCCATTCTTTATCCGGTATCCTTTCTCACAGTTGAACTGGAAGTTGTATCTCTTCTGGTCGATGCTCCACCCGTAGTTTGTATCCATGAGTATCCCATCCTGTGTATCTTCTATCAGCTCATCGTAGTCCCAGTCTCCCGGTTCCAAGCTCACGTTGGTCATGCGAATGATCGGGAGCTTGTAGGTATCTGCCCTCATGCACCCATTACTCCTAGTCTCCCCAACCTGGGACGCTGTCCCGCGCGACATTAGGTAGCCGACGAATTTCCCGTTCTTCACAGCGTATTTTCTCTGAGCTTGGACGCCTTCATCATCGTAGGCGAATGTGCCAAGTCCGTGTCCGTGTGCTAATGTAGCATCCATTACGATGTTCACGTGTTCGCTTCCATATTGCAATTTTCCAAGCTGATCAGGCGTCAGGAAACTTCTGCCTGCAAAGTTTGCCTCGTACCCCAATACTCTGTCGAGCTCTATGGGGTGGCCGCAGGACTCGTGCACTTGTAGTCCGACTTGGTCTGCGCTGAGGATTACGTCCGACTTGCCTGTTGGACATCTTTCGGCCTGCGTCAGCGCTAGTGCTTCTTTTGTCAGTGTTGGAGCTTGACCGGGAAGGTCTAGCTCGTCGAGGAGCTCGTAGCCGCCCAGCACATACTGCTGTATGGATCTTCTCTGGATGCCCGATGGCCCCTTTGCTGCTACAATCAACGACGCGCCTGTCTGTGTCAGGTCTTGAAAGATCTTGGAGCCTTCAGAGTTCGCAAAGTATTTCTCGATCCTCGTTGAGAAAATCTGGCCTCTTCTCGCTACAATGCCCTCTTCTTTCATTCTCCCAGTTGCATCCTGGAGGAGGCCGTACTTCGTGTCTGTAGACACTGCGAGCGAGTCCTTCTTCTTCGGCGAAACCCAATCGTCAACATGAACCGGTTCCTTGACGAAGGATAATTTGGATCCGATCTTTGCTGCACCGCGAGCCAATGCTAGTGCTTTACGCGTCGTATCCCGGATATTTTCCGGGTTGACTTCGTCCGTATCTGCGAAGCCCCAGCCTGAATCCTTGTAGAGGACCCTTATTCCAGCACCAAGATCGTTCAATTCTTCACTTGCCGGATTCTCGTTGATTACACTGACAACTTCGGATATTGTATTGACAAGTCTGAAATCTGCATAGGTAGCGTTCTCTCGAGCTGCAGTCTCAAGACAAACTCTTGACAGCTCTTCCCCAAGATTCTTTGTAGAATTCACGTCGCCGATTCTGACCCGGTGGGTTTTAGAGCTTTCCAATCAGTTGACTTAGCGGAGCCTTTCCCTCTGTCCAACCGCGTAACAATGAGCACGCAGGTCGCTGCCACAGCTACTCCTGCTACAAGGTCAGTGATGTAGTGCTGGCCTAAATATATGGTTGAGAAGAGCACTCCAACGGTTATCGGAACGCTGACAAGAACATATGTTCTCTTCAATTTGATTGTGAAGTAGCTGAAGAGTACGACATAGGCAGCGTGAAGGCTCGGGAAAGCGGCAAGCTTGTCGGATTCGATCAGGCTTCCAATCCTCGCTAGTTCCGAGAAGAGGCTGGACGACCCGATCTGAGTACTCGTAGTTGCAAGTAGGTTGGAGGCGACACCGTTGTACCATGGCGGGGCTGAGGGAGCTAGGGTGTAGAAGACTAGTGAAATGTAGGAACAGGCCACGAGTGAATAGAGGTATCTCTTGTAGAGTACCCTATTTGAGTACCAGAGTAGGATTGCTGAGCCAATCACGAGAGGAAAATGGAGACCGTAGAATAGGCTCATGATATCCGTAAGGTCAGGGGATAAGAATGCGGACTGAACAGCCTCGATGATGCCATAGGAGGCTGCGGAGCCAGCTTGATGAATTACAGGAGCGAGGGTCAGGGACCCGGCCACGCCTTGTAGGGCCTCGTACGACATGAGGAGGACGATGAACGGGGTTAGTTCTTTGACAAATTGTGCGCTCCTACCTAAGAGCATTGTCAATGGTAGTAGAGCAAGGAAGACCAGCCCGAGTGAAAATGAGAATAGAACTCCGTAGTATGCGTACCAGAAGATGAGAACGACTCCGTAGCCCGCAAGCGTCACGAGAAACGCGTTCTCTCGAAGCTTCACAAGGAGTGGCCTTGCATCGTTGAACAGGGCGGGTCCTGCGGTTCGAACAGTCCGGAGAACATAAGCAAATTCCTAGGAGAACCGGTATGGTCAATCTATCTCTTCTCAGTGATGAGGTGAGGTGTATGAGTAGAAAATGCCCGAGCTTGTGGGTCAGAAAAGATAACTCCATGGATGGGAGGAACTGCAGCGGGTAGAAGCAGGACGTTATACCACGGTGAACATTGTGGGTGCTTTGGTCCAATCTTCTCCGAGACAGCTAGCTCGCGAAGACTCGAACGCGGGTGCTAGGATCCACTCTCAAGGTCAAGAACTCGTTACCATCGTGTTTTCTTGATTCCTAGGCGATATGCGCCGTAGTTTGTAGCTAAGTGTATGGGAGGCGTCACGACAACAACTAGTAGGATCGAGATGAGTCCGACTTGGAAGAACGGATATCCAAGCACAACGCTCCCAAGAATGAAATCGAGCTGGTCCAGTACTGGAAACGCTTTGCCAGGTTCCACGTTGAGCCGACGTTTCACGAAAGCACCTAGGAGATCTCCCAGAACTGCTCCAAGAGCAATCATGAATCCCGCTGTCGCGAGCCGGGGGTCCACGAGGGACTCGGCGAGTCCAATAAGAGTCCCCACGACAATTCCTGCGATTACTCCTCGGACTGTCTTGTGAGGTCCAAAGATTGGCCGACCATCGGCGAGGCTTCTGC
>Ga0209236_1000894_pt1 | contig 17773 bp, 14 predicted proteins | sample GraSoi013_1_40cm_FD_185819 | JGI IMG/M metagenome (GOLD analysis project Ga0209236, IMG submission 185819) | Grasslands soil microbial communities from the Angelo Coastal Reserve, California, USA - Sample 09_27_2013_1_40cm (SPAdes) (version 2) | ecosystem: Environmental > Terrestrial > Soil >... | reverse complement strand
CGATGCGTTCGACATTATGTTTCACTATCCTCTCGGCATGCGCGCCGTACTGCGGTCCAGCATTCTTGCCGCCGCGCCGCGCCCACGCTTCGTTCTGCACGGAACGCAAGGCAGTTTCGTGAAACAAACTTTCGATCCGCAGGAGAACAATCTGCGGCAAGGCTACATTCCGACGGATGCGGCGTGGGGCGCGGAGCCAGAAGAAAATTGGGGCGTGTTGACGGTTCCTGCGGGAGACGGGTTCACGCAGCGGCGCATTTCGTCAGCTTCTTGCGATTACCGGGATTATTACGCCAACGTCCGTGATGCCCTGCTGGGAAAGGCCAAGCTCGCTGTCACGCCGGAATGGTCGCTGGACGTGATGCAACTGCTTGAGATGGCGCGGGAGAGCAGCGAGAGGCGCTGCACTATCCCATGGGATTCGGGATGGAAGTGAGGGTTTTGCCGGCACCGGGGCAGTGTGGGAAACGCTCCGGCTGGAGTGCAGAGAGGTTAAGACCTGCGGAAGGCCCTTGCGGGTTGCAAGGAAGATGAATTCTTTAATGGACGGTCAAAGTGACGTTGAACGTCGCGTTGCAATTGTCCGAAGGATCATCAATGACCGTCGTACTTACCGTGCCACTCTTGATGGTAAATTCGAGCGGCTTCTTCGGGAGATTGGGCAGGCCGGTGACGCGCGCCTTGCCATCGCTGTTGGTGCCGACTTCCAGTTCTGTCTTGCGCTTGCTGAGGAATCCGTATTTTAAAATGACGTGGATCTTGGCGTTATAAATAGGCTTGTCTGAGCCGTCCTTCACGGTGAAGTCCGCGCGGCAGGAGCCGAGGCCGCCATCCACAACGGGAACTTCCGGCAAATTGGCTGCAATGAAGCCCCCACACAGTGCAAGAAAGAGCGTTGAGCCCAGAAATCGAATGGAGCGAATTTGCCTAACCCGCATCTTAATCTTGCCTCCCTCACAAAAAACATACGCCGGTCGAAAGGGAGTTGCAATTCCTCCGTGCAGAATCGCTCATGCGTCTGACGTTTGCGGCACCACGCTCCCGTTCCGCGTATAATCGGCGAGGTCAAGGAAGGAAAGGAGCTGGACGCTGCCCATGACCATTGAACTGGTACCTTCGATTCTCTCCGCGAACTTCGCGCGGCTCGCTGATGAGGCGAAGGCGGCACTAGACGGCGGCGGGACCGTGCTCCACTTGGACGTCATGGACGGGCACTTCGTGCCCAATATTACTATCGGGCCGCCGGTCGTAGCCTGGCTGCGGAAAGCCCTTCCGAATGCTGTCTTCGACTGTCACCTGATGATTGAAAATCCGGATAATTACATTCCTTCCTTTGCCGAGGCCGGCGCGAACTGGATTTCCGTGCACCAGGAAGCCTGCGTTCACCTGCATCGCAGCCTGCAGCTCATCGAATCGCACGGCTGCAAGCCGGCCGTAGTCATCAATCCCGGCACGCCCGTCCACATGCTCGACGAAGTGCTGGACATGGTGCACCACGTTTTGGTGATGTCGGTCAATCCCGGATTTGGCGCGCAGAAGTTCATCCCCGGATCGCTCAACAAGATTAAAACGCTTGCCGAGGTGCGGGAATCGCTGGGCCTTTCGTTCCGCATTGAAGTGGACGGCGGCGTCGCGCTCGATACGGTCGGGGATATTGTGCACGCCGGAGCAGAACTGCTCGTTGCAGGCAACGCCGTCTTTGGCCATGGCGACATTCGGGAAAATACGAAGAAACTTCTCGCTGCCGCCCGTGCCGCAAGCGCGCGCCACGCGTAGGGTAGCTGGGACGCAGAATGCCGGGTCCCTGCAGAAACAAAGTTGGCTTACGCGACGGTGACTTCGGGGCTGAGGTAGACGTCCTGAATGGCGTTCAAGAGTTGGACGCCTTCTTTCATGGGACGCTGGAACGCTTTGCGTCCAGAAATGAGGCCGGTGCCGCCGGCGCGCTTGTTGATGACGGCGGTGGCGACGGCTTCCTCGAAATCGTTTGCGCCGGAAGCGCCGCCACTGTTGATCAAACCCGCGCGGCCCATGTAGCAGTTGGCGACCTGATAGCGGCAGAGATCGATGGGATGGTCGCTCGTTAGGTCCGAATAGATGCGCTTGTCGTATTTGCCGTAGCTGCCGCCATTTGCATTGAGCGCCAGATAACCGCCGTTATTTTCCGGGAGCTTCTGCTTGATGATGTCGGCTTCGATGGTGACGCCGAGATGGTTGGCTTGTCCAGTCAAGTCGGCGGAAAGGTGATAGTCCTTGTCCTTCTTGAAGGCGCTGTTGCGCAGATAGCACCACAGGACGGTAGCCATGCCGAGCTGGTGGGCGTGCGCGAACGCCTGGCTGATTTCGACGATCTGGCGAGTGCTCTGGTCGGAGCCAAAATAAATGGTCGCACCCACAGCGGCAGCGCCAAGGTCGTAGGCTTGTTGCACGGTCCCGAAGAGAACTTGGTCGAACCGATTGGGGAAAGTCAGCAGCTCATTGTGATTCATTTTCACAATGAACGGAATTTTGTGGGCGTATTTACGCGCAACGGAGCCGAGCACGCCGAACGTGGAAGCAACGGCGTTGCACCCGCCTTCGATGGCTAGCTTGACGATGTTCTCGCCGTCGAAATAGTCGGGATTCTTCGCGAAACTGGCCCCACCGGAATGCTCGATGCCCTGGTCAACGGGCAAGATGGAGAGATAGCCGGAGCCATGCAATCGGCCGCCGCTGAACATGCGCTGTAGATTGGCGAGCACGCGGACGTTTCGGTCTGAGATGGCGTAGACGCGATCGATAAAATCCGGGCCGGGAAGATTCAGCCGCTCTTTGGCGATTTTCGGCGATTTGAATCCCAGCAGGTAATCGGCCTTCGCGCCGAGATAGGTTTCAATTTTTCCAAGGCTTGCAGTCGTTGCCATAGCGCGCTCCTTGCTTCATTCCCGAATTCCTCTAGATAGCATGCCTCCGGCGGCCGTGTCTACCAGCCATAGCAGCTTTCCCTCTTTCGGCTGGAGCAATTGCGCGGGCAACTGTTCCGGTTCATACGGGCCTTCCAGGACGCTCTTCAGCGCCGGGGCTTTGTCCGCGCCGGTCACCATGAACAGAATCCGCGCGGCGTTGCAAGCGGCTGGCGCGGTCAGCGTGATGCGATCCGCGTATAACTTGCCGACCCAGTTTCGAACGACGATGCGCCCGTCGGCGTGCAGCGCTTTGGTGCCTGGAAACAGCGAAAGTGTGTGGCCCTCGTTGCCCATTCCCGCGAGGAGCAAATCAAAGCGCGGAAGCTCATTGCGTTTCAATTGAAAACGCGACTGAAGAACTTCCTCGTATTCGCGCGCAGCTCTTTCGGCGTCCGGATACTCACCTTTAATTCGGCTGACCTGATCTGCTTTCAGCGGAGCCCTCGAGATCATCGCCTCGGTGGCCATCCGGAAATTACTATCCGGATGGTCCGGCGGCACATGGCGCTCGTCACCGAAGAACAGATGTATTTTATCCCAGGGAACCTGCGAGCGCAGCAGCGGATCACTGACCAACAAACTGTAAAGCGCTTTTGGCGTGGAGCCACCGGCTAGGGCAACATTGAAAGCACTTCTCTCTTGCACGGCTGCAGCGGCAGCTTGGACGAATTCTTGCGCGGCGCGTTTCGCGATCGCGACACCATCCGCCAGAATTCGAATCTCGCATTCCACTCGCGTTTCCCTTCAGGTGATGATCCCGGTTTTTTCCGGGGCGCCGATACGGGCATGCTTATCGACTTCTTCCTCCCCGGCGCGGCGCCACGAACGGCCGTCCTTTTCGAGCAATTCTTCCGCTTCGATCGGACCCCAAGAACCCGCGGCATAATTCGGAAATCCACGCGCGGGCAGCGCATGCCACACGTCGAGAATGGGCTGAATCACACTCCAGCCCGCTTCAACCATGTCCGCGCGTTGAAAGAGCGTGGCATCGCCAGCCATGCAGTCGCGCAGGAGGCGCTCGTAACCCGTGCTGTGCTCGATTCCAAAATACGTGCAGTAATCGAAATCCATGTTCACGAGGCCGAGTTTCATCACGGAGCCGGGAACTTTTGCACCGAAACTGAGAGAAATACCCTCCTCGGGCTGAATGTGAATGACCAGGCGGTTGGTCTCCAGGTTTCGAACGCTGGTATTTCGAAAGAGCACGAAAGGGGTGCGGCGGAACTGGATGACGATCTCCGTCACGCGCCGCGCGAGGCTCTTGCCGGTGCGAAGATAAAAAGGCACGCCGGCCCAGCGCCAGTTATCGATGAGCAGTTTCAGGGCGACGAAAGTTTCTGTGTTCGAATCGGCAGCGACGTCCGGTTCGCTGCGGTAGTCGGCGACGGGCTGACCGTCGATCGTGCCGCTGCCGTATTGTCCGCGCACCATGTTAGTAAGCACTTCTTCGGGGTTTAACGGCTGAATGGCGTGGAGCACTTCGGCTTGCTTGTTGCGGACCTCATCGGCATCGAAGGAAATAGGCGGCTCCATGGCGGTCATGGTGAGCAATTGAAAAAGATGATTCGGAACCATGTCGCGGAGCGCGCCGGCGGTCTCGTAAAATGCGCCGCGATGTTCAACACCGACGGTTTCCGCGGCGGTGATTTGCACGTGATCGACATAATTGCGGTTCCAGAGCGGCTCGATGATGTTGTTGGAAAAACGGAAGACCATGACGTGAGGACCTGCCGCAGTTCCTGGTTGAGCTGTTTCGCGGAAGCCAGGTCGTGGCCGAAGGGTTTTTCCACGATGACGCGCGACCAGCGGCTCTCTTCTTCCTTTGACAGGCAGCACTGGGCCAACATTTTTGCGATGGAAGAAAAAAAACGCGGTGCCACGGCCAAATAAAAAAGACGGTTTCCGAGCGTGTTGTACTTCTTATCCGCTTCGGCGATTTGCTGGTCGAGGCGTTTGTAGGCATCCGCGTCCAGGAAATCGCCTTTGACGTAGTAAATGCGCTCGTTCATCCAGTCCCAGAGTTTTGGATCGATCGGAGACGAAATGTACTTGGGAATCTCCTGCGTGAGCGATTTTCGAAAGCTTTCCGTGGTGAGGTCATTCCCGGCAAAGCCGACAATCGCAAACTGGGGCGAAAGAAGTTTCTCCTGAGCAAGATTGCAGAGGGCGGGAATCAGCTTGCGTTTGGTGAGGTCCCCGGTCGCGCCGAAAATCGTCATCACGCAAGGAGCGGCCGATGAATTCGTATCCGGATGATTCAGGCTCATGAGTCGGACTTCCTGTTTTTGGGCGTCAGTATGATTTCCGAAGTTTCTAATGGCCGGACTTCTTCTCAACGTGCCCGCCGAACTGAAAACGCATGGCAGACAAAACTTTGGCCCCAAAATCGTCTTCGCCGCGCGAAGTGAAACGCTGGTAGAGCGCGGCGGTAAGGACGGGGGCGGGCGCGGTGGATTCAATCGCGGCGAGAATGGTCCAGCGGCCTTCGCCGGAATCGGAAACGCGGCCGGAAAAGCGTTCGAGCGTGGGCTGCTCAAGCAAAGAAATGGCGGTGAGATCCAGCAGCCAGGAAGCGACGACGCTGCCGCGACGCCACACTTCGGTGATATCTGCGAGATTGAAATCGAACTGGTAGTGTTCCGGATTGCGCAGCGGAGTGGTTTCCGCATCGGCCTCACGATGGGATTCGCCGGCGTTAGCATGTTTCAAAATATTCAAGCCCTCCGCGTAAGCGGCCATAAGACCGTATTCGATGCCGTTGTGAACCATCTTCACGAAGTGGCCGGCGCCGGAAGGACCACAGTGTAAGTAGCCTTCTTCCGCCGTGCCGCCAGCTTTTTCGCGGCCGGGAGTGCGGGGGACATCGCCGCGGCCGGGAGCGAGCGTCTTGAAAATCGGATTGAGCCGCTTCACGACTTCGGTTTCGCCTCCGATCATCTGGCAGTAACCGCGTTCGAGGCCCCAAACGCCGCCGCTGGTGCCGACGTCGCAGTAGTGGATCCCTTTGCCGGAGAGGTCTTTCGCGCGACGGAGGTCGTCGATGTAATAGGAATTCCCGCCGTCGATGACGACATCGTCCTTTTCGAGCTTCCCCGCCAAGTCGTGCAGCGTCGAATCGACGACAGCGGCTGGCACCATCAACCAAATGGCGCGCGGTTTTTGAAGCTTCTTGACGAAATCATCGAGCGAGGTGGAACCGGTTGCGCCTTCTCCTTCGAGTTGCTTGATGGATTCGGGGCTACGGTCATACACCACACACTTGTGACCGCCCTTTTGCAGGCGCCGCACCATGTTGGCGCCCATTCTTCCCAGTCCGATCATGCCGAGTTGCATGGTGTGCAGACCTCCAAGTTTTCGTGCCGCCGAAGGAATTTTGTTGAGCTAGGCAATCGCCTGTTGCACGGCTTCTGCGAGAGTCGCCAGTCCCGACTTCAAATTCTTGCCAAGATGAACGCGCAAAGCACGGCGGCCACGTTCGGCGAGAACCGCGAAATCGCCTCGCGCCTGCGCCGCTTTGACCACGCCGAAAGTGTACTTCTGTCCGGGAACGGATAAATCTTTGGCATCATCGCAGGTGATTTGCAGAAAAACGCCGCTGTTGGGGCCGCCCTTGTAAGCCTGGCCCGTCGAGTGCAGAAAGCGCGGGCCAAAGCCGAGAACCGTGGCGACCTTTTTCTTGTCGCGCACCAAGTGGCGGATCCCCTGCAGGGCCTTTTCGTTGGCCGCATCCATCGGGATATAGCCCAAAACGCCAAAATAATCCCCGGGACCAATCCGCGAGAGATGCGTCTTCAGCACAGCAGCGATGTTCAAGCCGCCATGCACACCAGCCACATTTTTCTCGTCAGCGAAAAACTGAATCCCGCCGGCCTCAAAAAACGGGACTTCTGGCGGAAGCTTGCCCGTCATTTCGTATTCGCTGGTGAGCTTGCGGGTTTCGACCTTGCTGGCCTCGACGTCGGGTTGGTTGAAGGCGTTGATGCCAATAATGGACCCAGCGACGGCCGTGGCTATTTCCCAGCGGAAAAATTCCTGGCCGAGACTGTATACATTGGGCAAGGCGATGCGCACGACCGGATGACCGGCTTTTTCGAGCGCGGCGACCGCCGCATCCTGGGAGCTATTTGGTTTTGATGCTAATCGCAAATAAGCGAACACGCGACCGTTGCTGTAGGCAGTAGGCTTGGCGAGACGTTCGCGATCCACGGGAATAATGCCTTTCCCGATTTTCCCGGTGGATTCCGCAATCAGTTGCTCGAGCCACGCGCCGAGGTCGAAGATTCCGGGAGAGGTGATGATGGTGAGCTTATCGCGGCCGTGATTGGCAGCAACACCCAGGATGGTCCCAAGGATCACGCCGGGGTTGTCGTCGGCAGCAAGCGAAGTGCCGCATGCACTGACCATCATTTGCGTGTTTTTCAAGAATTTCGAGACATCGAGTCCCATAACGGCGGCAGGCACCATGCCAAAATTGGAAAGCGCAGAATAGCGGCCTCCGATACTCGGCACGCCAAAGAAGACTCTGCGGAACTTGTCGGCTTCGGCGACCTGCTGCAATTTCGAGCCCGGATCAGTAATGGCGATGAAGCGATTACCCACTTCCTTCTCGCCTACCTTGGCCTTCACGCGTTTGAAGAAGTATTGCTTGTAGATGTTTGGTTCGAGAGTGCTACCTGATTTGCTGGAGACAATGCAAATCGTGCGCTTGAGGTCCAGCTTCGCTTCGATGGCCCGGATTTGCGCGGGATCGGTGGAATCCAGCACATGCAGTTCGGGAAAGCCTTTGATTTTTCCGAAGGTCATGCGCAGGACTTCCGGGCAGAGGCTGGAACCGCCCATTCCGAGCAGTAACGCGTGCTTGAAGCGAGATTTTTTCACGTCTCCGGCGATCTGCTTGAGGGCGTCGATGCGCGCCAGTTGCTCTGCCGTGATCGTCAGCCAGCCGAGCCAATTACTTTCATCGGTGCCGGTCCAGAGCGAAGCATCCTTCTGCCAGAGACGCGCGACTTTGTTGTTTTTGTTCCAGTCGTCAAGCGACGCGGAAACCGCACTTGCCAGCAGACTAGGTAATTTGTAGGTTTGTTTGTTGACGCTCACACGCGAGTCCCCGCGGTTTTCCCCACGGCGTCCAGCAAGGTCTTGAAAGCATCAGAAAAGAGCTTTACGCCATCCGCGAGAAGCTTGTCCGTGACGTCCTTCATCGAGATCCCGGCCTTGGCTAGATCGGCCATGGTCTTCGCCGCGCCCTTGACATTTTCCGTGAGGCTGGGACGCAATTTGCCGTGGTCGCGGAAGGCGTCAAACGTGGCCGGTGGAATCGTGTCTACCGTGTCGGCGCCAATGAGCTCTTCGACGTAGAGCACATCGCGGTATTTGGGATTCTTCGTGCTGGTGCTGGCCCAAAGGAGGCGCTGGGTTTGCGCGCCCTTGGACGCAAGCGCTTTCCAACGCGACCCGCCAAAAAGCTCCTGATATTTCTTGTAGGTGAGCCGCGCGTTGGCAATGGCCACCTTGCCGCGAATGCTTTCGAGCAGCGCCTTCTGGCCGGCGTCCGTTGTGGTCTTGAGTTTCTCATCGATTTGACTGTCCACAAGCGTATCGATACGACTAACGAAGAAGCTGGCGACGCTGGCAATGTGGCTGATGTCCAGTCCCTTGGCGGCGCGCGCTTCGAGGGCGGAAAGGAACGCCTCGGCGACTTTTTCGTAGGCGGATTGCGCGAAGAGGAGTGTGATGTTGATGTTGATGCCTTCTTCGAGAGCTTGGCGAATGGCGGGAAGGCCCTCAGGCGTGCCGGGAATCTTGATCATGACATTCGGTCGATCCACGGCCTTCCACAGGCGGCGAGCTTCCGCGAGAGAGGCCTTGGTGTCGAAGCCAAGGAACGGTGACACTTCCAGGCTGACGTAACCGTCGCGGCGCTTCGATGCCGCGTAAACCGGTTTGAAGATATCGCATGCATCTTGAATGTCGCGGAAGGCAATCTTCTCGAACACGCCATTGGCGTCCAGTTTCTTGGCATCCGGCGAGTTCAGGATGTCGTTGTAAAGATTGCTTCCCGTGATGGCTTTCTCAAAGATCGATGGATTGGAAGTCATGCCGCGCAGGCCGTCGTCATCAATGTATTTCTTCAATTGGCCGCTGGTAAGCAGATCCCTGCGGACGTAATCCATCCACGGAGATTGTCCGTAAGCAAGCAATCCCTTCAACGGATTCGTTTCCCTGTCCGCGGCGAGACTAGGAATTGTTGTTGTCGTCATACTGGTTCTCCTTCACCTCAAAAAGTTCCCCAAAACCATATTGTACGCCTCGGGAGGGTAGGCGCGCTTCCAAGCTGGACGACCTTTTATGCCTTAAAACCAGCGCCGAATCTAGCTTCCAGCGCCTTCACCTTTCCCAACCGCCGCACATGACGCTCTTCGTTGGTGAACCTAGCGCCGAGAAAAGCCTTCACCAGATCTTCCGCCAGTTTTATTCCAACCACTCGCGAGCCCAGCACGAGAACATTGATGTCATCGTGTTCCACGCCTTGGTGCGCCGAGTAAGTGTCATGGCACATTCCCGCGCGAATTCCAGGCAGTTTGTTGGCGGCGACGCTTGCGCCCACGCCACTGCCACAGATCAGCACGCCACGTTCGGCTTTGCCGTCCAGGACGGCACGGCCCACGGCTTCGGCAAAATCCGGATAGTCTGAGGGATTCTCGTTGAAAGCGCCGACGTCCAGCACTTCGTGTCCTAATGAACGCAGCAGATCGCCCATCGCAACCTTCAGCGAAAACCCCGCGTGATCCGAGCCAATGACCAGTTTCATGGCGGGCTCACTTTCCGAGCAATTCCCTCGCAGCCGCGACAACTTTGTCCGAGCTGAACCCGAATTTTCTCAGCAGATCTTTCAGCGGCGCGGAGGCGCCGAAACTATGCATACCAATCATCTTTCCTTTTGCGCCAGTGTAGCGCTCCCAACCAAAGGTGGTGGCCATCTCCACGGAAACGCGCGCGGTGACACTTGGTGGAAGCACGCTCTCCTTGTAAGCAGTATCTTGCCGCTCGAACAGTTCCCAGGAAGGCATGCTCACGACTCGGGCCTTGATGCCATCGACCTTGAGTTTTTCATAAGCTTCCACGCAAAGAGACAGTTCGCTTCCGCTGGCCATTAAAATGACGTCCGGCTTCCCTCCCGCAGCGTCCGCCAGAACATAAGCACCTTTCGCAACGCCAGAAGCAGGCGCGTATTTCGTGCGGTCGAGCGTCGGAATGGCCTGGCGCGTCAGCACCAATGTGGAAGGCCCATGCCTATGCTGCAGGATGATTTTGTAGGCTTCCACGACTTCATTGGCGTCACCTGGCCGCACAATGAGCATGTTGGGCATCGCGCGCAGCGAGGCCAGTTGCTCGACGGGCTGATGCGTCGGACCATCTTCACCCAAACCGATGGAATCGTGGGTGAAGATATAAATCGCCGGGATCTCCATCAAAGCGCCGAGGCGCATGCTGGGGCGCATGTAATCGCTGAAATTAAAGAACGTGGCGCTGAAGCTGCGAAGCTTCGACAACGTCATGCCGTTGACCATGGCGCCCATGGCGTGTTCGCGTACGCCAAAGTGGATGTTGCGCCCGCGATATTCGTTCGGATAGAACTCGCCGGCGCCATCGAAGGTCAGGTTCGTTTTGTTCGATTTAGCCAAGTCCGCAGAGCCGCCGACAAACCACGGGATATTCTTCGCCAAGACGTTCAGCGATTTTCCGGAGGATTCCCGCGTGGCTATTCCTTTCGCATCGGCGGGGAAATTCGGCAGGTCTTTGTCCCAGCCTTCCGGCAATTGACCAGTCAACATGCGGTGGATTTGATCGCCGAGCTGTGGGAACTGCTTTTTGTACTCATCGAATTTGGTTTTCCACGCAGCGTGGGCGGCGGCGCCCCGCTTGCCCACGCCATTTTTGAATTGATCGTAGACGCCGTCAGGAACGAGGAACTTGGCATCCTCCGGCCAGCCGTAATTCTTCTTCACCAGCTTGACTTCGGCCTCACCGAGTGGCTCGCCGTGCGCTTCATACGAATCCTGTTTGTGGGGCGAACCATAGCCGATGTGACTATCGACGATGATGAGCGTGGGCCGGTCCTTGGTGTTGAGGAAATTCTCGTAGCCGCGGGCGAGCATCTCGAGGTCGTTCGCGTCCGTGACCCGTGTGACATTCCAGCCGTACCCGGCGAAGCGCGTGGCAACGTCTTCGCTGAACGACCACTCGGCGGGGCCGTCCAGGGTGACGCGATTGTTGTCGTAAATCCAGCAGAGATTCGCAAGCTTCAAATGGCCGGCGAGCGAAGCCGCCTCGCACGCCACACCTTCCATCAGGTCTCCGTCACCACAAACGGCGTACACGTTGAAATTGAAAATATCGAAACCCGGGCGATTGTAATTTTCTCCGAGCCATTTGCTGGCAATGGCCATGCCCACGCTGTTTCCCGCGCCTTGTCCCAGCGGCCCGGTGGTGGTTTCCACGCCGGTCGTAAGATGCGATTCCGGATGCCCTGGCGTCCTGCTGTCAATCTGGCGGAAGCGCTTGATCTCTTCCATGGAGACGGCCAGATCGTTCGTGACATCGCCCTTTGCGTTGACTGCGCGCACCCCGGTAAGGTGAAGCGTGGCGTAGAGCAGCATGGAGGCATGCCCAGCCGAAAGCACAAAACGGTCGCGATTGGGCCATGTAGGATCCGTCGGATCGTAGCGCAGGTAATGCTGCCAGAGCGAATAGACCACGGGCGCTAGACCCATCGGCGCGCCGGGATGGCCTGAATTCGCCTGCTGGACTGCGTCAATCGCCAGAGTACGAATGGTATTGATGCTGACTAGATCGACGTCCACTTGACTCTTCGCCTGGCTCACATTCACTCCTGTCGCGGGCAGGAGGGCACCCGCGGATCATGGCCAAATTTTAGATGCACCTGGGTATCGCATGGGTGACGGGATTTTACGACAAAATCGAGAGTACTGCTCGTTGACGCGAAACCTACGTCCTCCCAGTTGGCGGCATTTACAGATAACAGGGAAAAGAGGAGGTCGCAGAATTCGCGTCCGGGCGTTTTGCGGCCATGGATTTGATTTGAGCGTGCCCAGAGTACATGCTAATTTTGTGTAACTGCCTGGCCCGGGTGGCGGAATGGCAGACGCTGAGGACTTAAAATCCTCCGGGGATTTTTCCTCATGTGGGTTCGACTCCCACCCCGGGCACCAATCTTTTCCCTTTGTTTTGAATCAGTTGACGCGCGCTCCTGTTCGCCACGCAAACATCCACCACTATCTGAATCCTAAACGCCAGCACACGTTTTACACCGTGCGCAGTCTCCACATTGCGCACGAGTGACGGCCCACTAGGAGCTATTCTGCCAAATAGGCGCGCGATTCGCAGCACACCTACTGATTTACACCGCTCGCCAGGAACCCCCCGTCTACGACCAGGATTTGACCAGTGGTGAAGGATGCAGTATCCGAGGCGAGGTAGACGGCAGCTCCCACCAACTCTTCTTCCTTCCCAAACCACCCCATGGGAGTGCGCATCAGAAGCTCACGACCTCGATTTGTGTTATCAAGCAGTTCGGAGTTAAGAGCTGTGCGGAAAACGCCGGGAGCAATGGCGTTTACCAGCACTCCGCGCTTGGACCATTCGACAGCCAAGGACCTCGTGAGAGCGCCCACGGCTGCTTTGCTGGCGGCATAGGCAGCGACCTCGGCCAAGGAAACAAAAGTATTCAGTGAGGCCACATTGATGATCCGCCCATAGCCCCGCTCCAGCATGTGCCTGCCAAATATCTGACAGCCCCTGAGCGTGCCGGTGAGATTTGTTTCCAAGATGTCTCGCCATGATTCTTCCGGAAAGTCAATGGTGGGAGCGCGCTTGATTTTGCCTGCACAGTTGACCAGGATGTCCACTTTGCCAAAGCTTTCAAGCGTTCTCGCTAGGAGGCTTTCCAGAGAACCGCGATCGCAGACATCACAAGGGATACGTAGGCTTCGGCGTGCCAGCGATTCTATTTCACAAGCCGTTGATTCCACTTGCTCTACTCGCCGGGAAGACGCGATGACATCTGCGCCAGCAGCAGCCAACCCGAGAGCAAGCACGCGCCCGATGCCAGACGTCCCACCAATTACGACGGCGGTCCTGCCGGAAAGGTCTGCCAGAGAGGGGTTCATTTGATTCATTGTCCCTTTCGCGCTGCGCTCAATTACCCTGAATCACTTCCCGATAAGAAGACGATGAATGCAGTGTTCGATGAAAATATTTGAAGGCCAAACTGTATCACTTAAGCGTCCTAAACATCGAAGCGCCCACGGTAGGCCCAGAGGCCCAAGCCAGGGTTGGGCACGAAGAAGATCTCTTCACCTTCCACTTGGTTGTAGCCGTACTTCAGCTTCCGGAAGTCGTACTTTTTCGCCATGCTTTCGAGATCCCCGTAGTCGAATCCCGCAGTGCATATTTCTTTGCGGCTGAGCCCCCCCGGGCAGTACGTAATGGTGAAGCGTCCTTCGGAGGATCCGTGGATGAGGTGGGCGGCGGCACCGAGATTGTCGGCAAGTTCCTGGTCATTCTCGACTGCTCTGAGGGTAGCGGGCGTGCCGCAATATCCGTGCTTCCGGATCAGCCGATCAATCGTCGCATCTTCCCCGAAGCTCTTTACTCCCGGAGCGAGGACAATGAGCTCGGCGCCGTCAGCAAGCGCCATTCGAGTCCGATAGATCGCTTTGTTGCCCAGCCACGTGCTCTTCAATTCTTCCGGGTCCAGGTAGACGACCGCCTTTCGAATGGGCGCCTCAAGCATGAAAAAATTGACTTTGAGACTGAGTTGCGAAGCTTTTTGAAAACACTCATCATCGTCGCCTATGAACACTCCCCGGATTGCGAAGCGCCCGTCTTCGTTTCTCCCCACGACCGTCAGGACATAAACAATGGGCAAGTGTTGAATGAAATGACTCGAAGCATAGTTCAGGACTCGCCGAACCGGATTGTCCGCCCGCCCCATGATTCGTTCCATGCCGTATACCGCGCCGAGGAAATGGCTCCGGTTGATACTGTCGGGTCCGCCCATGCCAACAAGAATATTTTTGTTGTAGTTGGCCATACCGATCACTTCATGGGGAACAACCTGTCCGATGGAGAGGATCAGATCGAATCCGCCTTCGACCAACATCCGGTTGATTTGAACCGGCCAGGTGTAGTTCACCTTGCCTTCCGACTGTTCGTGGACATATTCGGCGGGCACTTCCCCCAGTGTGACAGCATCCTTTCGCCAGTTGTGCGCGTGAAACAATTCGAACGGTATGCCGCCGAACATCTTGGCGATCTCACCCGGAGTCATGGGAGCATGCGTGCCGAGTGCCGGCAATATCGCACTGAGCCGTTCGCTGTAAAATTCATAGGCGCTCTTGGCTAAGTCGCCGGCCCCAGAGTGGAAACGACTCATGTCGGGAGGGATCGCTAGGACGCGGTCGCGCCGGCCAAGCGCGCGCAGGGCATGAAACAGACCTTCCTTGAGGTCAACGACAGAGAGATCCGATTGCTCGCTTCCGATCTCGCAAAAAAGGCTCATGAAGAAATCGGTTCTCTGTTTCTCGAACTGGAAGGATGAAACAACACAATTTTAATTGAGGGAGCGCTCATCCTGATTTCAGCTCCGGGTCACGACACGGAATTCTCCGCAGGATAGCCACTCAAAGACAATATCCGCGCTAATCACGCTCGTCAATTAGCTCCTTGTCTCACCGCGGCATCGACTCGCGGCAGACCCGGGGCAATGACGCGGAGGAATAGAAGCCCAACGAGATATGCGGAAGCTGCAATTGCGAACAGGGGGGTGTAACTGTGGGTAAGCTGCAGTACCCAGCCTGTGCTCAGTGAAAAAAGGACAGCGCCTACCGAGCCTGCCATTCCGCCTATCCCGACCACGCTGGCCACCGCACTTCGCGGGAACATGTCCGATGCGGTGGTAAACAGATTCGCGGACCATCCTTGATGCGCCGCTGTCGCGAGGCTCAAAATGCCAACCACAGACCATAGAGAGGAAACCCGGCTGGCAAAGAAGATCGGCAGGATGAGACAGGCGCAGATGAACATGGCGAACAGGCGAGCTCTCGCCATTGAGATTCCCATCTTGTTAAAAGCCGTTGGCAGCCATCCCCCGCCAATACTTCCGATGGTCGACACGTTGTACACAACGATGAGGGGCAGACCGATGCGGCTGAGTCCGAGATGGTACCTTTCGTCAAAAAACTTCGGCAGCCAGTAGAGGTAAAAAAACCAGATGGGGTCGGTAAGAAACTTTGCGACAGCGAACGACCATGTCTGCTTGTAAGCCAGGAGCTTCTTCCAGGGAATCTGCTCCACTGGTTCCGCGGAATCTCCCTGAATGTGTTCGAGCTCTGCGGGGCTAACATGGGGATGATGCGCGGGACTGTCATACTGGGTAAGCCACCAGCCGATCCAAATTGCGCCAAAGATGCCCGTTGCCAAAAAAGCAGCACGCCAGCCGAATTTTAGAGTAATCCACGGGATGAGAGCTGGCGCCAAAATCGCACCGATATTCGTTCCGGAATTGAAGATCCCTGTGGCCAGCGAACGCTCTCGTTGTGGAAACCATTCCGCCGTCGTCTTGATGGCTGCCGGGAAGCTGCCGGCTTCGCCAAGACCAAGAAAAAAACGAGCGATTCCAAAACCGAGCGCCGAAGCAGCCAAGGCGTGTGCCATGGAGGCCAGACTCCACAACCACATGATCACCACAAAGCCGATGCGACAACCGAGCCTATCGACCATTCGACCGGCAACCACGAGCCCGATCGCGTAGGCAAACTGGAACGCGCCGACAATGTACCCGTATTGCGCTTCCGTCCAGCCGATGGAATGCTGAAGGGTGGGTGCCAGAATGCTGAACACTTGGCGATCCACGTAGTTAATGGATGTCGCAAAGAAAAGCATGGCGCAAATCGACCAGCGCACCCTGGTTGAGGGAGAACCTGATCTTCTCATTGCGACTTGTGCCCGTCTTCGAGTATGGATGAGTACCGAGCGTTTTTTATTGCACTAATCTGCGTAATGGCAGAGTGCGCTTCTGCTTCTACAGCCTGTATGCCTTCCGCGCAAGCCCGTAGGCCAGGTCTGAAGCGACCTCGCATGCCTCATCCTCATCGATTCGATGCTCCGCAACCAGGCGCGCAAGAAAGGAGCAATCGACGCGACGTGCCACATCGTGTCTCGCGGGAATCGAGAGAAACGCTCGGGTGTCATCATTGAAACCGACGGTATTGTAAAAGCCAGCGGTTTCTGTCGTGTATTCGCGAAAGCGCATTAGGCCTTCGGGACTGTCATGGAACCACCACGCCGGACCTAGCCGCAGGCAAGGATAGTGCCCTGCGAGAGGTGCGAGTTCACGGCTGTAAGTCGATTCATCCAGTGTGAACACAATGAGGGTGAGGCCAGCCTCGTTGCCAAAGCGGTTTAGCAAAGGTCGCAGTGCTTGCACATAGTTGGTGGGCATCGGAATGTCCGCGCCAGCGTCACGCCCGAAGCGCTGAAATACCCGCGTATTGTGGTTGCGGAAACTGCCGGGGTGAATTTGCATGACCAATCCGTCATCGAGGCTCATGGCCGCCATTTCAGTGAGCATTTGAGCGCGAAACAATTCACGTTCGTCAGCATCACCCGTGCCCGAGGCTATTTTTTGATAGAGCCGAGCCGCCGAATCAGGCTCCAGGTCGGCGGTCGCCGCGGTGGGGTGGCCGTGGTCCGTCGCGGTGCAACCAAGGGCCCTGAACTCCAGCCGCCTCTGCCGCAATGCGGAAAGATAACCTTGCCACCTGGCGGTGTCTGTGCGCGTCATTTGCCCGAAACACGCAAGATTTTCGACAAAATTTGGAAAGTCCGGATCGACCACAGAATCGGGACGAAAAGTCGGTATGATCCTTCCCTTGAAGGCTGATGCACGGATGGTTTCATGATAAGAAAGCGAATCGAGTGGCGAATCCGTCGTTGCCAATACCTCAATTCGAAATCTTTCGAAGAGTGCTCGAGGACGAAATGCCGGCGTTTTCAGCTTTTCCATTATGGCGTCGTAATATTCATCAGCGTTTTCAGGAGTAAGACGCGTATCCAAACCAAAGAGCTCCTGGAAAGCGAAATCCAGCCACAGTCTCGTCGGTGTCCCACGGAAAAGATAGTAATGCTGAGCGAAAATGCGCCAGGTGCGCCTGGGCTCATCAAGAGACGTTGATCCAATCCCGAGTTGTTCAAGCGGGACACCCTGGCTGTAAAGCATGCGATAGATGTAGTGGTCAGGGACGACGAACAGTTGAGCTGGATCTGGAAAGGGCTTGTCTTCGGCGAACCAGCGAGGGTCGGCGTGGCCGTGCGGGCTGATGATCGGCAACTCACGTACGCCGCTATAAAGCCGCCTAGCGACGGAGCGTGTGTTTGGGTCAGATGGGAAAAGCCTATTTTCGTCGAGGATCGTCACAGAGCCGCCTCTGCAGATGCGTGCTCGCCAGACAACTTTTCCAATCTTCCGGTTGATCAGAGTTGAATGCCATTGCGTCTATCGATTGCGTTTGGCCATGCCCTGTGTCGCGCACATATGCAAATTCATCGTCAATGGTTGTGATCACCATACCGTCAACGAAAGTTGCGCATAACTATCCACATTCTAGATTCGCCTTACCAGCCCCTGATCGGTGGCACGTGTGTTGCGCACGAGCAACAATACCAGGATCATACCGATGAACGGAATGAGTCCGGCCACAATCACAATCGGATCGAAAGAATGAGTGGCCCCCGCCTGACGCGCA
>Ga0209236_1000890_pt1 | contig 17802 bp, 15 predicted proteins | sample GraSoi013_1_40cm_FD_185819 | JGI IMG/M metagenome (GOLD analysis project Ga0209236, IMG submission 185819) | Grasslands soil microbial communities from the Angelo Coastal Reserve, California, USA - Sample 09_27_2013_1_40cm (SPAdes) (version 2) | ecosystem: Environmental > Terrestrial > Soil >... | reverse complement strand
TGGTTATGGCGAGCCGCGTCCCATCGGGCGACAGATCCATTTCCCCGAACAAGCCGGTCCAGCTCGGGTCGAGCGGTTGCGCACGACCGTCTCGCGTCACGCGCATCACCTGCTGCTGGGGGAGCGCCGTCTGGTACACGAACGTCCCCGTGTTGGAGAGCGCAACTGTAGATGTCCCCGTAGCGATGTTGCCCACCGCGACGCCGTCGAGCATGGTCACCGGTCGCCCTCGGAGCGACAGGCGACCGAAATCAAAGCGTCTCGCCTGTACCGAGCCGTCGGCTTCCAGCACAACCAGGTGACCAGAGGGGGCATACCACGCCTGGGCGCCGCGCGTCAGGACCGTGGTCTTGCCCGAGGCGACGTCCACCGTTGCAATGTCGGCCGCGCCCCGCCGACGCATGATCGTGACCAGCGCAGTCCGGCCACCCGGCAGGATCTGGGGCCACTGGAAGAACAACTCGTCGCGCGCGTTGTCGGGTCGCGCAACGAACTCGGGCTTGCCGCCCTCGGCACGCACACGAAGCAACGCCTGCGCAGCGCCGCCGGTGAAATAGACCCAGCCATCGTCGCTCCACGCGCCCCCGAAACCGAAGGCGGAGTCGCGCACCAACAGCATCGACGCTCCACCCGTCAAAGACGCTGTGCGCAAGGCGCCCGGAAGCCCCGTGTAAAACGCGACCTTGCCTCCGTCCGGTGAGAAGAACGGCGCGAGCGCGCTTTCGCGACTGGGAACGCGTTTCGCGTCGAGCCGGTCGCGGTCGCGCAAGAGCAGTCTGCCGGTCGTATCGAGGTAGGCGATGTGGGTGCCATCGAGAGAGATCGCCACGCCGATCGCAGGATTCGAGAGGTCCGCGCCTTCGAGCGTCACCGGGAACCGGCTCACCGCAGCGGGCTCGCGTGGCCGGAGCCAGCCCCAGGCGGCGAGACCTCCAAAGGCGACGGCCAGCACGGCCGTAGCCACCGTCAAACGACGCCACAGATGCGGATCCCACGCCCCCGATTCTCGGACCGCGGCGGTACGAGCGCCGTGCGCTGCCATGATCGACGGATGCGCGAGCGCGTCGGCGAAGGCAGCGGTACTGGCGAACCGATCCGCCGGCAGCTTCTCGAGCGCCTGGAGGACCGCCACCTCGACGTGCGGTGGGATCGTGTGGCGCTGCGGGAGGAGCGGCCGCGGTGCCTCGGTCACTACCTTGGCCACGATCGCCTGCGCCGTCGGGCCCGTGAATGGCGGCTCCCCCACGAGCATCTCGTAGAGCACCGCCCCCAGCGCGTACACGTCGCTCCGCGCCGTGATCTCCCGCTCCCCCATCGCCTGCTCGGGACTCATGTAGTGCGGCGTGCCGAGGCTCAGCCCCGTCTCGGTCATCCGCGTCCCGCCCGCCGCGCTCACCGCCAGTGCGATCCCAAAGTCCGCCACCAGCGCCTGTCCCTCGTGCAGCAGGATGTTCTCGGGCTTGATGTCGCGGTGGATGACGTGGTGGCGGTGGGCATAGTCGAGCGCGTTCGCCACCTCGCGGGTGATCCGCACCGCGTCGTCGATGGGGAGCTGCTTCTCGTGGGTGAGCCGGTCGCGCAGCGATTCGCCTTCAACGTAGGGCATGACGTAGTAGAGGAGGCCGTCCACCTCCCCGGAATCGATGAGGCCGAGAATGTGAGGGTGCTGGAGATTGGCGGTGACCTTGATCTCTTTGAGGAAGCGGTCGGCGCCGATGACGGCGGCGAGCTCGGGGCGGAGCACCTTGAGGGCGACCTGGCGGTCGTGCTTCAGGTCGTGGGCCAGGTAAACGGTCGCCATGCCGCCGTGGCCGAGTTCGCGCTCGATGCGGTAGCGGTCGGCGAGGGCCGCGGTGAGACGGGCGGTGTCGGTCATCGCTTTGGGTGAGACCGTGATCAACATGCGACTCGCGTGCATGAGCCGCCAGGACCACACGAAACCGCGAGGGGCCGGGCTGGAAACCCGCGACCACCTTGGCGTGGCGGAAGCCGGGTAGCGCCGGCGGGCTAGGTCCTGCGGCAAACACTCCGTCAAAGCGCCTTTCAATCACAACACACAGAGTTGGTTAGCGCCGCGCAGCGGATGACCAATCCGCGCACCGCTCGCCTGCGGGGCTTTTTTCTTCGAAACTTTCCTATCCGCTCGTTGCGTATATCCCGCTAACCCTTGACCGCGCCCGTTCAGGGACGGAGGGCACATGAGCTCGGCCCGCAATCCAGGAAGAGTGGCTGGATACTGGTATCTGCTCCTTGTTCTGCTCGGCCCGCTGCGCCTTATCTACATCCCCAACAAACTCTTCGTGCAGGGCAACGCAGCCGCGACGGCTAGCAACATCGCCGCGCACGAGTGGCTCTTCCGATTCGGCATGCTGAGCGATCTGTGCGGTGCCGTGATCCTGATCTTCCTCGTACTCACGTTTTACCGATTGTTCAAAGGGGTTGACCAGCAACTCGCGGTGCTGCTCGTGATCGTGGGCGGCGTGATGCCTGCCCTCATCAACTTCGTGAACGTGGTGAGCGATGCCGGCGCCCTCCTGGTCGCGCGGGGCGGGGGCGCCGGCGGCGCCGACTTCCTGTCCGTCTTCGACAAGCCGCAGCGTGATGCACTGGTCATGCTGTTCCTCCGCTTGCATCACCATCAGATCGTCGCTGCCGAGATCTTGTGGGGGCTATGGCTCTTCCCGATGGGGGCCCTGGTGTACAAATCGCGTTTCCTGCCGCGGTTCATTGGCGTGTGGCTGATCGTCAACGCCGTCGCCTACGTGGTCCTGAGCTTCACGGGGTTATTCTTTCCGGATTATCAGGACAAGGTGTTTACCTTTTCTCAGCCTGCCCTGTTCGGGGAGCTGGCGATCATGTTGTGGCTCGTGATCAAAGGCGCCAACCCACCGGCGTTGGAACAATCGGCGGCCGCCCAGCCTGCATGAGCCGATCGAGCCGTCCCTACTTCCCGAACCGCTCGAAACGGTACGCGAGCTCCGGCCCGCCGTCTCCCTCGTAGGCGAGGCGCGCGACCAACAGCGCGAACGGCTCGGTGTAACCGGATTTTGAAGGTCTACACATCTTTAGTACGGCAGCGCAAGGCCGAGCCCAACGTCAGCATGTCGGCCAGAGCGTGTGCGTGCTAGAATTCACCTCCACCGGCCATCAACCCAATCGGACGCCCATCAACACTCGGTGGCAATAGAAGCCAGCACATTCGCGAGGAGGAAATGTGATGCGCCTCAGCCTAGTTCCATTGTTCATCCTGCTATCTGCGGTACAGACGCAAGCTCAAACGGGGACGTGTACGGAAAGCGCCATAAAGCAGGGCAACGTAGCTGTTGCCGATGACGCGTTCTCATACATGCCGCCGTATGGAAAGCCTGTTGTCGGTAAATCCGCGGCACAAGCTGCGAACAAAAAGAGCTTCTCGGACCGTACGAACATCACCCACTCCTGGGTGGGCGAGCATCGGATTGTCTCCGCGGCATCCGGCGATATGGCCTACGAATACGGCACCATGCACATGGGCTACGACCAGGGTGGAGGGCACCACGAGTTCGAAGCTGTAATGCTTAGCGTCTACAAGGCTAAAGACGGCGCTTGCCAGAAGGTGGCCTCAACGATGCAACCGCTGGAGGAGCATACTGGGCACTGAACGCCGGGCGCCGCTTCGTTTCGACTTCCCCCTCGACGAGGCTCGGGGCGCGTTCGACATGCTCAGCATTTCGTCGCGCGGCTGGCGCTCTCTCGAGCCCGACGCTGTCCTGGATTACCATTGGATTACCAGTGGTAAGAGACGAGCAGAACCCTCTGCCGGCATTTTTGCAAGCATTTCTCCTCACCCGCAGCGAGGCGCGGTCTCACGAGCCGTTCGCGAGGCAAAGGCGCTGCGCGAGCGCGGTGTGCCGGCGGAGCCGGTCCGGACGGTGGCGGTGGGAGAGTCGGTGATGTTGTCGCATTGAATGCCGTCGCCTGATCCGCACTTGCACACGACTTGACAACAACTCGAGCGGCCGTGACGTTAGGCGCGGAACAGGCTTGAGCACCGTGTCCCGCGCTGCAATTGTCGAAAGGAGGCCGCGATGAGAAACAGCAACATCCTCGTCGTTGTGGCGGCTCTTCCTATCGTTGCCCTGTCCGGCGTCGCCGTGGGGCAGGACAAGGCAACCGCCCGGGAAGTCGTCGCGAAGATAAGGGAAGCAGCCCGCACACTGTCGAGGACGCACGACTTGGCCCCGTTTAACCAGAAGCAGGGTCCATGGGTGTGGAAAGACACCTATGTCTTCGTCGTGGACTGCGACAAGAAGGTTATTGTGGCTCACCCGATCAAGCCGGAGCTCGTGGGCCAAGACTACGTCTCGCTGAAGGACACCAAGGGGAAGAACGTCTTCCCGGAAGGCTGGTGCGATGCGGCGAGAAGGCCTGCGGGCGTCTGGGTCGAGTATTGGTGGCCGAAGCCCGGCCAGACAGACGGCTCTCGCAAGCTCAGTTATAGCTTGGCTGCCAAAGGAACTCCGTACGTGGTGGGTGCTGGGATCTATGACGACAAGGCGACCATCGCGGACCTGTCGAAGCTGACCGGCAAGTAACCGGCGACCTTCCCCCAACGCGGTCATTGGGCTCGTGAAAATGCCCTTCCTCCTCGAAGGAGGAAGGGCATCTCGCGCATCTGGTCAGGAGAGGATGCTCAAAGCGCTTGGAAGCATTCTACAAGCGTTTCTCCGGACACATCGGGGCATTTCCCTCCGGCCGTGGGGGCGCCGATACTTGGCAGATCACCACTTTCGGACATGGTGTCCTCCAAACAAGCCCCCAGGGGCGAGCTCTGGATTAGGTAATCCAGGTTCGAGTCCTGGAGGGGCAACTCACAGCGGACTCACAGCGCGACCCCCTGAAAGGTCATCAGGGCTCGGCTCTTTCCACCTCCCTCGCTACTCACAACAACTCAGAACATGCACCCCTTGACCCTATACCTTGGTATAAGGTCCATCTTGTCCTCAGCCTCACGGAGAGCTCAAGAATGGCGTTGACCATTGGTCAGGTCGCGGACGCGGCCGACGTGAACATCAAGACGATCCGCTATTACGAGCGGCGTGGCCTCTTTCCGACCCCGCGGCGCCCACCCACTGGATATCGCCAGTACGCCGATGACGCGGTGGCGCGCCTGCGCTTCATCAAGCACGCCCAGGAGCTCGGTTTCTCGTTGCAGGAGATCCAGGAATTGCTCGGGCTGCGCGTCCGGCACGGCGCGGCCTGCGATGCCGTCGAGCGGAAAACCAGACACAAGATCGAGGTCGTCCAACAGCGGATCCGTGCGCTCCAGCGCATGAAGCGCACGCAACGCAGCCCGCTGTGGCCGCCTCCATTGCTACTTCACTGGTCCCTTCCTTCTGCTCGGTGCGGTCGTGACGCTCACCTACGGGTTAGGCGTCCTGCCGCTTGGCCCAGATCGCTGGGGCTCGATCGGCCTCGTGCACAGCGCTTCGCGGACAAGGCACGGGAGATCGCGCGGCGTTCTGGGCATCGGTGTCCTACCAGCACGCCCGAAGATCAACCGAGTGTCGTGAGAAACTCACACCACAACTCACAACAGTGCTCGGATCCGTCAGCAAGACTGGGGCGGCGTTTGAGCCCAAGGTCGAAAGGAGCTGCAACAACACCCACGACGCGCCGCGGGCCGGCCGAGCGGAAGCGCGGTGATCAACGACCGTGCGCTTTTTGACGCGCGGTCGTAAATGCGCTCACACGAGGAGCGGACGCGAGCTACCCGTCCGGCTGGCGAGCGTTGCGGCTCTCGTTCCTATTGTCTCGGGAGGGGTCCAAACCGTTTGAGCGTCGCCGGCTTTCCTTCGACCGCAAGCCCCGCCTTGCGCGCATGCGCGAGGTCGATCTTTGCCAGGAGGAGCTGCCAGGCCAGCGGCGTCGGCCCGATGATCACGGCGTCCGGCTTGTCCGCCGGCCCAACGCGCGCGGTCACCCTACCGTTCGCCGCCTCAAGCGTGACGCGTTCGTCTCGATCGCGGACTTCGATGCGTACGGGCGGCTTCCGCGGGGCGCGGTCGGTTAGATAGAGTCGCGCCGGTAACACGAGCCAGTGGGGAAGAAACACGTCGTCCTTCGCCGGCGCCTCGAGCAGCGGCGCGGCCCACCGGCCGAGCGCGGCGATGACCGTCTCGAGCGCTTCGCCGCGCGGGGTGAGCCCATACACGGCTGCGGCCGCCGGGGCTGGCGACATGTCTCGGCGAAGCAACCCCGCCTCCTCCATGTCGCGTAGCCGGTCGGCGAGCAGGTTGGTGGGGATGCCAGGAAGGCCAATCCGCAGATCGGTGTAGCGAGACGGCCCACGAATGAGTAGCTCGCGGACGATGAGCAGCGTCCAGCGATCGCCAATGACGTCGAGGCTTTTGGCGAGCCCGCAAAACTGTCCGTAGGAGCGCATGGCGAATGGTAAGGCGCGGGCTTGACAATATCAAGTGGCTGGTTGATTTTCTCAAGTCCATCAACCGGAGCCGATCATGGACATCCAGAACGGTCCTCGCGCGCTCGCCGTTGCCTACATCGAAGCCGTCGGCCAGAAACAGTTCGATCGCGTCGCCGAATTGCTCCACCCGGATGTCGAGTTCCTGACATCGGGTCGGTCGATCCGCGGCGTTCCGGCGTACGTCGACGCGCTTCGCCGACTCGCGCCGATTATCGTACGGAACGACGTGCACGCCGCGATCGTCGACGGCAACGATGTCGCGGTGCTTTATGATTTCGTCACCGACACCCCGGCGGGGACGGTGCCGACGATCGAGTGGATCACGGTCGATGCGGGACGGATCCGGACGTCGCGGTTGATCTTCCACAAGGAACACTGGCCGGCGGCGGTCGCCGAATTGACGCGGCGCACCAGCGGCGCGAAGTGAGCGACCGCTTACTCCCTCAAGGGACGGTTCCCATGACCACGTCCACACTGCTCCGCGTCACCGCGGTAATTGCGCTGCTTCAGTTCTTCGGCCATGCGGCGCTGTTCGTCCGTGCCCGACCGACTCACGGCGACGCCGAGGTGACCGTGGTAGCCGCGATGAAGGCGCACCGCTTCAACTTCGGCGGTTCGATGCGCAGTTACTGGGACATGTACTTCGGCTACGGCCTCGAGGCCGCGTTCATCTGCCTCGTCGAAGCAATCTTGTTCTGGCAATTGGCGACCATCGCCGGCACCACCCCGGCGATAGTGCGACCGACCATAGCACTGTTCCTCGTCGCGAACGTCGCGCATGCGATCCTTGTGATGCGATACTTTTTTCTGGTGCCTCTGGTGCCCGACATTCTGATCGCTCTGCTGCTCGCGTGGTCGATAGTGATCTCAGGTCGCGCGCCTGGACGGTGAGAGCTCTTGGAACGGCGTGTTCAGGAGCGGGTGCGGGGCGCGCCACTTCGCCTGGTGCCGGGGAGGGCCGCGGCGCCGCTACTAAGAGTGCTAGATGGTCACCGCCAGCCAACGCTTGCAAAACACTTGTAAAGTGCTTGCAGGGACCGACACCCTTCTAACTCATCCGTTACCGTCGAGCCCACCTTAACGCTCAGCGTGGCCGGCGAGAACGAGAAGTCTTGAATGGTGACCGTCGAGACAGGGCCCCCCGGCATCCCGCCGCTCGCGGGCATCGTGAGCCTGGGGCCGGTGGTGAGCTGGCAGGTAGTGCCGAGCAGAACGAACGCGTGCAGTACCGGGGCGCGGAGCATGAGCGACTCCTGTCAATTCATACCCTGTTCGCCACGTTGTGCCAGCGGCGAGGCTAGTCGACGCGGCCCTAGCCTTCGAGCTCGAATCTTCGTCTAGCCTCGCCCACGACCTGGTCGAACGCCTCCAAGGAAGCGCGGTCCCAGTCGTAGCAGTTCGTGGGGATGCACTCCCACTCGGGGCCCTTGCCGAGCAAGCGGAACTCCTGGGAGAAGTCCTGGCATCCGCGGCGCTGGCGGACGTGCGTGAGAATCCACTCGTGCGCCTCCGCTTTGGTCTTGACCTGGGACATAGCTCCCTCCCCGAAGACGGAGATGTCAGACCGATAGGGCGCCGACGCTCGGACCGGCGTGGCGCTGCTCAAGGAAGCACCGGGCCCCTCGGCCATCGCCGCGGATTCAACGCCACAGCACTCCGTCCAGATACGCCATGAACAAGCCTCGCCCCTTCGGCCACAACAATGACGCGCGCAATCCCACCGTCAGACGATCGACAAAGCTTGCGACGAGTGGGACTCTCGCACGCAGGACGACATCGGGGACGCGGAACCGAAAGGCGCGCGCGGTATCAGGGCCCATGGTCCATTCAGCACCCACGGCGACCAGGCTTTGGAGCTTGTACCCACAAAGCTGGACGCAATGGAGCAAGCTCGCCTCGACTCCCCGTTCCTCGAACTTGCCTCCCCTGTAGTTGGCGAATGCCGCTGCCCGCTGTTCCAGAGGCAGCGGCAGCCGGAGTTCCCCGGCGGGAATGCGGATGCCGGCCGCGAGCCGCAGGTCGAAGTGTGGGGACTGTCTCGCCGCGATGGTGGTCGCATGTCCCACTGCGAGGTAGGGCGACGTCCTGGGAGGCGCCAATGGGCGACACTGCGCCTTCAGTAGCTCGTCTTGAGGGTCCCGGCACAGCTGCTCTGCCAAGTGTCGCTGGACCGCCTTGGCGGAATCATCACCTCGGTAGAAGACCGGTACCTCGACCGGGTCAAACGGTTCAGTGGTGGGAAGCGGACCCCACGACGATAGCTCCATGTCGTGCGGTGGGATGAGAGACTCGGGGACCTGAGCCACGGTCGGCGTGGTACCGGAATCGTTTCGGCCGCTGGCACGGGCTTTGAGCTCCGTGACGTCCCGACGTTCCCTGGGAGTCCAGCTCTCTATCTGCCTCAGCTTGATGAGCTTGGCGACCGAATCGATTGATAAGATCGGCGCACCGGAGACTGCGCCGGGCCAACGCAGGTGGAGCTCCCCATACACCAGAGCGTAATCGGCCGCCTGAGTGACCTTCGGAAGGCGGAAAGTGACGTACAGCGCCTTCCCCGAGTCCGCCCGGAGCCGCGGCCCATTGACCTGTGGGTTCTCGCTCACGAATAACGACGTCCCTGGGCCCCACAGCGGAGTGACCGAGCTTGCTCCCGGCTTCCAGGGAAGGGCGAACGCATAAGAGAGGGCCGTGTCGCCCGCGGTGTTGCGGAGCAGGGGAAGCTGTCCCGCGCCGCATTCACCCTCATTACCGAGATTGCGCACGAAGATCATCCACACGGCGTGTATCGGCGTGGCATCGACCTCGATCGCGAGCGCCCACACCGGGTGCAGCTCGGCATGGTAGTCGTGGATCCCGTCCAACCCGAGCAGGCCGGTGGCGATGGCGTACTTGCCGTTCATCAGACTGTCGAGCGGAGTGGCGAGCACGCCGGTCGAGTCACGCTTCGCGGCATCCACAAATCGTGACCACACCGTGTTTGCTGGAATGGCGACGCGATCGACGATTTCCCTGGCATCGAACTCCAGCTCCAGTCCAGGCAGCTCCGCGTTCCCCCAAGTCTGTCCGGCCCTCCCCACCGTGCTCAAAAACAGATCGTAGTCTCGGTCGGGGGCATAACCTCCCCAGATGATCGGGCCGGTGTAGGTGGCCGGAAACCAGTTGATGTGACCCTGCGGTAGGCCCACTTCCTCTCCCCCATTGCAGGCGACTCCGGCGTACTTGGGCTCGAGGGGTTCGTGCAGCGTGTGCGGTTGCGAGACGCAAGGCGGCGAATGGCGGAGTTGCAGGTGGCGGTTGCCGAGCCAGTTCGTCGCAACTCGGAAGTCACAAAAAAAGTCGGGCTTGGGCAGGAGGGCCCTGCCGTCGCGCTGAACGCCCCACTTCGGGTTCAAGAGGAGCCCGTTGGGATCGCGCTCGCCCGCGAGATCGAGGGGCGCCGAATCGGTCGCAGCCCCTCCGGGCGGTCGCTGGAGGGTCATTGGCGCAGCGACCAGCTCCTGGCCCCCGGTCATCCCACACCCGAAGAGCACGGAGAGGCCGATGCCTAGCCGAGCTCGAGTGCCATGTCGGCGTCTCTTGAACGGTCCCACGGTGCAGGCTCCAGGATAGATAATTCCGTTGGTGCAACAGCGAAGCTAGGGTGAAAATGCGGCACGGAGGGTCGAAGGGCGACACTCCTCGCGAACGAATGCCGAACGCGCTTGCGACTTGCCCCGGGTCCGAGCATGATTGCCATCCCACCACCGCCGAGGACCGCCACGCCCCGCTCGCCGCTGCCGCTTGCCACCATCGTGCTGTCGTCCCTGGCCTGGCCGACCCGCGCACCCGCTCAACTGTATGCCGGCCTGGATGCCGCCTTCGCCTCGCGCCACGTGTGGCGGGGCGTGACCCGGGTCGACGGCGCGACGCTGCAGCCGGAGGGATACCTCGGCCTCCAGCTCGACGACGGCTATCTCTCTGCCGGCGCATGGGGGAGTTACGAGTTGAGCCGCGCCGGGCCCAGTGGTCTGTCCGACCTCGGACCCGGCCGGACCGGATTCGGAGAAATCGATTACTGGTCCCAGTACGCGAGAGCCCTCGGCTCGGTACAGACGTCGCTGGGAGTCATCCGCTACACCTACCGCGGCACCCTGCCCGGCCCGAGCCGCACCAGCGCGGCGAGCACCAGCGAGGTGTACGGAACCATCCAGTTAAGCCGTAAATACCTCGCGCCGCGACTCGCTGCCTATTGGGACGTTGATCGCGTGCGGGGACTGTATATCGAGTCGAGCGGCACCCTCCCTATTATGGCGAACCCGCTGGGAGAGCCGTTTTGGGCGCTGTATGTTCGCGGCCTCGCCGGTTACAGCCTGGGGCAGGAGGTGAACCCCGCACGGCCCGACCAGGTCGCCAACTTCGCGCACCGCGGCTTCACTCACGTGGACCTCTCCCTCTCCTTCGACCTCCGACCCGGGCCGCTCACCCTGCATCACGAAAGCCACGCCCAGTGGAGCGTCGATGACGCCACGCGACGCACGAGTGCCGATCCCGCGGACGACCGGAGGGTCAAGTTCTGGTTCGAGCTTTCCGCGACCTGGACTCCCCGGGTGCTCAAGTGGTGAGCACAGCCCGCAGGCGCCTCGTCGTGCCGGCAGTCCTGCTGGCAATCGCGGGTTGCTTTCAGTGGTATGAGCAGCCCCTACCCGTCCCCTTCTCTGAGCAGCCGAAGCCTGTACCTAGCGGCCTGTTGCGGGCCGGATTCGGCCGGGCGGACATCACGCCGCCGCCGGGAGTGGGTCTTTCCGGGTATGGGCCGGAGGGGAAACGCGCGGCCGGATACCGGCTCCGCCTCTACGCCCGAGCGCTCGTGCTCGAGGACAGGGCGGGGGAAAAGGTGGCAATCCTCGTCGCCGATCTGGGGCACGTGTCTCCCAACCTGCACCGGCTCACGGCGGAGCGTATCCGGGAGTCCACGGGCATCGGCGCGGACCGGCTGATCGTATCGGCCACGCACACACACGCCGGGCCGGGCCACCACTACGCCGAGCGCGAATACAACCAGGGCAACTCGCAGGTGTCCGGATACGATCCCGCCATGGTCGATTTTCTCGTCTCCCGCTTCGCCCGGGCGCTCCTCGACGCCTACCGGCAGCGGCGGCCCGCGCGCATCGCGTGGGGCATGACACCGGTGTGGGGCCACACGCGCAACCGCAGCTACGACGCCTTCCTGCGCAACGAGCCGAAATGGGCGCCGCCCTCCCAACCGCCTGACAGCCTCGACACGGCGCGCACCGCCGTGGATCCCACTTGGACGATGGTCCGCGTCGACACAGTCGGCGGCCCGGGCAATGACCAGCATTACCCGGCCGGCGCGTTCAGCATCTTCCCCATGCACGGCACCGGCAACCCGGCCGCCAACGAGCTCCTCGATCCCGACATCCACGGAATCGTGGACCGCGTCGTCGAGCGACACATCGACTCGTTGAACCGGCGGCGCCCGTCGTCCGGCACGGAAGCGGTGCATCTGTTGGCCAACGGGACCGAAGGCGATGTCTCGCCCAACTGGCCACTCGATAGCAGGTGCCGGACCCCGGACCTGCGCCCGACGCTCGGCCCAGGCGGTCCGCGGACACCAGCGGCGCCGTGGGACTGGCTTGACCCGCCGAGGACCCACGTGGCCCTCTGCCTGGCGACCGCGCGCACCTACGTCAACGCCGTTGGCGAGACGCTCGGCCGCCGCGCCGCGGCGCTGTTCGATTCGCTCGGCGGTCGGCTGACCGATACCGTCTCGATCGGCGTGGCGTTCCGCGCGCTGTCGTTGCGAGGCCACGACGGGCTCTGCCGCCACCCCGAACTGGGGACGTCGGTGGCCGCGGGGGCCAAGGACGGCCCCACGCGGGTTCGCGGCTGGAAACTGTTCGGCATGTTTCCGATCGGCCTCGAGGAAGGAGGCAGCGCGGCGAAGAAACACCCCAAGGGATGCCAGCAGAAAAAGCAGGTGCTGATGGCTGCGCTGCACATACAAAGGCGGGTGATCGGAGAGCACGGACTACCCGAGGTGGCCCAACTTTCATTGGTGAGGCTCGGAGACCTGCTCCTCGCCGCGGTGCCGGCTGAAGTGACGACGGTGGCGGGAGCGGAGATCAAGCGCGCCATTCAGGACAGCGCACGGGCCAACCGCTTCCCCGCCGACAGCGTCGCCGTCATCGGTTTGGCGAACGGATACATCCAGTACGTCGCAACCGCTGCCGAGTATGCCGTCCAGGACTACGAAGGAGGATCGACCCTGTACGGTCCCGAGTCCGCGGCCGTGCTGGCTGGTCAGCTCGGCTCTCTCGCGGGTGAGCTCGGGCGGTTGGCTGGGAGGAGCCCTCCAAACCCGGTACCCCCGCTCACGGCCTACCCCGGGGAGCCGAAGGACATCCTGCCCCGTGCCGACGCCGGCCACCCGCCGGAGCTAATCGAGCGGGCGTTTCTCGCGCTTTCGTGCCGCGGCGACACTGTGGCAGCGCGTTGGCTCGATGCATATCCTGGCCGGCTCACACCGGCTGACACCCTGGTCTTGCGGATCGAGGCGTATTCGGATCGCGAGTGGCATCCCGTGGCCTGGGACGACGATCCCTACGTCGAGGTGCGGGCTGTCAAGCCGAAGGGGAAGAGGTACGTCTGGGAAGTGCGCTGGGACCGGCGCCGGGCGCGTGATACCGTCCGGGTAGTGCTGCTGGCCCGCGAATCGCTCCCGCAAGTGAGCGATTCGTGCCCCAGGCGGGCTCCGATGCCCTAAGCTCGCCGCCCCCCGACCCCCGCCGTATCTTTGCACCGTATGAGCGGTCTGCTCGGCCGCCTCCAGGTCGCACTTGCCGAGCGCTATAGCATCGAACGCGAGCTCGGCCATGGGGGCATGGCGACCGTCTACCTGGCGGAGGACCTGAAACACCGCCGGCTAGTCGCCCTCAAGGTGCTCAGCCCCGACCTGGCCGCGAGCCTGGGGACGGATCGCTTCCTGCGCGAGATCGACATCGCCGCCCGCCTCACCCATCCACACATCCTGCCGCTGCACGACTCCGGGGAAGCCGACGGCCTGTTGTACTACGTGATGCCCTACGTAGAGGGGGAGTCGCTGCGCGGCCGCTTGAACCGCGAGCGCCAGCTCCCGCTCGAGGACGCGCTGCACATCACTGCCGAGGTGGCGGATGCCCTGGACTACGCCCACAGCCACGACGTCCTGCATCGCGACATCAAGCCGGAGAACATCCTGTTCCAGTCCGGTCATGCGGTCGTGAGCGACTTCGGCATCGCCCGGGCGCTCGGGGTGGCGGGCGTGAGCAGGGTCACAGGGACGGGCATCGCGGTCGGCACCCCCGGGTACATGAGCCCGGAGCAAGCGGGCGGGGTCGAGCAGCCCGATGGCCGCAGCGATCTCTATAGTCTCGGGTGTGTGCTGTACGAGATGCTGGCGGGAGACCCGCCGTTCACGGGGTGGTCGGCCGGGGCGATTCTGGCCCGGCAGGCGGCCGGGCCCGTCCCGCGCCTTCGCACGGTGCGAGACACGGTGCCCGACTGGGTGGAGCAGGCGGTGACGCGAGCGCTCGCGAAGGCGCCGGCGGATCGGTTCGCCACAGCCGCCGATTTCATCGCAGCGCTGATCCAGCCCACGACGGTAACGGGCGCGGAGCCGGCCGCTGCGCTGGTCCAGCCGCCGGCTGCCGCGAACTCGATCGCCGTGCTGCCGTTTTTGAACATGAGCGCCGATCCCGACAATGAGTACTTCAGCGACGGCATGACGGAGGAAATCGTGCATGCGTTGAGCGCCGTCGGCTCGCTGCGAGTGGCCTCGCGCACGTCCTCGTTCGCCTTCAAGGGCGCGACGCAGAACATCCGGACGATCGGAGAGAAACTGCAGGTGCGCACGGTCCTGGAAGGCAGCGTGCGCCGGGCGGACACCAAGCTGCGGGTCACGGCCCAGCTCATCAACGCCGCGGACGGCTTTCACCTCTGGTCCGCCACGTACGAGCGGGAGATGAAGGATGTGTTCGCGATCCAAGACGAGATCGCCCGGGCCATCGTGACCGCGCTGAAAGTGAAGCTGACGGATGAGCCCAGCCTCGCGCTCGTCGAGCCCCGCACGGCCAGCGTGGAGGCCTACGCCCTTTACCTCAAGGCGCGCTACTTCTGGAGGAGGAAGTCGGCGAGTGGGCTCAAGAAAGGCATCGAGTACTTTCAGCAGGCGATCGCCATCGATCCGGGCTATTCGCTGGCCTACGCGGGGTTGGCTGACTCCTATATCGCGCTGGGGTACTACGGCTACCTTCCCCCGAAGGACGTGTTCCCTCCTGCGAAGGCGGCTGCCGACGCGGCGATAAGGATCGACGACGGCCTCGCCGAGGCGCACACCGCGCGCGCGTGTGTGAGCCTGCTCTACGAGTGGGACTGGCTGGGTGCGGAGCGAGGTTTCCAGCGGGCGATCGAGCTCAAACAAGGCTATCCGACGGCGCATTTCTGGTATGCGTGCTATCTGTGGGCCGTGGGACGGACCGAGGACAGTTGCGAGGAAGCCTCGCGCGCCCTGGAGCTCGCACCCCTGTCGCTCGTGGGCCACGCGAATCTAGGGTGGGCTCTGTATTTCGGGCGAAAGTTTGACGCAGCCATCGCCCAATGCCAGAAATCGCTCGAGCTGGATCCCCGCTACTTGTTCACACACACGGTACTCGGTCAAGCCTATCTAGCGGCGTCCAGATACGACGAAGCCATCGGCGCGCTGCAGAGCGCCGTCAGATTCTCCGGGGGGCTGTCGTTCACGACCGCCACGCTCGGCTACGCCTATGCGAAGGCAGGGAAGCGGCGCGAAGCGAGGAAGGTCTTGCAGAGTCTCAAGCAGCGATCGGGCGCCGAGTATGTGCCGCCGTTTTGCGTGGCGCTGGTCTATGCCGGGCTCGGCGACAGGGATCAAGCTTTTGCCTGCCTCGACCGGGCCTACGAGGAGCGCTCCTATTGGCTGGCATACCTCAAGACATGGCCGCTCGTGGACGACCTGCGCGCCGACGTGAGATTCACGGCGCTGTTGGGTAGAGTTGGCCTCCGGTGACTGGTGACAGGGTTCGGCGTTCGGGGCGTGGCTCAGGCCGGCTGCGTCATTACGTGCTCGCGACGGAAGCCGAGCCCCACAAGTCGCGCCGGAATCCTGCGGAATAGCGGCACCCCGCCAAGGATCCTGATGATCAGGGGCGGAGCCATTCGCCCCTCCCTCCCCCTCCCCAGCACCCGCCGGATGATGCCGTTCTGGATCAGCAGCTGAGCGCGCTGGGTGACCTTCGTCGGTAGCTCCCGGCGTTCCTGAACCGCGGCGAGCGCCGCGTTGGAAGCCGTGCCGCTATCCCGCAGGGCAGGGACCAGGATGTTGGCCGCCGCGACCGCGTCCTGGATCGCCAGGTTGATTCCGACCCCGGCGACGGGTGACATCGCGTGCGCGGCGTCTCCGATGCAGAGCACTCCGTCACGATACCACCGCCGCAGACGATCGACCTGCACGGTGAGGAGCTTGATGTCGTTCCAGTCGCGCAAGTCGCTGACGCGGTCGCCGAGGAAGGGTGCGAGCCGCTGGATGTCGGCACGCAAAGCATCGAGTCCGCGTCGCTGGATCTCGGCGAGCGCTCCCTTGCGCACGACCAGACCGCACTGCCAGTAATCGCCCCGGTCGATCATGACGAAGATCTGCCCGTAGTCGACCCGACCCAGCAGCTGCCCCGGATCGCTCGGTTTTCGGGAGATGCGCATCCACAGAACATCCATCGGCGCCCCGAACTCGATCGACGGGAGTGCGGCGGCTGCGCGCACGGTCGACTCTCTGCCATCGGTGCCGACCACGAGATCGGCTGAGACCTCCCGCACTCCCGCTGGCGTCCGCACCCGCACGCCGGTGACGCGCTCACCGTCGAACGTGAGGCCGGTCACTTCGGATTCCATCTCCAGCTGAAACCCGGCGTAGGCTCTGGCTCTCTCCGCCAGAAAGTTGAGGAAGTCCCACTGCGGCATGAACGCCAGGAACTTGCAACGGACCGGAAGGTGGGTGAAGTCGGCGAGCGTGAGCGTGGTGTCGCCGATTTGTCCCCTCAGCTGGCGGACCTCCTGATGCGGCAGCTTCAGGAATTCGTCGAGCATGCCGAGCTCGTCGAGGATCTCCAGAGTCGAGGGATGGATGGTGTCGCCGCGGAAATCGCGAAAGAAATCGGAGTGTTTCTCGAGGACTGTCACGCGGATTCCCGATCGGGCCAACAACAGCCCGAGCATCATCCCCGCCGGTCCGCCACCGGCGATGCAGATCTGACACCACGGCTCGCCAGCTGCTCCCATGCTCAGATGATGAACAAGGCGTCAACAGACGCAAGCCCAGACTGGCCGCGCATCAGTCCGCACCCCAAGTTTCGGCGCGTCCGCCCACTATCGGAGACGCCATGCCCGAGCTCGCCGGCTGGGACAGCTTCTACGTCATCATCGGATCGTCGGCCGCCGCCTTGACCGGCCTGATGTTCGTCGTGATCGCGCTGACGGGCGAGGTCAGCGCGACAGTCGAGGCCGTTCGCGCCTTCAGCACGCCCACCGTGGTGCACTTCGGGGCCGTCCTGCTGCTCGCCGCCCTGCTCACCACCCCGCACCACACCCTGCTGACGCTCAGTGGCAGCACCGGCCTCTGCGGCATCATCGGCCTGCGATTCACCCGCTGGGTGGTGGTGCAGATGCGGCGGCAGACCGTGTACACGCCCATCGCCGAGGATTGGATGTGGCACGTGCGCATGCCCGCGCTGGCCTACGCCGGCGTGCTCGCCGGCGCCGCCGGCATGTGGTGGCGCCCGGCTCCAGGGCTCGTCCTTGTGGGCGCCGCCGCGCTGTTTCTTCTCTACATCGGCATCCACAACGCTTGGGATGCGGCGATCTATGTGTCGGTCGCCCGGCGCGGCCGGCGCGATCCAGGCACGCCGCCTAAGTGATCGCTGCTCCGCTGGCGGGCCGGGACGCTGCTCAGCGCCGGACTCGATACCGCAGCTAGACGAGGCCGCCTTTGAGCGGCTCGACAGAGATCAGCGATCATTTGATCGCTACTATGTCATCATAGTCACTACACCGCCGCTATCGGCGCCCTCGGAGCAGCAGATCGATCAACGACCGCCGTGGCTCCCACTCCGGACCCGCGAAGCGAACCGAGGCCGGATCACGGTCGACCAGGGTGACGATGACTTCGGCGACGATGCGCCCGCCGACCGGGCCCAACCGCTCACCGGACGTGGTCACCGCCGCCTCCCGCAGCACGTAGTACCACAGCGGGGTTTCGCCCGTCCATCCCATGACACGCAATCCCACTT
>Ga0209236_1000887_pt1 | contig 17826 bp, 15 predicted proteins | sample GraSoi013_1_40cm_FD_185819 | JGI IMG/M metagenome (GOLD analysis project Ga0209236, IMG submission 185819) | Grasslands soil microbial communities from the Angelo Coastal Reserve, California, USA - Sample 09_27_2013_1_40cm (SPAdes) (version 2) | ecosystem: Environmental > Terrestrial > Soil >... | reverse complement strand
CTGAGAAGCGCCATACCAGCTCGACAAGACTAGAGCCGCGACTAGGATAATTCCGACGTAGAACTTTCTGCTCCTAACGAATTCCGGTCTAGGACTAGATTCAGTCATCATAGATCTACCTTGATATAACGAGGAAACGTTTGGCTGAGATTATCGTGACAGGGGCAACTGTCCCAAAGAAAACTAGGTTGCTGACTTCGTGGATTATGGCGAGGGGCGCACCTGTAGCCATTCCAATTATCAAGGCATTGAATAGAGAAGTGGTAGTGAAGACGTAGCTGGCAAAGTTTGTCAGGACGTCATATGCGAATGTCGAGATTAAGCCGGTAACTCCGAATATCATGCTCCACCGTGCGTAGGTCTCCCTTTCGATGGTCAATCTCTTGACGAATGAACCTCGTCTCAGCAATGATCCAGCTAGCGCGTAGAATGATTCTCCTATTATCAGGAAGATGAGAAGGTCGATACCTGCCTGTCCCCAGGGGTTCACATAACCGTAGACGAGCCGGGAGAAGAAGGCCACTCCGAGGCCTACGTCCAATCCAAATAGGAAGGCGGCGATAAAGACGATGGCATCCATTACCTTGACGTTAGGAACAGCGGCGAGAGCATAGTTCGTTCCTAACGAGACTCCTGTAAATACGGCTACAAGCGAAGCCTTCGTAGAGGCTCTGGCTAAGACAGGGCTTGAACCGCGCAGCGTTGAGAGCATAGCTAAAGCGGGCAAAGTTGCCCGCTATGGATATAACTCTTCCGCACTTTCCAGCCTTTTGGGACCCCATCTGAAGATGCCAGCGTGAGTACCCTCTTCCTGCGAGTTTTCGTCATCAGCAAGAATTTCCAGGTTAGCATGGACGAATCAAGTGAGCGTTCGGGCTGAACAGTAATAATCGCCAAACCCGAACCATTGCCGGTTACAGCACCCCTTTATCGTCGCCGGACCGGTTTGCCCCGAGCGCTCCCGAGAGGAGGAGAGCCTAAGCCGATTGCTATTCACAAGGCTAGCCCGAATCATCATCCGTAAGCACCGGGCGGTATTCATTATCTGGCTGGTGGCTCTCGCATTAAGCGTCCCCGCCATTCTACAGGTCCAGCACGTCATCGCCTACTCTGAAACCTCCTACAACCCAGCCTCATCTGAGTCGAGTAGAGCTCAGGACATAGTCGCGAAAGAGTTCAGCATTAGCGAAGGCAATAGCGGCGTCATAGTGATCAGTGCAAATGATGTCCGAGGAGCAGATGTCAGAGAGTTCACGGTCCGCCTGAACGAGACGCTTCACAAGGACAGGGATCTGAACACTATCAACAACATCACCAGCATCTACGACATCTACTATCAATTGCTCATTGGCTACACCGGCGTGGTCGATCTCCAACTCTATCAGCTCAAGAATACGACAAGTCTGGCTACCTATCTGGAATATGGCGTCCCCAGTATCTACGTAAACGACTGGTCCACAATCGTCCAGTCGGGACCTCTCACAATTACGGGGGCCCAGATAGCCCAGTACAATGCTCAGGCTTACAACGCTAGCGTTCCAGCCATTCTCGCACAGACTCCTCCGGCGTATCAAGCGAACGCAACAGCCTATGTTAGGTCCTTTTACCGGTCGTGGAATCAGACCTTCCGTCCAACTCAGACATATGACAAGTTCCAGCTTCTGGTGAATGGCGCGCCTCAACAGAGAGAGCAGAATGTTACAAAGGGTTACCCCGGTTTAACTGTGCAGCCTTCTTACTACAACGTGACCCTCCCATTTTTCGCTAGTCTCCCGTTGCCTCCTCAAAAGTTGAGCGTCTTCCTAGGTGCAGCGAGATTCTTCAATGTTTACAATTATTGCTCATCGACTTGTCCAAATAACTACTGGAACGATTCGAATTCGATCAGAGCGTTCACAGTAAGCACGTTCGGCCAATCGCTGAACGCTGGCCCAACGCAGCAGACCATTATCGGTGAGATCTATGATCTAGGTCCATCCGTGTCGCTGGTTACCGCCACGATTTTCGCGGGTCAATTGCTGCGGACCTACAACATTCTGACCTACCCTGCCCAGCCAAGCAAGGCGATCTACAATCAATTCGTCTCAGCCAGCAACAACACGATGCTAGTAATCTTGGATTTCAAGACTAGCGGGCTTGACCCAAAGGGTAGCGTTCAACAGATACGGAACGACGTCGCATTCGCCAATTATATCAGCGGTCAAACTCTTTCAGTGTATGTGACCGGCGCTCCCGCCTTCAACTACGACATTGAGCAACAGTCGATTGCCGATGTCGAGCGAATCGATCCTATCACGATCATTCTCATAATTATCATAATCGGACTCTTCTTCTCCTCTCTAGTAGCCCCGCTCATCCCAGTATCGGCCATTGGGCTTTCAGTCGGAGTTGCCTTTGGACTCGTTTACATAATTGGGACCTTTGTTACCAGCATACACTTCCTGGTTCTCACACTGCTGCCTGTTGCAATGTTGGGCGCAGGCTCGGACTACTGTGTCTTCCTAGTGAGTAGATATGCAGAGGAGAGGAGGATGGGTCGGAGCAAGAAGGACGCGGTCGAGAGGGCTGTGACATGGGCAGGAGAAAGCATTGCGACTAGTGGTGCGACAGTCATCATCGCCTTTGCAAGCCTTGCGATCGCTAGCTTCGGCATGCTTCGCTCGATCGGGATAGCGGTAATGTTGGGCATTTCGATCGCACTATTGGTATCCCTTACACTGGTGCCAGCGTCGCTGATGATGTTTGGCGATCGTTTGTTTTGGCCGCGTGGATTGAATTTATGGAAGAAGAAGGCTAAACATCCGAGCTATTACGCTCGCGCTGCCAAGTTTACTGCTCAACATTCGAAGCTGATACTTCTCCTGGCCCTTGTAGTCACTGTGCCGGCGATCAGCACTATTCTCTCGTCCACGACCGGTCATGATTTCATCGGGCAGGTTCCGAATGCGTTGGAGAGCAAAGCCGGTTACAATGTAATGAGTCAGGGATTTGGTGTCGGGGCCATCACGCCCACTTACACGATCGTCAAAACACCAGTTGTCTTGGTAGCGGACAATTGGATCAATGTAACCGCTTTGAGGTCGATATCTTATGCCGAGAATTCGACCCGGCAGATAAACGGAGTCTCGAAAGTGTATGGTGTCACATCCCCGTCAGGCCAGCCGATCCCATACTTCCTCTTCGGGCAGCTCAATCCCGCCGAGCAGCAACAAATGATCCGCAGTATGAAGCCGTTCCTAGGTGGTACTGGTAAGTCTGCGATGGTGTGGGCGGTCCTGTCCAATGAACCATACTCTGACCCTGCCATCGCCACCTTGAATCGGATCAGAGGGAACATTGTGACTGTTAGGTCACAGGACCATTTGCTAGGAACGTCCACGATGCTTGTGGGCGGAGAAACCGCTAGTGTTGCTGATTTAGCGGCTTCCGCAGGCGGTGATTACCTAAACACTACTACTATCGTCCTCGTCGGGGTCTTCGTGATCCTTCTCGTTGCCCTTGGATCCATATTCACACCCCTGAGACTCATCTTCACTATTTTGCTCAGCATCAGTTGGGCGATGGCGCTGGTCATCTTCGTCTTCAACAACTATCTCGGCTCGGAGATTATCTGGATGCTCCCGATCATGCTACTCGTAGTAATGGTCGGGTTGGGCCTGGACTATGACATCTTCCTGGTTACCCGAATCAGAGAGTATGTTGCTACCGGATCTAAGGACGAGGATGCCATTGAGAGTGCAGTCGAGCATACGGGAGGAATCATCTCAGCCACTGGATTGGTTACGGCGGGTGCCTTCGGCACCATGATGCTGTCATCAATCCCGATGCTTCAACAATTTGGATTGGCCATTTCTATCGTAGTGTTGTTGGACGCGATGATAATCCGGATCTATCTTGTCCCATCGATCATGATGCATATGAAACGGCTGAACTGGTGGGCTCCAGGACGCTTGAGAAGAGTTCCGGTAAGGCCTGAGGAGAAACTGATTCCACCGATACCATTCATCACTAAGCTCATCGTCACAGTTGAGACACTCGCCATAATTGCCATAGGGACGATCCTGTACTTGGACTATTCGAGTAATGTTTTCCTCCAGATGTTCGTACAGGGAACTATAGCAAGTGTACTGGCCGGGATCAATGTTTGGACTGGCGTAATATTGGGGATTGCTTCATTTGCTGCAACGTATGTTATTCTCCAGGGCAAGATCGGTCAGATGAAACCAAAGCAATGGCTACCCAAACTCGCGCGCTGGCTTAGCGGACCTCTTACGCCGAAATCAACGGCACACATACACTCCGTAGAGTCGGGCCCTGTTTCTTCCGTTACTCCTGCGGTTCAGGCTCAGCCTCCTCTACCGCCAACGGTCGCGACACCACAGTTTGCCACAGACCATGTCGAGGCGATCAAGAAGGATGAGGCAACAAGAGAATCGACTGCAGAGCCAAAGTCAACTCCGTAACTTTCAGCTGGTTATTCGATAAAGATCAACGCTAATACTCGTCCATTTCTTCTGATGGAAGTCAAATAGATGCGGCAGAAGCATTTCCACGTTTCGAATCGCGTCAACGTTCCTTCCGTGGCGATCGATGAACCCCCTGAGAAATGTTCGTGTGGAGCTTTTATGTATGGAGTACACCGTTTCGGCATAACGAAAGGATTGTTCTAGAAACTCGATGTCGGCATGTTCCTTTCTCGTTCCGTAAGGTGGGTTCATGACGACAGTGTCAAATTTACCCTGGACCATAGCCACATCCCCCACGATCCAGTCGACGTTGACTTTCAATTTGCTAGCATTGTCTCGTGCGAGACTAATACTGGTAGGGTCTATGTCTACTCCTACGATCTCTTTGGCACCTAAGAGTCCAGCTCCGATCGCTAGCCTCCCAGTTCCTGAGCCGAGGTCGAGAACTTTCCGGCCAGTAATGTCTCGATGTTCGAAGCTTGCCATGAAGAGCAGTTCAGCGCCGACCTCAGGAGAAACCGGATACTGTTCTAGAGACAGATCCGGGTCTTCACGGATTCGCATTTTTGAGAGATTGATCTCAAGTTGGCGTTTCGAGAGAAGGTTAGGAACAGTTGTCCTTAGAGGCGGACTAGCCCGCGTTCTAGAAGCTCTTCCCATGTCCAGGCTCCGACCGCGACCATTATCTCGTCCCTGGTAACAATTGGCTTCCTAAACCTCTCAGGATCATCTAGGGCCAGCCGGGGACAGGCAGTGTCTACGAAGACGTCTATGTCGGTAAAGTCCAAGAGTTTCTCAGGAACGATCTCGTCAGCATAGAATAATACAGCTCTCTTCCCCTTATCCTCCAGTTGTTTCTGTATCTGCATAGCTATTTGCGGGTTGGATTGTCCTGGTTTGGTGGAGACGATAATTCCGAAACTTTCTGCATTCCTAGCTTTTTCCACCATTGCATATCTTTGTCTCAGTATCCGATCTCGATCCTGGTCGAGCATTCTTACCGTGTGATCATAAGGGTCAGCGTAAACAGTGGGCTTCTCAACCGAGAGTGATGCTCCAATTGCATGGAAGTAGCTGCCGACGATCAAGAATGAATCCACTAGTGTCTGGATTCTCTTGAGGCCGAAGTAGTCGCATCCAAGTGTTTGACCCTGCTCATGCGCCCATGGTCCCCGGCCTGGAACCATAACCTCGAAACCTTTTCCTTCTAGATACTTCTTCATCGCATCAATCGTGTGAAGATGCTGAATGGTTGTGGCGAGACCAACTCGCCTCCCCCTTAGAAGCGGGATAGCCTTCTCCACCAAAGGAACAGTTTCATGCCTCCCCTTTGCAGGAATGTACACTACGGGCACCCCATTGGACCCGTCACGCAGGAACTCGTTATGCCCATAATGTACAAGCAGATCAGCTTTCAACCGCTGAGCAGCATCCAGTGAAAGATCGCACGCTCCCCAGGCCGGGGTGGCAGAAACGAAAACCTCAGCGCCAGTCTTCGCCCTAATCAACTCGGCTAGGCGTGGGCCTTCTTGTTTGAGACCATCTGGGAGCTGGATGAGTATCTTTCGGGCACCTCTCCCCTCTATCTCCGATAGAAGCTTCTCTTCTTCGAGGTCGAACATGCTATTGTTAGTGGTCAAAGGTAATACCTACTCGGGGAGCAGCATCAAAGAGCCCTCGGCTCAATATAAACACGGGCGAATAAACGACAAGAGAGCGTCCCGGCAAACGGCCACGCCTGGTTACAGGACCGTTAAGCCGGAAGGGGATTGGCGGAAATGACAGCCATGAACCAGCTAGGCAACCCACGGGACACTCCTCCATCGAACAGTATCATAGGGAGAGGCATTCGCCCGGGAAACAACCTGACCCTCAACCTGCCAAAGGGAATCGTGACAGTAAGCTTGGACCATCTCGGAGGCTGGACCATAACCATCGGACTTCCAGCTGGGACAGACAAAACCAGTCGATTAACGACTGCCCTCACAAACCTCGGCTTCTTCCATGCGGCCGAATCCGAAGGCGTATCCTACATGCTCTGGACATCCGCCTTCGAAGAGCACTCAGACGCACGAGAACTCGCGGAACGGGTCCTGTTCAAAGCCCTAAAGACAATCGAAGACACTCCAGTCTCAACCTACATTTCTTAGAAAATTAGAGCCAAAAATCAATCTATCTCCAGAATCGCCCATTTTGAGCCCTGATCGCCGATCGGGGCTCACTATTTCTGGCCCCCGATGTGCTCCTCGTGAATTTCCGCTATGTTTAAATGAATAAACCCATTTCCGCAAAATGCTTTTCCTATCATAATACACGAATCGGAACACTTCTCGCTCATTTTGAGGCTCTTGAGAAAATATAATTGTAAAAATAGGGGTGGGTAGCACCTGTTGTCTCAAGACGTGAAAGACACTTTCCGGTACTTTCACACTGACCCACGCATCATCCCCTTGACTATGGAAATCCGCTCTTCTCTCCGAACCATCAAACAGGAAAAAGTTTACTAGAAAAAAAGTTTTACAGGCATTTCTCAAATTCACCCTAAGAATTGTTATTGATCCCCGCCCCCCATTATTTTTCTCCAGCCACCGCCCGAACAGTCCCCTTGTCCTCCCTCATAGAACGAAATCGCTAGAAACCCCGATCCCGAACAGGCCAAGCTCAACCCTAAGCAGAAGTCAACGCGGACCAATCGAGTAAGGTAAGGAATAACTCCCTCTCAATCACCTAAAGCCCGTATTCGGAGAGTAAACAGCAATCACGGACCCTCACCTGCAACCACACGCACCTGAGACTGACTGGGCAGAGGAACGAGACAAGAACATCCTATCCATCGTCTACTATTGCGAGACCTGCAACCAGATAATCGAGCCAGGGGACGTCGACGTCGCCAGACACAAGGAAGAACTGAGACATCACAAGATGCGCCGTGTAACAATCCTCCGATGCAGCGTCTGCGGAAACGTCACAACCGACTCTTATGCGGAATATAGCCCAGAAAGAAACCAGTTCTGGTGTCGCAACTGTATACTCGACCTAGGCCATGAACAGTTCCACACAACTCCTTCACAACACCTGCCAGATCACGACCCTAGCAGGGACACGTCACAGGAACCAATGTAACCATTCTCCAAGAAACCATTCTTTATACCCGGGACAATCCAGCCAAACTCGATAGACACGCAGGACCTACTGGATTCACATGAACCTAGAATTTGTCCGGAAACAGATCCCGGTAACATCACGACGCGCCTACTTCGACAACGCCGGCACCGGACCACCAACAATAATGGTTCTCAACGCATTAAACGAATTCATCACAGACTGGAAAGAGTACGGTGAAAACTGGGAAGAATGGCTACCAATCATCATCGACTCCCGCCGACTATTCGGCAAACTCATCGGAGCAGAAACCGATGAGATCGCAAACATTCCCAACGTCACAACCGCCCTAGTCGCACTCTCAAGCAGCATCAAATACAAGAAAGATGGAAACATCGTCATAAGCAGCCTCAACTTTCCCACCAACATCTACAACTGGCACCTCCAACAATCTCATGGACGAGCACACGAAGTACGACTACTCAAGCCAAACAGCAACGGCATCATACCCCTAGAGGACTGGGAAAAAGCAATCGACGACAGGACGAGCCTTGTCAGCGTCGACTATGTCAGCTGGATGAACGGCTGCAGAGAAAAAATCCCGGAGATAACAAAGATAGCTCACGAGCACAATAGCTTCATGATCGCAGACGCTTTCCACGGCCTCGGAGTCTTCCCAATAAACGCAAAGGACGATGGAGTAGACGCATTGGCATGCGGAACCTACAAGTGGCTCCAGGCACCCCACGGCACAGCGTACCTCTACACTCACCACGACCGGATCAAAGAACTCGACCCGAACTATACAGGCTGGCACGGAGTACAGGACAGCGTCATCGCAAGATACACTAAGGAACAGGACATGTTCGGAACACCATTCGACATTGAAAAAACAGTCCCGGCAGATTCAGCTACCCGATTTGAATGGGGAACATGGGGAGTGATGAGCGTGATCGGAGCCAGAGCAGCTCTAGAATGGGCATTGAAGGACGACATGAGAAACCGATACCATCACGTGCTCAAAATAACAGGCAGACTAATTGAAGGCTTGAAGGAGAAGGGACGACGGATTCTGTCACCGCTGCAGACTGATCGCCGAAGCGGCATCGTCGTCTTTGAAGATCCCGACCCCGCAAGCACCTATAACAAGCTCAAGTCCGAGAACATAGTGGTCGCAAGTAGAGTCAAGTCTATACGGGCGTCGCCCCATTATTACAACTCAGAAGACGAGATCGACCGTCTCCTCATGGCACTGTGAATCAAAAACAATTGCGGCTAATACTCCTAAACAATTACAGCAGCTCGGAAAAGACTGAGGTCACTCTCCAGAGCCTCGGAAAATCCACCGGTCAAAAGATCGAACTGGTGGATTATAGAACTCCTAGTTTGTACGAGAAGATCATGGACAGGTCTCCGGACCTCTTGTTTCTCAGCGGATCCTCGCATATGCTGACAAGGCCTGAGAACCAGAGAAACTTCGAGCCGGAGACTCGAATAATCAAGGACGCTGAATTTCCCATACTCGGAATATGCTATGGTCACCAGTTGATCGGTAAAACCTTCGGAGCACGACTATCCGATCTGGGACGAATGTGCAGAGGGTTCGAAAGGGTAAAGGTCCTAGGGACTCATCCACTCTTCGATGATCTCCCATATGAAATCAGAGTGCCAGAGTCTCATCGGCAGGCCTTAGCGAGTGTTCCGACGGGATTCGAATGTCTCGGTGAATCAGCCTCTTCCAAGGTTGAGATCATGGTTCACAAGTCTCGTCCTGTGTACGGTTTCCAATTCCATCCGGAAAGAGCTGATGAAGATCATCCTGACGGACGGGTCCTGATCCAGAACGTTCTCAAACTGGCTTTGGAAGCTTAGTCTATCTTCAAACGGCCTTGTCCAGTACCATGGCCAGGAAGACTATTGCGAGATACGGGCTTGAAACCTTGAACGCGGTCCAAGCCCGGCTCTTGGAAGGATCGAAGGCCAGCTTCAAGTCCACGATCAAGAGCCACAAGCCGAATCCGCCTGCTATCAAAAGATACACTAGCCCGAAGACACCAAGTGGAAAGAAGGCTAACGACAATGGCACAAGCAATAAAGTATTGACAGCGATGTACTGTGCCGCCTTCTTCTCACCCACGACAACCGGAAGCATTGGAATCCCGGCCTCGGAATAATCATCGACCGCCCGCATTGCGAGCCCCCAAAAATGGCTCGGCGTCCAGACAAAAACCAGTAAGGCCATCAGCCAGGCTGCTAGACCGACCTGTCCAGTTGCCGCTGCCCAACCTGCAAGAGGTGCACAGCTACCTGCAGAACCCCCTAGAACAATGTTCAGAGTAGTTCTCCGCTTCAGCCATTCAGTGTAGAAGATTACATAGATGAAGGCACCAAGAAGAATGAAAACCGTCGCGAGAAGAGGCAGGAAGTATAACGAAGTCAAGGCACCCCCACCAATCAACAATAGCCCAAATTCAAGACCTCGACTAGGCTCAACAACGCCCTTCGGGATAGGCCTCGACCTCGTCCTACCCATCCGACCATCCAAATCACGATCCAAATAGCAATTCAAAGCAGCCGCCCCCCCAGACGCAAGGCTACCGGCCAGGAGCAACCCAAACATCTTGACAAGACCTAACGAAGGGCCAGAGGCGACTACAAATGCCGCAACAGCCGTCAAATCGAGTAGGAGCATGATCCTAGGTTTGATCAAACTGAAATAGGCCTGAAAGCTAGTATGGGCCAATACTCGACAGGGCAACTGGCGACAGGGGACGGGATTAAGAGTTTGTCTTTTCTCGGCCCACAGAAGGACGCGCCGAAATCCCGTCCCCCTGTGGACAAGTCCACACTAGGTCTGAAACGGAGAGATGCCGTCTAGAGTTATACACGCCTCTAATATTAGCCTCAGATTTCTAGCCATCTTATGGCCCAAGTCTTGAGGAGCAATTATCTTCTCATACTGGGCTGCATAGGAGCCAGTCTGTGGACTTGGTCATTGTTACCCAATAGTCCTAGCTTCGTTGAACAGAACCTGGTCTTCAGCTATGACAATCTACAAGCAGGCAGGCTGTGGACACTCGTCACCGCCCTATTCGTCCACGGAAGTCCGATTCATCTACTCGGGAACATGATCTTCCTATTCGTCTTTGGCAACACCCTCGAAAAAACAATCGGCTCGCATGCTCACATGGTCGTCTTCTTCACAGGAGGACTTACAGCATTCCTATTGAGCATACCCTTCTTCCCAGCCGACACCGGAATGATAGGTGCCTCCGCTGCCATCTTTACCCTCGCAGCAGCGGTCATGCTTACTCGACCATTGAAGTTTTCATGGCTCTTCCTCGCTCCGCAGGGCCTAATCGCCATTGTCTACTTCATGTACAATGCCTTCGCAGTCGCGAACCCTGGGCTACTCGGGCAAAGTTACGATCCAAGCGTCGCATACGTTGCACACATTATAGGCTTCGTCACAGGAATACCCTTCGGTATCGCTTTTGCCAAGCAGTGGAAGAAGAACGCATTGATCACCCTCGGACTACTAGGAGCCTACCTAGCCATACTCTTCGTGATCTCACTCTTTTTTGGCAGCCAAACCGGCACCCCGATCCTTGGTATGCTGGGCCTGTAACAAAGGTCCAAGCAACAAGTAGAGTTTCCTAGTGGCTCTGAGATCGTCAAGACAATGCTCCCTAATCCGTCCAAGAGCCTTCTTATCACCCTCTAACGCCCGAACATACAAGCCGGGAACATCCATTCCCATCGGATTCCGTTTCTTCTCGATACCGAAGAACTCGCAGACATGGTCCAGATAAGTGAAGGTCAATCGCAATCTGAACTTGACCAACTCATACAAATCTACATGGTCCTTGTTCAGGATTGGGCGAGGGTCGAGTCCATGCTTCAGCATTCGCGTTACAAGGAATGGTAGGTCGAAGGTTCTACCATTCCAAGTCACGATCGTCGGATACTCATCAAGCCGTTTCGCCAGACGGACAAGTAGGTCTCTTTCTTCCCCGGTCCGTCTAGACTCCAGATAGTAGCTTTCACTCTTCTCGGTTATCAAGCCCGCACCAACGACAACCCCAGCGTCCGCCTCCAAAGAGGATGTTTCAAGGTCCAGAATGACAGGATTGTCAAGATGCATAGCAAACGATTCCGGTCGAAGCCTCTGGCTAAAGGATTTTGGATATGACCAAAGTTCCAGAGCGTAAAGGACATATCTCGTTGAGCACAGATGGCCTATTCGCTTCTGGCGGACGTCGCTCCCTTGGAACCCAGTAGATCCCCACTACTCATTGTCAAACTGGATCACGTTGAGAAATCCTACCGATTAGGAAAGACAACAGTCAACGCGCTTCGCGGAGTAAGCCTGACCCTTCGGGAGAGAGAGTTCGTAGTTGTCATGGGCCCGTCGGGCTCGGGCAAAACCACTCTGCTCAACATAATCGGAACACTGGACAGAGCTTCCTCAGGCCAGGTACTCCTCGAAGGAAGTGACACCGGCAAGATGAGAGACGGTGAATTGACAAGGTTGAGACGGCATAAGATCGGGTTCATCTTCCAGTTCCACAACCTGATCCCAGTTCTTACAGCCCTCGAAAACGTGCAGCTTCCTCTTTTGACATCTGGAGTCAACACAAAACAGGCAGAAGAACGGGCCAAGAATCTCCTCGCTCGGATTGGACTCTCGAGTAGACTGAACCATCTTCCGGACGAGCTCAGCGGTGGAGAGCAACAAAGGGTCGCGATCGCCAGAGCACTAGCGAATCATCCCAGAATACTTTTGGCTGACGAGCCGACCGGGGACCTGGACACGAAGACGGGGAATGAGGTTGTCCAGTTGATGTACGATATGGCGAAGCAAGAGAATGCGACAGTCATGGTCGTGACACATGACCCGGTCGTAGCGAAAAGGGCTGAACGTGTCTTCGAGATGCGGGACGGAATATTGACAGAGACGAGGTCGTTGGACGCTTTACATCATGGGATTCGTGCCGTCGAGCAACTTCCACCCGAACCTGAGAAGACCTTGTTCCAGCCAAATTAATGAACCAATTGATAAGTGCCCTTCTTTGCTCTCTGCAAGACTCGCCTACAGGAATATCCCGCGACGCAAAGCCCGCACTATTCTCACGTGCGCCGCGATCATCCTGGGCGTTGCGCTCCTCGTCGGAATCAATATGGCAACGGCCAGTGCAATGAACGAATTCGCTGGCTACATCAACAGGTTTTGGGGAACCACGGATCTTGTTGTCAGATATGGGTCCTTAGCCCCGTTCCCTGATCTAGTCGTTAGCACAGTAAGAAGTCAGGGCGAGATTACGAATACGGCCGCCAGACTCGAGTGGCCTGGAATAGTTTCAAACTCTACCATCATCCAGCTTGTAGGCGTTGATACAAGTCACGACTTCGATTATTCTAACCTCAACGTAACAGGAGTCCGTTCACTTCAGCCTGGACAGGCAGTGATCACGGATTTTCTAGCCCAACGACTTGGTCTAACCATAGGCTCAAACTTCAATGTGACCGCGCTGAACGGTTCGGGTCAACGGCCCGCTTTCCAGCTCACTATCGTTGGGCTGGACCATCCCTACCGCAGGCTCGCGCCAACGGCCTACCTCGGGCTTCAAGAAACCCAATTGAAGCTCGGCATGACCGGCCTTGTAACGCACGTGTATGCGACGATCAGCGACCCTTCCAGAGCTGTCACAGTACGCGACAGTTTGCAGTCAGCATTAGGTCGCCTGTTCGATGTTACTGCGCCCAAAGCTGAGGCTATTGAGAGGATCAACGGGCAAATGGCCGGGTTCCAATTGGGACTAAACATAATGGTTCTGGTCGCTCTCGTCGTCTGCTCATTCATCGTATTCAACACCCTATTCATGACTGTAAGCGAACGAACCTACGAGATTGGAGTGTTAAGAGCCGTCGGCACCAGCAGGCCGCAGATCTTTCGTATATTCTTGGCCGAAGGAATTCTCCTTGGGTTAGTGGGCACTGTAGCAGGGGTCTTGGCAGGAGTTGGACTTTCACGATTCTTCGTGAGAGCCTTTGAGAACCTCGGCTTTCCGCAACTTCCTGACGCAGTGCTGACCCCGGAACTAGCGATAACAGGAATTCTTGCGGGATTGGTCGCAGTATTGGCTGGAACAATCTATCCTGCCCTGAGAGCTAGTCGAGTTGACATAGTCCGTGCCATCCGACCCTTCCTTCAGGGTCCGGAGAGAAGGGGCCGCCACGCAATCACAGCTATTGTAGGTGGATTGATGCTAGGGATCGCTGTACTGCAAGCATTTCGCTTCTCACCGTTTCATATCCCGTACCTTGACATTGTGTTCATTCCCCTAAGCATAGTGATTCTCGGGGCCGTCATTTACTACAGACAAGGGGCCTTGGCGAAGCTAATCTTTTCACCAGTTTCACGAGCCGTCGCTCTCGTGGTCTCTAGAACGGGCAGGAGAAGACTAGTCCGCAGCACCATCTCCTTCGGCATGATCGCGATAACGCTGAGTTTCGTAATCATGATCGGAGGAATTCAGGGAGGAGTTCAGACGTCCTTAGAACAAGGTGTGAGAGAAGCTCTTGGTGCAGACATCATTCTGGTCGCAAACCAATCTCTACCAGTCAGCTTTGCTCAGACGCTGTCCAATCAGCCGAAGATTTCTGTGGCCACCCCATTGTCGCCGAGTTTCCTACCTGCTAGAGCCCTCGGCCCCCGTCAAGATGTCACAGTCGGCGTTCTAGGCGTTGATCCTTCCCAATTCCCTAGGATAATTGCCTACAACTTTCTAGGATCGGGCTCGCAGGATGAAGCATACCAACAACTTGCCTCCTCAAACGAAACTGTTCTGATGCCAGACAGTCTCGCCTCGAAACTCGGCGTCTCGACAGGTGACCATCTCACAATATTCAGCAATAGCACGACAACTTTCACTGTTGTCGGGATTTTCACAGGTCCTGTACTGCAATACATACGATTCGGTGAGAGCTACGCATCAGACTCGATAATTGTCAACCTCAATAGTCAAAGCAAGTATTTCGGTGGTAAATACGAATCTCCAATCTTCCTAATCAACCTCAAACCTGAGTACAAGCATCAAACTGCCCTAGTCGCTCAGGACCTCTCAACCCAGTATCCACGATATGATCTTGCGGAGAACTCCATTACACTTGACCAATTGCTAGGACTTGTCAAGACGACTGTCGACAAAGTTTTCGCGGTAATCCTCCTAATTCTATACTTCGCGATACTGATAACGAGTCTTGGAATCACTGTAAACATGATGATGAACGTGACAGAACGAAGGCGGGAGATCGGGCTCTTAAGATCCCAGGGAATGAGCCGCGGACAGATACTCTGGGTCTTTCTAGGCGAGGGAGTCATCTTGGGAATATTTGGGTTCCTTCTTGCAATCCCAAGCGGGCTCCTTCTGCTTCGAGGAGCGACTAACAGTACGACCGTAGCAGGATTCTGGCTACCTTATGTTATCCCTTGGACAGCGATAGAAGAATCGTTCATCCTAGCAATGATCGCGGTGCTGCTCGGGACGTTCTACTCTGCTTTCAAAGCATCGCGACTAGAAATTACGAGAGCACTCCAGCAAGCATGATACAAGTTTAGACTTTGACAGTATTCCTTGCCTTCAGTATAAGCGATCGCGTGTATTCTTAACCCAGACTAAATAAGCCTCTGAACATTCAAGCATTCGAGGGAAAGATGCCGGCGAGGTACGCGCTTGTCTCCGTCTATGATAAGACAGGCCTTGAGACGATCGTCGCGGCATTGGGAAAGCAGAGCATTCGGATAATCGGTTCAGGTGGTACTGCAGAAGCGATCCGAAAAGCCGGATATGAAATCCTAGAAGTTTCGGATTACACTGGGACACCGGAAATGCCTGGCGGATTGGTCAAGACGTTACATCCCAAGATCCACGCTGGCATCCTCGGCGATTGGACCGTTCCAGAACAGCGAAAATATCTTGACCAACAAGGAGTGCACCCTTTTGATTTCGTCATCGTCAACCTCTATCCCTTCCAAGACACTGTTAGAAACGATCCATCCAATCTACAGAGAGCGGTCGATAACATCGACATTGGAGGCGTCGCATTGATTCGGGCGGCCGCGAAGGGAGCGCTTCTGAACAATCGGGTCGTCCCTGTCACTAGTCCTCAGCAATACGATATGGTCAGGGGAGAACTTGTGGAGAAGAATTTGATCGGAGACAAATTGCGCCAGCGGCTTGCAAAGGAAGCATTCAATGTCACAGCTGAGTATGACAAAGCGATACGTGACTATCTCGTGGGACGGTTGAAGCAATAGACTTGAGCGGTCAAGAAATCAGACGAATTTATCGCAAGGCTGTTGAGGAGGATTTCCCTGACACTATCACCTTCACACTTGGTGGGAGAAAGCATCAGTACGACAAGGTCCAATGGACAGTCCGAGACGAGAAGAGAGGTTTGAGGTATGGGACAAACCCGCACCAACGCGCCGCAATGTACAAGCCTCAAGGATCTAGGACGGGTATTGGGAACGTCGAATGGGTCAAGTGGGGAAAGGACGGTCCCTCAGCCACGAACATTGAGGACGGAAGCCACGGGAGCAGAATCGTAAGCTACTTTGACAAGCCAGCGGTCAGCGTCATGAAACATCTGAATCCGTCCGGCGTGGCAGTACAACTCTCAGACGAAGGGAATGCCGCGGTCTACCGGAAGGCAAGGGAAGCGGACCCTAGAGCCGCGTTCGGAAGCGTGGTAGTCTTCAACTCCCCAGTCGACATGGAAACCGCGAAGGAAATAATGAGCACATACGTGGAAGTAGTCTATGCTCCCGATTTCCAACGGGATGCATTGCCGGTCTTCGAGGCGAAGAAGGACATCAGGATCGGAAAGGTTCGAAAAATAGAGGACGATAGGAATCTGCCTCCTGACGTTGTCGTTCTGGATGACGGTTCGGTCATTTTGGAAGATCCCTACAAGACACGAATTCGATCATTGGAATCCCTGAAACAACTGCCAGTCCCAACGAGGATGAAACCATCTGAGAACGAGTACCGCGACCTATTGCAGGCCTGGTGGGTTACATGTGAGGTTAGATCTAATGCTATCGTTCTATGGAAGAATGGCGCATCTCTTGCAATTGGGACCGGACAGCAGGACCGCGTGGGAGCATTGGAGAACTGTGTGGAGAAAGCGCATAGGTTCGGCCACGATCTGAAAGGATCATGTCTCGGCTCTGACGGATTCTTTCCGAGGACAGACAATATCGAGACGGCGGCGGCTGAAGGCGTCTCGGCAATTGTTCAGCCAGGCGGCTCGGTGGAAGACAATCTCGTCATTGAAGCCTGCGACAAGAACGGCATTGCAATGGTTCTTACTGGGGAAAGATCATTCCGCCATTTCTAGAAGCACCCAGGTGAAGCTAGGTGGGGCTGTGGAAGGTGCGAAAATGCCGCAGAGACGATCTCTCAGAGGTGTTGGTCCTCGCAGAAAGATACACTTCGTTCGACGCGATGCCAACTATGCCGGATATCGAGATGATCTATGAACGAAACGAAGATAATTTCTTCGTAGCCGAAGACGAAGGCGGGAATGTTCTCGGATTCGCAACGGGATACGAAAAGAAAGGGATACCACAGGAGGTTTTGCTGAGTTGGAAGGCGAAAAGAGTGGGCTATCTGGATCTTATGGCGGTGGACATACTGCATAGGAAGCAAGGCATTGGGACCGCCCTGCTAAATTCGGTCCTGGACCAATTCAAAGTTCAGGGTATCGACACCATCCACTTGGACGTGCCGTCCACAGAGCAAGATGCGATTAAGCTCTATCAGAAGCTTGGTTTCAAAACCAGATCCTACAGCATGGTCAAGCAGGCATGGCTCGCATTGTAGGTCCAATCTCCCTGCACTCTCGGAGAGACATTGCATCACGGGTTTGTCCAGCACGAATGGACCACTGCCCTTCGAGGAAGTTAACTGGAATATGTCAAAAAAGGGCTTAATAGGAATCCAGATTGCTTCACATATGTTGTGGTCTTGAAAACTAGAAGTCAATATCGCACAGTCGAGGTCATCATCCAGAACAAGCCCTTGGCCCGAGATCCGGAGGGCGAGACGATTCATAGAAACCTGGTTCTCAAGGGCGGATACGACCGGGTGACCGGCGTACGCGCTGGTAAACTTCTACGAATGACCGTCCAAGCCGAGTCAGGCCAAGAAGCGGAAAACATCGTTCGGAGACTTTGCGATGACCTTCGAAT
>Ga0209236_1000883_pt1 | contig 17866 bp, 17 predicted proteins | sample GraSoi013_1_40cm_FD_185819 | JGI IMG/M metagenome (GOLD analysis project Ga0209236, IMG submission 185819) | Grasslands soil microbial communities from the Angelo Coastal Reserve, California, USA - Sample 09_27_2013_1_40cm (SPAdes) (version 2) | ecosystem: Environmental > Terrestrial > Soil >... | reverse complement strand
CACCAGCCGGCCGTCGGCGTCGGCTTGGACGAAATCGATGGCGAACCGCTGAGAGTCGTAGAGCACGGCCTCGGTGTTGGTCAACACGAGCTCGTACACGACGTGATGGCGGCCGTCGGTGCCGTGCACCGCCGGCACCGGGCCGGCCAGAATCGTTCCCACGATGGCGGTGAAGACGTCTCCGCCAGGTTGGGGCCCGGCGCCATCGCCGGCGCGCGCCGTCACGACGACCACGAGGCCCGCGACGAGCACCAACGTTCTGATCCGTCGCATGCTCGAGTTACCTGAGGCCGATGGACCGCGCGACCGTCTCGAGGTGGTGCTGGGTGTCGCCGAAGTCGAGCGCTGCGGCCTGGATCCGCTTGTGGATCAGGTGCAGTGGGTGCTCCTCGCAATAGCCGATCGCGCCGAAGATCTGATGGCCACGCCGCGCGACTGCCAGGCAGGCCTCGGCGGCGTGAGCCTTGGCCATCGCGACGTCGCTCGCGGCCGGCAGTCCTTCGGCCGCCTTCCACGCCGCGAGATAGAGAAGCCCGCGCACCGTGTCCACGTCGCGCACGAGATCGGCGCACGCGTGCTGGATCGCCTGATAGCCGCCGATCGGCCGCCCGCCCTGCACGCGCGTCCGCGCGTGCTCGACCGCGAGGTCGAGGATGCGCTGGGCGCCGCCCACCATCTCCGCCGTGCGCGCCAGCGCTCCGGCCTCCAGCGCCGGCGTCAACAGCGCGCCGCCGTAGCCGGCTGCCCCCAGGCGGTCGGCGGCGGTGACCTCCACGTCGTCGAAGACCACTTCGAACATCTTCTCGCCGCTGATCGCAGCGAGCTGAATTCGACTGATGCCGCGCCGCTCGCTCGGCAGCAGCACCAGGCCCAGGCCCTCGCTCTCGCGCACGACGACGGCGAGAACGTCGGCGACGTGAGCGTCCTTGACGAAGAGCTTGCGGCCGGTCAGGCGGCCCGGCACGCGGCAGGCGAGCGCAACGTCGTCGGAATCGCCCGATCCGTTTTCTTCCGTCAACGCCAGCGTGGTGATGAGCTCACCGCTCGCCAGGGCGGGAAGCAGACGTTTCTGCTGATCTGCGTTGGCCGCGGCCGCCAGCAACGACGTGACGACGACGGCGCTCGTGATGAACGGGCCGGGCAGGCATGCGTAGCCCATCTGCTCGACGAGCAGCACCACGTCGAGCATCGAGCCGCCGCTCCCGCCGAGCTCCGGGGACACGAGGAGCCCCGGCCATCCGAGCTCGGCCATCTGGCGCCAGAGCTTCTCGTCGAAGCCACGCTCGTCGAGCGCCCACGCCTGCACGCGCTCGGGCGGGCAATGGCGCCGCAAGAACTCGCGGGCCGTGGAGACGAGCATCTGCTGGGCGGATGACGGCGTGAAGTCCATCGTTCAGCGGGCCTTCGCTTCCGCGGGCAACCCGAGACCGCGAACCGCGACGGTCGTTCGCAGGACTTCGTTGGTGCCGCCGGCGATCGTGTGGCCCAGGCTCGTCTGATAGAGATGGGCGATGTGCCCGTCGAGCTTCGCCCAGGGCGAGCCCGCGCGCAGCGGACCCCACAGCCCGAGCAGGTCCATGCCGAGCCGGGCGATCTTCTGCCCCGTCTCGTCGGCGAGGACCTTGGCGAGCGCCGTCTCGTACGTGATCGGCGCGCCGTCGCGGAGCAGGCAGGCGACGCGGTAGAAGAGCGTGCGCAGCGCCGCGACGTCGACGGCGGCGCCGGCGAGCCGTCGGCGTACGAGGGGATCGCGCGCCAGCGGCGCGCCGCGGACAGTCGTGGTGTTCGCATACTCCACGAGCTGATGCAGCACGCGCTCCATGGCGGGCGCCTTGTAGAAGCGGCCCCAGAGGCGATCGGAGTCGAGGCCGTTCAGCAACGCGACGAAGCCCTCGCCCTCCGGCCCGAGCCTGAAATCGCCGGGCACCCGGACGTCGTCGAGGAAGACTTCGTAGTGATAGACGTCACCGGTGAGGCTGCGGATCGGCCGGATGTCCATTCCGGACGTGCCATTCGGCACCACGAACATGCTGAAGCCGCGGCTGCGGCGAGCCTCACGGCTGGTCCGGGCGAACACGAGCCCGTAGCGCGAGATGCCCGCGTGGCTCGACCAGATCTTGTGGCCGCGGATCACGTAGTCGTCACCATCGCGCCGCGCCTCGGTCTTCAGCGCGAGGAGATCGGAGCCGGCGCCAGGCTCACTGTACCCCTGCCAGAACGTCGCCTCGCCGCGGGCGATCGCTGGCAGCACCTCGAGGCGCAGGCGCTCGCTGCCGTACTCGATGATCGCGTCCGCGGTCTGCCAACAGCCAGCGAGCGGCCCGAACGGCGCGCCGGCCCGCGCCAGCTCTTCCAGCAGGACGAGCTTGAAGAACATCGGCCGCTCCTGCCCGCCGTGCGCCTTCGGCCACGTCATGCTCAGCCAACCCTGATCGGCCAGCGCGCGAAGGAAGGGGCGAGAGTGGGAGCCCGAGCCGTAGCCCGCGTCCATCCCGTCAATGGCGAAGCGCTCGGGCGGATGCTCGGCGAGGAAGCGCCTGACCTCGGCGGCGAAGGCCTGCTCGTCGGCGGTGTACGCGAAGTCCATGAGAGGAGAGGACTATACCCCGTTCCACAACGTGAAGCCGGCGGCCGGGAAGTCCTGGTCGAAGCCGATGACGTGCCGGCACGCGAGCGCTTCCATGACCGCGAAGCTGACGGCATCGGTGTAGGTGACGGGACGAGGCGCCATGCGCTCGATCCAGCGACGCGCCGCTGCATGGTCATCCGACGTCGGAAAATGAATCGTGACGCTCTCGCTGGCGTCGATACGTTCGAGCGCCCGTAGCGCGGGCTCGATGCCGGCCCGGAAGAGCGTCAGGCGATGGGCCTCGGCGATGACGAGGTTGGTGGTGACCAGTGGAATTCGGGACCGGAGAGCTTCGCGGAAGAGACGATCCGCCTCGGCATGGTGCTGGTCGCGCCGGCTGCGCAGCGCGATCCAGCCGCCGCTATCGACGAACAGCCGAGCGGGAGCGGCGGCGGCGCGGGCGGTACGGTGCCGGCGGTTCGGCAACGAACGTCTCGCTCAGATAGCGGTCGAAGCTCGCGCTCAGATCGGCGGGAAGGCCTTCGATGTCACCACTGAGATCGAGCAACGGATCCTCGGCCGGGCGGCGCGTGAGCGCACGAACGGCGACGCGGATCGCCTGCGACTTGGTCCACCCGCGCTCGCGCGTCCAGGCCTCGAGCCGTGCGAGGTCGTGGTCGTCGAGGTACACTTGCAACGGCCGGGTCATGATCGATCAAAGTACGCGATCATGATAAATATGTCAACGAGATCATGAAGGAGGCCGCGATGATTCCGAAGGAGCGTCTCGACTTCTCGCCGATCGAGGGCCGCCCGCCACTGCGGCTGCCCGACGGCGTGCGCATGGTCATCTGGCCCGTGATCGCGCTGGAGGACTGGGACGTGGCCCGCCCGATGGCGCGCACCGTGATCCCGCCGCCCCAGGGCCAGCCGCTGCTGCCCGACGTGCCGAACTGGAGCTGGCACGAGTACGGGATGCGCGTGGGGTTCTGGCGACTCAAGCGCATGCTCGAGCGGCTCCACATCGCGCCGACGGTCACCCTCAACGCGCGGACCTGCGAGAGCTATCCCCAGGTCGTCGAGGCGTGCGTCAAGAACGGCTGGGAGCTCAACGCGCACAGCTACGAGCAGATCCCGATGCACCGGCTCGACGACGAGCGGGCGGTCATCCAGCGCTCCGTCGAGATCATCGCGAAGTTTTCGGGCACGCGGCCGCGCGGCTGGTTCGGACCGGGATTGACTCAGACGCTCTCGACGCTCGACCACCTCGCCGAGGCGGGGATCGAGTACATCGGCGACTGGGTGCTCGACGACGAGCCGGTCACGCTGCGGACCACGTCGCGGCCCATCGTGGCGCTGCCGTACAACTTCGAGATCCACGACATCGTCCTGATGGCGGTCCAGCACCAGCCGTCCGACGCCCTGTACTCTCGAGCGATCGACCAGTTCGAGTGCCTGTACGAGGAGAGCGCTGAGCGGCCGAAGATCATGGCGATCGCCTGCCATCCATACCTCTCCGGCGTGCCGCACCGCATCCGCCACGTCGAGCGCGCCTACGAGGCGATCCTCGGCCGCAAGGGCGTCGTCGCGTGGGACGGCGCGCACATCCTCGACTGGTATCTGAAGGAGCGCCCGCTCCGATGACTCGGCTCATGCACGGATTCCCGCCGGCCCGCGATGGGCAGGTGACGCTCGCGAACTGGCGGACGTCACCCTTCAACCGCTGGGCGTTCCACCACGTGCGCGAGCTCGTCCCGTCGGCCGATATTCCAAACGATCCGGCGAATGTGTGGGAGCTTCCGTCCGCTCCGATCGACCTCGGGAAGCTGCGCATCTCCGAGCTCTTCGACGAGACGGATACCGACGGCCTCGTGATCCTCCACCGCGGCCGGATCGTCTTCGAGCGCTATGCCAACGGGATGACGGCCGAGAGCCCACATATCTTGATGTCGGTCTCGAAATCACTGCTCGGGCTGCTCGCCGGCGTGCTGGCCGCGCGAAACGTCCTCGATCCCGATCGCCTCGTGACCGATGTCATCCCCGGAGTGCGCGGGACCGCCTACGACGGCGCGACGATCCGCCACCTCCTCGACATGCGTGCGGGCGTTGCGTTCGACGAGGACTATCTTGCGACCTCGGGGCCGATCGTCGCGTATCGCAAGGCGGTCAACTGGAACCCGCTCGCGCCCGGCGAGACCCCCACGGACCTGCGCTCGTTCTATCGCGAGCTGACGAAATCTTCGGGGCCACACGGCGGGCCGTTCAACTACGTCTCGCCGAACACGGACCTGCTCGGCTGGGTCATCGAGCGCGCGACCGGCCAGCGCTACGTCGATTTGATGAGCGAGCTACTCTGGCGACCCCTCGGCGCGACTCGTAGCGCCTACATCACGGTCGACCGCCTGGGCGCCCCGCGCTGCGCGGGCGGCGTGTGCACGACCGTGCGCGATCTCGCGCGCGTCGGCCAGCTGCTGGTGCAGGGAGGCGCGCGCGGCAGCACGCCAATCGTTCCGGTACGTTGGATCGACGACATCACACTCAACGGCGATCGCGACGCCTGGGCCGCCGGCAACGGCAGCGAATTCTTTCCGGGCCTGCCGCTCCGCTATCGCAGCAAGTGGTATGTCCAGGACGGCGCCGCGCCGCTGCTCTTCGGCTTCGGCATCCACGGCCAGTTCCTGATCGTCGATCGCACGCGCGAGATCGTGATCGCGAAGGTCTCGTCTCAGGCGCTGCCGATCGACGTCGCGCGCATCGCGGTGACGATGCGCGCGGTGGCGGCGATCATCGAATTCCTCGCTCACCTCTAGCCCCTGACGGCACCTCGCGTCAGGCCCGCGGCCATGTAGCGGCGGAGCGCATAGAAGATCACGATCGGCGGCAACGAATAGATGATCGCGGCGGCCATCATGTAGTTCCAGGGCGCCTCGTCGCTGTTGAAGAACTGGGCGATGGCCACGGCCACCGTCATGTTGCGGGTCGAGGAGAGCAGGACGTACTGGTAGAGGTACTCGTTCCAGGCGAGCAACAGCGCAAAGGTTCCGACGGCCGCCAGCGCCGGCGCCATCAGCGGCAGGTAGATGCGCCGATACACCTCCCCGGGGGACGCGCCGTCCACCTGAGCCGCCTCGTCGAGCTCGATCGGTATCAACCTGGCGTACTGCCGGAGGATCAAGATGGCATACGGCGTGGCGAAGGTCACGTTGGCCGCGACAATCGCCCACAGGCTATTCGAGAGCCCGTAGCTCGCCATGAGTCGAGAGAACGGGATGACCAGGAAGGAGGCCGGGACCGCGTACGTGAGCAGCGGAGCATTGACGAGCAGCCACCCTTGGCTCAAGCGCATCCGACCCAATGCAAAGCTCGCGAGCGACCCGATCAGCACCGTCAGGATCATCGTCATCAGGCCAATGAAAAAGCTGTGGCCGAACTGATGCCAAAAGTCCTCGACGAGCCAATATCCCTGGGTCAGGACGGTGTAAAAGCTGTGGAGCGACGGGTCCGGCGGCCAGATTTGGCCCGCGAACTCGATGTCGCCCTCGTCGCGATCGAGCGCGATCAGCAGCATGTTGTACACGGGTGTCAGCGACCAGACCAGCAGCAGGGCGCCCAGGGTGAGGGAAGCCAGCTCGACCAGCACCCGCCGCCGGCTCACAGCTGCATCTCCCGCGTTCCGAGCGCGCGCATCAGGATGAGCGTGATCGGGACCAGCACCGGCAGGGCTGACATCACGGCGGCCACGCCGAGCGAGGGCTGGGCGCCCTCGAAGGCGTAGTGGAGGCCGAGCGTGGCCAGCACGTCCGTGGAATGCGCGGGCGCGCCCTCCGACACCAGCGACACGGTGGTGAAATCGCCGATCGTCCAGAGCGTGGAGAGCAGCGTGCAGACCAGGTAGAGGTTGCCCAGCAACGGCACGATGACGTGAACGAAACGGCGCACGCCGCTGGCCCCGTCGACGTCGGCCGCCTCGTAGATCTCCCGCGGGATCGCCACGCGGGCGGCGAAGAAGGTCAGCGTCCAGAACGGCATCCACTTCCAGACGTAGGCCACGATGTCCGAACCCAGCGCGAGCCGGCGGTCGTGGAACCAGAGCGGTCCCTGAAGACCGAACAGCGCCGACAGGGCGCTGTCGACCAGCCCCTCCTCGCCGATCAGCATCCAGTGGAAGGAGACGAAGGCCGGAATCGCCGGGAGCGCCCAGGGCAGGATGTAGATCGGCAGCAGAGCCTTGATCCACCAGCGTCGGCGCATGAAGAAGCCCGACAGCAGCAGGGCCAGGAACATCTTCACGTTCACGCCGACGCCGACGAACAGCGCCGTGTTGACGACCGTCCGCGCGTAGAGCGGGTTGGCCCACAGCTCGCGGTAGAGCGACGGCTCGCTGGCCATCGAGAGCCCGTAGGCGACGGGATAGACGACGAAGGCGCAGAACACCGCCGCATACGGGACGACGAAGGCGACGGCCCAGGCGGACTCCGACCCGCGGATCAGCCCTTGACGCCGCCCATCGTCAGACCGGCGGTCATGCGCCGGCGGAACGCGTAGTAGACCGCGACCGGCGGCAGCGCGTAGATGATCGCCGTGGCCATCATGTAGTTCCAGGGCGACTGGTCGCTGTTCAGGAACTGCGCAAGCGCCACCGGCACGGTCATGCTCGACTTCGAGGACAGCAGCAGGAACTGGTAGAGGTATTCGTTCCACGCGAGCAGCATCGCGTACGTGCCGACCGCGACGAGGGCCGGCGCCATGAGCGGCAGGTAGATCCGGTAATAGACCTGGATCGGCGAGGCGCCGTCGATGCGCGCGGACTCGTCGACCTCGATCGGGATGCTGCGGCCGTATTCCTGGAAGACGAAGAAGGCGTACGGCGTCGCGAAGGCGACCAGGGCCGCGATCACCGACCACAGGTTGTTGGCGAGCCCGTAGTTCTGCATGATCCGGTAGAACGGGATCGCCAGGAACGACGCCGGGATCACGTAGGTCATCAACGCGGCGTTCGACACCAGCCAGCCGTGGCGGATCCGCATCCGGCCGATGGAGAAGGCGGTCAACGTGCCGATCGCCAGCGTCAGGAAGGTCACCCACGCGCCCATGTAGAGGCTGTTGCCGAACTGACGCCAGAAGTGCTCCAGATACCAGTGCCCCTGGGTGAGGACGCCCCGGAAGCTCTCTCCCGACGCCACCCGCGGCCAGATGTGGTCGGTGAAGACGTCGCCTTCCGGCTCGAGCGAGATCAGGATCATGTTGTAGATCGGCAGCAGCGTCCACACCACCAGCGCGAAGGACAGCACCACCGTTCCCACGAAGCTCAGGTACCGGCGGCGTCGCACCACCGCATGCGCCCGCGTCGTCGCCCGGGGGGACAGCCGCGCGTCCGCCGCAATCACGCTCATAGCTGAACCTCCGCGGTGCGGAGCTTGCGCATCAGGATGATCACCAGCGGGATCACCAGCGGGAGCGCCGATATCACCGCCGCCACGCCCAGGCGCGGCTGCCCCATGTCGAAGGCGTTGCGGATGCCCAGCGTGCCGAGCACGTGCCCCTGGTTCGCCGGCCCGCCGCCGGACACGAAGTAGACGGTGTTGAAGTCGCCGAGCAGGAAGATCGTCGAGAGCAGCGTGCAGATCAGGTAGAGGTTGGCGAGCAGTGGGAAGGTGATGTGGACAAATCCTCTGAGGCCGGTGGCGCCGTCGACCTTGGCGGTGTCGCTGATCTCGAGCGGGATCGCCATCCGGCCGGCCAGGAGGATCAGCGTCCAGAACGGCGTCCACTTCCAGATGTGCGAGACGATGACCGCCCCGAGCGCCGTCCACCGGTCGTTGAGGTAGTGCGCGCCTTCGATGTGGAAGAGCTTGTAGAGCAGGTTGTTGAGGAACCCCCACTCGCCGTTCAGCATCCAGTGGATCGAGATGAACGTCGAGATCTGTGGCACGGCCCAGGGCAGGACGAAGATCATCAGCAGCGCCTTCATCCACCAGCCGCGGCGCATGAAGAACCCCGAGAGCAGCAGCGCGAGGAACATCTTCACGTTCACGCCGAGCGCCAGGTAGAGCACGGTGTTCACCACCGAGCTCTGGTAGATCGGGTCGGCGAAGAGCTCCCGGTAGAGCTTCCCCTCGCTGCCCATCCACACGCCGTAGACGACCGGATAGACGACGAACGTCACGAACACGGCGACGTAGGGCACGAGGAAGGCGATCGCCCACGTGTACTCGCCGCCTTTCAGGTTGCCCCGAAAATAGCGCGACCACGTCTGCCGGCGGATCGAGGGTCGGCCGAGGTCGAGGACCGATGTGCTGGCCATCATGCGCCTTTCAGGCGACCGTGTACTTCGCGAAGATCTCTTCGATGCGCTTGAACGCCTTGTCGACGGCCGCTTCGGGCTTCGCGCCGTCTCGCGCGACCTCGATCATCGGCATGCTCCACACGTGCTGGTTGCGGACATCCGCCATCGCCAGGTTGAAGACGTAATAGTCCGGTATCGTGGGCCCGAGCAGGCCCTGCGTGACGTAGCCCTTCAGGTGCGGGTCTTTCGGGTTCTGCCAGAACGGGCTCTTCGCAAGGGCGGGCATGACGGGCAGCCAGCGCCCCAGCCCCAACTCGATGAACTCGCCGAGGACTTTCGGCTGGATGAAGTACTTGAGGAACTCCTTGGCGACCGTGACGTTCTTGGCGCCTTTCGGGATCAGCCCGTTCGTGATGTTGACGATGGCCGGCACCGGCTTGCCGGCATTGTCGTTGGGATAGCCGGGGGTGCCATGGGTCACGATCTCGTTGAAGTACCACTCCGGATGCTTTTCCTTGATCGCGACCTCGGTGGAGAGCGTCCCGTCGACGTCCATCACCATGAGCTTCGCGTGGAACGCATTGTTGTCGTCCGCGTCGTTCCAGTTGATCGCGCTCGGCGGCACGTAGCCGTCGCGGTAGGCGCCCCCGAGGTACGCCGCCGCCTTGATCGCCGCCTGCCTGACCTTGGGGTCGTCGAGATGAAGCTTGCCGTCCCTGGTGACGACGTCTTGACCGCCATAAGCCACGAGAAACGCCATGAACAGGTTGTACGGGTCGACCCCGTTGGCGGTCACCTGGAAGCCAATGCCGTAGACCTTGCGCTCGCCTTGCTTCCTCAAATTGTCCTGCACCTTCTTGAAGAAGTCGAAATAGGCGTCCCACGTCTTCGGGATGTCCTCGAGCTTCATGCCGGCCTTCTCGACCAGCGACTTCCAGATGTGGCACGGGACGATCGCGGCCCGGATCGGCACGCCGTAGGTGGCGCGCTTTTTCGTGACGCTGTTGTAGGCCTGCGACGCGACCAGCGCGGTGTCGCTGAACTGCGCTCGCTGGGTCTCCACGACGTCGGCGACCTCGACCCACCGGTCTTGCCAGGCATAGATCTGTAAAATCTCGTTCGGGTTCGAGAACCCGATCAGATCGGGAACCACGCCGCTGGTGAGCGCCGCCACGATCTTCTGCCGTTCGGGCGCAAACGGCGTGATGCTCAGCTCGATCTTGTTGCCGCTCTGCTTCTCGTAGTCGGCGACGGCCTTGCGCAGCGACACGTCCTCGTCTTGGACGAACCCCTGCGAAAACCACATGCTCGCCGTCGTCGCCGCCGCCCTGGCGATGTGGGGGGCCGCGAGGAGGTGGGTCGCGCCGAGGGCCATAGAGCCCCGGAGTACCGAGCGCCTGGTGAGATGGGCCATGACTGTCTCCTCTCCGAGCTCGGGAGGCGGGCGCCCGGTCACGCACGCCGAGTATTGGTGGTGCGGCCCGGGGGGGCCCGAAAGAGACGAAGTGACTTCTTGAGGCATGGGGTACATCGCCATGTGCGCCCTGTCAAGGGCGAAAAATGAGCTGGCCGCTGACGATGAGTCGTCTATGGTTGTCATGCCGATGAGACGCGCGCTCGGTCTCATGGTCTTCGTCCTGGCCGTCGCCGGGTGCGCCGCCCAGGGGCCGTACCGTCGCGGCGAGCAGGCCATCGAGCAGTTCGTCGCGGATCCCGCGCTCTGTCAAGAGCTGAAGGCGCCGTCGTCGCTTCGGATCCCCGTCGCCTACATCGAGATCGACGAGCAGGGAGCCTTCCAGGACCGCTCTCAGGTCGAGCGGGCCCTCGCCCTCGTCGGTGAAGGCCGGAAGCCGAAGTACGTGGTCGTCTTCGTACACGGGTGGTTCCACAACGCAGGGGCCGACGATCCCACCGTTCAACGCTTCAAGTGCGCCCTCAACAACCTTCAGTCCATCGACGACAACGCCGGCGAGGAGGTCGTCGGCATCTACGTCGGCTGGCGAGGCGAATCGTGGTCGATTCCCGTCGTCAGGTACGCCACGTTCTGGGACCGGAAGAATACGAGCGACGAGGTCGGCCGAGGCTCGCTCGTCGAGTTCCTGATGCGGCTCGAAGGGGCGGTCAAGCCGACTCCGGACACGCCGAACAAGCTGATGGTGGTCGGCCACAGCTTCGGAGCGTCGGTCGTCTTCAACTCGATCGGCCAGATCCTGCTGGCGCGGTTCATCCTGGACGCCGAGCGGCTCGCGTCCGCCAAGCCGACGCCGCGGCACGCGCAGTCCAAGCCGGGTCTGGTGTCGGGCTACGGCGACCTCGTCGTCCTGGTGAACCCGGCCATCGAGGCGACGCGCATCGTGCCGTTCTTCGCCGCGCTGAACGAGTACACGCGGACACGGGTAGATCTACTGTCGCCCGCTCAGCCGCCACGCCTGGTGATCTTGTCGTCCCAAGGTGATTGGGCGACTCGCGGAACGTTTCCGGTCGCCCGGGTGTTCTCGACGCTGCTCGAGTCCTATCAGGATTCTCGGATGGCGACGCCGTACGGCCAGGACATCGACATTCGCGAACGGCATCTGGACTGGCAGACGATGGGAAACGCCAGGGCCTTGCAGACACACGAGCCACTCCGGCGGACGGCACCGGCCCCGTGGGACGGGAAGTGCCCTCCCGCCCGCGCCGAGTGGCTCACCCAGGCGATCGACGAGAGGAAGGCCGAGCAACGGCGACGCGGAGAGACCGAGACGGGCGCGGGGTGGTCCACGGTGTTCGACGGGACAGGGATCACGCTCAGCCACCGAGGAGTCACGACGCCGTCGAACCCGCTCTGGATCCTCGCGGTCGATACCGAGCTCATTCCCGGCCACAGCAGCATCACCAACCCGGTTCTGATCTGCCTCTTCAACGAGCTCCTGGGCGATCCGAAGGTGATCAACCCGGAAGGTCGAAAGCAGGAAGAGCGCCTGCGTCGCGGCAAGTAGTCCGCCCCCGCGCCAGCGCCGTCTAGTTTTCTGGACATTTTCGCGGTCGCTCCGATCTGGTATTCGAGCGCGGGGACGCCCGCGTGGACTTCGAACAGCTCGGTGAGATCAGAAATAATATTGAACAGGTCGCAAGAGTCCGGCTGGTGGATGGTAGGATACGCGAGGCGGAGATCCACTGGTATGAAGCGCATGGCGTCGGTCGAACGGGCTTCAAGATCATCCGGCTCTTCCCGGAGACGCAATAAACGCGCGAGCTCATCGTCGATGTATGTCATGTGCGTCAACAATGAAAGCAATCCCGAGTCGCTCGAGCTGCGGAAGATCTATCAGGCAATGCCCGATGTCGAGGGAGGGAGGCACGGCTATATTCGGGTCATCGACGAAGAGGGCGAAGGCTACTTGTATCCCAAGAGATACTTCATCGTGGTAGCGCTCCCCAAGTCCTTGCCGAGGATCGCCCGAAAAGTTTTTGCAGCTCCTCGCTGATCGCCTCGTTCTCTCTCCCTCCGATCTGAACGACTACGTCGAGTGCGAGCACTTGACGACCCTTGCGCGCGAGGTGGCGTGGGGGAAGCGCTCGCGGCCGCATGTCGCCAACCAGTACGGCGAGCTGCTCGGCCGCAAGGGCGAGGAGCACGAGGCGGCCTATCTCGCGCACCTGCGAGGCGAAGGCCGCCAGGTCGTCGACGTCAGGCCGGCCGACGTTTGGGACTTCGAGGCCGGGGCACGAGCGACCGTCGAGGCCATGCGCGCCGGCGTCGAGATCATCTACCAGGCGACCTTCGTTCACGGCGACTGGCGAGGCCGCGCGGACTTCCTGGAGAGAGTCGAGCGTGTGACGTCACTCGGCGCCTGGGGTTACGAGGCGGTCGACGCCAAGCTGGCGCGGGCCGAGAAGCCGACGTACGTGCTCCAGCTCTGTTTCTACAGCGAAGCCATCGAGGCCATCCAGGGCGTGGCGCCCGAGGCCATGCACGTCCTGCTGGGAATCGGCGAGCGTCGAACGCTGCGCCGTGACGACTACGCCGCCTACTATCGCCGGGTGCGCCGTGGCTTCGTGGCGGCGCTCGCCCAGCGCGACGCGACGGAGCCATACCCGGTCGAGCACTGCACGCTCTGCGAGTTCCGCGAAGTCTGCGACGAGCGGTGGGCTCGCGAGGACAACCTTTCGCTCGTCGCCAACATTCGCCGCGAGCAGGTCAAGCGCCTGCGGGCTGGTGGCATCGAGACGCTGACCGGTCTCGCCCGGTCGTCGGAAAGCACGAGGATCGATCACGTCGCACCGCACACGTTCGAGACGCTCCACGAGCAGGCGGCGCTCCAGCTCGCACGTCGGGCGACGGGACAGCTGGAATGGCGCCTCCTGCCGGTCGAACAGGATCGCGGCTTCCAGCGCCTGCCGCGGCCGTCTCGCGGCGACGTCGTCTTCGACATCGAGGGCGATCCGTTCTGGGAGCCGGCCCGCGGCCTGCATTTCCTCTTGGGGCACCTGGTCGCCAACGGCGATCGGGCCGACGGCGATCAGTGGGAATACCGGACGATCTGGTCCCACGACCGCGCCCAGGAGCGACGAGCCTTCGAGGCGCTGATCGACTTCTTCCACGAACGCCTGGCGTCACATCCGGACATGCACGTGTACCACTACGGCGCCTACGAGACGACCGCGATCGGGCAGCTCATGGGTGTCTACGCGACGCGCGAGGACGCCGTCGACGAGCTGCTGCGCCGCGAGGTCTTCGTCGACCTGCACGGCGTCGTGCGGCAGGCGCTGCGCGCCGGCGTGTCGAGCTACTCGCTGAAGGAGATCGAGGAGCTGCCCGCATTCCGGCGGCGAGCCGGAGTCGCGACGGGCACCCGCGCAGTGCTGGAATACGAGCGCTGGATGCACACACACGACGACGCGGCGCTTCAGGGCATCGCCGTCTACAACGAGGACGATTGCCGCGCGACGCTGGCGCTTCGCGACTGGCTCCTGGCTCAGCGCCCCGCCGGCGCGGTGTGGGCGGAGGTCCCGGAGCCGAGGGACGTGACCGAGGAGAAGCGAACGGCCGATGCCGAGCGCGAAGCGTTGCGCCAGTCGCTCCTGGCCGGGAGTGTCGAAGGATCGCCGCGCTGGCTCGCCGGCGAGCTGCTCGAGTATCACCGTCGCGAGGCGCGCCCCGCCTGGTGGTGGTTCTTCGCGCGCTGCAAGATGTCGAGTGACGAGCTGTTCGAAGACGCCGAATCGATCGGCCGGCTTCGACCCGAAACCAGACCCGTTGCGGCCAAGCGCTCGCTGGACTACCGCTTCAGCTTTCCACCCCAGCAACACAAGCTATCTCCGGGTGACGTGCCGATCGATCCCGCCACGGGAAAGCCAGCCGGGACGATCCAGCTCGTGGACGAAGCGGCGGGCGTGCTCGTCCTCCGGCGCGGCCCCAGCCTCGCGTCGATCCCGCTGCCGAGCGCGCTCATCCCGCCGAAGCCGTACGACACCAACGAGCAGCGCTCTGCGCTCGCCCGACTCGCGGCTTCGATGCTGGCCGGCGACGGCCGCTATTCGGCGTTGACCGACATCCTCGCGCGATCGCGGCCGCGCTTCGCCCGGCCTCGCACGACGGTCCAGACGACCGACCTCGGCGAGCTGCGCGAGGTGGCCGCGACGCTCGACGGCAGCTATCTCTTCATCCAGGGACCGCCGGGTACCGGCAAGACATGGAGAGGCGCGCGGATCGCCGTCGAGCTGATCCGCCGCGGCCAGCGCGTCGGGATCGCGGCGACGAGCCACAAGGCGATCCACAATCTGCTCGACGAGATCACGAACGCCGCCCGCGAAGAAGCGCTCCGCTTCCGCGGCCTCAAGAAGTCGAGCGCGCAGAACGCCGAGACCGAGTACCGGAGCGCATCGATCACCAGCAAGGCTGAGCTCGCCGACGTGATCGCCGATGCCCCGCGCGTCAACCTGCTCGCCGGCACGGCGTGGCTCTTCGCGCACCACGATTTCGACGGGGCGGGCCTGATCGACACGCTGATCATCGACGAGGCGGGGCAGGTCGCGCTGGCCGACGCGCTCGCCATGGGCACGGCGGCTCGCAACGTCATCCTGCTCGGCGACCCGCTCCAGCTCGCGCAGGTCTCTCAGGGCACGCATCCGGCCGGCACCGGCGCCTCCGTTCTCGAGCACTTGCTGGCCGGACGCGCCACCGTGCCGTCCGAGATGGGCGTGTTCCTCGACCGGACGCGCCGCATGCACCCCGACGTCTGCCGGTTCGTTTCAGACGTCGTCTACGACGGACGGCTGCAGTGGACGCCAGATGTTGCGCGACAGGCGACGGCGCTCGGCACGGGACTCCGGTATCTGCCCGTGGAGCACTCGGGCAACACCGTGTCGTCGCCGGAAGAGGCCGCGCGCGTGGCCAGCGAGATCTCCAACATGCTCGGCGCCGAATGGACGAACAAGGACGGCGAGCACCGAGCGCTGCGCGCTCAGGACTTCATGGTCGTCGCGCCCTATAACCTCCAGGTGCGCTGCCTGCGCCAGGCGCTCGGCGATGCCGGACTCGGCGACGTGCCCGTCGGCACCGTCGACAAGTTCCAGGGGCGCGAAGCCCCGGTCGTCTTCTACTCGATGGCCACGTCGAGCGCCGACGACATCCCGCGCAGCCTCGAGTTCCTCTTTTCGCGCAACCGGCTGAACGTCGCCGTCTCGCGCGCGATGTGCCTGGCCTATGTGATATCGAGCCCGCGGCTGCTCGAATCACGCGCGCGGACGATCGAGCAGATGCGTCTGATGAACGCGCTGTGCCGGTTCGTGGAGATGGCGGAGGGATAAGGACATGCCGGCGATCTCCTCCCGAGGTGGAACCAATTTTCCCTACCACGCGCTCAGGATCGGGAAGATGTTTACCGCCATCGAGTTCAAGTGCCCGATCTTTCAACGCACTGAGTCAGGCACCTACGATGCAGCCCCCCTCGCGCCGGACTGATCGCGACGTCACTCGTCTCGGGAGGGCTGAATGAAAACGCAGACACTCGTGCTTCTGGCGTTTCTCCTCACCATGTCTGTTTCAGCCAATGCGGCCGCACAACAGCCTCCGTGTCCGCCCACGCCCGGCGTGCCGGCAGTCCAGGACATCGCCCGCGGGCGATGTCTGTTTCATAGCACCCGGGCGTTCGGCCAGGACCCCGGCGGCCCGTACGCGAGCTGTGCCATCTGCCACTACGGGCAGGACAAGACGGACCACGGTGTCCATCTCCTTCAAATCACCAACAGAGCCGGCCAAACCATTGAGGTCCTCCGAAAGACGCCCAGTCTGCTCAAGGCCACCGAGGACTTCCCGTATGGGGCCGACGGACGCTTCGATTCCGTCCAGGACGCGGCAAGAGCTGCGATCCTCAGCCCCGTGGAAATGCGGGGCACCTCGATCAGCGCGGATCAGCTCGACGCCCTCGCCGCGTTCATCCTCGCTCTTCCGGCGTCGGACGCCCACCCTGCGCCAAGCACCCCGGCCCCAGCCCCCGACGCCCAAACGTTGCAACTCATCGCCATTGGGAAAACCGTCTTCTTCGGGAAGGGCACGTGCGTCACGTGTCATTCAGATCCTGACTTCACGAACCACACCATCACGACGAACCAGGTCAACCTGAGCTTCACCGGCACCACCGATCCAGGCGCTGCGTTCGTCGAGACAGGCGGGCCGGTCATGTTCAAGGTGCCGTCATTGCTTTTCCTCAACGCGGATAAACCATTCATGCACAACGGAGCGATCGCGAGACTGGTCCAACTCGTTCGGTTCTACAACGAGTCGCTCCTGTTGAAGCTGACCGGGCGCGAGATGACAGGACTCGAGTACTGGCTGCGGAACTGCCTTGATCCCCGGCGAGACCCGAAGCCAGCAACGTGTTAGGCCCCTGAGGAGGCGAGGACGCGGAGCCCCCCAGCCGACGGCGGTCCCGGCTGGAACAAGGTGATGATGGAAGACCGGTCGGCCCGGACGTGGATCTGGGCGTCACTCATCCTGCAGTTTTTCGGCTACGTCTTCGACGCAGTCTGGCATGGACTGCTGAGCCCCGGAGTCGAGCCGACAACCGTGGGCGAAATGGTGCGCCATCTCGGGACCGTACATCTTCCGCTCTACATCGGCGCCGCGAGCGTGCTCGTCTCGACGTCCAGGGCGCTCCTGCGTCAGGCCCGACGATCGGCGATTGGCATCGCGATGACGGTCGCGTTTGCCGGAGCGGTGCTGTCTGCCGCCGCAGAGGCCTGGCACGCGTACTCTCATCTCCGCCTGGACACGCACAGCGCTCCCATTGCGGGGGCACTGTCCGTCATCGGATTCTTCGTGGTCGTCATCGCGATGGCGGTGTCCAGCGGACGCTGGCGACGTCGCACCGTGGATGCGACCAACGAACGTCACGCCGCATGATCCGTGGTACGCGCAGACATCACGCTCGGCGTACGACGATCATCAGCTCGATCAGCGTGAAGCCGCGCTGATAGCCGAGCCTCACCCCGCTGAGTGGCGTCGCCCCCCAAAGAGGGTCGCCGCTGGTTGGGCTGGCCCGGGCTGCCCTCGAGCCCTGCGGTGGACGTGAAGGTGACGATCCGCCCATAGCGCCGCTCGCGCATGTGCTTCGTCGCCGGACGCATCACCGTAAAGTGGCCCTTGAGGTGGACGGCGACGACGGAGTCCCATTCCTCCTCGCTCATGTTGAAGGGCGAAGTACGGCGTGACCGTGAACTGCATCTCGCCGACCGCCGAGACGCGGATGACCGAGCGACTCCCGGACGGCCGCCGGGCGCAGGCGGCGGCGCCGCCCGAAGCGATCGCGCCGGTCGTCGCATTTCTCGCGAGCGATCGCGCGGCCCACGTCACCGGGAAGATCCGGCACGTTCGCGGCAACCAGGTGTCGCTCTGGTCGCACCCGGCACCGCTGCGCGCGATCACCGAGCCGCGAGGGGTGGACGCCGGAAGCCCTCGCTGATGTCTACGACACGCTCGGTCAGGGATCGCTTGCGACGCATCGACGCGCTCGGGATCACGTGGCCGC
>Ga0209236_1000881_pt1 | contig 17868 bp, 15 predicted proteins | sample GraSoi013_1_40cm_FD_185819 | JGI IMG/M metagenome (GOLD analysis project Ga0209236, IMG submission 185819) | Grasslands soil microbial communities from the Angelo Coastal Reserve, California, USA - Sample 09_27_2013_1_40cm (SPAdes) (version 2) | ecosystem: Environmental > Terrestrial > Soil >... | reverse complement strand
CGCTGATGCGCTCGCAGAGAATCGGGTTTCGTTTGTGCGGCATGGCCGATGAGCCGGTTTGCCCTTCGGCGAACGGCTCCTCGACCTCACCGATCTCGGTGCGCGCGAGCGCGCGGATCTCGGTGGCAATCTTCTCCAGCGTGCCGCCGGCAACGGCGATGGCCGCGAGGTACTCGGCGTGCCGGTCCCGTTGAATGATCTGCGACGAGACCGCCGCCGGGACCAGTCCCAGGGCACGGCACACGTATTCCTCCACGGCGGGATCGACATGCGCGTAGGTGCCGACCTCGCCGGAGACCTTGCCGACCGCGACCTCTCGACGCGCGCGGCGCAGGCGATCCGCTCCCCGGCGGACCTCCTCACGCCACAGCGCCGCCTTCAGACCGAAGGCGATTGGCTCCGCGTGCATGCCGTGGGTACGGCCGGCCATCAGCGTGGCGCGGTGTGCATCTGCCAGTCCGGCCAGCGCATCAACGACGGTCTGCGCCTCCGCCAGCAGGAGATCAGCCGCCCTGACCATCAGCACGGAGAGCGCGGTATCCACCACGTCCGATGATCCCAGGCCGAGGTGCAGGTATCTCGCATCAGGACCGCTCAGTTCGGTAATCGATCTCAGGAATGCGACGACGTCGTGCTGCGTCTCCGTGCGCTCGATCTCATCGATGCGTTCCGGCGTCCCGACACGCGCATCGGCCCGCAGCCGCCGTGCCACCTCAACCGGCACGATCCCCAGCTGAGCCTGCGCCTCACACGCCAGCAGCTCGATCTCCAGCCAGGTCGCGAACCTGGTTTCTGGGGACCAGAGCGTTGCCATCTCGGGGGTGGTGTACCGATCGATCACGGCATAACCTCCAACGGCGGGACTAGGGACTAGGGACTGGGGACCGGTCGGAGCTTGCTGGAGGCATAGGTTTCGAGTCCCTGTTCCCTAGTCCCAAGTCCCGTATTTCGATCAGCGCTTCGCGCTCTTGCCCGACACCGACCATGGAGACGGGGACGCCGGCGACCTCCTCGATCCGCTCCAAGAATGCCCGGGCCGCGTCTGGGAGCTCATCGACGGTGCGCGCGTCGCTCGTCTCTCGCCACCCCGGCAGGTCCTCATATACTGGCTCCACCCGCATCATGGCTGCGGTGTGTGGCACCGAGGCAAGCACACGGGGCCCGTCTCGGTACGCGACGCAGATCTTCACCGTGTCAAATCCGTCGAGCACGTCCAGTTTCATTACCGCAAGATCGGTAAAACCGGAGACCTCGGCGGCGAACCGCGCCGCGACGCCATCAAACCACCCGCACCGGCGCGGCCGGCCAGTGCTGGCGCCGTATTCCTGTCCCAGCTCTCGCAGGCGCGCGCCCAGCCCGTCCACGAGCTCGGTGGGCATCGGCCCCGCGCCGACGGCCGTCGTATACGCTTTCACGACCCCAATGACACGCGAGATGCGCTGTGGAGGAATCCCGGCACCGGCGCACGCACCCCCCGCTAGACACGTGGAAGACGTGACGTACGGATACGCCCCCCAGTCCAGATCGCGCATCACTCCCAGCTGACCTTCGAGGAGGATGGCGTCATCGCGGCGCAAGGCCGCCTGGACCAGCGGGTGCGTATCTGCGATGTGCGGGAGCAGCCGGTCGCTCCACTCTTCGCACAGATACCACAACTCACCGGCCGTCACGGTGCGGCCGAGCAACGCCGTGGCCCGCCGTGACACCTCGCCCAGCCGTTCCTGCAGGAACGCCGGCTCGAGCAGATCGCCGGCACGGATCCCGGTACGCGCAGCCTTCTCCGCGTATACCGGCCAGATCCCGCGACGCGTCGTGCCGTGCGCTTTGGGCCCGCGCGCGACTTCGACAGTCTCATCAACTTCGACGTGAAATGGGAACACCAGGTGCGCCCGGTCGGAGATGCGCAGCCGGGCGGACGAAATCCCCGCCGCCTCAAGCATGTCCAGTTCGTCGAAGAGGGCGGCCGGGTTGACAACTACCCCCGGGCCGACGATGCACTCGACACCTGCGTGGCAGATCCCGGACGGCACCTGGTGCAGCCGCAATGTCCCCCGCTCACCGACGATGGTGTGCCCGGCGTTGTTGCCGCCGTTGTAGCGGATGACCAGATCGGCTCGGGCCGCAAGGGCATCCACCACCTTGCCCTTTCCCTCGTCGCCCCAGTGGCCACCGACGACAGCGGTTACCGGCATAACGTGCTCCTTGGCGTCATTGCGAGGAGCGAAGCGACGAAGCAATCTCCTCCGACGAGGGAGACTGCTTCGGCCCTTCGGGCCTCGCAGTGACAGCGGGTTTGCTCAGCCCCTGTGCCATATCCTCGATCTTGCGTGCCATGTTCGCCTTGAACTCCCGGAGCCGCTCGCGCAGATCCGGATCGCTCGCAGCCAGCATCTGTACTGCCAGAATGGCGGCGTTGCGCGCACCCCACGAACCGGTCGACACGGTCGCCACCGGCACACCCGGCGGCATTTGCACTGTGGAGAGCAGCGCGTCCAGCCCGCCCAATCCAGTGGCGTCCAACGGCACGCCGATCACCGGAAGGACCGTGCGGGCAGCCAGAGCCCCGGCCAGGTGGGCGGCCCCACCCGCCGCAGCAATGAGCACCCGGATCCCACGGGCTTCAACGGAATGCGCGTACCGATCCAGCAAATCGGGAGACCGATGCGCCGAGGCGACGACCAGTTCGTGTGCGATCCCGAACTCGGCCAGCGTGCGGGCCGCTTCCTCCATAACCGGCCGGTCGGAATCGCTCCCCAAGACGATGCCGACTACCGGGCCTAGGACCTCGGGCCGTGGGCCTCGGAACGACGTGGTGTCCATCACTCAATACCTCCAGGTGCCGAAGCCAGCTCGGCTTGGCGAACCGTGTGACTCCCGCGTCCGATGTCCGAGCGATACTGCATGCCGTCAAATGAGATGTGCGCCACGCCCGCGTAGGCGCGGGAGACCGCACCCTCAAGCGTGGGTCCCAGGCCGACCGCGTTGAGCACACGGCCCCCAGCGGTGACCAACCTCGCGTCTGCGACAGCGGTGCCGGCGTGGAACACCCGCACGTCCTGCGGCACGTGCTCCAGACCCCCGATGGGGAAACCGGTGCGATAGTGTCCGGGATATCCGCCTGACGCCAGGACCACGCAGGCGGCGGCGCCGGTCGACCAACGCAAGGGCGGCGTGCGACCGTCAACGACATCCAGCAAGATATCTGCAAAAGAGCCCTGCAGTAATGGAAGAATCACCTGCGCCTCGGGATCGCCGAACCGGCAGTTGAACTCCAGGACTTTGGGACCGTCCGCGGTCACCATGATGCCTGCGTACAGCACGCCGGTATATGGCCGTCCTTCGCGAGCCATCGCGGCCGCAACCGGTTCGAGAATCTGATCGATCACCTGGCCCATCAGGCCACCCGGCAGTGGGGCCGGCGCGAGGGCCCCCATCCCGCCCGTGTTGGGCCCGCTGTCGCCGTCGCCGGCTCGTTTGTAGTCCTGGGCCGGCACGAGGGGCCATACGCGCTCACCGCAGACCAGGGCCAGCACGCTCGCCTCTTCACCGTCCAGGCACTCTTCAATCACGACACGCGCGCCCGCCGGACCATGGAACCGCCGCAGCATGAAGTCGACGACAGCCGCCTCCGCCTCCGCCGCGGTGCGAGCGACCACGACTCCTTTGCCGGCTGCGAGCCCGTCGGCTTTGACCACGACTCGCCCGCTCGATCGGCGCACGTAGGAAATCGCGTCACTCGAGTCGTCGAACGCTTCGAACTCCGCGGTGGCTATCTGCCACCTGCGCATGAGGGATTTGGCGAACGCCTTGCTGGCTTCGATCTGGGCCGCGGCGGCACTAGGTCCGAACACCTTCAATCCCTGCGCTGCGAAGGCGTCGGCCAGGCCCGCGGCGAGCGGGGCTTCTGGACCCACGACGGTGAGACCGATGCCAAGGTCGGCGGCAGCGGACGCGAGCGCTGCCACATCGGTTGGAGCAACGGGAAGACAGGTTGCGAGAGAGGCGATGCCGGGGTTACCTGGTGTGGCGTATATCTGAATCCCGCCACCCTGGGCGAGCCTCCACGCCAGGGCGTGCTCTCTGCCGCCGGAACCCACCACGAGAACCTTCAGCAAACTCGGCCCTGTTAAAGTTCGTGATTACGACGAGTCTCCGGCTATTCTTGCGTCAATCGACTCGCCGGGCGACTTAATACTAAACGAACTCGCATTTTCTCGCAAGAATGTTCGTAATTTCGCGATGATCGTTCGTAGTTTCCAGGAAGGTGCTCAGCCTACATCAAAGGGGTCAGACCCCTTTGATAACCGACCTGTTTGCAGACGGCCTCGGTACGAGGGGGCAAATGGAAAGCCCCGCCGGGAGACCGGCGGGGCACACGAGCGCGTCGAGGGATCTCGCTACATCGGCGGCATGGACGGGGCTCCCGAGCCTCTTTCGTCTTCTTCCGGCTTCTCGACAACCATCGCTTGAGTCGTCAGCATCAAGGAGGCGACGCTGGCGGCATTCTGGAGGGCCGAGCGCACCACCTTCGCAGGATCCACAATCCCGGCCTTCACCATGTCCTCGAACTTGCCGGACAGCACGTTGTACCCTGTGCCCAGCGGCTTCTCTCTGAGGTGCTCGACGATCAACCATCCCTCCTGGCCCGCGTTGACGGCGAGCATCCGCGCGGGCTCCACCAGCGCCTTGGCCACCAACTGCACGCCTGTCCGCTCATCGCCCTCTGCCTCGATCTTGGTGACCGCCTTGGCAACATTCACCAGCACGCTGCCGCCGCCGGGCACGATCCCCTCTTCCACCGCAGAGCGCGTAGCGCGAAGCGCGTCTTCGGTCCGGGTCTTGCGGTACTTGAGCTCGGCCTCGCTGGGCGCGCCCACTTTGATGACCGCCACCCCGCCGGACAGCTTGCCGAGCCGCTCCTGCAACTTCTCGCGGTCGTAGTCGGACTCGGTCTCTTCGATCTGCTTGCGCAGCTGGCCGATACGCTTCTGGATTGCGTCCTGCTTGCCGGCTCCGCCGACGAGAATGGTTTCCTCTTTGCGGACGCGGACCTGACGGGCCCGGCCCAACTGCGTGACCTCGACGTTCTCCAGCTTCAGGCCGATCTCGTCGGAGATGACCTGGCCGCCGGTGAGAATGCCGATGTCCTCCAGGATCGCCTTGCGCCGTTCGCCAAACGCCGGCGCCTTCACCGCGCAGGAGTGCAGCGTTCCGCGCAGCTTGTTCACGACCAGCGTCGCCAGCGCCTCGCCTTCGATGTCTTCTGCGATGACCAGGAAGGGCCGGGCGACCTGGGCGATCCTCTCCAACACCGGCAGCAGGTCTTTGATAGCTGAAATCTTCTTGTCGGTGATGAGAATGAAGGGATCCTCAAGGACCGCCTCCATCTTCTCGGGGTCGGTGACAAAATACGGGGAGACATAGCCCTTGTCGAACATCATCCCCTCGACAACCTCCATGGTCGTCTCAATGCCCTTGCTCTCCTCGACGGTGATCACTCCGTCCTTGCCGACCTTGTCCATGGCATCGGCGATGAGGCTGCCGATCGTGGGATCGTTGGCAGAGATGCTGGCCACCGACTGGATGGCGTCCTTGGTCTCCACCGGTTTGGCGACTTTGTGGATCTCTTCGACCGCCACCGCGACGGCGCGGTCGATGCCGCGCTTGACCGCCATCGGGTTGGCGCCGGCGGCGACAACCCTGAGGCCGTCGCGGATGAGCGACTGGGCCAGAATGGTGGCCGTGGTGGTGCCGTCGCCTGCGACATCCTCGGTCTTCGTGGCGACCTCGCGCACCAGCTGCGCGCCCGCATTCTCGAAGGGATCTTCCAGTTCGATCTCCCGCGCGACGGTGACGCCGTCGTGCGTAATCGTGGGAGAACCAAATTTCTTTTCCAAGACGACGTTGCGGCCCTTGGGCCCGAGGGTAATCTTCACGGCGTCCGCCAGCTTGTTCACGCCGCGCTCCATCGCCCGCCGGGCCACCTCGTCAAATGCGAGCATCTTTGGCACGAGACTTCACCTCCACGCGAATACGGGGTCAGGGAATCGGGATCAGGGGTCCGAACCAGACTCCGTATCGGCTCCCGGATCCCGGCTCCCGCGTCCCGCTGTTGCTACTTCTTGCCGGCCGTCACGGGCTCGCGCTCAAAGACAGCCAGAATGTCGCTGTGCCGCAGGATCAGGTGTTCAACTGTATCGATCTTGAATTCGGTCCCGGAATACTTCGCATAGAGGACGTGATCGCCCACCTTGACGTCCAGGGGCAGTCGCTTCTCGCCCTCCTCGTCCCACTCTCCCGGACCGACGGCTACGATCTCACCGCGCTGGGGTTTCTCCTTAGCGGTGTCGGGCAGCACAATCCCGCTCTTGGTCCGGTCCTCGTCCTCCATGGGCTTGACCAGCACGCGGTCTCCAAGGGGCCGCAGTTTCATAGGTATTCCTCCTTTACGGCATGGATTAGCACTCGAGGCTTGTGAGTGCTAGGCACCACTATCTTAGAGGGGTCTTGCCTCTCGTTCAAGCCCATTCGGCGTGATCATCTCCCAAGTGTGGGGATCGTCGCCGGGGCCGCTTGGGCCCTCCTGGAGGTTACCGGCCCTTGCGCTCGCGCCACGAGCGTCTGCAGGTGTAAGCCGTCCGGGGCGGGGGCATGCAGAGAGTACCCACGGTTCCGGAGGCGCTGGATGGTGGACACGGCCGGCGAGCAGGCGGGCGCCGGGCTTCAGATCGTCGCGGGGCTATTGGCCCTCGGTATGGTCGCCGGGCTGGCCGCCCGATTGATCCCCGCAATCATCGCAGTGCCGGCCGTCGCCGGGGCTGCGCTCTTACTAGCTGCGCGAGCCATCATGCGGTCGCGTGCAGCGGCCGCTTCGTCCACCGAGGCACACTCCATCCGCAAAGCCTTTGCCGCCAGTGGCACGCTCCTTCGCACCCTGGACGAGACCCGGGTGCTGCGGGCCGCGGCGGAAGCCGGCGCGCGATTGAGTGCGCACGCCGGCGGCAGCCTAGTCTATCTGATCGGGGATGGAGGCAGTGCCGCTCTCAAGAGCACATGGGGGTTGGACGGACCGATGCAGGAACAGGCAGAACTCCCGCCGCTGGACGCCGACGTGGCTGAGGCCGCCTCGACGCGGAAGACGTTCACCATTTCCCTGCACGGGGCCGGCGGCGCATACCGGTCAGCCTGCATGCTCCCACTGCAAGGCAAATCTGCGCTGCTGGGGGTGCTCGTGCTGCTGAGCCAGAAAACCCCCTCCGCCTTCCGGCCGGAGATCCCGATGCTGGAATACTTCGCGGCGCAGACGGCGTTGGCCATCGACAACGCGCGACTGTATGGGCAGGTGCAGGACATGTTTATCTCTTCGATCACCGCCCTGGCAGCGGCGGTCGACGCTAAAGATGCCTACACCCACGGGCACTCCGAAGACATCGCCGACCTGGCTACGATGATCGCCCGCGAACTCCAGCTGTCGCTGCAGGAAATCGAGAAAGTGCGGCTGGCCGGCCTCCTACACGACGTGGGCAAGATTGGCGTTCCCGATGCCATCTTGCGCAAACCAGGAAAACTCGATCCGGCAGAGAGGGCCGTCATGATGACCCATGTGACACTGGGCGCCTCCATCATCGATAAGCCCGGTCCGCTCCGAGACCTCGTGGCCATCGTGCGCCACCACCATGAACACTTTGATGGCCACGGCTATCCCGACGGCCTCCGCGGCAGCGAAATTCCCATCGGATCTGCGATCCTGGCGGTGGCGGATGCCTTCGACGAGATGACCAGCCACCGTGCCTACCATACCGCCCGACCTGTCGCTGCAGCCTTGGTGGAACTGGAGCACCATGCAGGAACGCAGTTCCACCCGCAGGTCGTGGACGCGCTGGCCCGCATCGTGGCCAGGGAACGCGAAACTGGGTCGAACTGGATTCGGGCCTTGGAAACTCGGATCATCAATCCACCCACGATCCCGGCATCGGGTGACCGCCCCCCGGCGGAGTCAGGAGACGCCGCCCTGGTCTGGCAGCTGAGCCAGCAGTTACGCGATGCCGACGACCTGCCGCAGTTGTTAACTTCCCTCACCGCTACGACTGCGAAGCTGCTTCCGTGTGCGCGCTGCGCGGTACTGCTGCTGGACGAACGGGGCGCGACCCTGTCGGTCGAAGCAGCGACGTCGGAAGGTCCCGCGCCAGGAACGGTGTTTCCTCGGAACCGGTCGCCACTGTGGCAAGCGGTGGAGCAACACGCGGCTCAACGGACAGGCGAGCACTCCGAGGTATACATGCCGCTGATGTCGGGCGGGCAGCCAGTGGGTGTCCTGCAGGCTGGAGAGGTCGACCACGATGCAGAGCGGTTGCTGGCCGTCATCGCTGAAACCGCAGCGCCGGTGGTGCAGGCCGCTCTCTTGCGGGATCGGGCTGAGCGATCGGCCGCCGCCGACGAACTCACGGGTCTTCTCAATCGCCGCGCGCTCGTGGCCCGTCTCTACCAAGAGGCGGCGCGGCACAAGCGATACGGGACCCGCTTTACGCTGGTCCTGGCGGATATCATCGGCCTGGCACCGTTCAATGCGCAGCACGGCTACGACGCCGGGGACGATCTCGTCCGCCGCACGGCGGAGCTCCTGGCGGCTAACATCCGCCAGGTCGATTTTCCGGCTCGGCTGCAGGGCGGAACGCTGGCCTTGTTTATGCCTGAACTTGATCGCACGGAGGCGGAGCGTGCCGTTCGCCGTCTACAGGCCATGGTAAACGAGCGAGAGGTCACAATCCTGGGACGGTTCATGCGCGCCCAACCACTGCGCTGGGCGATCGCCGGCTGCCCGCAGGACGGGACCGATGCCGACGCTCTCCTGGCGGTCGCAGAGCGCCGTCTTCGCGCAGAACCCGAACCATCTCCCCACTGACGAACGTCCCGGCTACCGCCACGATCACTCCAGGAGAACTCCGGACCACGCAAGCCATTGTAGGAAGCCTTACGCACAGAGTTATACACATTATCCACAGGCCCGTTGTCCCCACCAAGGCCGGCATAAATCCGAACTGATAGGAATCAGGGTGAAGAATCGTTCGGGGTTTGCTCCAACGAAAGGTCGCTGTAGGCGCCCAACCCCAGGTCGGACCGGTAACCGCGGGTGAGACGGTAATATCCTGCGGCAGCGATCATGACGGCGTTGTCGGTGCACAGCAGCGGGGGAGGCACCACCAGCCGGTATCCCGCGGCGGCGCACGCGCGCTCTACTTCGGCCCGGAGCAGGGTGTTCGCTGCTACTCCACCGACGACGATCACGGTCTTGACCCCCAGCGACCGGGCCGCCCGCATCGTCTTGTCCACGAGCACTTCGACCACGACCCGTTGAAAACCCGCAGCGAGATTGGCCTTGAACTGACCGTCTCCGGCGGCCGCGGCGTACAGCCTTCGCAGCGCCGCCGTTTTGATCCCGCTGAAGGAGAACTCCAGGGAGTCGTCTACCCGGCCTGAGCTGCGTCGAAAGGCCATCGGCGCCGGCAGCGGGACGGCGCGCGGATCTCCCATGCGGGCCAGCCGATCGATCTCGGGCCCGCCGGGATATCCCAGACCCATGGCGCGAGCGATCTTGTCAAATGCCTCGCCGGCGGCGTCGTCCCGGGTCCTGCCAAGAACGTGGTACTGTCCGTGGTCGGGCATGCCGACGAGATCGGTATGAGCTCCGGACACGACAAGGGCCAGGGCTGGAAACGGCAGGTCCGGGTCGGTGAGGAACGCCGCGTAGATATGCCCCTCCAGGTGGTTCACGCCAACAAGTGGCCGATCGAGGCTCAGGGCGAGGGACTTCGCCGCGGCCACCCCCACGGCCAGCGCGCCAACCAACCCTGGGCCGTACGTGACCGCGACGGCGTCAAGGTCCCGGAGCGCAACGCCGGACTGCTCCAGGGCTTCGTCGATTACGGGGAGCAGGCGTTCGATGTGCTTGCGGGACGCGAGTTCGGGCACCACACCGCCAAACCGGCGATGGAGGTCGGCCTGCGAGGCGATGACGTTGCTCTCGATGATCCGGCCATCCCTGACCACGGCGGCCGCGGTCTCATCGCACGAGGTTTCGATGCCGAGAATCAACATGAGGCAAACTGCGTGATTAGTGATGCGTGATTAGTGATTCGCGACTGCAGAACGCCAGGGGTCGTCGGTCTTGCGAATCACGAATCACGAGTCACGAATCACCGGCGTCTTCAAGTTCCGCCCGCATCTTGGCCAGTTTCTGTTGATACTCCCGTTCCTGCAAATTTCCACTCCACATGACAATGGCGTCCTCGCGGTTGTCGCTGTAGTACCCTTTCCGGACGCCGATCTCTCGGAAGCCGTATTTCTTGTACAGCGTCTGCGCCGTGGCGTTCGACTGGCGCACTTCCAGAGTCATCCAGCGTGCGCCGCGTCCAAGGGCGGCGTCGATCAACCCCACCAACAGCCGTTCACCGACGTGCTGCCCGCGAAATGCGGGGTCCACCGCGATCGTGGTGATGTGCGCTTCATCGAGGATCACCCACATCCCGGCATAGCCCACGATCTCCGCGTCCGCCCGGGCGACGATGTATGCCGCCAGCCGGTTCTCGGTGAGTTCGTGCGTATAGGCGTCCCGTGGCCACGGCGTGCGGAACGACTCCCGCTCGATCTCCACCACGCGGGGAACGTCTTCCAACCGCATCGCTTCCAATGACACCCGTGTAATCTGCTTCATCGGTTAGGCCTGGTCTACCGGCGCCCGCGCGTATATGGGCCAGAGCCGGTACAGATCATCCTGTTCGCCGCGGGCCAGCCGGTCCCATCCTAGGCGCCCGACGGAGACCGCCGTCGGAGACCACTGCGCGCGCGGGGCCAGCACGGCATCGGGTCGCATCGCGGTGACCGCGTCCGCATACCTCGCCAGCGCGTCCCCGCTGAACGTCAGCGGCCCTGCCGGAAGCCGCTCCACGACTTGCGCGACCGGTCCGACGATGTCGTCCATGATCCTGTGGATCGAACCGTCGCGCGTATAGAGCGCACCCGCCACCTCCCCGCGGCGCACATCCAGCATCGCACACACCAGGCCGGCCGCGTGGGTGCCGAGGGCGACGGCGTCAAGCGTCGGGACGCCAGCCGCAGGAATCCCCTTCGCCCGGGCCCACGTGATCGCTGTGGCAATGCCGATGCGCAAACTCGTAAAGGATCCGGGACCCGTTGAGACCGCCACTGCTTCCACCTGGGCCACTGTCCATCCGGTGGTCTCGAGTAGCTGCCGGAGCGCCGGGGCCAGCCACTCCAGGTGCCGCCGGGGGACGAACTCGGTGATCACAGCGACGGGATCGCCGTCCTGCAATAGCGCGACGCTGCCCAGGCTCGTCGCGGTCTCTATCGCGAGGATCCTCATTGATCTGCACGACGTGATTGGTGATTCGTGATTAGTGATTCGTCGATCTCCGGACTTTCGTGGGTTCGAATCACGAATCACGCTTTTGTCAGTTTCTCGATAATCTCGACGTAGCGCGCTCCCTTCGGCGAAAAGGCCAGCTGGCGCGTGTCCTCACCGTTCATAAACCGAATGGTGATCCATAGATGTTCCGGGGGGAGCAGCGGTCGGGCTTTTTCCGCCCACTCCAGCACGACGATCCCGTTGCCGTCCAGAATCTCATCCAGCCCGAGGTCCTCGAGCTGCTGGGGACGGTCGAGCCGGTACAGGTCGGCGTGGTAGATGGTCACTGGACCGTGATATTCGCGGAGAAACGTGAACGTGGGGCTGGCGACATGACCGGCCGCACCGGCCCCCGCCGCAATCCCACGGGCCAGAACGGTCTTCCCGGCGCCGAGGTCTCCCGACAGCGCGATCACATCCCCGGCCCGCAGCAGGCCGCCCAGGCGGCGGCCCAGGGCCTCGGTTTCTTCAGGGGTCGCCGTGTGCAGGCGTAGTTCTAATGCGCGGCCCGAGACCGATTCGCGATCCGGGGTTCGAGGTTCGGGGTTCGGCAAAACCAGCCCCACTCCAGAGAGGGGCCGCGACCGCGCGACTGCTCGACCGCGCCTCAGCGCGCCAAGGGGCGGACACGAAGGCGCAGACCCTCCACGCCGACGACCGTGACGCGATCGCCCTGCCGGATCGTCGCCTTATCTTCTGCCTCAGCCGTCCACATCTCGCCCTGCGCGTAGACTATCCCCTCAGGATTCAAGTCAGTCCGGGCCACGCCGCTTGCGCCCGCCAAACCTTCCCGGCCGCTGCGGACCTTCGCGCGCTGCGCGCGCACGCCGGCGCCCACCGCGAACAGGAAGAACGCGCCGGTGAGCAGGGCCGTGAACGCGGCCAGCTTCAGCGACACCTGCAGGAACGGCGATTGCCGTTCGGTCAGCAGCAGCGCGCCAAAGAAAAACGCCAGGATGCCGCCGATGGTGAGCACCCCATGCCCCGGCACCTTGAGATCAGCGATGAAAAACAGGACCGACAATGCGATCAGGGCCAGCCCCGCCACGTTGACCTGCAGGATGGCAAACGAAGCCAGCGCTAGAATCAACGCGATCGCGCCGACCACCCCCGGCAGGATGGCGCCGGGATTGCCGAGCTCGAAGATAATCCCGTAGATGGCGATGGTCATCAAGATCAGCCCGACGTTGGGGTCACTGAGCAGGTCGAGCAGGCGCTCGCCGGGATCCATCGCGATGTTGCGCAGGACCGCGTGGCCGGTCGCCAGGCGCACCGGACCGGTTTCGGTCTCTACTTCACGGCCGTCAATCTTTCTGAGCAGATCCGGCACGTCCACCGCCACGAGATCGACGACCTTCAGCCTCACCGCCTCTTCTTCGTCGATGGACACGCTCTCGCGCACCGCCTTCTCGGCCCAGTCCGCATTCCGGCTGCGCCGGCGCGCGATGGCCCGAATGTTGGCCACGGCGTCGTTCGTGACCTTCTCCATCATCGTCTGGTCCTGCTGGCCGCCCTGGCCCACAGACACAGGATGGGCCGCGCCCAGGTGCGTCGCCGGCGCCATCGCCGCAACGTGGGCCGCGTAGGTGACAAAGACGCCTGCCGACGCCGCTCGCGCCCCTTTGGGGCTGATGTAGACGATGACCGGCACCCGGGCATTGAGCATGGCCTTCGTAATGTCATCCATGGACTTGAGCAGCCCCCCGGGGGTGTCCAGCTCGATCAGCAACGCGGCGGCGTTCGACTCCTCGGCCTCGCGGATCGCGCGCTGGATGAAGCGGGCACTACTGGGCGCAATGATGCCCTCGACGCGAATACGAAACACCGTCGCCGCCTCGCCCGCTGCGGCGGCTGCGTCTCGGGCCAGCAGCGGGGCGGCACAGGCGACCACCAGTGCGGCAAGGACCGCCGCGCCTCTCCACCACGGATTGTTACTGAATCTGGTCATGCTTGATCTGACCTCTTCCCCGGCTCGCAATCAACTTTGGCGAGCTACCTCCCCGACTGGATCCCTGATGCTCGTAGATGCGCGCAACGTCTTCCAGGGTGTTGATTTCGTCGGGCGTCTTGTCGTCACGGATGCGTTTGATCCGCGGAAACCGCAGCGCATAACCGCTGGGATGCCGCGGGCTGCGGGTGATGGCATCGAACGCAACCTCGAGTACGATCTTGGGCTCCACAAGTTTCACGCGACCACGATCCACCACCGTGTGCGCGCGAAACCACTCGGTCAGCGAGGCGATCTCCGCATCCGTCAACCCGCTGTAGGCCTTGCCGATGGGCGCCAGCGTCTCGCCGTTGCGCACGGCGAACGTCACATCGCTGAGCACTCCGGCCCGCTTGCCATGCCCCTGCTCTGCGGCAATCACCACGACGTCCAGCGTGGCCAGTTCTTCCTTCAACTTCATCCACTGCCGCCCCCGCTTGCCGGGCTGATAGCGGCTCTCGGGCCGCTTGATGACCAGTCCCTCGTTCCCGCGATCCCGGGCTTCACGGAAGCGGACCTCCAGGTCCTGAGGGGTGGTGGCGACCGTTGAGTTTGCCTGCTGCACCGACGCCCCCAGCCGCAGGGCGCGTAGCCTGCGCTGACGATCCGCCAGTGGGACGTCGAGCACATCCTCGCCGTCTACGTGCAGCAGGTCGAAGGCGAACAGCATCACAGGAACCTCAGCGATCAGTTCGCTGGGGTCTTTTCGGCGTAATCGCTGCTGCAATTGCGTGAAGGGGATGGCCCGGCCGTCCCGCCAGGCCACGATCTCTCCATCGAGGATATAGCGGCCGGCCAGCGCGCGCAGATCGCCGTGCAGCTCCGGAAACGATGGGGTGATCTCATCCAGCGTGCGGCTGAAGATGGCCAGGCGCGTGCCATCGTAGTGCGCCTGGGCGCGCACGCCATCGTACTTGTCCTCGACCAGCAGCGCCTCCGGCGGGCCTCCTCCGTCGCTGTCGCCCCGGACGGGCTCAAACGCCTCCGCGGGTGTAAAGATTGGGTCGGCTAGCATGAACCGAAAGGGGCGGAACAACTGCAGCCGGGCTTCGCCGAGGCGGCCATGCCGCGCCAGGACCGCGACGGCACCAATATCGCTGATCAGCATGTTCGCGCGGCGCACGTCATCGAGGGACCGGCCGAACGCTTTCGCCACGGCTTCCTCCAGGAGCCCCTCCTTCAGCCCGACCCGCATGTCTGAGGTGATGATGCGGACGAGATACTTCGCCTCGAGCGGATCGGCATTCTCAAACAACGACCGCATGGCCTCGAGCTTGATCTGACGGGATCCTTTGCCCGCAGAAGCGGCCAGCCGGGAGAAGATTTCGTTGACCGTGGTGAGGGTCAGCGGAGTGGGAAAGAGCGGTGCCCGCACCTTTCGCGTGAGCAGCTCGGCGGCCACCGACCCTAGGTCGCCGTGCGTGAGGTAGCTGCTGTCCAGATCGGCCCAGGACGCGCCCGCGACGTCCAGCAACGCGTCGGCGATCGCCGACCAGCCCACGTTGAGTGCCCGCCCATCGCCGGCCGGAAACGGCGAACCGGTCAGGTAGGTGCAGGCGATCTGCAACTCGCCGTCGCTGAGAGACTGCAGGTAGGCCGCCAGCAGATCAATTTTCTGGAGTTTGCTCGTCGTCCCGGAGACCGCCTCCAGGACTTCGGCGAGTGGGCGCATCCGTTTCCCCCTCTATGTGCCTGTTCATTCTAGCACGACCATTCGGGGGAGGATTCGAACTGCGTGATTCGTGATTCGACAAAACCACACTCTGCATTGCGAATCACGAGTCACGAATCACCGTCGCTTGCGCGCGGCCGCGACGAGGGCTTGGAAGAGCTTTCGCTGGCCGGCGTGATGGTCGACCATGCGCTCGGGGTGCCACTGCACACCCATCACAAACGGACGTGCGGGATGTTCAATGGTTTCGATAATTCCGTCAGGCGCGCGCGCCGTCACCACGAATCCCGGTGCGACGTCCTTCACCGCCTGATGGTGAAAGCTGTTTACCTCCGCCGCCGGACCGCCCAGTTGAGAGGCGACCTGGCTGCCGCGCTCGACGGCGACCGGATGCGCGGGCTTCCACGCCGGGGTTCCCTTATCTTGCACATGCGCGTCCGGGGCCAAACCCAGCAGCGTCAGGTCCTGATGCAGCGAGCCGCCGGCGGCGACATTGAGGGTCTGGATGCCGCGGCAAATCCCCAGAATGGGCATCTCCGCCGCGAGGGCGGCGCGGGCGATCAGCAACTCCGCGGTGTCGCGCGGCGCGTCGATCTTCACGCCGGCGTCAGGCAGGATCGTCTCACCGTAATGCCGGGGATCGATATCTTCCCCACCGCTGAGGAGCAGGGCATCAAGCCCAGCGAGCACACTGCCGGGGTCTTTGGCACGGAGCACGTCCGCGGGCTCCAGCCACACTGGCTCCCCACCGGCCGCGGCGACCGCGTCGGCGTAGCGCCGGCTGTTGGACGAGGTCGATCCGCCGGTGGTCGCCGTGATGCCGATCCGGGGTCGAGAACGCTTCACGGCTTGCTCGTCGTGCCGCCGAGCCAGGCGCAGATGCTGCACGGCGCAAGCGCGTCGGCCTGCGATGACAGAATAAATCCGTCCGTGGTCATCTGCAGCGACCGGATTGGAAAGTTCACCGGCCAGTCCTTCTGGCTCATCACGGGGTTGATCTGCGATTCCATAAGACGGATGATCGGGGAGAACAAGGGGAAGCCGTTGATCCGCATGTTATCGACATGAAAGTTGATCTCTTTGGTTCCTTTGACCGAAAAGCGGCCCTTCAACCAGATCTTGATCGGCAACCCATTGAAGGGCACGGTCCCCTCGCCGTAGATGGATGTCCCATCTGACCACAGCCGGATGTCTTTGAACGCGTTGGAGGCGAGGAAAAACTCCTGCAGGCGCTGCACGCTCACCCGGCCGTGAAAAGCCGTGCCCCGGTAATCGAGAATCTTGATGTGTTCTTGCTCCAGCGCGCGGACATCCAGGGTGATCCCGACCAGCTTGAACCAGACCTCATCCACAAGCATGCCGCCGAGGTTGGCATTCTTTGCAAAGATGCTGATCCGGGCGTAGCCGCCGTCGTAGAGGTCGGGCACCAGATCGAACTGAATATCCTGCGTCCCTAAGAAGCGACTGAAGGCCCGAAGGAGGGCGGAATCGCCCTGCCCCGCAACCGACCCGGCGAGCACGGCGAGTAAGAGGCCGACGCCTAACACGACACCTGCACTCCTCAAGGTGATGCGCACGATCTTACCCTTCCTGAAAGGCGGCGGCATGCGCGAACACGGCCGGCTGCCCGCCCGTGTGCCAGAACACGACGTTCTGGTCGGGTGTGAACCGCTCCTGTGCAATCAACCCCATAAGGCCTGCCATCGCCTTCCCAGTGTACACAGGGTCAAGCAGCACCCCCTCGGTCCGCGCGACGATGCGGATCGCATCCAGGCATTCAGGGGTCGGTACCCCATATCGTTCCCCAACGTAGTCGTCGTAGACAATGAGATCGTCTGGATGCGGCCGCCAGCGTAGATCCACGAGCTCGACCAATTCACCCACGATACCCAACACGCGGGTCGTCACCACCTCACGCCGGGGGCCGGCGCTGATCCCAATCACCTGAACGCCGCTGTCGGTGAGTTTCGTCCCGGTGTACAGGCCGGACTGCGTGCCTCCGGAGGTACTGGCATGGACCACCGCGTCCACACGGACGCCGCTGGCATTGGCCTGGGAGAGCAGTTCCAGCCACGCCCCCAGATAGCCGGCCGCGCCGGTGGCGTTGCTGCCGCCGCGCGGGATGACAAAGGGCTTGCGTCCATCCCGGCGCAACTGGCGCGCCAGGTCCTCGACGACGCCCGCCACGATGTAGTCATCATCGGTCTGGATGATGCGCACCTCGGCACCAAAAATGCGATCCAAGAGCAGGTTCCCCTGCGCCTGATCGGGCGGCTCCCCGTTCAGCACCACGATGGGCTCGAAGCCCAACCGCCGTGCGGCCGCGGCGGTCATGCGGGCATGGTTGGATTGAACCGCCCCCACCGTAATGACCACATCGCATCCCTGCTGGCGGGCCTGCCCCAGCAGGAACTCCAACTTGCGAGCCTTGTTGCCACCCAGGGCCAAACCGGTCAGATCGTCGCGCTTGATCCAGATGTGTGGACCGTGGAGGTAGTCGCTGAGCCTTGGCGCCTCTTCCAGTGGCGTGGGGAGATGAGCGAGCTTGATACGGGGAAGATTTCCGAGCTGCACTTTAACCCCCAAACTTCGTGAATAGTGAATAGTGATTAGTGAATAGTACCACCGTCGTATGCGTCTCTTCGGTATCGGACAGTCTCGTGCGTTCCATTGAGTCCGCCGTTCCTATTCACTATTCACTATTCACCATTCACTATTTACTGGACAGATCGCGCAGCGTCTCCTCCCAAGCGCGCAAAGCGTCAACGGCCTGCTCGATGGTCGCCG
>Ga0209236_1000875_pt1 | contig 17917 bp, 15 predicted proteins | sample GraSoi013_1_40cm_FD_185819 | JGI IMG/M metagenome (GOLD analysis project Ga0209236, IMG submission 185819) | Grasslands soil microbial communities from the Angelo Coastal Reserve, California, USA - Sample 09_27_2013_1_40cm (SPAdes) (version 2) | ecosystem: Environmental > Terrestrial > Soil >... | reverse complement strand
CCCATAGAAGATGGGGTTGATGGAATCGGGGTGTACGCGTCAAGACTTCGGTCGAGACGTTCAGCCCGCGATCCCCAATCGCACAAGGTGTTGGGCCCATGTGGGGTCCACGTTCGGAGCGATATCAGAACGAAGCCTTTCTGCACAGCACGTTATGATCATTGTTGGGATAGGCGGCGAGCCGGTGAGCAGTTACAGGACCATTGATGGTGGTCTTGAGGAAACTCCACCCACATGGCGGAGACCGTTGTGATCGTAAGAGGTGCCAGGTGAGAGCCTGTGCGGGGGCGCAGAAACGAGACCTTGCCCGGTCCAGGATGACGATGATACGCCCTCTCCCGGGGAGCGCTGATGGAGGGCTGGGAATTGAGGATGAAACGGGTCCCTGCGACGGTGTGAAAGGGGCAGTAGACGCCTATGATCCTCCGCTGGAGGCGCGGGTTCCCCGATTAGACAGATGCTGCTTAAAACAGAAGGTGGGTTACAGCCGGGACGCCGCCCCCAAAAACAATCCTTTATCGAAAGGAATCCGGAGAAACCGCTCGTGTGTCGCGGGTTGCTCCGCGCAATACTCCTATTTCCTGACGGGAGGTTTTGCTGTCTGGCAGAGTTTCCGGGCGAGTCTTGCTGATCAAGGCGCGGTTTGGGCTTAGATGCCAGGGCGAAACTAGCGGTTTTGTCGCCTGTCACGAACGATCTCTCGGGCAGTGTAGGGATGGGTCTCAGATTCGGTGTCAGGACCGATAATAGGCGATTTCTTGGATCGAAAGTTTCGCGTCAACCACTCATGCGACGCGAGGAGCAGTCGCTAAGACCCCCTATTCTTTCCAAAGCACTTGCTGTCTAGCATTGATAATGGGCGAGACAGGCTGATCAAAACACAATCCGGGCTTACGTCAATCGGAAATTATCCGCGTTTACAGCGTGGAAAATCCCCCTTCTAGACGTGTCTGTTCAGATCTTGAATCAGGGCCGAAAATGGGCGATTCTATCTGAAGTATCAGAGTTTTTTGCATGTTCGTCTTGATCGTGCGGCGTTCTGACAATGATTACGGGAGATTCTGAAAGGGTGTGGTTTGTCCTTCCAAGGCTGTCTGTTCCCAAGAGTCTTGCAAAATACACGGCTTGTTTGTCATGACTGTGTGTCACGGTTAGTGTGCCATTGGTTGTCGTCCCATCTCCAAAATGAACTGGCCTAGGAAGCGGTCATATCGGGATATAGATCGGAATATTTCTGCTTCAAACCAATAGTCTTCAAGAGGGAGTCCATCGACTAGAGTGTTGGACCAAAACCCATTGTCAAAAAACCAGGACCAATCATCTTGCCGATTCCTATACTGATGATATCTCTACAAGCATGTTCACGGTTTTCCAGTTTCGAGTTGTCGCTTCAACAGACAGCAACTTCTCGAAGGCAGAATTTGACAGCTTGGACCTTCCGTATCCGTTTGGACAATAAAGATAGACTTCTCGGTTCCTAATGCGGAATTGGTCCGGGTCCCCATTCAAAGAATCTAGTTTTCCCAAAGCGGCCTTTTCCGGTAGTTCAGCAAGGAATGTCACGTGCAGCCTTGAATGATCGATCTCTCTTTCCATCAAAAACGGGTTGTCGCTAACAATCTTCTTCATCTCGGCTGAAGTTCTCAGAATCACCGGAACCGAAAAAGCGTAGTCGCCCAGAATCCTTTCTTTTATCTTTCTAGACAAATTGTCAACGGTGCCTTTCGAAGCTTCGAAGACCACGTTTCCAGTTTGAAAATAGGTTCTGACTCGGCTGAACGTCAACGCCTCGAATGACGCGCGGAGGGTTTCCATTTTGATAATTTTCTGCCCGCTTGCATTTATTCCTCGCAACATAGCCACGTAAACGGTCAACTGCCTATCAATTCCCAGTCCTAGATCTAACCGTGATTTCGCTAATGGACAGACGGAATAATAGAAGGTCGGATTTACCCCTTGTCCGATGATTGGAAAAAAGAGGGGTTGGAAGGTTTCTAGTGTTGACCGGCCTGGAAACATGCGACGTCGTATTGCGAGACAGCATGCGAGTTTGCCGGAGTCTGAGTATTCTGTCCGGAGCCAGCGTAGACGTTCGTTGCATGGTTGAATCCGTCAGTGTTGAACCCTGGAGGCGTGAAGGTTCCTGCCGGAAACACTGATTGGCAGCTCTGGTTCGGCTGTCCTGGAGTGCCCGTAGTAGTGTCGGCCGCGACCGGTCGCGCAAGGAATGGTATTGCCGCCAGAGATACGATTGCCAGCATCAAGAAGAGTCTAGATGGGGTCATTATTTTCCTCGTGGGCTGGAACCACGTGTCGAGATAAAAATGTTACTATCGCAATAGCAGGAAACGACGCGTCGACGTCTCCGAAAACCCAGAATACTATGCTGTTGGAGTAGTCGGAACCGGTCCCCAAGAATAGGGCACCGGTGGCGCCGGCTTCCTCCGCGACAAGAGAATGCCAAACACCAAGACCAGTGCGAGAAGAAGACCCGCAACAACTGCCACGATCAGGATCTCAAGTCGCAACTGGCTAACAGAGTTCTGCAGCATCTGAATCTGCTCCGCATAGGGATACACAGACGAATAGGCGACTCCGGGTGGCAGTGAAAGAAGCGTCCTGGGATGTCCCCCGCTGGGCATAGAATAATTCGCCAGCCAATCGTAGACATAAGATAGCGCGAACATATCCAGGGTTGAAGGCGCCTCCAGCGAATTTGCAGAATTGCCAACTGCCTGTCCATACGACATGAACATCAATTCGAATGTGCCATCGTCCGTTGCCGAGACGGTTGCGTGATCGAGACCTAAGGCATGACCAAACTCATGGCTAGCGATATTGATCATGTCGCTATCGGTTAGCTGCGTCGTGTTTGTTGGATCGTAGGCTGCCAACCGTGTCGTGGTCTGGCCTGAAAAGATTCCGTTGACTGGCTGAGGTATTATTGTTACTCCTAGACCTAGAGGGTAAAGAGCTCCCAGGAACGTCTGAATGAACTCGATTTGAATGTCTGGATTCGCAGGAATCGATTGGTTAACCCCGGAAATGTAGGCAAGGAAGCCAAGCTTGCGGAGGTAGCTTGACCCATGAGCATCGGTGTAAGCTATGATGGATTCCGTCCAGCGAGAAATGGCACGTGCCACGTCCGATGAGTATGAGGGTTTGAACCAAAGCGCGTTCGGCTGCGGGTAAATTACAATAGTAATGGTAGAGGTTGCCCATGTGCCCCCCCCGGTTGGAATAACCGCTCCAGAGGAAGCACGAGAGTCGAGTGGAGAGTCGAAGTATATTATTGAGACAAGAAGGATGGCGAGAAGAAGGAGCGCTCTCAACTCATATCCTTTTCCAGGCGATTGCTCAGTCAGGGATAGGGTATTTGTAGGGTTTTTCATACTTGCCAGTGTCGAGCCGACCGAGATATCGTGAAGACAGAAGGAGCTCGTTGAGAGAAGAAATGAACGTTTTGAAGGCGTGAACGTTCTAACAGCGGATACAGGGGGATTCAAACGATTGTCGGATTATTTGTCTACAAACTGAACAACGGGCTTATCTACAGCCCGACTAGAACATTCTATACGGATACCCACGTGATGCAATGTCGGACAAACGTTTTGTCCAAGGGTCCGGTATCAACGCTTTCAACGGAAACGAGCTGATAGTAAAGGGAGCGCTTGAGAGCAAAGTCGGCTTAATGGCCGGCTACCCAGGCTCGCCTGTCGCAGAAGTTTTCACGATTCTAGAAGAGAACGCCGAGATTCTCAGAGAATGCGGACTCTGGGCAGAAATGACGAACGACGAGTCCCAAGGCGCAGCCGCACTTAACGGCGCCTTGGATGTCGGCGTCAATGCTGTTGCTGTGATGAAGAGCGTTGGCCTCAATGTCGCTGCGGACCCGATCAACATCATCAATTACGCTGACAAACTCGGCTTGAGCGGGAAGAGAGGTGGAGCACTCGTCGTCTGCGGAGACGACCCGCATGCTTCCAGCACTCAGGTTGCAGGTGATAGCCGCCAGCTTATGGAGCATCTCAAGATGGCTATCATCGAGCCCAGCACTCCACAAGAGGTCAAGGACTGGATCGGGGAAGGACTAAGACTCTCCCAATATTCCAATCTTGTCGTGGGCTATCTGATTACAACCTATCTTGCCGAAGGCGGAGGTAGCGTTGTTCTTTCAGAAAACCAGCCCTCAGAGATCACATTCAAGAATCCAATTACCCTCGATATCTCGAAAATTGACATCAAACGAAGAGTCAGCATCCCACCAAACACATGGGACCTAGAGAAGGAAATCATCAGAGAAAGATTCCCCAGAGTCCACGAATACGTTAGAGATCATAAGCTCGACAAGATACTGTACGATGATGGCCGAAAGCATAGGATCGGCTTCATCGCAGCAGGCATATCCTACAGCTATCTGGAACAGGCTCTTTGGGAGCTCGGACTAGACGAACAGTTCCCAATCCTGAAACCCGCAGTAACATATCCTCTCGAGCCAGAAATCGTCGGCGAGTTATCCAAGAAAGTAGAGAACATTATTGTTGTTGAAGAGAAAAGCCCTGCAATAGAGAACCAGGTCAAAACCATCCTGGACGACTTGGTGCAGGAGGGAAGGCTCTCCAGCATGCCGAAAGTCTGGGGGAAGTTCTTTCCACAGGGCGATGGATTCCCTGAAGAGAGCGGCCTCACTCCGTCAAACCTGATTGAGAAAGTTGGAAACTTGCTCTTGGAACTTGGCGATCCCGCAGCCAATATAGACCAGAAGAAGATTCACAACGAGCTTGATCTTCTTGCAGAAATCAAAGCCTACGGGCTCCTAGTCCCACCACGATCTCCAGGCTTTTGCGCAGGTTGTCCTCACAGGGAAACTCTCAGCGCCGTTCATTCTCTAAGAGATACCCCTGAACACAAGGACATCTTCGCACACGGCGACATCGGATGCTACTCGATGTCGTTCCTCCCTCCGTTCGGGGAAATGCACAACCTAACGGCGATGTCACTGGGGGGAGCTGCGGGGTCCGGAATGGATCCGTTCGTAACAAACAAGCAGTATGCCCTGATGGGAGACTCGACTTTCTTCTGGAGAGGAATGACCGCCATATCCAACTCAATCAAAGAAGGACAAGACATACTCTATCTCATCCTCGACAACAAGAACACCGCAATGACAGGCCATCAGCCAACACCGGAGACGGGCCACAATCTGATGGGCGACAAGACAACCCCTCAAGATATTGAGAGTATCGTCCGTGCCATGGGCCAGGGACAGATCTACGTGAAGAAGATGCCCCCGTCGAACAGAGAGAAGTACATGAAAGAACTGGACAAAGTGTTCGAGAAACCGGGTGTAAAAGTGATCATTGCCGACAAAGAATGCGGCATCACATTTCACAAGAGAAAGCGATCAGAGAGAAACAGGATCATCGAGAGACAGGGTTTCGTCAAGAAAGAAACATTCGTCAACATCTCACAGGAAGTCTGCGAGAACTGCCGAGAATGCACCAAAAACACAGGCTGCCCAGGACTCACAATAATCGACACAGATTATGGAGAGAAGATTGGTATTGACCAGTCGATTTGCGTATCCGACACGTACTGTACGAAGGTCATGGCTTGCCCATCCTTCGAGAAAGTAATCATTACTAGAAACAAGCCGCCGAAATCAAGGGTCAAGAACATACCGCTCGACAATATTCCACAGCCTGCTCCACACCGATTCAAAGATACCTGGAAGGTATTCATCAGCGGCGTAGGCGGCATGGGAGTAGGAGTAATGTCATCAGTTCTGGCTCGAGCCGGAACCAAAGAAGGATACCACGTCCGGTTCAACGACAAGAAAGGACTCGCAATCAGAAACGGCGCAGTCTCCGCACACGTTCTCTACTCGAATGGAATGGCCAAGATCTCAACCATCGTCCCCAACGGAAAGGCTGATCTCTTGATGGGCGTTGACCTGCTCGAGGCGGAGAGAAGTCTCGTATACGCCAGCCAGGTTCACACGACCGCAGTGGTGAACACCACCGTGGTCCCGACTATCCCAATGCTCGCCGGGATGATGACTTATCCTCCAGACGCGGAAGAGAATATTCGAAGACACACAAACTCTGACGAATACTTCGGCGGAAGAATCAGCGAGATCTCCGAACTCTACTTCGGAAGCAAGCTCTTCACCAACATTATTCTTCTCGGCGCTGCCTTCCAGAAGGGCCTCGTACCTGTCAGCGAACAGAACCTCGTTGACGCAATAATGGAAACCGTCCCCGCTAGCCAAAGGGCTAGGAATATGGAGGCGTTTCGGCTGGGCCGGAAAATGGTCGTGTCGCCGGAGCTTCTCGACTTCAAGAACATCGTAGCAGATGAGAGGATACTCACGCTATTCGGGGCAAAGGAGAGCTACCAGTCCATTCTTGACATGAAGGCCAAGCAGATCTCGCACTCTTACTGGATGTTCTGGAAAGGAAAGAAGACCGCAGACGAATACAGGCGGTTAGTAATGAGTACTGTAGCCACGATGGGTCTCGACGAGGACACCAACCGTGGCATTGCGAGAAGAGTCTACGACCTCATAATGTGGGGAGACCTTTCCTACGCCGAGAAATACGTGGACAGGGTCCTAGAGGTATTCAGGAACGATAGGGCGGACAAAGGATTCGCCGCGACTAACATAGCGATGCTGGACTTGCACAAGGTAATGGCGATCAAGGACGAGATCTACACTCCACACTTGTTGACTGATGATGAGAAGCTGGACCGGGACAAGATCCGGTACAACGTTGACGATAAGAACGGTGACAGGATAACATACGAACATATCAACAGGCCAGAATTCGAAGTCTTCGGCAAACAGGTCCGGTTTGACCTGCCTCAGTGGCTTGCTCACAACTGGTTGATGAGGATCTTCAAGCACATGAAATGGACTAGGACCATCCTGGATAGTTGGGGATGGCACAAGAAGGAGCGCGCGTTCCGAGACTGGTACAAAGACGACGTCGTTGGCTTCTATCTCAAGACTGCGTCTACAGACTATGATCTGGCACTCAGAGCGTTGAGGGTAATCAACGACCCTTACAGGCCGAACGAATTCGCAGTAACAGGGTTCCGAGAAGTCATCTATCCAAAGATGGACAAGGCAAGACGAGAGTTTGAACAACTCGTGGAGCCAGGACAAGAGCTTCCTGTCATGCCGATGATATCCGCCTCCTCCGAACTGTAGATTCTCTGTCAATCTCCGTGTCGGAAATTTTATAGTCCAAGACACTTCGTACTCCACGCGATTCTGCTCATCATTCTCGACTGAGAGAGTATCGGTTATATCGCGCGGAATGGGTCTAGCTAGAATTGACCGATAGCGTTTGAGTTCAGAGATTCGACCCATCAACCCCCTTAACGAGGTATTGGCGAGACGGCAATACTACCAAGGGTCTCTCTACTCGTCCGCGATCAGAGATCCGCGCTTCTCGTCGGGGTTTGGGATGTACTCGCCTCCTAATCCCAGGCATCCAAGGACTGGAGGCTCGATCGCTTGGATACTGATCAAATTCGGGTTCGTAGGCGGATTAGGAATATTCCTCAACCAGTACGTTCTATTCCTCTTGACAGGTTTCTACGGGGTCTCCTACTATCTGCTGAGCGCAGTTCTGAGCAGCCAAGCCGCCGTTCTCGTCAACTTTGCACTGAACAACTTTCTAGTCTTCAGATCAAGAGCAGGGGCAGGCGGGATAGCGGGCAGGTTTCTGCTCTTCAACATGGTCTCCTCGTCTGACCTCCTTGTAAGAATCCCCCTCCTCTGGGGCCTGACAAGCGCACTAGGCATTTCGTACTTGTACGCGGCCAACCTTGCAAGCATCCTGCTCACCTTTGGAGCTAGATTCCTGGTCAGCGAAAAGAAGATCTGGGCCAAACACGTTAACGCAACGGGACCTAAGCCATAGTAGCTGCAGGAAGTCGTTGTTCTAGTACCGGCGAACGAAAGCCTCAACCGGATGGACGAGTTCCAGCATGGGTTGAAGCTCCAGCTGGAAGAGCTCTCCAGGCGTGGTCTTAGAGAATCCGTCTTCGCCCTTTCGAACTAGATCGTCGACGATTAAGACCCGTTTCTTGATGTAGTCACTTTCATCTGCCGCAGGCAATGGCCCGAAGACTTGGGGAGCTGCAAGCCGGACCGCGGCGTACATCGACCATGCAAGGTCTCGGATCTCCCATTGAGCGTCAGGGGCGCAGCGGAGATTGAAAAAATGGATGAGCTGGCGTGGGCTCATACTCATGACTATGTTCGTGGTTGCAGCGTTGGGCCGCAAGTATCGGCTGTCCTCCGCCTTGATACCTTTCGCTACTAGTCCCTCCTCGGCTTGACGGGTCAAGTCCATCACGTCCTCAAAGTTCAGCTCTAGCTTGTGTCCCTGAATCTCGACGGGGACGCTGAGTTCTTCCGGAACCCCAGGCGGCTTAAGGTAACCATAGCTACGCGTGACTTTTACGTACCGTTGACTATTTCCACACCACACAGTCTTTCCGTTTCTTCTCACATAGATAATGTGGTTCGGGACCTCCATACACCAGACGATACCATGATACTGAACAACTTCATGGTGGGTTGAAGTCGTGCGATCAAGACGGATCAAGGGAGTGTTCCTATTTTGGATAATACTAACCGTGTAACATCCTAGAGGATTGCGTGGTGGTCTCGGTTCTGTATAGGAAATATTTGCGCCATGTCCAAGCTTGAACGCGAGTTCTTGGACATCGTCAGCTAGACGCTTAGACGTAGTATAGTATCGTGTCCACCCGCTTCTCTGGTCAACTGAGCCGTCGCCTTCAATGAGAGCCTTGAATAGCAGCTGAAGGTCTCTTTGGTTTCGATTCAATGCCCAGCGAGGAATGAACTTCTGGTGGGCTTTGCCAAGAGGCTTGAGAAACTCTAGAAGTGATTTGTCTTCGATACGCCATCTCATGCAGCCGTACTTGTCGATAGACCGATAAGCACCGAAAGGCAGATTCTTGACACAGGATTCAATATTCTCTGCTGTCTTTCCAATCTTTTGCGCGATCTCGATAATGTGCCTCGTCCCGCCTCGCTGAGGCGATTCGCATACGCACCCTTCAGATATGAAGTAGCCAAGGAATTCTAGGAAATTGTGATAATCAACAGTGATGTCCAGTCTTTGGTAGGCTGATTGTCCTGAAGCATATTGCTTCACGATGGTCGCGCCAGGAATGATTAGGCTCGGCTCGTCCTCTTCGCCGTACCAGAATCCATCCTTCTTGAACTCGATGTACCCGTGTCCAATCTGGGCGACTATCGAGGCCTCGAGGAATTCCCAGCGGGTGCGCCCATAGATTTTTACGAATAGCTTGTGATTGGGTGTAACGCACAAGTCTACCTGTTTCGCCTGAAATCGATGCATGGGACCCTCGTAGGGGTAGAGAAAGAACGACGTTGGAATTTGGTACTCGATCTCGAACGTTATCGGGTTAAGTGTGGCTACCTCAAGGTCATGGCGCAGCTCGTGATAGTGTTTCCAACCGTCTACTGTTAGTATCTCCGTTTCTGGGTCGTAGCACTGTTGCGAGAAGGATGCTATTCTATGTCTGACTATTTGGTGGCTTGCTGCTCTGCTTATACCTTGAAGGTCGAACGTAAAACTCCCGTGACGTAGCATGCTGTCTTTGCTCATCTTCACCCCAGCCCCTTCCAAGTTCGCGTTGAGTTCGGGGTAGTTGGTGTAGCTGAACAGGATCGCTTTACTTGTCATTCAATCGCTAACTCTTTGTGTTAGGCATCGATAAGGCCGAGGCGATTATAGGAGCGGCCTCACTCAGAGTACCAACAAGTTCTTTCGTCAAAGGTAGATGGTTTGTGCCGCGGGCTAGTTCGACTAGTACGCGGAGGTTTGTCGTGATGAGCCATCTTTGCTCGTCGATCTGACTTGTCTCAAAGAACTTGGAAGATTCCATGAGGAATAGGATGTCTTTCTCATCAGCCTCAGCCAGCCACGTTATGCTGTTATGCTCAAGAATGTCATAGTGTCCTAGCTCGAGCGCACGTTTCAAAAGCCCACCTATTCGTTCCGCGTCGAAGATTTTCTCTCCATCCAACACCTTGTCTTGTGACGTGTGCGTGAAGAGCTCATAGCCGGGATGGGGAGAGTAGCATGATCGCATGGCGGCGGCGCAGACCCTTTCGAGGTCAGGCTCGTAGCCAACGAGGCGAACACGCATGCCGAGAAATCCTTCTGAGAGAGTGGATGTTCAGCCCGCAATAAAAGAGCTATCGCCGCTATTCTTGTAACCCTCGCTGTTCCAAGATGAGGAAAAGGGACCCAGCAGGGCATCACTGTGACTGGTTGCAGGTTTTGAAAGGGACAGCATCCTTAGCTACGTGGTTTGCCCTTTGCGAGAGCGGACGAACGGGGGAGACGGTAGGTCAATGGCCGAAGATGGGTCCGACAGCGAAGCAAGACAGGAACCTGAACAGGACCCTCCAGATGATGCGAGAATAGAACCCTTCCTTGACATGCGGGACCCTACGTTTCGCCGGATTCTTCGGTCCGCTACTAGCAAGTTCAACCAGATGATATGCCCCCTAATGGCATCCGTCTGCGTGCGCGACCTGTGCATGTTCTGGAACGACCACTCAAAATCCTGCTACATTGTTGATACGTTGAAGATGAACATCTATCATACTATCTGTCCGAAGTGCGGGTCTACGAACATAGAGCTGTCTGCTAGGGAGCAGCGTTCCGGGAAGGCGAAATTGTACCGGTGCGATACCTGCGGCAACGAATGGGGAGCAGTACACTAAGCAGGCAACTTGCGGTTTGTTCTTATCACCCAAACTGTTTTCTGTCCATGATTATCTGAAGCGATGCGAAAACAAAGGTGTAATTCTTGAGAAAGACAAAGGTAGTTTTGCCATCCATCGTACTCATGCTAGCAGCTTTCTTGGCAATTTCAGCAACTCCCCTGTCAGCTCATGCGCAGTTGGTCGGTACCGTGTGCATAGACAATGCAACATCGACATCTTGCCCAGCATCTGCCCCTACACTTAATGGAGTCGTGGATACGAACGTTACTGTTTCCGTGAATATTCAGGGTTCAGACTCCATCAACAGTTTCGACATTTACGTCGCTACCAACGCGTCCACCCTTGACCCGCTAAGCATCGACTTTAGCGGGAGTCTGATTCACCAACCTCTTCTTGCGCAAGCTGCTGTCAACAGTACCACAGGCGTTGCTCATCTCTACATTGCGGCGCAAGGCTATATCGTCCCCGGACCAGCAACAGGGAACTTTTTTTCGCGTAACCCATGAAGTCCTCAGTTCTTCGACCGAAAAAATAGGCTACTCAACGGGATGCTCCGGCACAAGCAACGACAGTCCCTGTGTTACCGTCGCCAACCCGAATCTCGTTCCTGAGAACTTTCAGATCGCCAACTTCCAAGGAAGTAACACACCCGACTTCCTCATGGCGGCGAGCCCGACCGGCCTAATGATTCGGGCTGGAACCTCCGCCACGTCCCTCATCACCATCACGAGCCTCAACGGTTTCACGGGAACGGTAAGCCTCTCGAGAGCAATCAGTCCAATAGTCAAGCACGGCCCAGCAGCGACACTGAGCCCTACATCAGTCACTCTCTCGTCTGGAGGTTCAGGGACATCCACGCAAACAATCAACACGGCAAGGAACACCCCAACCGGAAGCTATTCTGTCACCGTGACTGGCGTTGGCGGGCCCATAAGTCTCTCAGTAACCGTAACCATTAGCGTGACTCCAGCCAAGCAATTCATCACTTCTCTCGACCTGCCTCCCTTTTTCACGGATTCTCACCTCTCTTGACTGACCTTGCCGAAACCTAACCTTCAGTTCTTATACGAATGAAGAGTACCCCTCAAACAAATCCGAGGCATCGAGGAGAACGCGCGAAGGATGACTGATATGCTAAAGGGGAGCCAGGTCCTCCAGAAGACCTACACCTACATTGAGAATGTGACGAAGGAATCCCGTAAGGCTCTGATGGAAGAATTCAGCCAAAAACACAAGGGCATAGCGATCAACTCGGCATCTGATACGCTCCGCAAAAGCGTCCTAGACTGGTTCCCACGTCGCGACCCTATGCTAAAGCTGGTCCACGAGAAGACAAGCCAGGGGAAGCCTGGCGATGTACGGATGGACTTTCTCGGAGAAACCAAGAGTGTACGTTTCAAGGTTCATCTCCACGCAGTATTCGCAGTCAAGGGTCAATCGCCTGATTCGCCGTCCTTTCTGAAAGAAGTAACCCTCCTAGTCGATCCTAGAGAATTCTCAATGTAGAGTCGAGACTCCTTGAGTCTCGCTAGCGCGATCACGCTCTCCAGTCTAGAGCTGACCAGATTTTTCTTCGCAATGGTCCTCATACTGTTCACGGCACACTCCTTCGGTTTCTTGTTCTACGAAGCCAAGCTTCCCCGGGTGATCGGGGAGATATTCGGCGGGCTAGTTCTCGGCCCAACTTTTCTCGGCTACGTTGCCCCTGATGTGGAAAACTGGGTCTTCGGCGCGTTCCCCTCAGAAGGCGCGTTGATCTCCGTAATCTCCTATTTCGGACTGGTTCTTTTGATGTTCATATCTGGGTTCGAGATCCAGAGAGCTTTCTCGAGGGAAGATCGTAAGATCGCTACCTCGTTCCTCGTTGGGGCCACTGTTGTCCCGTTCATTATCGGAATGCTCGTTCCCTCCTTCTACAATTTCGCGCCATACTCGGGACCAAACGGAAACATGCTCTCACTAGCCATCATCGTGGGCATCGGTGTCTCTGTCACGTCGATTCCAGTGATCTCAAAGATCTTTATCGATCTGAGGATCATGAACACGCGGTTCGCGAAGATCGTACTGGCGATTGCTACGGTGGAGGATGTTATCCAGTTCGGGGCGTTGGCCGTCGCCACGGGGGTTGGGACTTCAGCCTCGGCATCACTGTCCCTGATCGGCTACACTGCGTTTGTAACTGTTGCGTTCTTTGGCGCGTCCTTGCTGGGTCTGCCGAGGTTGATCCGCTATACCCTGAGGTCGAGGTTTGATGTTCTGGTCAAGTATCACCCGTCCAGGTACGCTCTGTTTCTCTGTTTCTCGATGGTCGCGTTAGCGAGCCTTCTCAGCGTGAACATTGTCTTCGGCGCATTTCTAGCTGGTATTGCGATTGGAATGATGCCGGAAGAGGTCTTCGCCCTCGCCAAGGCCCAGGTCAAATCGATATCCCTGGCCTTGTTCACGCCTGTCTATTTTGCCGTGGTTGGCTTGAAGCTCGACCTGATTCACTCGTTTGACATCCTCTTCTTTCTCGGTTTTCTGATTTTTTCCACCGCGCTGAAGGGCGGGGGTGCGCTGGTGGTAGGGAGGTTGGTCAAACAGAAGAGGCTGCCGAGCATCAACCTTGCTATAGCTCTCAACGCTCGAGGTGGACCCGGAATAGTAGTTGCCACTGTCGCCTTTGACATGGGGCTGATATCGGAGACGTTCTTCGTCGCCCTCGTACTGACCGCAATAGTGACGTCGCTGATCGCAGGATTCTGGTTGAGATTTGTGAAGAAGAGGGGCTGGGAACTACTCTAGGGACCTGAACCGTGAACCTACGTCGGCCGCGTCTGGTTGCGTTTGTAATCAGCGATGTTGGCTTGGTCCTTCTAGCTCTAACCCTTGTCCTCAGGCTTGGACTGGGTTCGATCATGACCCTAATTGCTGTCATTCTCATGGCAGCTGGATTATGGTTGCTTTTCCGATGGAGCGCGTTTAAGGCCAAAGAGAGCAAGAAGTGACGAGAACGAGCACCACTTCTGCTGGTCTTCTCCTAGTTATCGAGGGGGCACGAGCACTCGTGTCCGAAACGCATTTCAGCTTCCTCTGATCCTTTAGGGCTGGGTTAGACATGAAAGAGGTCTCGGCTGAGATAGAGATTGAGGCGCCTGCTGACCGGGTCTGGCAGATCTTGACTGATTTTGCCAAGTTTCCCGAGTGGAACCCGTTTATTCGACAGATGAGTGGCGAGGTCAGGACTGGAGCGCAGCTTCAGGTCCAGCTTGGGCCCACGGGGGGAAGGGTGATGTCGTTCAAGCCCAAAATGGTCAATGTTGAGACGAACCGTGAGATGAGTTGGCTCGGGCGACTCTTGATACCGGGACTGTTTAACGGCGAACACAGTTTCACGATTGAAGCATTAGATGAGAAGGGGGTCCGTTTCGTTCAGCACGAGAAGTTCACGGGATTACTTGTTCCCTTCATGGCAAAGAGCCTTGACAGGGATACGAAGCGTGGCTTTGAAGAGATGAATCAGGCCTTGAAGGAACGAGCCGAGCAGTCCTTTGATTGACCATCAAGATGACTCCGGCCGGCGAAGGGTTGATCTCAGCCGCTAGCTTTGGAAATTCGGTAGAACCCGATAGCCGTAACAATAGCGCCTAGTGTGACGGGTAAGTATCCAGCTGTGTAGTCGGAGAGGGGAGGCGAGGGTTCCGCCTATGATTATGCTGACTATTCCGACAATTATCTGAACGGGCGGTGAGCCCCTATCCCATGTCAGTGCTGGTTACTTGGAAAAGCGGTCGAGCGATCTATCCTGCAACTTGATGGACCGAAGGTGTTTCTTCTTCCTCTTCCAGTCGAGTCTTGATTCGTTTCAACCTGAAGAAATCCTCTCTCGACCTCTCCTGCAAACTCATTTCGATGTACCGGATGGTATTCTCAATTCTCGGGACGACAATGTTCTCCAGGCTATTGACTCGCCTTTTTGTGGCGGAAATCGCTTCGGCTAATCTGCGAATGGCGGCCTCGGCTGCAGACAGCTCTACCACGTTCTTGACGGCCTCCGTCATTAATGCGACTGCTTCATCGAGTTTGGCGCTGCTTCCGATCATGGAATAAGGAAATCCTTCTAGAGATTTCAGTTTCACTGAGACGTATGGAATGGAGACGCCGATGACGTTTCGAGTTGACGCGTCAACGTCAAAACGATCTTGAACCGTTAGGGATGTTTCTTCAACTCTCGTAAAGCCCATGAGCATCTGGGCCTCGGTGAACTTCTCGTAAGCCTGGAACAACAGATCCTGTGTCTTTTGGCGTAGCGCGGTGATTTCTCGGGCGAACTGAAAGAACTCAATCATCAGGGCGTCCAACTTCTCGCGTAACAGGTCCCCGCCTCGCTGTGCTATGCGTCGTCGTCGCCGGAGGGCGATAAGCTCCATCCGGGTTGGACGAGCGCCCGCGACGATCTCTGACACTACGCCGTCTTCCCGCGATATTTCGGATGATACTTCTTGATCGTCGCCGGGTCGATCCGTTTGAGCTCGCTTTCAGGGAGGACGCTCAGAAGATTCCAGCCAAGGTCGAGGGTGGCATCGATGTCCCGGTTTTCGTAGAGTCCTTGATTGATGAACTTCCTCTCGAAATTGTCAGCGAAACCTAGGTAGAGCTTGTCTCGGGCAGAGAGCGCTTCTTCACCGATGACAGCGACAAGGTCACGGAAGCTTCGCCCTTCGGCGTATGCGTAGTAGAGCTGGTCTGATACTTCCCGGTGATCCTCTCGAGTCCGGCCCTTGCCGATTCCTTCCTTCATCAATCGCGAGAGAGATGGTGCGGGGTCGATGGGTGGGTAGATTCCTTTCCGGTGTAATCCTCGATCGATGTAGATCTGTCCCTCGGTGATGTAGCCGGTGAGATCGGGGATGGGATGGGTGACGTCGTCTCCTGGCATGGTTAGAATTGGCATTTGGGTGATGGATCCTTTGCTACCGTGCAGTCTGCCGGCACGCTCGTAGATTGTTGAGAGATCTGTGTTGTGGAGAAGTAGAAGACCGCAGGCATCTACGAAGTTGTCCGATCCTTCCACATCGATGTCGTAGACCCATTCTTCTGTTGGTTCAACTTGCTCGATCTCTTTGATTTTCACACAATCAGTGTCGTTTAGAGAGGCCGTCTGACTTCTCACGTATGTAGAGAGGTAGACTTGGTGAGCTCTTCCTCCGACTGCAGGTGTAAGTGAGGGTGACCGGTCAGGGTAGAGCGTACGACACAAGAAAATGAGATCATCACGCAGTCCCGGGCTTATCGTGGTCATGCAGTACTGCTTTGTCTTGTAGCGGGCGTCTTGCGAAAATCCATCTCCATCGTAGTATGCTTTGAAGAACGCCCCCCGGATTGGCTTAGGGGCTGATAGAATGGCGCTAGGGATCCGTTTGTGAGAAGCGCGGTGACCACATCCGAGCGATTCGTTGAGAAAGTCGTACACGTGTTTTCGTTGGGTTCCCACTCTCCACGTTCCCGACCTCTTATCACAAATGTGAATCGTAGGCGGGGCTCTTCCAAACACGCTCGTGTAGCAGTCGGCTACATCATCGATGAACTCGGTCGAATTGTTGGTAATGAGAACTTGGCGCAGCCATATACCGCCCTTACGACTGTACCACCGAGAGGAATGACCCTCGGCAACGTAGTAGCCAAGGTACCTAGCTAGTTCAGGAGTTACGGCAATCTCTCGGTGGAACCGTGTCTTGACGCTCGGAATCTCAACGGTCTCCTTGGAAACCCAGTCCTCCGGGATTTTGGCCACATGGGCGAGTGAGTCGCCAACTCCAAGCTGCCCGGCTTCCACGGCAGAGAGTTGCCCCTCCTTTGCACCGAAGACGCTGTGGTTGGGAGTTACGATTGTTTCTCCGAGTTGTGTCTTGATGCGGGTAAGCAGACCCTTGTAGGGATGCCGAACGATATGTCTGATCGGATGGAATCCGCTTCGACCATCGGTCGTCGTGGAGAGGGCGTGCCAGCCATTGATGATTTTCCTTTCTACGACTCCGTCGTTCCGGATGGGACCCTCAATCATATTGAAGAATTCGCTAAGAGCAACGATTCTTACAGAGCCCTCAGGATCTCGAAGAACAACTCTACGGCTACCATCAACACTATACATGTAGCCTGGGTATCCTCGACGTCCAGGGACTTCTTCTCGGGCTGCGGAGATTTCTCGGAGAGCTTCGGCATAGTTGGTCATGTCGGTGAGTATGACGAGGACGTGGGTTCCGAGTTTGACTGCGAAATATTCGGCGGCTGTTAGTGCGAGCCTCGGGGTGAGAATTCGTTCGATAGCAGGGTCGTCTGCGAGGTTGACGAACATAGTTACGTGGTCGAAGGCGCCTTGTTTCTCGAAATCGTCTCTGAAGAAGCGGGCTTCGTCGGCAGTAATGCCCATTGCCGCGAAGACTGTTGTGAATGGTTCGTCCGTGCCTCGGACCTTGGCCTGACGGGCAATCTGGGCAGCGATTTGGTTGTGAGGGAGCCCGGACGCGGAGAAGAGAGGGAGTTTCTGTCCACGGACAAGCGTGTTCATCCCGTCGATAGCAGAGACGCCTGTTTGGATGAACTCTCTCGGATATTCCCTGGCGAAGGGGTTGATGGGACTGCCGTTTACATCGAGATAATCATCAGGGATAATTCTTGGACCGCCGTCTGTAGGCCTGCCGCTACCGTCGAAAATTCTGCCGAGCATGTCCTGAGAGACGGGAAGTTTGACGGTTTCACCGGTGAAACGGACACTTGTTGCGGAAACGTCGAGCCCGGATGTTCCTTCGAAGATCTGGACGACTGCGACTCCTCCGCCGACTTCTAGGACTTGGCCTCTCCTTTCTTCGCCGTTGGGGGTCCTGATCCTTGCTAGCTCCCCATATCCTACTCCTCTTACTTGTTCGACGAAGATGAGGGGTCCGGATATTTCTCGGACCGTTCGGTATTCGAGACCGGCGAGCGAGACCATCCTATTTCGCCTTGGCAGTCGGTGCTGTTAACATCTTGAATTCTTGATCCAGACGCTCGCTCAAATTCTGGGAGTAGTCTGTGAACTTGTCCGCCGGAGTGAGTCTCATGCGGCTGATATCGTTCTTGACAGGCAGTTCGAGA
>Ga0209236_1000872_pt1 | contig 17953 bp, 13 predicted proteins | sample GraSoi013_1_40cm_FD_185819 | JGI IMG/M metagenome (GOLD analysis project Ga0209236, IMG submission 185819) | Grasslands soil microbial communities from the Angelo Coastal Reserve, California, USA - Sample 09_27_2013_1_40cm (SPAdes) (version 2) | ecosystem: Environmental > Terrestrial > Soil >... | reverse complement strand
GTCCTCCGCGATCCGGATCTCCCTCGTCAGGGCGGAGTTCATGTCCTCCCGGATCGTGTCGAGACCTTCCTTCGTGAAGTCGAGGGCGCTCTGGAAGTCGTTGTTCTCCATCGCGGTCCGCGCCCGCGAGAGGAGGTCTTCGATCGGCGCGACGTCGCGGTTCATGTTCTTCGCCGACAGGATGAGAGCCTGGACCTTCGAGAAGGAGGAGGACAAATGTTCCTGGAGGATTTTCTCGCTCCGTTTCCACGCCTTCTTGGCGTGGTCGATCGCGCCGCCGAGATCTTCCGCGGCGAGGGCGCCTTCCGCCTTCGCCAGAGTCGATTCCGTCTCTGCCAGATCGGCGCCCAGCCCTTTCGCGAGTCGACCGAGCGCCGAGCTCGAATCGACGATGCCCCGGGCGCGTTCTCGGTAGTTGCGCCGCCCGCGTTCGAGGGCCTCGCCCGCCTTGTCGACGGCGACCTTGTAGTCCTTGGCGACCATCGCGGCGCTCGCCTCGGCGAGGGCCTTCTCCGCCTCGACCACGTTCGTGTCGACCCGGCGCGCCTGATCGATCATGTCCTGGGCTGCCTTCAGGCCGTCCTCGGCGGCCTGACGGGTCCGGGCCGTCTCCTTGACCTTCTCCTCCAACTGCTTTCGCAGTGCGTTGTCGCGCAGGTACCCGCTCACTGGTCGAGGGCTCCGCTGCCTCTGGGGACGGCATGTGCTCGTCCTCCGAGAAACAGCACGGTTGTCAGAAATTCGAGCTTATAAACGCGTTAGCCCGTGGTTATCACGCATGATTCATCTCGCCCATTCGGAGAACGATTTTCCGGGGCGCTCGAACCGAGATCGGATCTATTCGTTTGCCGTGGCCACCGGAGAGGGAGCGGTCGACGCCGGGACCGGACTGCCGGCCTCGGGCGTTTGCAACGGGCTCGCTTCGGTGGCGTCGTCCGTGAGGGTCCCTTCCGGTCGCTCCTTGTACGGGACGCCCGCCTTCTGCGCCATGAGTCGGCGGATCCCTTCGCGGTCCGTTGACTTCAGGCCGAAGAATTCCGCGAAATAGCGGGTCGTCGTCAAGGCCAGGGACCGGCCGGATGGCTTGCGGTTGATCAGGCCGAGGTCCTCGAGCCCCTTCGTGTGCTCGTACACCTTCGAGCCGATCATGTCGAACAGGTCGCTTTGCAACAGCGGCTGATGGTACGCGATGAGGGCCGCGGTCTTCAGAAGATCCCGATCGATCTCGGGCGGCGCGAAGGCCCGTGCTCGTTCCGAGTAATCGGAGCGGATCTGCATCGTCCATTTCGTCCCGATCTGGGCGACCTCGATCGCGCTGTCCCGTTTCGTGTACTCCTTCGACAGGGCGCGCAGGTGTTCCCGGATCACGTCAGGCTGGAGTCGCGTGGTCCGAGCGAGGTCCTCCGGCGTGAGGGCCTTCCCGGCGCTGAAGAGGGCCGCTTCCACGAGCGCCCGCGGATTCATGGAACCGCCTCCTGGCTCACCGGAAGCTTCGGTCCGAGGGCCGGGATTGCAAGCAGCTCTTCCGTCGGGAGTTCCGCCTCCATGGACAGGCGTTTCACGAAGATCTCCCCGTACGGATACTCCTTCTGCCACAGCTTGACCTTCTCCAGGTGGGCGAGGAACAGGAGGGACATGAACACGGTCACCTCGTCCCAGACATCGCCGATCGTGAGCTGTCGCAGCGGGATCGGCTCCCCGTTGAACTGGGCCAGCCGGTGCCAGGTCAGGGCGATGTCGTCCGTCAGGTCTTCCCCGTGTACCTTCTGGTGGAAGTTCGGGGCGAACTTGCGGATCGCTTGCTCGCGCAGGGCGTTCAGCTGCATCTGGATGTCCGCCTCCCGACGTGCCTCGTCGAAGGCGTCCATGAGTTCCATGAGGGTCACGGCCCGGCGGCCCTCGCGGTGGATCGCCTCCGTGAGCGGCGTCGCGGTCCCGGCCAGGACGACCTGGTTGTAGTCGAGGTCCGCGGGATCGCGGAACATGTCGAGGTCCCATCCGTCCCCTTCGGGGAGGGGTTCCGGCGGCATCGCGTCGAGCAGGACCTTGTCGCTCTGCAGCTTCAGGATCGACCAGGCGAGGAACACGAGCTTGCCCGCCGTCACGAAGTTCACGGAGCCATCCTTCTTCACCTTGTCCAGGAAGAGCTTCGTGAAGGGCACGAGGTTGATCTCCCAGGGGTCCATCTGCCGTTCGAGGACGAGCTCGAACGCCGCGACGACGGACTTCTCGAACGGATCGCGCACGGCCACATGCATGCCTTGGTCGATCTCGTTCAACATGGACAGATAGCGGTTGATCCGCTGCCCGCCCTCCGTCTCGCTGATGAGGGCCTTGTGGAAGAGCAGATGGTTCAGCACGGTCTGGTAGTTCTCGCTCATGCGGGGATCACCTCCGTGGGCTTCTCATCCTCGATGTCCGCCAAGTTCACGCGCATGATGACCTCGGAGACCGATTCCGGCGTCATCGTGACGCCGATCAGGTGATCCGCCTCTTTCAGGCTCACCTTGCGCAACGAGATTTGCACGAACTGCGCGGCCGTGCTGTTCCGCCGGATCATGCGGGCGACCTTCTCCGCGTTGATCGCGTCGAGGTTCTGGTCGATCTCATCGAGCAGGTAGAAGGGCGACGGGTCGTACTCCTGGATTGCGAAGATCAGCGCCATCGAGGCGAGGGACTTCTCGCCGCCGGAGAGGGCCTCGAGCCGCAGGACCTTCTTGTGCGCCGGCTTCACCTTCAGAATCAGACCGGCCTCGAACGGCTTTTCCGGGTCCTCGAGGACCAGCTCCGCTTCGCCGCCCTCGCTCAGTTCGGCGTAGACGCGCGTGAAGTTCTCGCTGATCGCGGAGAAGACCTTCGCGAGTCCCTCCTTCTTCCGGTCCGTCAACTGCTCGACGAGACGGATCAGCTCCTCCCGCTGCCCTTCGAGCCGCTTGAACTCGTCCTTCAATTCGACCGCGCGGGCCTGCTGGGCGTCGTAGTCCTCGAGCGCCCTCAGGTTGATCGGACCGAGGGCCGTGATCGCGGTCTCACATTCGCTGATCGTGGTCTTGAGTTCCTCGAGGCTCGGGAGGCGACCCTCCTTCACCTCGACGGCCATCTCCGTCATCACGCGTTCCGCTTCCGCGAGCTGTTCCTCCTGGACCTTCAGCTCCGTCTGGAGCTTCAGGAGGAAATCTTCCTTCGTCTCGATCTTGTGCGTGACCTTGTCGACGTCCGCCTCGCGGTCCGTCTTCTCCTTGTACGCCGCATCACGAGCGTCCTGGAGGTCTTTGATCTTCTTGCCCATCTGGGTTTCCGTCTTCTCGAGGCCGCGGATCTCCGTCTCGAGTCGGCCGAGGGAGGTTTCGAACGTCTCGATACGCTTGTCGTGCTCCTTCCGCTGATCCTCCAAGCTCCCGATCCGCGCGTCGAGCTCCGTCCGTCGCTCGTCGAGGAAGGTGGTCTGGGTCGCCATCGCCTCGAGCTTCGAGCGGAGTCCGCTCAGCTCCTCCGCGAAGGTCGCGCGCCGGTTCATCAGCTCCTTCATTCGCGATGAGATCTGCTGCGGCGTGGCCTCCATGACGGCCTTCTTGCGCTCGTCCCGTTTCGCCTTCAGCCCCTCGACTTCCGTTGTGAACTTGGCCAGGTCCTCTTCGATCCGAGTCGCGGTCTTCCGCGCGTCCTCGAATCCTGCCTTCCGTTCCGCGAGGTCCTTGTCCGCGGACGCGACCTTCGCGGCAAATTCCTTTCGTTTCGCCTCGAGCGTGCTCGTCTTCACCTCGACGGCCCCGGTCCGGCCGCCGGTGTCCTTGATCGTTTCTTCGAGCCCGAGGATCTCCTTGCGGAGTTCGTCGAGGCGGTTCGCCACCGTCTCCCCGTGGGCCTGCGCCTCCCGCAGTTTCTCCGCGATTTTCTCCATCTCGCTCGCGGAGCTCGGCCCGAACTTCAGGGTGGACCGCTCGATCTCGCCCCCGACCATGGCGCCGGAGGCCTCGATGAGTTCTCCTTCGATCGTGACCAGCCGGACGCCGCCCATCCATTTGCGGGCCTCATCTAGCGTCTGAACGACGAGCGTGTCCCCGAACACGTAGAAGAACGCGTCCCGGTATTTCTCGTCAAAGTGACACAAGTCGATCGCGAAACCAAGGCACTCCTTCGCCACGAGGATCGCTTTCCCTCGCGGCTTGCCCACGAGCATCTTGTTGAGAGGGAGGAACGTGGCGCGGCCGACCTTGCGTTTCTTCAGGTAGTCGATGCACTGGGCCGCGACGGTGTCGTCGTCGACGATGATCGCCTGCATCCGCGCGCCCGCAGCCGTCACGATGGCGGTCTCATATTGCGTCTCGACGTGGGCGAGCTGGGCCACGGTCCCGTGGACGCCCTTGATGGAGCCGGTCTCCCGGCACTCAAGGATCGCGGAGACGGCGGAGGTATAGCCGCGTTTCATGTTCTCGGCGACGTCGGCCTCGGCCTTGAGCTGCGCATACTGCCGCGTGAGGCTCAGGATCGCGGTCTGTAGCTCGGCCTGTTCCTTCCCAAGGCGGGTCTCCTCGGCTCGCCGGGCGTGGAAGTCCTCCTGGAGTTTCTCGAGACTCTTCCCCGATTCCTTCGTGGACGTCTTGAGTTCCTTCAGCTGCCAGTCCGCGTCCTCATGCTCGACTTGGTATTGTTTGCGGGATTCCTCGAGCCGGCCGATCTCCGACTCCAGACGGGTCATCGCCTCCTTCGTTCGGTCTCCCTCGAGGACGAGGCTCTTCACCTTCTCCTCGACCTGGTCGATCTCGTTGTTCAGGGCGATGATCTGCTTCTGGATGTTCAAGACCTTCGCGTCGCTCTTCGACGCGAGTTCGTCGACCTCATGAAGGTCCTTGTCCGCGGCCTTGATCTGGCCGTCTAACTCGCCGACGCGTTTGTCGACATTATCGCGCTCCCGCGCGAGGGCGTCCGTCTCCTTCTGGACCTTTCCCTTCTCCTTCGTCGCGTCCGCATGCTCCGTCCGGAGCTGCTTCAGCGTCTCCTTCGAGGTCTCGATCCCGTCCGTCGCTCGAGCCCGCTCGATGCGGAGTCCGTCCAGCTTCTCCTTGAGCTGTCTCGCTTCCTCTCCGCCGCGGTCCGCCATCTCCTGTTCGAGTTCGCTCAACCGGGCGACCGCGGCATCCAGCCGACCTCGGAGTTCCTCCTTCTGGGCCTCGAGCTTGCCCTTGTCCGACTCGTGCTTCGCGATCTGTTCCCGCGTCCCGACGATCTGCCGCTCGATCAGTTCCCGGTTCTTGTATGCGAGCTGGGCCTTCGCCGTCGTCAGGCGCTCGTTCAAATCCCGATACTTCAGGGCACCGTCCCGGTCCGATTCGAGTTGTTTGATCTGCTTGTCGATCTCGTCGAGGATGATCCGGATCCGGTCGAGGTTCTCTTCGGTCTCCTTCCGCTTGCCTTCGGCCTGGTTGATGTCATCGTCGAACTTCGTGATCCCGGCGATGTTGTCGAGGATCCGCCGGCGTTCGATGGAGGACATGGACACGATCCGCTGGATGTCCCCCTGCTGGACCAGGTTGTACCCCTCGGCCGAGATGCGTGCGTGGGCGAGGAGGGAATCGAACTCGGACAGCGAGGACTTCCGGTCGTTGATGTAGAAGTACGAGTTGTAGCCGCCTTCCACGGAGGGACTGAGGCCCACGTATCGGGTGAGCTTCACCTCGTCCGCCTCGACGGGGATTTGACGGTCCGAGTTGTCGAAGATCAGGCTGACCTGGCACGAATCGGCGGCCTTCTTGTCCTTCCCGCCGTTCCAGATGAGGTCCGTCAGCTTGCCCGCGCGGATCGCCTTCGCGCTCTTCGGACCGAGGACGAACAGGATCGCATCCGCAATGTTGCTTTTCCCGGAGCCGTTCGGCCCAGTGATCGACGTGTACCCCTGGAGGAAGGGGACCGAGATCTTTCGCCCGAACGACTTGAAGTTCTCCATCTGGATCTCTTTCAGGAACAAGGCCTCACCTGACCGGTGGAAAGTCAGCGCTGGGAAGCACCGCTACTACCCATCCCATCTATTTCCTTCTGGTGTCCGACGAGAGTCAGACGCAGACGCGAAAAGAAGTGATGGCTATAAAAAAGTAGCGGGGTCGGCAATCGGTATTGACAAACGTGCCGAAAATGTCGGGCGATTTGGCGCAGGGGAAATCGGACGCCGCCTTTCGATGGTGAGTATCCAGACCCCGACGTTGACCCGAGCGCGGTAAGCTGGCAACTAGTGGATTCGCTTCGGGGATTCTCACTAGTTCGCTCGATGCAACTTCCCATGACCCACTCTCCAGGAAAGACCGGAGAGGTGCAAGCTTAAATCATGCGACAGGACTGCGGGACGCGATGCCCGCGCGCCCTCCGATACGGAGCGGATTTTGGAAGGATCGCACGGTGTTGGTTACCGGTGGCACGGGCTCCTTCGGCAAGAAGTTCGCCCAAATCGTCCTTCAAGAACCGGTCCGGAAACTCATCGTCTTTAGCCGGGACGAGCTCAAGCAGCATCAGATGCGGACCAACGGTTTCGACGATCCTCGCATTCGATATTTCATCGGTGACGTCCGTGACGTCGACCGCCTGCGACGCGCCATGGATGGCGTGGACATCGTCGTCCATGCGGCGGCCCTCAAACAGGTCCCCGCGTGCGAATACAACCCCATGGAAGCCATCATGACGAATGTCTTGGGCGCGCGCAACGTCATCGAGGCCGCCCTTGACCGGGGAGTCCAGAGGGTCGTTGGCCTGAGCACGGACAAGGCCGTGAATCCGATCAACTTGTACGGCGCGACGAAACTGTGCGCCGAGAAACTCTTCATCCAAAGCAACTCATACGCGGGCGCGAGGGACATCCGGTTCAGCTGCGTGCGGTATGGGAACGTCGTCGGCAGCCGAGGGAGCGTCATCCCGCTCTTCTTGGAACAAAAGAAAAACGGGCGGCTCACGGTGACGGACAAGCGAATGACTCGGTTCTGGATCACGCTCGATCAGGGTGCTCGGTTCGTGCTCCGGTGCATCGAGGAAATGCACGGAGGCGAGGTCTTCGTCCCCAAGATTCCGAGCATGAACATGACGGAGCTCGTGGACGCCATTGCCCCTGAAGCGAAGGTCGAGGTGATCGGCATCCGACCCGGAGAGAAGGTCCACGAGCTTCTCGTGTCCGAGGACGAGGCCCGGCACTCCGTCGAATTCGACGACATGTTCGTCATCGAACCCACGCACCCCTGGTGGTCGCGTGAAAAATGGTCACAGGGGAAACGTCCGACGGATGGATTCCGATACGGAAGCGACACGAACCCGCAAAAAGTGTCCGCCGGAGAACTCCGCAAGATGGTCGCGGAGCTGGAAGTGACGGATTGAACCCGGCGAAAAAAGGGCGTGGTCCGCGCGCTCGAGTCGCGCGCGGCTCCGCGAGAAAGTCAATCCCGTATGCCCGACAGACGATCGAAAAAGACGACATCGCCGCGGTGGTCGAAGTCCTTCGTTCCGACTGGCTCACGACGGGTCCCAAGGTCCCGGCCTTCGAGAAGGCGGTCGCCCAATTTACAGGAGCACCGTACGCCGTGGCGGTGACCAACGGCACCGCCGCTCTCCACGGGGCGATGTTTGCCGCGGGCATCGGTCCTGGCGATGAAGTGATTGTACCGGCGATGACCTTCGCGGCCTCAGCGAACGCGGTCGTCTTCCAAGGAGGGACACCGATCTTCGCGGACGTGGATCCCGACACGTTGCTCTTGGATCCAGCGCAGGCGGAAGCGAAGATCACCCCCCGGACGAAGGCGATCATCTCGGTCGACTACGCCGGGCAACCCTGCGATTACGATAGACTCGAGCCTCTCGCCCGCGAACATGGACTGCTCCTCATCGCGGACGCCGCGCACGCCCTCGGGGGCGAGTACAAAGGTCGCCGAGTTGGGTCCCTCGCGGATCTGACCACCCTGAGCTTCCACCCGGTGAAGCAGATCACGACAGGGGAGGGAGGCATGGTGACGACCGCGCGACCGGAATTCGCCGAGGCGATCGAGCGATTCCGCAACCACGGAATTACGTCCGATCACCGCAGCCGCGCGGAACGGGGAACCTGGTTTTATGAGATGGTCGAGCTCGGATACAACTATCGGATTACGGACATGCAGTGCGCCTTGGGCCTGAGCCAGCTCAAGAAACTCCCTCGATGGATCGCTCGTCGTCGGGCGATCGCTCGTCGGTACGACCGCGCGTTCGCGAGCCTGGATACGATCCATCCATTGGGCGTGTCTCCGGACGTGAAGCATGCTTATCATCTGTACGTGGTCCGGCTTGCGTTGGAGCTTCTAAAGGGCGACCGTGCGACGGCCTATTCGATGCTTCGTGAGAAAGGCATCCACGTGAATGTCCACTACATCCCCGTCCATCTTCACCCGTTCTACCGCAAACGATTCGGGACCGGTCCCGGTCTGTGCCCAGTCGCCGAGCAGGCGTATGAGCAAATTCTCAGCATCCCGATGTACGCCTCGCTTTCGGACGGCGAGGTGGACCGCGTCATCGAAGCCATGGAGGAGGTCCTCCAGGCCTTGGCAGCATGAGGACGGTCGCAATCATCCAGGCCCGGATGGGCAGCACGCGCCTTCCCGGGAAGGTCCTGCAGCCGATTGGGGATAAGACGATGCTCGCCCATGTGGTGACCCGTGCGCGCAAGGCATCTGCTTTCGACGCCCTTGTGGTTGCCACGACGACGGAGAAGGCCGATGACGCCATCGTGCGGGAGTGCGACCGCCTCGACGTTCCGTCCTTCCGTGGGAATCCGGAGGACGTCCTCGACCGTTATCATGCCGCCGCACGGCAACACCGGGCGGACGAGGTGGTGCGGATCACCTCGGACTGCCCCCTCCTCGACCCGGAGGTTGTGGACGGTGTCGTCGGAGCGCTCCACGAAGACCATGCAGACTATGCGAGCAACACCGTGGAGCGAACGTTCCCACTCGGACTGGACGCGGAAGCCCTCACGTCCCAAGCACTCCGGACCGCATGGGAGCAGGCGAAGAAGCCGTACGAGCGGGCGCATGTCACGCCTTACATTTGGCAGCATCCCGACCGATTCCGGATCCGCCAGCTGAAGGCCGAGGCTAATTTCAGCGACCATCGCTGGACGGTCGATACACGGGAGGATCTCGCCTTCGTCCGCGCGGTCTATGCGCGCCTACACGATCCGGAGCGGTTCGGATGGCGCGATGTGCTCGAGCTCGTCCGGGCGGATCCTTCCCTCGAAGACCTCAATCGGCACGTGCGTCCCAAGGCGTTGGAGGAGGGGTGACTCTGGAAGCGCTGGCCTTCCGCGTGGATGCCGGCGCCGTTTCAGGGACCGGCCATGCGATGCGCTGCCTGGCCCTGGCCGAGGCCTGGCAAGACCGAGGAAACGAAGCGGTCTTCCTCATGGCCGATAGCCTTCCCGCCTTCGACGATCGCCTGAAACAGGAAGGGATGCGGTCCGTCAAAATTGCATCCCGCCCGGGTACGCCCGAGGATGCGCGCGAGTCGGCCCGGGCGGCCAAAAGCTCCAAATCGCAATGGATTGTCTTGGATGGCTATCACTTCGACGCGGCCTACCAGGAAACACTGAAAGCCGCGGGGCTCTCCGTCCTCGCGCTGGACGACTACGGGCACGCAAGCAAATACGCCGCGGACATCGTGCTGAATCAGAACCTGCACGCCCGCGCGACGCTATATAGGGACCGCGCATCGACGACGCGACTTCTTCTCGGGACTCGATACGCCCTATTGCGGCGGGAGTTCCGGAAACACCCGCACTCGCGACAGGGCGACAGGACGCCCCGACCCAAGGTCGAGGAGATCCTCCTGACCGTCGGGGGCGTGAACCGGGATCGGGTAACCAGCGTCCTTCTCCGCGGCCTAGGAAAGGTCGATGGGCGTTCGTTCAAGGTCACGATTGTTCCCGGGATGGGGCAGGAGGCGTCAAGCGACCTGGAGACAGTCGCGAAAGAAGTCAAATTACAAGTTCGGATCATTGGCGACGCACGCAACATGGCGGATCTCATGGCGAAGGCTGACCTCGCGCTCGCCGGAGCCGGCACCACGGTGTGGGAACTTGCGTACATGGGCGTCCCTAGCGTCCTGGCGGTCCTCGCGGACAACCAGCGCGACGTGGCCGAGAGCCTCGATTGGAAAGGCCTCGCACGGAACCTGGGTCCCTCGGAGGCCCTCACCCCGGAGGCCGTCGCCCAAGCCGTCCGTCCTCTGCTCGATGATCCAACACGGCGGGCCGAGATCGCAAAACGTGCTCGAGAACTCGTTGATGGTGACGGCGTCGATCGCGTTCTCAGAGAGCTCTCTCTTCCGGTGTTACAGTTGCGCCCCGTCCGCGAGGAAGATGCTCGACGCATTTGGGAGTGGTCCAACGAGCCGGGCACGAGAGCCGCTTCCTTCTCCTCCGATCCCGTCCCGTGGGAGGAGCACGTTCGTTGGTTCCGAGGGAAACTCGCCGATCCGCACTGTCGCTTCTACATGGCCTCGGACGCCGTGGGCCGTCCCATAGGCCAGATCCGATTTGATTTGGTGAGTGCCGAGGCCGAAGTCTCCGTGAGCCTCGACGTGGAATTCCGCGGACGCGGTTATGGGGCGGCCCTCATCCGCCTGGCATGCCAGAAGCTTTTTGACGAATCCGCGGTTAGGACGATCCACGCTTACCTGAAGGAGGCGAACGAGGCGTCCGCGCGCGCCTTCTTGGACGCGGGCTTCGAGGACCGCGGCTCCAAGACGGTCCGCGGTCAGCGGGCGCGGCACTTCGCCCTCGTCACGGAGGTGGGTCGATGAAGGATCCCATCGTCATCGGTCGACGCTCGGTCGGTACGGGACAGCCCACGTATATCGTGGCCGAGATTTCCGCCAACCATCGCCAGAAGTTTGAGGAAGCGGTGAAGCTCGTTCGCGCCGCGAAGGATGTCGGCGCCGATGCCGTGAAGGTCCAGACGTTCACACCGGATACGATCACCCTGCGATCAGACCGCGAGGACTTCCGTGTGGGAGGAGGAACTCTCTGGGACGGCCGCACGCTCTACGATCTGTACGAGGAAACACACATGCCTTGGGAGTGGCAGCCGAAGCTCAAGGCCGTGGCGACCGACCTCGGAATGGACTTCTTCTCTTCCCCGTTCGACTCGACCGCCGTCGAATTCCTTGAGAAAATCGGTGTGCCCGCCTACAAGGTCGCCTCATTCGAGATCGTGGACATCCCACTGATCGAGCGAATCGCCAGAACCGGGAAGCCGCTGATCCTCTCGACGGGGATGGCCACGAAAGAGGAGATCGGGGAGGCCGTCGACGCGGCTCGGGGTGCGGGGGCCGACCAAATTGCGTTGCTCAAGTGTAATAGCGGATATCCCGCGCCTCCCGAGGAAATGAACCTGCGCACGATGGTCGACATGCGGGAGACGTTCCGGCTCCCCATCGGCCTCTCCGATCACACCCTTGGTATGGAAGTCTCCGAGGCCGCGGTGTCGCTAGGCGCATCCATCATCGAGAAACACTTCACGCTGTCACGAAGCGTTCCCGGGCCCGACAGCGCATTCTCGCTCGAGCCTTCCGAGTTCCGCGCACTGGTCCAAGCCATCCGGGTGGTGGAGAAGTCCCTGGGAACGGTCCGGTACGGGGTCAGCCCCGCGGAGAGGAAGAGTCTGCCATTCCGCCGATCCCTGTTCGTGGTTCGCGACGTCACGGAAGGCGAAGTCTTCACACCAGACAACGTTCGATCCATTCGACCCGGAACAGGTCTTCATCCGCGCGAGTTGAAGAAGATCCTCGGCCGCAAAGCCGCGAAGGACATCGCTCGGGGCACACCGCTTTCCACGGAGCTAATCGATTAATCGATGGTTCTGCCTGGCGAAGAATGTTTTAAGCGGCGACTCCTTCCAATCGAGTCGTGGTAGGGCTCTCTCCTGAGGACGTTGAGAAGTTTCGACGAGAGGGATACCTCCTCATCCGGAATCTCTTTTCCGCCGACGAGCTCGACTCCTTCAAGGATGCGATTTTTGGGCTGAGGGCGAATCCAAGTTTAGTTCGGTCGTCTCGGAACTCGATCGTTTTTCGGGGATCCTTGTTCAACTACCGAGTGCTCGAGAGCGTGCCGTTCGACGATCGAATCCTCGATGTGGCACGCTCGATCTTGGGAAGCTCCTTTGCCTATTTCGGAGACAGCAGCGTCCAGATGGGTCAGGGGCCTCGAGGCCTGCATCGGGACAGTACCAACCGCGTGGCTCTGCTGGGTCCGGATTGGGAGGGCGAATATCCTCTGCTCCGAATGGGAATCTATATCGGCGATTTCACCCGGAACAGCGGCGGCCTAAAAATTGTCCCGCGGTCTCATCTCCCTCTGATCCCCTTTGCCCCTCCCGTCTTCATGAGAATCCTAAAGCGCCTCACTCGATTTCTGACACCCCCGTTCCGGTTAGCCCGGAAACTCGTCGCCGTCTTCCAAGGTGGGTTTGACGTTCCGTCTCAAAGTGGTGACCTCATCATCTGGAACTTCAGACTTCTTCATAGCGGGAATGCAGTCAAGTTGAAAAGATATCCTCGCTTCGCTCTCCCCGTCTGGCTCGAAAATGCCGCGCCCGAATCGTGGCGACTTCCGGGGAATCGGGATCGAATGGTCATGTTCTGTGCGTTCGCCAGGGAGGGAGCGCATCTGGAACGATATCTCCGCGCCAGGCGTGAAACCGATCTCACGAACCTGAAGTGGACCCGATGGGACGCGAGCTTTCAAACCCTCGCGTCAGCGAAGAGGGTCCGATTGTTCAAGCCCGATCCGGAAGTTGGAGTCCTCTATCAAGGCCGCGAACCGGAGGAGAGCGGCGCCTCCTAGGGTTTCACGTCCTCGTCGTCGTTCCGCGATTCGGCCCCTGATCGACATCCACATTTTGTGTTACAACGAAAGAGATCGTTCTGGTCTCCCCCCTAAGAAAATCCGTTCCACCAAACTGGTTTCCTCATGCGCGACCTGAACGAGGATAATGTATAAGTCCCGCCCGAGGCTCATGCCGGATCGTCATGGCCAGCGGATCGACACTCGCTTTCGTGTCCAGCCCGGGCCTGATCGAACGACTTGCCTCAGACGCGTGGGTCCTGCCCCTCTCTCCCCGCCTGCTCGGTTCGCGCGCCCATTTCGTCGAGAAGCGTCCCGAGGACTTCTTATCGGCGGACGCAGAACGTGCGATTCAGTCGCGTACAGATGTCGCTGTCCACGACTGGTGGCGCGCCACCCCACCTGGCTCGTTTGAGTGGAAGGGATGGAACTTTGCAGAATGTTTCGAGTACGAAATGCGCTTCGTCTTCCAAGACCTGTTCAAAACGGAATTCGTGATTGATCGGGCCCTCGAGCGGACCAAGCCGGCCCGGGTTGTCACGGATGTACCACCGTTACGAGGTGCCTTTCCACCCTACCCCTATCTGGCCGCAATCGGGTCCCTTCTCCACGTCGGTGCCAGCGCGGGGCGTTGGGACCTGCAGAATGTGTCTGGCCGCGAAATGGGCCCGCGTTCTCAGCGACCATCCATACTCGGCAAAGGCTATCTTTCTTGGGCGGTGCGGCAGGGGTTGTCTCGCGTTCACGAGAAAAACTCGATCGTCGCTCTAGGCCCCTATCGCGATGTCTATCAGCCGTTGGCGAAGGCGGTCGCCCGCGACGGCAACCGGATTGTCGCGATGACGTCGGTGCGGGCACCCATGCGCGCGTCCTCTGCGTCGGGGCTGTTCGTTCTCCCCATTGGAGCGTTCCTCGAATCATCGGACGAACGTGAAATTAAAGGGGTTCTTGATCGGACGCAGCAAGCCGTTCTGTCGATGCCTCTCCCCGCCGTCGTTGGACCGAAGGATCGAGGTCTCGACGCTGCGATACGCGGGCACTTGTTCGCACGTTTGGCCGAGGAAATCCCAGACTTGATCGCGCTCTCGATTGCATTTGACCGAGGACTCGGCAGCGGCCGAAAGGGCGTTCTGATGGAGACTGCGAGCCCGCTGGCAAAGGTGTTCGTCCGCCAGGCCCGGAGTCGGAGGATGACCGTGACGGTCCTCCAACACGGAGTCGTCGCAGGCGCGTTTAGCTATCAGGCAACGGAGGGCGACCGAATCGCGGCTTGGGGGCCCGCAGATGCGATTTGGTTCCGAGCTCACCTCGACCGATCGGTTGGCGTTGAAGCGACCGGAAACCCGAAGTACGATATGCTGGTACGCTCTCGGAAAACGCCCGAGACTACGCCTCGTCATGCCACGTCGAGACCGCCTTGGAAGATCATTCTGGCGTCTCAACCGTTTGTCCAAGACCGACCCTCTCGTTCACCGTGGAGTCGTGCGGCGACCCTCGGGATGGCGATGGAAGGGACCTTACAGGTCCCAGGAGCTCAACTGATTATCAAGTGGCATCCTGCTGAAGCCGGGGAGGTCCTGTCGGAGGAGCTTCCTCGAGGTCGGGTTCGTGTTGCCCGCGGTGGAAACGCGATCCCGCTGATCCGTGAAGCGGCGGCGGTGCTCGTCATCTCCTCCACGATTGCGCTCGAAGCGATGCTCGTCGGTCGCCCCGTTGTCTTTCTTGGCCCTCCGGATCGGGACAGCCCGTTCCATCCTCCGGAGGATGGGGGCGGCATCCGGGTCCGCACCGCCGATGAACTCGCCTCGGTGCTTCGCGATCTAATCCAAAATCCAGTTGCTCTCAAGAAGGTACTGGAGGGCCAAGAGACGTTCCTCGTGGAGCACTATGCTTCTCTTGACGGCGGGGCTGCGGAACGCCTAGCCACGTTCCTTCGAAGTGGGTGATTCGACGGGCCACTACGACTCGTTCGACCCGATTCCGCACCGTGCCCACATGCGCACGCTCGCGTACCTTCGGCCGGGGGAAAAGGTGCTCGAAGTCGGCTGCAGCAGCGGGGCTTTGACGGAACGGATTACGGCAATGGGGTGCCAGGTCACAGGGATCGAGGTACGGCCCGAAGCGGCCGAAAAGGCACGAAGGTTCGTCGAACGCGTCCTCGTGGGTGATCTGGCGACAATGCCGTTGCCGTTACCTCCCTCGAGCTTCGATGCCATTCTTCTGATCGACGTGCTCGAACATGTCGTGGATCCGGTCGAGGCTCTGAGGCGCCTGTTCCCGTTCCTCCGAGAAGGAGGTCGGATCGTGGTGGCCATTCCCAACGTGGCCCACTGATCCGTTCGGCTGCGACTCCTCACGGGCCGGTTCGACTACGAGGACACCGGAATCCTCGACCGCACCCATCTGCGGTTCTACACGCGCGCGACCGCCCGCGCGATGCTCGAGGAGGCCGGGCTGGAAATTCGAGAAACGGATTGCGTCCCCGACGTGCCAATTCTCCGGTTCAAGCGCGGTCTCGTCGAAGCGAACTACCGAGTTGCCTCATTGTTCCCGGGACTGTTCTCAACCGAGTTCTTCTTCGTCGGCGCACCTAAGCGAAATACTTGATTCCACTGACGCCATGGCGGAAGTCGCGCAGCCCCTCGAGAATATACCGCGCCCGTGGCCGGAGGAGGACCGTCCCAGCGATGCCCTCGGCATACAAACGCAGCCGAAGTCGAGCGAGAGCCGTCCGGTTGCAGAAACGGGATGTCAGGATGCAGGCATTTCGCGTCTGGTAGTAAGCGCCGGTGATGCGTCGCGTCGTCCCCGGAGGCTCATGGAGAATTTGCGCGTCCTTCGCGAGGACGCTCCGAAAGCCCCCCCGCCGGGCCCGCTGTTGGAAGTCGATGTCCTCGAGATTGAGCGCGTACGTTTCGTCCAGAAGCCCCACCTTGTCGAACACCTCACGACGGATGAGGACGAAGGCCCCTTCGACGGCATCGATGTGCTCGCCGACGATGAACACATGCTTAGGCAGGCGGCCGCAGCGCCAACGAATGCCGGCCGACCGAATCCCGTGGGTGTCCGCCCGTCGTTGAATCGGGCCGACGAAACCGATCGCAGGGTCGGACTCGGCTAGCGCGACCATCCGATCGATCGTGTCGGGAGGGACCACCACATCGGCATTGGATAGGAGCACGAAATCCGCGTCCGCCCGGAACTGGCGGATGGCGCGGTTGTACGCGACGCAGTAGTGCAGGTTTTCCCCGAATCGGTGGATCGGGATCCCGAGGCGGTCCGGGATCTCGTTGGACCCATCCTGCGATCCGTTGTCCAGGACGAGGAGACGAGCGCTCGGATAGGTGGTCTCCTGCAGGGACTTGAGGCACGTCTCGAGACCCGGTCCGCCGTTGTAGTTCAGGACGAGGATTAAGACGCTCGGGCGTGGCACCAGGGCGGGCACGGCGGTCGCTCACATCAGGCTTCCGCCAGAGAACCGTTAAGGTGACGTTACGAATGAGGGGCCGTGCGCCGAGCGATTGTCGCAACAGTCTGGAACGAGGAGGCCCGTCTCCCGGAATTCTTCGCCTCGCTGGAGAGGCAGACGGTCCGGGCCGACGTCATCGTCGTGACCGACGGAGGCTCGAAGGACCGCACGGTGGAACTGCTCCGAGACTTCGCCGCGAGGACCTCGCTTCCGTTCCGATGGGCGGCGGTCCCGGGGAACCGCTCGCGGGGCCGGAACGAGGCGATTCGCCTCGCCGATGCCGACGTCATCGCGGTCACGGACGTGAGCCTGCTCGAGCCGACCTGGTTCGAACGGATTGTTGCACCGATTGAGCGTGGAGACGCCGATGTCGTTGCCGGTTGGTATGAGCTCCTCGTCGGAACCCCTCGGGAGCGGGCGATCGGCCTCTTAACCCAGTGGTCGCAAGACCAGGTGCGCCCGGAGCGCTTTCTGGCGAGCAGTCGGTCGATCGCGTTCACGCGCCAGATTTGGACCCAGGTCGGAGGATACCCGGAGGCGTACGCCGGGAACGAGGACACGATCTTCGATCTCGCGGTGGAACGCCTGCGCCCGCGCAAGGCCTTCGTCCCCGAAGCCGTGGTCCGTTGGCGGCCGGCTGGGTCCATCCGGCAGGTGTACCGCCAATACCGGAAGTACGCCGTCGGCGACGGGCAGGCCGGGATCTTCCTCTTTTCGGAGACACGATATGCGGCGCACTACGCCGTCTACTCGGGCGCGGTCCTCCTACTCCTCGCGGGGATTTTCTGGTGGCCACTCTGGGTGCTGTTACTCGTCGGGATCTCGCTCTATCTGGCCTTCCGGATCCGCAAGGTGATCTGGGCTGGGTTGTGGCCCTTGGTCCCCTACGCCCTTCTCGTCGTGGTCGTTTGGGATCTCTCCCGGATGGTCGGCTACGCCGTTGGTCGGATCGACCGGTTGCGGAAGGGACGGGAACACTTCGGGTTCTAACGAGAGGCGAACCTCCTCTCCATGTCGCGTCGGGTCTCCGGTCGCGGTGCAGATGGGGCCCTTCGTATGGAGTTCGTCCCTTCACGGCGCTTGCGTCGGAACGAGGTCCCGATATGTCTTCAGGAGGAGCGGCTCCATCGCCTTCCAGTTGTACCGGCGTTCGAACGCGGCACGACCGCGGGCTCCCATCGTAGCCGCCTCGGGGGGAGACAGCATCAGCGACTCGAGCGCCTTCTTCAGACCTTCCTGGTCGCCGTATCGCACGACGAGCCCGCATCCGATTTCGCGTACGATGTCCGCGGCCAGCGTGCCCTCCGACACCAGGACGGGCTTGGCGAACATCATGGCCTCGAAGAGCTTGTTCGGAGCCGCGAACTTGTTGTTCGGAATGTCGGGGTCGTACAAGGCGGCGACCACGTGGCAGGCCGCGGTATGCTCGAGGACCTCCTCGTAGGGGATCGTCCCCAGGTACGACGCCGCGTGAGAGCTTTCGATGACGTCGAGCAGTTGCGCCTCGTCAGGACCGTGGCCCGCGACGAGAAGCTTGGCACCCACGTCTTCGCACGCGATCACGAGGTCCTTCAGCCCGCGGTCCTTGGCGATCATTCCGCCATAGAACACGACGAAGTGGTCCGGGTCCTCGCGGA
>Ga0209236_1000871_pt1 | contig 17954 bp, 18 predicted proteins | sample GraSoi013_1_40cm_FD_185819 | JGI IMG/M metagenome (GOLD analysis project Ga0209236, IMG submission 185819) | Grasslands soil microbial communities from the Angelo Coastal Reserve, California, USA - Sample 09_27_2013_1_40cm (SPAdes) (version 2) | ecosystem: Environmental > Terrestrial > Soil >... | reverse complement strand
TTTGACGGGAGAATTGAACGGTTTGTCCATTGTAGCACAGGAGCAGTCTACGAGGAGAAGTGGGAATTTCCAGTGTTCGAGGAAGACTCGATCATGAGTTGGACTGGCAGTAGAACATATCCCGAAAACAAGTCTCAGTGTGAAAGGCTTCTTCTCAAAGCCTTTGAGGAACGAGGTTTTCCCGTTACAATTCTCAGACCCACGGTAATCTACGGTCCTCACAACTACCTCTACCGAGAAGCCTACGTCTTTGACAGAGCAGAGGCTCGGAGACCGATACCTGTTCCCGGTGATGGGACCTCCGTCACTCACGTGGTTCATGTTGATGATGTTGCGAAAGGATTTGCTGCGGCTCTCCGATCGAAGGCCGCTGTTGGCCAAGTCTACAATATTGCTGGACCGAGAGCGGTCACACTCGACCTCTGGGTAGAATCGGCCGCGAAGCCTTTCACAAAGAATGTGAAAATTATTCACTACGATGAGAGTCTCGTGAGTCGAGATCTGAAAAGGGGCTTTCCCCTACCAACGAGTCCGTGGATCATGAGTATTCAGAAGGCGCAAAGAGACCTAGGTTTCACTCCTCGAGGGCTAAGCGACGGAATGAAAGAAACCTACGCGTGGTACTCGCAAACCCATCCCTTCGGCAAGCCAGACTTTCAATTCGACCGGGCACTAACATCGTCGCAATCAAGAAAATCTGATCACGAGATGTAGGCAGATAACATTCTGGTCCCCAACGGACAGGAATTTCCGCTCAGACCTATTAACTCGAAAATGCATTACAACAATTGAGAGAGCATGAGCAAGAGTTTTGTGATGGTAAGACCGGACTTGATGCGACTCAAGGAATATTTTGGGCTGAAACTTCTGGCCGTGAAGCAGCCCGCCGATGTCGTAGATTCTGTGAAACACGGCAATCCAGATCTTTTGCTGCTAGACTTGAGAGATAAAGAGGACTATCAAAGAGGGCATATCAAAGGTGCTGTCTCAATGCCCCTTGAAGAGATAGACAAACGATATCAAGAACTGCCGAGAGACAAAGAGATAGTGGCCTACTGCTACAACCAGTATTGCCACCTCTCCACCCTAGGAGCATTGAAGCTGGTGGAACACGGAATCCCGGCGAAAGAAATGAACGTGGGATGGAAGGAATGGGTCAGCGCTGGACAGCCTATTCACTCCAAGTCCGCAGATGGATTGGACTGCGCGGGCCATTGTACAATAGGTCTCCTTGATAATAACGAGAATCGCGAAAGCGGAGCGATACCTTTCCGCTAATAGAACAAGTCCCGGTCGCCTCAGCTTGGTCGTAGCCCCTAAGATCGCCACCCTAGTTGAAACATCGCTCTATGTTGCAAACTTAGAACAAAGCGCCAGATTCTATACCAAAGTTCTGGGACTAGAAATCGAGAGCCAGCTCAAAGGAAGACACATCTTCCTCATCGCAGGCCAGAGCATGCTTCTACTCTTCGACCCAAAATATCTGAAACACGAGCATGATGAAGAAGGCGAGAAAGCTCTACCCCAAATCTACGAACTCGGCAAAACGCACATAGCGTTCGAGATCGACCCGAAGAACTACGACGAATGGAAGGAAACAATCAGAAACAACGGTGTGGCCATTGAAGCCGAAAAAACATGGCAGAAAGGAAATCGTTCAATCTACTTCAGGGACCCCGACGGCAACGTCGTCGAACTTATAGAACCCGGCTCATGGCCGGTGCCACGCCGAAGTCAGTCTAGTCGGATGATGACACGTGGTCTGGTCTGGATGGGAGTTCGAACCAAGGAATTTGCTGGTATGGTAAAGCTACTTCGCGATACCTTGGGATTAGAGTTGACACATGCAGAAGAGGGGTTCGCAGTTCTTCTCACTGGAGACGGCGACAAGGTTGAGGTTTTTGGGCCCAACTGGAAATACAATAAACACTTCTCTTCTGCATCCGTTGTGGGGTTCTTGGTTGATGATATGGACGAGGCTCGCAAGCGGCTTAGTAAAGCCGGTGTAGAGCTCATTGGAGAAGCCAAGAAGGGTGAGAATAGATATGCTTGGCAGCATTTCCGTGGACCTGATGGCAATATCTATGAGATCGTGTTCGACCCTCAACGGCCATAGTTCTCTTCCGGGCAAGACTCGGGCAAGACTCGTGAACCGAGTATCCGCACTGATCGATTGTACTGACCGAAACTGATTCAGTGAGAATCCGTCTCGCCAGGTCCATACGCAGCGCAAAGGAAAATACTGCCATTGTGTAGAAAAATAGTCTTCAAATGTGATATGATATGGGAAAGAAGATCCTATCTGCAACTAAGCGAGCTATACCCCGACCGTTCAGCTTCGAGTGGGGAAAGGGCCAAGTCGTCGAGGAAGCCTCAATCCGAGTCCAGATGCAGAATCATAGCTGGGAGCCTGCGATCCAGCTTCTCAGGTTCGACGACGGTTCTGAGACGCTACGGTTCTGCGTATTCCACGGAAAACAATTCTCTCGAATGCCCCTTCTTATCAGCCCAGACGAGCTCGCAGTGCTCTTCGAGGAAGCCTCCAAGCATCCTGGAATCAGGACGCAGTTAAAGAAATCGGCAGAACGGTTGTGAAGATCCCATTCTTCGAATTGATCTTTTCGATCGCATCCTGGCTGTCTCTTCAAGCATAGTTGACCGGTCCGGAATCCGAGTGTCTGTTAACGAAGGCTAGCTCTCGGTCTTAGTGGCGCTTTTGTGAGGAAAGGAGGTCTTGAAACGCTTTGCCACCTCTTCTGATGACGGGTTTTCAATGTGCGTAGCGATCCACCAGATGTTTCCGGCTGGGTCCGTTATAGCCCCGTAGCGTTCGCCAGTCTGCATATCATCCGGCTCCATTACAGAGACTCCGCCGGCTTTGATTGCTTGCTGGTAGACGGCATCGCAGTCCTTCACGTATAGATAGATCGAACTTCTCAACGGTCCAAACTTGCCTATCGGCGAGCCCATCATGACAGATGAATCTCCAATCCTGACCTCGGCATGCATGACTGTGCCGTCAGGTCGCGCTCCACGAAGTGTCTGCTCTGCATCGAAAGCCCGTTTCAGAAAGTCAATCAGTCTGTCCGGGTCCTGGACAAAGAGGTAGGGCGTAATCGAGCGAAGCCCTCGCGGATTCTCAAGCGCAGTTATTGGCATGTCAAATTCGAGGAGTTCAATCTGTAATATTAGTTTACCGATTGAAAATAGAAGTTCGTCTCAATGGGATCTGCTGGCGAGGTATTCTTCGTCGCTGACATGTTTCATCCAGTCAACAAATTTCCCATCACGCTTTTCTTGAATGGCGATGTGCGTCACAGCCGTCGTCGGCGTAGCGCCATGCCAATGCTTCTCCCCAGGCGAGGCCAACACCACATCACCAGGACGAATCTCCTCGACATGTCCTCCTTCGTGCTGAACCCAGCCCTTGCCTGCAGTGATGATGAGGGCCTGACCGAGCGGATGAGTATGCCACGCAGTCCGCGCTCCCGGCTCGAAGGTAACGCTGGCAGCTTGAACAAGCGCCGGATCAGGCGCCTGAAAAAGCGGATCCATCCGAACATTTCCAGTAAACCAATCTGACGATCCCTTGACAGAAGGTTGCGAACCAACTCTTTTGATTTCCATATTTCGTATTCCCTATTTCACGCCTTCTTATTTGTCCTACCACCTAAGACAAGCAAAGATGTTATCTGAGAGAAAGGGGCGTCTTTCTAATCGAGCGGTAGCTTTTGACAGAGATGTCTTATGAGAACATAACTCAAGCCCTCAACGAACTCAAACACGAAATATTGTCTCATCAATTGTTTCTAAGCTCTTTCTCCAAAGCGGTCAGAGCGGGAGAGATCAAAGGCTTGACAAAATCTTCCCTCTTCCGGATGACTCTGGCCTACTTCCTCCTGGTTCCGGATGCAAAAGAGAAGTTCCTGAGAGAATTAGAGAAGCAATTGAAGAAGTAAGAAATGAAAAAATTGGGACGTCATACACTGACGATTCAGGCGAGACTTACAGATCCAAGTCCTGACAGATCGGTTAGGTTGTTCATCATTACCTTGTTATCGCTGACAGTGTAGAGCACATTACCAATGTACAGGGCGCGTTTGACGAAGAGGCTGCTATTGTTCCAGTTTGGAAGCTCGCCAGATGGGAGATGTGTTATTCCGCCGCGGAAGACTATGCCATTCTGAAGTGTAACGCTGAACACGTAGACTCCTTGCCAGACCGGGGTTCCATAAGCCCATGGGTAAGCGGTGTTCTGTTTTATCTGCGCGATCTCGACCGGTATCACAAGGAGGTTGAGCGACTTTTCGAAGAGGACCGAGGTATGATCCGTCAATGCGGGGCTGTCGCTTCCACGATCCCCTGCTAGAAAGTTGCTCGTGTCTATCGGTTTTGTAGGGTCTGTTACGTCGAAGAGGCTCAGTTTCAAGCCTTGAAACAATGCAGCATTCATCGTACGGCTGCAGATAATCAGAGACTCCTGATATGACGAGCTGGCCAAGAACTCTAGGATTCAATGGGTTCTGGAGTCCAATGACAAACAAGGGATCCATGCGCTGATACGTGACCAGGTAAGCTCTGTCGCCCATGAAACGCGCCGCGTAGAAGGATTCACCAGGAGACAAGCCCTCAAGGCTTCCAACAATATGCAGACTACTATCGAGAACGTAGAGGTTGGTATGCTGCACCGGTTGCACATAAGTGGTTGGCTGTGATCCCGAAGCTACAGCCAAAGGTCGGGCGTATCCATAATCGTTGGTTGCGACTCGGAAGTAGCCATTATACTCGTCCATCGAAAACTGGTTCAACACGTGCCCAGTAACTGTCCCGGTCGCCTCGTAGTTGATGCTAGCACCGTCAATACTAATCCTGTGAACAGCAGTCTGTTCGTAAATGTTCCAGACCGGTTGTGTCAGGTAGATCTGGTTGAGGGAAACATAGATTGTGCTGCTCGTCCCGAGCAGGAAGACCTTGCTCGAAGGTGTAGGATTGGATTGGGAAATGTCGATTCCAACCACGCTTGTGAAGCTGTGACCATAGTCGGCAATGTCCGAATGGTAAACGTCCAACGGAGCTACCTGCATTACCTTACTGTTGACAATATTTTCTGGAAGGATGATCGGACCATTGCAGTTGACGGGCTGGGTTGCCACGAGGTAGGCGTAGTTTCCTATGAGGCGTGCTCCTGCGAGTGTCCCGTTCACGGTCAGACTAATTGTCAATGTTGGGCTCGAATGGTTTGAGACGTCGAAGATCCAGAGTGAAGAAGTCTGGGGGTTGCCCCAGTATATTGGACGAGAAATAGCGACGCCGCCCATTAATGGTTGGGGCTGGACAATACCCTGACTCACGCCCAAAATGTAGGGATAATACGAGAATCGCTGAGTTACTATGGCCAACTTGTTGCCCTCGATGAAGATACCCTGAATCGAGTCGTTCACGGTGACGCGAGCCAGGAGCCGCGCATCGGTCGATGGATAGGCGAGGACGATAGCGACCGTGTTGTTTGTTACAGTATAGAGGTAGGTGCCGTCGGTCTTGACCATGTCCAGCTCATCAACACCAGCAACCTGGACATTGGTCTCGGAATGGTTGGGAACTAGGCTTACGGAGCCGCTGGACGAGGAAGTAACCGAGAATGTTCCAGGAACACCGGTCACGAGAGGGCCTGGCATAGGAGCTGGATTCCCACTCGGATTGTAGAAGTTCTTTACAATGGATCCATTACACGCTACTGATAGTACCCATTGATGGAGCTGGTCATAGGTAGCAAAGGGGGTCATGGCATGAGGGACCGCCGAGGCGGTCGGACCGAAGGGCGGAGCATGCATCGAGACTGCAACCAGGCTTGTTATCGCGAGAAGGAGAAGGGTGGCCGCTGCTCCAGTGTGACCTGCTATGATTCGCATGAGGGAACTATAGGGTGCATCTTGGGCATAAGACCATGGTCTCGAACAGAGTGTTCTATTCACTGAACACTCTCAGGGGAAGCCCACAGTCCCTCGACACTGACATGGGGAAAGAACCCCAATGTCCCTCTTTATCAGAGCCGCAAGCTCTCTTTGAGACACTTGACAGCGGGCACGAGTTGAATGGTCAGGATACGAAAGCTGGCGGCAAGGGATTACAGGGCAGTCAGAAAAATAGAGAGAATCATCGTGGAGGAATACCTTCGATATCTGAAAGAAACAGGCGAGGAGGACACGATCGAGCCATGGATTACTCCAGAATACTTCAATCACTACCATAGAGCCCGAGCAAGCTACGTGGCAGAGATAGATCGCAAACTTGTAGGCTTCATCCTCACTCAGCCAACCTCCTTTGTCCATTCTACGAAGAGAGAACTTTGGCTTGAATACATAGCAGTTCAGCCCGCGAGTAGAAGGAAAGGCATTGGAACCAAGCTGATGTCAACAGTGATCGAGTACGCGAACACTCATGACATTTCTTTCCTTTACACGACACTGAATCCAAACAACAAGGAGTCCATTCAATTCCTCACGATGTATGGATTCGAAGTCAAAGATTGGAAGGAAGCAACCAAGAAACTGAAACATTGACTCCCTTCTGATGGCGCGTCATCACCGGAGTCAGGAAAGGAATGGGAACCGTAGAAGTCACTTATCTGCCGTCAAGTGGAACACTAAAGATCTTGGCGCATGACAATCGAAGAGGGATCTGGGCTGGACGGGCCTATGATAGAGTGGCCCAGAAACTCGTGAAGAAACTAAGCTCATGAAGACTCTGGATCTCCCATGAGATAACTAGCCCAGAGCTCGCGTTGATCTTCGGGCTCAGACACTGAATGCTAGCCCCCTACTTGATCAAATCGTCGAAGTTGCTCAGGTTTCCAGGCGGCAACTTCGAAAGTGTCAGTCCTCGTGAACACCTTTCCACCGTACTCCGACCTCAGCTTCTCAATGATCCTCCTATGGATATCGATGGGAAGGTCCCAACTTATCGCAAAGTCTCCTTTTTCGAGGGACGCAATCGCAGCATCAGCTTTGACCTCGGAACTAAATTCACCAACCATCCTTATTTCTGCAGGCGCTACAAGTTTGCGGAGGCCTTCCTCGGCCTCGTTGAAACGTCTCAGTGGATAGCCCATTTCCTTTCTGAGCTTTAGATAGCCTTGCCTAATCCTAAATCCCGAAGACGAGCCCACAAGAGACATCACACTCAGACGAGCTACTCTGCCAACCTCTCGTACAACGCTCGCCCAATCATCAACAAGGTGGAGCAGGTGCACCATCAAGACAGAATCGAACGCTCTATCTTGGAAGGGCAATTTCCGCGCGTCCGCTCTTACCACATTGGTCAGGCCTTTTTCTTTAGCTTTGATCATCATTGGCACTGAAATGTCCGCACCTACGACATTGAATCCTCGCTCGTTCAATGCGCAGGCGAACCGGCCTGTTCCAACTCCGACATCTAGAACAGTATTGTGATTCCTAAGCATCTCTTGCATAGCGTCCATGATCTGCCGCATGATTTCAGGAGGCAGGGCTCTGGTAGAATCATAGGCTCCTACAACCCTGTCAAACGAAATGGCCAATGAGAACGTTCTCACAATTCAGCGGCAGGTTGCACGAGTTAAGCTCAGCCCATCGGAATCCGCAGTAGCCGGAGAAGTATCATGATTATTATTGCAAATGGGCCGAAGATCATGTACCAGTCTCTTACTGGAGGGGGCTGTGGAGCAGGGTTGCCGGGTACTACAAAGAATATTGTGCGTGTGCTGCTACAGTCTGTGCTGGTCGTGGTATCCATGATCTTGCTGGAATTCGTGTTCGTGGTTCCCCATCCGATGAAGACCTTGCAGAGGTCTAGGGTGAAGCTGTACAGTCCTGGGGATAGATGGCCAAGGTCGTAACTGTGGAAGGTCAGGAGATTCATCAGTATGCAGGCTATCATCAATCGGCTGTCGTCGACAATTGTCACGTTGGACCTGAAACTATTTCCAGATTGAGAAGCATCGCTCCATCCTCGCATTCTGAAGCAAGTAGGAACAACTATCGACGCTTTGACATACGAGGTCCCGTTGACCTCTTGATACGCAAGCTCGATCTTATCATTCAAAGGCGGCTTGGGACTAGAGGTGCCTGCCTCGAAGAATATTGTTGTTCTATTGTTATTACAATCTACAGTTCCGCTGTAGTTGGGAAAGTCAATGCATGCGTTGAAGGTGAAGCTGTAATTGCCGACAGCTAGTTGGCCTAGGCTGTAAGTATACTGAACGTTGACTATGGCAAGAGTGCATGATATCTGTGGGCCAGAATAATCCGTCACCTTCGCCGTAACTGAGAAGTTGTTCTCCGATTGAACCGGCGTTCCCCAACTAGTCGGTTGGAGACAACCGTTGCCGAGCGTGACGGTTGCGCTTACTTGCGAGTCTCCGTTAACCTCGTAATAATTCAGAGCGGGCATCAACCGACTAATGTAAGGAGGCGTTGAGGGGGATGAAAGCGCTCGGAAAACCATCAAGCTGGAAATTGATAGGACCAGAAGTATGGATCCGAGGAGAATCGGGCGTACTCGTCCATTCATCTCTATGTTCACCCCTTACACTCTAATTCCTTGAGCTTAGTCGCTCACTCAATAATGGTGGAAGTCATAGAAATTGTTACCGATCTTGAAACGGATGTCTTGAAGCCGGGTTCAACTTCTTTCCTCCTCAGATCTTGTGAACGGGTCTAGCGAGTAGCGAATTGTGGAAGAATCGTTCCGGGTCTCGCCTTGTATCCCGGGACACCGACCCCGACTGCTATCATGGGACTAGCATGTTCCCCGTGTGGCGAGAAGAACTCGGTCACGGCATCATCATAGAATGTCGAACCCGAAGCACCCAGTCCCAACGCATAGCTGGACAAGTAGAGTTTGCCGGCTCGGACCCCCGCCTCGAACTGTGCGGTACGATAACCCCGATTTCCAAATGATTCCGACACATGATTCAGGTCTGTTGTTAGAAAGAACATGACACTGACCTGACTGAATAGTGGTTGTCCGAGCGAGAGATAGCCGGATATGCTCCTGAACTTTCCAAGCTTCAACTGCTCCAACGACTCCGTCTCCTGATCGTAATAGTAAGATCCTGACCGCAGCCCATCAACATCATTAGCTATGAAGTACAAATCGATCAAGGACTCATCCTCGGGAAGAAAATCGGATGGTACAGGTACCGACGAGGCCTGTAGAATTGTCGACAATGCTTCGAACGATATCGGCTGTTGAGCAAACCTGCGACTCGAACCCCGTCGAAGAATCACCTCAGCTAAAGGAGTGGAAGGCTCTTCCTTCAAGGGATGTAACGGAACTACGGGACCAACAGGAATCAATCTCTCCAAACGAGCCGTGAAACCCTGCCGCCATTTCTCAACCTCGCTTTGATTCACCATTTCTCCGGCTTTGTGTGAGTCCCATATTATCGGGTAATCCACCTCTGCCTTCGAAACAGGCTCCACACTCAGATGAAGTGCTGGAATCTCTTTGTGCTCAGCTTGAGCACGTGGTCCCAGACCAGCTCCGATCACTGCTAGACCGACAGTCGCCTCCTTCAATTCCTCCAATACCAACAATTTGTCCACCAATGTATCGACAAATCCCATAACCAATTTGCAATTCAAGCCTTCACTTGCACACGTGGCCAACAAGTTACCAGTAATAACGCCAGAGTCCCAAAACCAGTGACGATACGATCTAGCCTCATACTTCCAAGCATTCCTCCAAGCCAATGAAGTCATAACAATCGTAAACGACGAAGACACGCTAGTCTCGTCAGAGGCCAGAGCTAGATCAGATCTAAAATCTCCTTTGCGTAACTGGACCAATGCAAAATCGATTGGATTGAAATGGTAGACTCCAGCCTTCAACCCTGGAATGTCGCCACTGACCAAATACAGTTCGATAGGATAGAGAGCACCTGTGGCGGATGCTGCACGCATGTAGTAGGGTTCGTTGCCGAACTTCGTCTTTCTGGTCAGTCCTCCAGAGAAATACAGGATCTCCGCCAAGACAGCTAGGTTCGGTTTCTCCATTGTCTTGCGAGGAGTCTCGCCTCTGATCGCTTTCAGAGCCGCTTCTTGAGGATGAGGAAAGTCATGCGGTAGAGGGATCGATGGAAGATTCCTGTACACTTTGAAGGGTGATGGCTTATTCTCCCAGTCTAGATAGTGTCCAGATGTTCGGAGGCTGATCTCGGAGTGTTTCGTAGCCTCATGATACGTTTTGACAGAGGTGGAATCTGTCACGACCATAGATCCACTGATCCCTTTGGCATGATTTTAGCCCTCGGAACAGACCATATCATTTATGATCCCTATTACAACTCACATGGCAGGAAAAATGCCAAGCTCAAAACGGTTCCGTCCGGAAGACGCACAGGTTCTACTGAGCGTCATGCAAATCCTCTTCTCAGATCCCATCGTCAAAGCGGAAAGATGGTGGAGAACAGGACCCAAGAAAGACATGAACCTAGAAGAGTTCGAGACCAAATTTCCTAGAGGCAGTGAGGGCCATGAGAACTTCATCAATCTCGTATGCTTCTGGGAGACCGTCGGCTCATTAACAAGGAAAGGGCTCTTGAAAGAGGATCTATCATTCGACACCTTCCTGGACAGTCCTCCATGGATCAAGGCTGAGAGAATCTTCAAGGAGATGCGGGAGCGGGACAAGCGGCCACTCGAAGCCGTGAACTTTGAATGGGTGGCATTACGAGCAAAACAGTGGATCCAGAAAAAAGAGAAACTACGACTAAGAAGTAAATCTTAGAACAGTATTCCATGCTATGATGGGTTAAGGATGGCACAGGCACAAGGCTACGCACGTCCCCGCCCCAAAATCGAGACCCTCGTGGACCTAATCTTCGGCCTCTCATTATCAATCGGAGCGGTTGCGCTCATAACTGTATCCGCACCCTCCAGCACAGCCGAAATAAACAGACGCCTACTCGCATTCATCTTTACAGCTTCATTCCTCATCACCAATTGGATGGTCTACACATACCAGATGAGCGTCCTACCGGTCGAAACCAATTTTGTGATCTACATGAACGTCGTCATGCTCATACTCGTTGCCACAGTCCCTTACCTCTTGTACAATGTAGAATTCGCGAATCCTAGCCTCACTGCCCCGGAGTATTCCGTGATCCAAGACTATTCCTCTAGTCTCTTCGCAGTCGACCTAGCCGCGATTCTCGCAATACTCGCAAGCTTTTCCCACATAATCTCGATAGAAGAAAAAAGGCTGGTTGCTCCTGGATTAGCAAAGAGTTTTCGGCAGAGCAGGAATGTCCAAGCGATTCTCTCTGTGATCGTGCTGATCTCTCTAGCCCCGGTCTTCTGGGATCTATCAATATTCGGCGTCCAACTACGGCTATACATCTGGGCAATTCCAATCATCGTCTACTGGATTAGGAGAAGTGTGCAGAGTCGATGAAAACCCAGAGCAAGGGGCCGTCAGCCCAGGATGAAAACATGGAGTGGTATTTCGCCTATGTGTCCAACCTCCAACATTTTCCAGATGATGAAACGAGTAGGCGAATGGTCCACATCGAAGCGCGCACAGTTAAGAGGATGGAAACCTGCTTTCGTAGTGCCTGCCCACAAGAAATGGGGAGGATACGGCACCACAATAAAACGAACTGATAATCCTACGGATTTCCTATTGGAGCTTCTTCAATGCTTCTAACGATGCTGCGGTAAGAAACTCATCGAGCGATCGAGCAACGTACTCTGCCTTCTTTCCCGCTAGCGCGCCAGTGTGTGTGTTGAAGGTTATCTTGAAACCATTCTCAGTCTCTCGCACGTTAATGTCCAAGGCTAACTTCCTAACCTGTTTCGTTTCCAAATCTTCACCTCCTCTCCATAGTTTTGACTAGCCCAAACAACGTGTCGCAATTTAAGATATTATCAAGCCTGAGAAAGGAATCGTCCAAAAGCCCGTACTGACGTAAAAGCGAGAACGTATTCCGACAACGTGAGCGCTTCACACTGAATGTTCCTTCCAGTCGGCAATTGTTCTAGATCAGCTGTTAAGGTAACTTAGCGTAGCAGGACCGTCAATGATACCGTAGCCATACCAAGGATCATGAGGCAGCATCTGACCAGCGGCCTTGTCCGCACCACGAGCTAGAGCCTCCTTCATTACAGCCAGGTTCAGCCAATTGCCGCTCGGCCTAAGGCTAGGTCTTGCTTCAAGGATCAGGGCGAGAACTGCCGCAACAAGCGCCGCGGCAGGGCTAGTGCCAGTGACGGTAACATAACGAGACCCTGTCCCGGTGGAAACAAGCCTGACACCTGGAGCAGCGACTTCAGGTTTGAGATTCGGGTCCGTTCTATTGATGCTTGAACCGATAGATGAGAAAACGGGCCTGTGCCCCTGCAAGTCCACGGCTCCGACCGAGATCGCCAGCGGCACCTGGCCTGGAAGCTCCACATCACCATCGTCTTGGACCCCATCATTTCCCGCCGAGGAGACAACAAAGACACCTTGAGACGTTGCCCAAGCAACTGCATCGTACACGTTCGTATCTTGAACGCCAGTACTCTGAGATGAGCGGCCAAGCGAGAGAGAAATAATGTCCGCGCCGTGAATTCCCCTTCCTGGAAACACGCAAAGATGTACGCCGTTTGCTACATTCTCGGAGGTTCCCTTGCCTGATGAGTCTAGCGCCTTAACAATAATCAACTGGACACCAGGCGCTCCTCCCTTCAGAGAGCCATTCGCCGCTACTATGCCGGCCATTGCGGTGCCATGGCCCTTATCATCATACGGAGTGGTCCTGAAGTTTACAAGGTCCCACCAGGCAGCTAGGTGGAGTTGGGCGAAGTCCGGATGCAACAGGTCGATGCCGGTGTCGACTATGCAGACGGTTATTCCGCGTCCAGTGAAGCCCAGCGCGTTCAACTGTCTTACGCCGGTCATTATGAAGGCCCATTCCGAGCGCCCGAGGTGTGGAGAGATGAAGGTCATCAAATCGGGGCTGTCTGCGCTGACGACAGTAGCCAGGGAGCCTATGAGAAGGACCAGTAGAATTGCGGACGCTTTTATCGCTCGTGCTTTTCCGGAGTAGAAATCTCGGGGAATAATTCTGTGTTGCGCTGCTACCGAGTATTGTTCTAACTGCGGTTCCGAAGGGCTCTCTTCCTCTTTCTTCGGGACGGGTTCTAGGGATTGTTCAGGAGGTATCTGCCATCCTCCAGAGTCAAGCCTCTTTGCGAGCTCGATCCGTTCCTCGACAGGTTTCTCCCTCTTTGGCAGTTCCTCAATGATCCTTAACCGCCTCAAGAGTCCGGCTGCGTTGGCATTCTGTATCTCCAGTCCCGGTCTACGATTTACCTCCATCACCACGGGTCCCCGGCCTGCGACCAAACAGACGTCTACTCCCGCAAAGCCTAGACCGGTGAGCCGTTGTGCTTCAGCGGCCACCTCCAATATCTCATCAAAATCTGGAACCTTCTGACCTAGAATCACATCTCCGGTGTCCGGGTGACAAGGTTGGGCATTCCCGTGCAATACTGCATGTGTAATCATGCCTGTAGAAATCTGAACCCCTGCCGCTACAGCTCCCGAATGCAGGTTCGCTTTCCCCCCGGATGAACTAGTAGGAATCCGCATCATGGCCATCACAGGATAGCCTAAGAAAGAGATGATTCGAAAGTCCGCAAGTCCTACAGGCGCAATCTTTCGTAAGGAACTGTCTTCAGCGAGCAATTCCTCCACGAGCGCAGAGTCTCCACCATCATGATACTCTCCGTCCAAGATGGAACGAACATGAGACTCGATCGCGGGAACGTCTAGAACGCCAATGTTAGTATCATAACTTCCATACCAACCTCCTCCTTTGACAAGGAGTATACCTTCCCCGCCATAGCCACGGTCCGGTTTGATAGCAAACGTGTTGTGGATTGACATCCAGTCCCTGAACGAGTCCATTTCTCCCTGGCGGTTGATCGTCAGGTAGGTCTTAGCGACAGGTATCCCGTAAGGCTGGAGCAATTTTCTGACCGCATCTTTCCCCGCTCGAGCCATGACCCCTGTAGGATTGTATTTTGCAACAAAATCCCGATTCCTCACTACCATCGTGAGAATGTCACCACGGTAGTCGCCCGGCCCTGGACCATCTCCTCCGTAATGGATTGGCCCCCAGAACCTGAAGTACTCTCCAATCCGTAACCGTATCCTCGTGCCTAGAAACCAATTAGTTAGCACGATAACGAGCCACGATGTCGGGTTTGCCATGACAAAATCGACAAGCCAATCCTGGGTTATCACAACGAACGAGACTACTAATGCCACGATCGTACCCGCCAGGTCCACGGTGGGTCGTCCCCAGCCTACCCGTACAGTCTCCTCCACATAGCTCTCGCCCATCCAAGCACTGATCAGAACTGGGAAGAGGACAGCGTAGAAGAGCTCATGTTGCTCAAACTGTAAACCGATCAATGTGACCGTTGAGATGATCACACCAATCATCGAGACGAGGATTGCTACACGATGAGCGCCTTGCACATGTTGTTGTGCCAGTGCGGCTCTTGTTGCGAAGACGGCTACGAGTATCAGCCCGAAGAGGCCTAGGCCAAGTAGAAGTCCGGTGGACAAGAAGGCCAGGGCGACTATTGCGGGACCGAACGTACCGAGTGTTCTTAGTCCAAAGACATTCTTCATTGTTGCAATGACAAGCGCGGCTATTACAACTTGGAAGAAATTTCGGACGAGAAAGAGCTGAAGTAGAGAATCGCGCATCGTCAATTGTAGGTAGGACGTGTAAATTGCCAATACTGCGATGAAAACTATGAACGGAAGGTTTTTTCGAAATCGCTGCTTCCAACCTCTCTCTCCTTGAGAGAGTTCAACTCCCGGTTCCGACTCGTTGCTCATCGTCCAATACCACTCAGGTTTCTCGGGGACGCATTCGTCTTACGACGTCTTCCGCGCCTGAGACCTATGATGGCAACCGCCTCCACGAGGACAAGGACAATCAGGACGTACCAGAGTAATCCGAACCCGATGGGTGAGGGCAGAACACTGCTTGCTAGTATCGCGGGCTTGAGAGTTATAGTAACTCTGTGAGTAGTAACTCCACCGTTTCCATCGTCGACACTGAAGGCTACGTTATAGACGCTAGATCCCAATGACTGACTAGGTATCCAGGAGAAGGTTCCCGTCCCTGAGTCAAACGACGCACCTGGGGGCATGCCGGATGCCGACAATCTTAGGGGTTGTGGAGGAAGGTCTGGGTCGGTAGCGATTACTGTGAAAGTCAGTAGAGTGCCGGGATCGACTGTTTGCGAGTTCGGCACCGACAACACCGGAGGATGGTTGACTTCGTTGACGGTTATAGTAACGCTCTTCGCGTCAGTAAGCGACCCATCTGAAACCTGGAAAGTCGCCGTGAAGTCCCCCGGACCCTGAGCTTCTGTCGGTGTCCACGAGAAGACGCCTCCGGCTGCGTCAAAGTGTGCGCCTGGGGGAATGGAGACCGCTGAAACCGTCAAGTTTTCAGGGGGAAGGTCTGGGTCTGAAGCAGTGACGTTGAAACTCAGGGTGGTCAGCTTGTTGACAACCATGCGGCTTGGAACTTTGAGGGATGGTGGCATGTTTGCCTCATTCACATGGATTGAAACTGTTCTGATATCCGAGAATGCGGGTGAACCATTGTCAGTTGCTCGAAAGACGACAAGGTAGTCGGCTGGACCTTGGCCCTCTCCAGGAGTCCAAGAGAAAGTGCCGGCTACAGGATTTCCGTTTACAAAAATTCCAGCTGAAGGGTCGAATGTTGCACCTGCCGGCATGCTCTGCACCGACAGGGTGATTGTTTCTATTGGAACGTCCGCGTCGCTGGCGTTCACTCTGAAGTTAAGATTGACGCCTTCGTTGACGACCTGCGGCCCTGGAACGGTTAGCATAGGAGGCTGATTTGGCAGGGCAATGAAGACAGCCTGCAGAGTGTGATTCATGTTCATGAAGACGGTTATCGGGTTCGCTGTTCCGACGGATACGCCGTCAAGTTGCCAATGATCGAGAAGATTGTGAGGATACGGAATCGCGGTGACGGCGAAGTAGTCTCCTGACACCCTCGGATAATCCCCTGGTGCTGGGCTAGTTGTTCCCCCATCGGTGCTCGTCAGGTTAAGGTTATAGTACACAATCGACGTTGCAGCATTCAAAGTGAACACTTCTGGGGCGCTCAGGGCTGGCCAAGTGCTAGTATCTACCTGAGTGTCGATCTGAGAGGCTAGAATGTGATGATAGATACCCTGAACCGATTCGCTAACCGCCCCACTGGCCCCGATCATCGACACCAGTAGCACTATCACTAGTGTCATAGCAAAACCGTGCCGAAATCTCATGAGGAATGTCCAGCCTCGAGGGCAGTCCTTGAGTTTTATTGTGCGGGTGTCGAATTATCGCCCGGGATATCTGCAGATTATCTGTACTCGCTTCGATATAAGGCCAGGAGGATATATTATGGCATTAAGATATATGGCGTCAAGGTTCTCAGAAGACCGAAACGCTAGTGACGTTGAAGTCTCTAGCCAGGACTCCCGGCTGAACCATCGTCGTCTCTCCAAACCTTCCCAAGTTCGTGACCGGCTCTGAAGTGGCTTCGACCTTGCTGAACAGGTCCAAGAGGCCCTGATTATACCGTACGTTCTTAACAGGTCTCTTGATTTCGCCGTTTTCCACGAGGAAAGTTCCGTCCCGTGTCATACCAGTGACAGTCTTCGTCCGTGGCTCAACTTCTCGGATGTACCATAACCGAGTAATCAAGAGTCCACTGTCCAACTCCCTTACCAACTCCGCCGCCGACTTCTTCACCGAGCCCTTAGCACGTATTACCAGATTGTTAGGAATCTCCCCCAACGGATTCGGCAAAGGCAACTCATGCCCAGTCGGTTTAGCATCCGGATACCGGTGAGCCGAAATTCTCGAAGACGCTAGACTCTTCAGGACACCGTTCTCTATCAACGGCAACTTCGACTTTGGATATCCTTCTCCATCGAATGCTGCACCTGTTTGCAGTGGATGGTAGGCGTCGTCGTCGATGCTGATATTGTCGCCCATGATCTTCTCCCCGAGTCTTCCGGACAGGTAGCTGCGTCCCTCCTTGTACTGTCTCGTCCCAAAGTCCGGCGTATAGCCAGCCGCAGCAGAGACGATCAGAAAGAATAGCATCTCGCTCCATGCTTGCGGATCAATTACAACGTCATACTTGCCTGGTTTAATGTCGCCCTGGTTCTTGTTCAGTTTCGCCCGTTCAAGCGCAGTATCGGCCACCTCATTAGCGTCCAATTCACGCAAGTCGACAAAAGTGGACAACGCATAACCAGTCTGATTCCCATTGTCCGCGTCCATCGTCAACGAATAGTCCCCCTGTGTTCCCTTGTAACTGGTTTCTAAACCGGCACTGTTCAGCATCCAGTAATGATCCACATTGGTCTCAAGAATTCCAGACGCCAGCAGTCCATTCTTTTTCGCCATGTCGATCGCATGACTAATCCAACCGGCCTTCTGTTCCGCAGACGCCTCAGCAGTACGCGAATAGTACCGGTCGATTGGTTGATACTTCTGTGGTCCCAGCATCGGCAACAGATCAGCATCTTCCGGACCAGCCCTAGCCTGCTCCAAGGCCTTCCGAACAGTCTTCTCCACTTCACTCTTTTCCAATAAGCCCGTCGTAGCCCTGGCTTGTCTCTTGTTCGTGACCACCCTGACCGAAAGAGCTCGTCGTCTACTGTATTGCGACTGAGACAGTTCGTTGTTCCCAAATCGTAAGCCTTCGTTGACGTTGGTCCCGAGCCCGATCTCTACCTCGGCCCCTTTCGCGAAGCTCTTGACCCAATCGAATATTTGGTGAGCTTCCTCTCGCAATTTGCTTCCTTCCATTACTACACTCTTCATTGTCATTTCTTATTGCGCTCCAAAGACTGTCACATTCCTAAACCGGGTAGGCG
>Ga0209236_1000869_pt1 | contig 17960 bp, 17 predicted proteins | sample GraSoi013_1_40cm_FD_185819 | JGI IMG/M metagenome (GOLD analysis project Ga0209236, IMG submission 185819) | Grasslands soil microbial communities from the Angelo Coastal Reserve, California, USA - Sample 09_27_2013_1_40cm (SPAdes) (version 2) | ecosystem: Environmental > Terrestrial > Soil >... | reverse complement strand
ACGGAGGCTCCTCAAGGACATATGTATTACATCGGACTGGATGTTCACAAGAAGACGATCAGCTACTGCGTCAAGGATGCGAGCGGTCAGGTTCACCAGGAAGGCCAGATCGGAGCAACACGCTGGGAACTGGACGGCTGGATGAAGACGCTTCCGCAACCCTGGACCGTAGCCATGGAAGCAACGATTTTCACCGGCTGGATCTACGATCATCTGCTCCCGCACGCTCAGCAGGTGAAGGTAGCGCATCCGCTGATGCTGCGCGCCATCGCTGCGGCCAAGAAGAAGAACGATCGCATCGATGCCGGCAAGATCGCCGACTGCCTGCGCTGCGACTTCCTGCCGGAATGCCACATGGCATCCACCGCGATTCGAGACAGACGCCGAACCCTGCGCTACCGACACCTGCTGGTGCGCCAGATGGTGCAGATGAAGAATCGGATCTCCGGTCTGCTGATGGAAACAGGAGTGAGCCACAACAAGCGGCGGCTGCACAAAGTGGGGTATTTCCGTGAGCTACTCTCAAGCAACGCAGAGGTGAATGAGAGTATCCGACCTCTGCTGCGGGTGAGCCGAGACAGCATCGTGCGACTGCAGAAAACGGAATACGCCCTGGTCAGTTCCCTACAGCGGGACCCTTTGCTGGCGGAGCGAATCAAACGCCTCAGGACCGTTCCTGGAGTAGGACCGATCACGGCGCTGACCTGGGCACTGGAAATGGGAGAGGTTTCGCGTTTCCCCTCGATCCGAGAAGCCATCAGTTACTGCGGGCTCTGCGGTGATGAAAAGAGCTCGGCCGACAAGGTGATGCGCACCCCGCTTTCCAAACAGCGCAACAAACATATCCAGCGTGTGCTGGTGGAAGCCGCGAAGCTGGCACCCAGACAGAATCATGATCTGGCCCTGGTCTATGAAAGAGAAAAGCAGAAAGGAAATGCCAATCGAGCGACGCTGGCCGTAGCTCGGAAGATGGTGGCTTATCTGCTCGCCGTGGATCGGGGGCAACGCGATTTCGTACCGTTCGCAGATCCGCGGAGCGTAGCGGCCTAGAAACCGCGGCCCTCCCCGGCGAAAAAACAACAGGATCACACAGCGCGCAGACTGCCAGGTCCTGCGGTTGCCGACTGAGCGACGGAGATCAAACTCCCGAGGCTCTCTTCGAATTGTTTCAGGACTGGCAGAGAACACACACTCAATCTTCTGTGACGGTCCGCATGGACCTGAGACAGTGAATGGATGTCCGGTTCTGCGAAGGCAGGAAACCACCGCCGAGAGGCACACGTGCGAGCTGCGGGTTCTAATAGCTTCAATAGTGCGCGCTCGTCCTAAGCGCGCGTCAGGAGAATCTTTTTCTCCCTTGACAAAAGACTTACATGGAGGTCGGCTATCCGGAAGTAATCCGGTTTTGGGACATGCGGATCGGTAAGCCTCAGGCAAGTGAGCGGATGCAGAGTCTCTTTTACCGGAATATATGGACCAATCAGCCACTCGATCGGCAGCCTGCCCAGCCTTGCAGATCTAGATGGATTTTTCTCGTTCTCACGGGCGTTTTCCTGGTCTTTGTCGTGGGAAATCTGGTTGGTCTCCTGTGCTGCGGCGTTTGATATAAGCAAATTCAAGGCAATGCCGAATGCGAAAAATACACGCAAGCACGCCGTGCTCCGAATAAGACTTCTCGAATCGCACTTCCAGTCGGATGCGTCCATGCGTCTTTACTTTGGCACTAGGATTTGCATTTGTGACGATACAACAGGAACAAGAATACACGTCCGATGGGCTAATCGGAATTGTTCCGCACCGACAGTTCCTCATCAGATGTAAGAAGTCGCGGTTTGTTTTGTACGGACTACCGCAAACATTTGCTTCGCTGTATTGCGGCGCTGCCGATTGGTCGGCGGTGTGTCGCAGGCCTGTAATCCTCCATCATCCCGCGTGTAAATTCCTTGCGCTCTCGAAAGAGCCGGGCGTGTCCGAGCAGAAACCCCTTAGCTTGCCGCACCATCGCCACAATCACGGAATCAGGAACTCCCGAGGCTTTCGGTTTTCCGCCTTCAGCGTTATTTACGCCAATTCCCGCGATCCCCGCAGAAGCTACATACGTTCTTCGCGCCAGTTCCCAGCGTTATACTTTTGAGCCGCAAAAAAAGCGGCCAGACCGTCCGTTAGGTGACACCTGAGGTGACACATGGACCAGGATAGACAGATCCGCTTCGCCATACCCCCGTTCTTTATAATCGCCCCTCTACATGATTCCGTGCTTTTCAAATGCATCGACTGCGCTACTTCCCTCCTCCAGAGCCTTTCTCACCAGCTTCTCGCCGCGAGCCTTTTCGAGCGCTTTCGTGAAAGCCTCCGTGGCCGCTTCCACCGGGATCACGCAAACTCCGTCGATATCGCCAAACAGGAAATCACCGGGGCGCACACGAGCCGATCCGATTTCGATTGGGATGCGAAAGTCGACTACCTTATGTCGGGGCGCGGAATCCTGCGCGTACGAACCCCAACAGAAGGCGGGAAAGTTCATGTTCTGGGGCCAGCTTCAGAGCACACAAGCGAAAGACAAGAAGCCGGCGCCTTGAAGGACCTAAACCAAGCCTTCTTCAGTGATGCCAGCGACAGTCAATAGTGAGTCGACCCGGGTGCGGAGCTCGACTGCAGGGGTAACTTACTCACGGTGGTTTGGCGATACCGATCGTTATCGGCGGCCTTGGTCCAGGAGTTCCGAGGGCTTGGCCGATACGACCATTTACTGCTGGTCGAATTCTCTATCTCGCCCTGCAGGCCTCTACTCAGGCGTGCCCCTCCTTGAGCAATTGTCAACCGCTGGAACGTACGTAAGACTTAGCTTATCGAGGAGGCCTGTTGGCTAGTGTTTTTAACGACGACCTTGTCCAGATTATCGATCTGACAATCTCTTATTCGCTGCCAGGCTCGGCACCGGTCCGGGCCGTGGATCATGCAAGCCTTGAGATACATCGGGGCGAGGTGATAGGTGTTCTGGGAGAATCTGGCTCTGGCAAGAGCACGCTTGCCGCGGCAATCCTCCGCCTGCTTCCGCCAAATGCCCATTACGACGACGGTAGCATTATGTTTAGGGGTGGCAACCTACTTGCGCTGGCAGAACTGGAGCTGCGGACAGTTCGCGGTAAAGAAATTTCCCTGATTTCACAGGATCCTGCACTCTCGGTGAATCCAGTGATAAGAGTTGGCGACCAGATCTCAGAGGTCGTTCGGGCTCATCTCGCGATGAATGGCAGCGAGCGCAGGCAGCACGTGGAAGAGTTGTTGCGGGCCGTCGGTTTCGACCTACCGCGGCAAATTTATTCTGCTTACCCTCACCAGCTTAGTGGAGGTCAGCGGCAGCGGGTCGGGATCGCGCAAGCAATAGCATGCCGCCCAGTCCTAGTGATTGCCGATGAGCCTACCAGCAAGCTCGATGCATCGCTGCAGGCGGAGATTCTTGCCCTGCTATGTGAAATTCGCAAGCGAGATGGCACGGCATTCCTGGTGATTAGCCACGATCCAACCATTTTTCCTGGACTTGCCGATCGTATTGTCATTATGTATGCCGGCCAGGTTGTTGAAGAGGGGAAGACGGCGGATATTTTTCGGAGACCTCTTCATCCCTACACGCAAGCGCTGGTGCGTCTCTCGGAGCGGTACTTCGCGAGCGTACCCGGCAGCCACGCGCGATTTCCGGCCATTAATGGCGAGGCGCCCGATTTGACGCGCATCGGGGGAGGATGCCGCTTCGAACCGCGTTGCCCGGAAAGAATGCAAGTATGCACGAACTGCGATCCACGAGAATTGACGCCCGAGCCATTTCACAGGGTGAGCTGCTTCAAGTATGGAAACTGACGCGCACACTGCCGGAAACAGCCTGCCTTTCCTGCGCGTGTGCGGCCTAACGAAACACTACGTGCGCCGGAGCGGTATTTTACGGGGACGCGTTCCCGTCGCCGCGGTGCAAGATGTTGATTTTGAGATACCTCCTGGGAAAACTCTGGCTCTGGTCGGAAGCTCGGGATCGGGGAAATCCACGGTGGCACGCTGTGTGACTAGGCTGGAGAAACCTGATGCGGGCCAAATCTGGATGGGCGGCACAGACATTTCATGGTTGGGAAATCGCGACCTCCGCCCATACCGCAGTGAAATCCAAATGATTTTTCAGGATGCGGTCACCTCCATGAACCCACGGCTCTCGGCGGCGCAGGTCATTGAGGAGCCATTATTGATTCAGGGGCGCGGCAGCAAGGAGGATCGCCGGAGCCGTGCCCAAGAAATGATGAGCGAAGTTGGCCTTGCGCCGAACTCGGCAGACCGCTCGGTGATGGAATTCAGCGGGGGGCAGCGACAAAGATTGGCCATCGCGCGGGCGCTCGCGCTGCAGCCAAAACTGCTGGTGCTGGACGAAGCGCTTTCGGGCCTCGACCTCTCTACAGAGGCGCAAATTACCAACCTGCTGCTTGACCTTCAAGCAGCGCATTCGCTCACCTATCTCTTCATCTCCCATGACATGGCGCTTGTGGCGCACTTGGCGGATGCAATTGCGGTCATATCGGCAGGGAGAATTGTGGAGCAGGGTCCGACAGCGCAGGTGATTTCGAGTCCCAATCACCCGGAGACCAAAGCGCTGATGGCAGCGGCGAACGCTTTCCAAAAAAATTACGCGGATGTGCTTGGAGGCTCCCGATGAAATACCTGGGCCGGAGGCTGTTGCGTGCAGGTTTGCTCCTGGTGGGGGTGTCGGCACTCTGCTTTTTGTTTACAGAAATGGCGCCTGGAAGCTTCTTTGACGAGATGCGGCTCAATCCGCAGATTTCGCCCGAGACCATCTCTGCCTTACGCGCGCGATACGGACTGGATCAACCACTGGCGGTGAGATATGCGCGATGGATGGCAGCGCTAGTCCGCGGAGACTTCGGGTATTCAATCGCGTACAACACACCAGTCGCGCCGCTCCTCTGGGCGCGCGCAAAAAATACGCTCTTGCTCACTGCAACGGCAATGTTTCTGACCTGGCTCATTTCGGTCCCATTGGGCGTCCTGACGGCAGCTTCTCGCGGACGGTGGCTGGACAAAGTCGTAGGAGTCGGAAGCTCGTTGTTAATTTCCATTCCGGAAATCGTTGTTGCTATCGCTCTGCTCGCGCTAGCGGTTCGCACACGAATCGTGCCTGTGGGCGGAATGAGATCTCTGGGTTTCCAAGAACTCTCGATGTGGGGGCAATTCCACGACATCGCGCAACGCATGTTGCTGCCCACGTTGGTCCTGGTATTAGCCAGCATCGCTGTGATTGAAAGACACGTCCGGTCTAGCGTCCTTGAGGTGTTGGAAGCGCCGTACATACAAGCAGCGCGTGGACTGGGAATCGGCCGCACTCGATTGTTGTTCCGTCATGTTCTGCCGGTGGCGGCGAATCCGGCGATTTCGTTGTTTGGTTTTTCCCTCGCTGGCTTGCTCAGCGGGTCGCTTTTGGTGGAAGTTGTCACTGGCTGGCCTGGCCTGGGACCGCTAATCCTTGATGCGACGCTCTCACGTGATCTGTATCTGGTCATCGGAGGGGTGATGTTTTCAGCGGTGTTCATGGTGGCCGGCAATTTTATCGCCGACCTGTTGTTGCTGGCTTCCGATCCGCGGATTCGCGCCGGAGAATCCGATGCGAACTAAAATGCTGATCTTGTTATTGGCCTTAGTGCTCTTGCATGTGATTGTAATATTCGCCGGCTTCATCGCGCCCTACGATCCTGGTGTGCAGAACCGAGAATTACCCTATGCTCCACCTACTCGGCTGCACTTTGTGGACGCTTCGGGTTTTCACCTGCGGCCATTTGTTTACGCCTCGATGCTTGTGGTCGATTCTTATCAAGAAGACCGCACTCACGAATATCCCGTTCACCTGTTCGTTAGAGGAGACGATTATCAGATCCTCGGGATGTTCAGATCCAACGCACACCTGTTCCGAGTGGACGAACCCGCGCACATCTTCCTTTTCGGTGCTGATGGCTTCGGCCGCGATGAGTTTTCGCGGTTGTTGTATGGTGGCCAGATATCCCTAGCCGCAGGCGTATTGGCGACACTTCTCTCGCTGACGACAGGAACTATCATCGGTACAATCTCGGGTTATTACGGCAAGTGGTTTGACGAGTCGCTGATGGGCTCCGCCGAGCTGTTCTTGTCACTGCCTTGGCTCTATTTCCTGATTGCGGTGCGAGCATTCCTGCCACTCCACGTCAGCCCCGCTGGAACATTCCTCCTTCTTATATGCGTCATCGGCCTCATTGGATGGGCGCGTCCCGCGCGGCTTGTCCGAGGAGTGGTTCTCAGCGCACGAGCGCGTAACTACGTCTCTGCAGCGCGAGGTTTTGGCGCCTCAGATTTCTATCTTCTGCACCGTCATGTTTTCCCTGAAACATTTGGAGTTCTTTTAACTCAAGCTGCCCTGCTGGTTCCACAGTATGTTGCGGCAGAGGCCACGCTGTCGTTCTTCGGACTCGGCGTCAGTGAACCGGTGCCGAGCTGGGGCAACATGTTGAGCACGCTGCAGCAATATAACGTGCTGGTCTCATACGGCTGGCTGCTGGCTCCTGCGGGCGCGCTTGTCGTTACCTCCGTAATCTACTGGTGGTTGGCTGATGCGCTCCATTCGCGGTTAAAATCTCATTCAATCTGAACAGAGTTCTGTGGGGAAGGGGTGTTATGAAACTCGTAGCTCGCCTTGCCCTTTACGTGTGTCTGCTCGCTGCCCCGTGCGTCGTCGCAGCACCTAACCCTGCGGCGCTGAATCCGGCCGAGGAATTGCAGTGCGTGGAAGGCGAGGTAGGCCGCTACGGCGGACACTTAGTAATCGGACAACGTTCCGAACCCAAAACTCTGAATCCAGTCACTGCAACCGATGCAGTCTCACGCGAGGTCATTGGCCGCCTCATGGCGGACTTGATCACCATCAATCGGGCATCGCAGCAAAGCGAGCCCGGATTGGCAAAGTCTTGGACAACATCGGCAGATGGGCGCACGTTCACTCTCAAGCTTCGCAAAGGCATCCGGTTTTCGGATGGGCATCCATTCGACGCAGACGATGTGATTTTTTCTTTTACGGTTTACCTGGATGAAGCGGTGAATTCACCACAGCACGACCTGCTGATCATTGATGGCAAGCCGCTCACCGTAACCAAGGTGGATCAGTACACCGTGCTATTTACGCTGTCTCGGCCCTATGCCGCCGCAGAAAGAATCTTTGATGGCCTGGCCATGCTGCCGAAGCACATCCTCGAAAAGCCCTATCGCGAGGGGCGGTTCGTCCAGAGTTGGTCATTAAACACCCCGCCCGCCGAAGTCGTGGGTTTAGGTCCGTTCCGGGTCAAGGAATATCTCGCCGGACAGCGAATCGTGTTAGAACGCAATCCCTATTACTGGAAAGCCGATCATGACAACCATCGCCTGCCATATCTGGACGAGTTAGTATTTCTCTTCGTCGGCAGCGAAGACGCGCAGGTAATGCGCTTTGAAGCCGGTGAAACCGATATGGTAAGCCGGTTGAGCTCAGAGAATTTTGCGTTGCTGACAAAGGAGCGCACTCGTACTGGCTCGCAACTGGTCGACCTCGGTCCCAGCCTGGAATACAACTTCCTGGTCTTCAATCTCAACGATCTTGCAACTAAAAAATTGAACATCATTTCCGGCAAACAAACCTGGTTTCGCGATCTCAAGTTTCGCCAGGCGGTATCGGCCGCGATTGACCGCGACTCGATAGTGCGCTTAGTGTACGGCGCAAGAGGCACGGCGCTTTGGGGCAATGTCGGTCCTGGCAACAAGCTTTGGGTCAACCAGGCAATCCCTCATCCGCAACGTTCATTGGACGCCTCGCGACAACTGCTAAAGTCTGCCGGATTCTCCTGGAATAACGCCAGCCAACTGCTCGATCCATCGGGCAAAGCGGTCGAGTTCTCCATCATTACCAGTTCGTCCAACACGCAACGCATGAAGATGGCGACGCTGGTGCAGGATGACCTAGCGCATTTGGGCATGCAGGTTCATGTTGTGCCTCTCGATTTTCGCGCGATGCTCGATCGCGTATTCCAGAGTTTTGATTACGAAGCAGCCATCATGGGCCTGGGCGGCGGTGATCCTGATCCCAATCCTGAGATGAATGTATGGCTTTCGAGCGGGAGCACTCATCTGTGGCATCTCGGAGAAACGCAGCCCGCCAGCGATTGGGAGCGAGAAATTGATCAGTTGATGCAGCAGCAGATGATCACGCTGAACTACGAGAAGCGGAAGCGGCTTTATAATCGAGTTCAGCAACTCATCGCCGAAAACCTGCCCTTCGTTTTTCTTGCCACGCCGAATGTTCTGGCCGGCGCGAAGGCTCAGGTCGGCAATTTTCATCCCGCAGTGCTGGATCATTACACACTGTGGAATGCCGACCAGCTTTACCTACGCACCGAAACCAGAGGCATGGAAAGAGCCGGAATCCGGTGACGGTTGCGGCAAAAATGCAGCGCGAAAGTCGGGCCTCCTGGCCTGACGATCGCCTGGTAGCTGAATGCCTGCAGGGTGACGAGAAGGCTTGGTCAGCCCTCGTAGACAAATACAAGAACCTGATCTTTTCGATTCCCATCAAGCTGGGCCTGTACGACGATGCAGCCGACATTTTCCAGGCGGTATGCCTCGACCTGCTTACCGACCTGCCACGACTGCGCGAACCGAGTGCCTTGCCGAAATGGCTCATGCAGACTTGTTATCACAAGTGCCTTCAATGCCGGCGCAGAGCGGAAAGGCACGTAGCACTCGCTGAGGAGGATGCCGAGCTACCGCCAGTGAACGGTAGTCCGTCGGCGCTCCCTGGCGACCTGCTTGTCCAACTTGAAAAAGAACAGATGGTCCGCGACGCGATTGCACAGTTGTCTCCACGATGTGAGCGGATGATTCGTATGCTGTTTTTCGAGACTCCGCCTCGTCCCTACCAGGAGATTGCAAAGGAACTCGGCATTGCCACAGGCTCGATCGGCTTCATCCGCGGACGCTGTTTGGGAAAACTTAAACAACAGTTGGAAAACATGGGGTTCTAAGTGAGCGTGAAGGCCGTTCAGCGGACCGAATGTGACGCCATGATCGAGCGTTTGCTGGCGCTTGACGACGACGCTGGCCGCAGGGAATTAATCGCGCAGAATCCGTCGCTCGACTGGGATCAGCTTGTCTCCACGCTCACCGATCGCGTGCGGCAAGCGGTCCGTGTAAGTGCCGCCAATGCCGAGCGCCTAGCAGATCTCGCAATTGCGGTTGCGGAAACCGCAGGCAGTACGATGGCTTTAGCAAAGAGCCTGCGCGCCAAAGCCAACGCGCTCTACTCTCTGGACCAACATTCCAGCGCCATCGAAATGCACGAGCGTGCCGCGGCCCTATTTGAAGTCGCAGGCGAACAGCTCGAATTGGCGCGCAGTCTAAGCGGATCAATTCAGCCGCTGCTTCTGCTGGGGCGCTACGACCAGGCGCTGGCGGCGGGCGAACGCGCCCGGAACATCTTCGCGGATCAAGGAAATGCTTGGCGCTTAGCGCGGCTGGAAATCAACATCGGGAACATCTACCATCGCCAGGATCGGTTCACCGAAGCACTGGCGTGTTACGAACGCGCTTATCAAGAACTACTTTTGCACGATGATCCCGAAGGCCTCGCTGCGGTGCTGAGCAATCTTTCGCTTTGCTACATCAGCGTAAACGAGTTTACGAAATCACTGGAACTCCATCAACAAGCCCGCCAGCACTGCGAACAGAAAGGCATGCCGGTTCTCGTTGCTTATGCAGATTACAACATCGCGTATCTCCATTTTCTTCGCGGCGAGTATGGACGCGCGATCCAGATGCTTCGCGATGCCGCCGCCAACGCACAAAAAGCAGGCGATGCGTACCAAATGGCGCTGTGCAATCTCGATCTTGCTGAGATCTATCTCGAACTCAACCTGAGCGCAGAAGCGGCCGAACTTGCGCCTGCCGCTCACGAAGCCTTTCAGCAGCTCGGGTTTGGCTACGAAGCTGCCAAGGCGCTGGCCTTCGCCGCCATTGCCGCCAGCCAACAGGGGCAGGTTTTTGAGGGGCTGAAGCTGTTTACCAAGGCAAGAGAACAGTTTGTCGGCGACAAAAATCAGGTTTGGCCCTCGCTCATCGACTTGTATCAGGCGCTGGTGCTCTTTAATGGAGGCCGACTCTTCGAGGCGCGCCGGCTCTCGACTATGGCACGCGATTTCTTTACTGCTTCCACAATGCGCAGCAAAGCGGTTTTGGCGGAATTGCTTCTCGCGCGCATCGCGCTGCGCCTGAATGACAGCTCTACAGCACGTCAGCACTGCGATTCCGCCCTTCAGCAGTTGAAGGAATTAGAGAGGCCAGTGCTCGCCTGCCAGGCAGAGTTTCTATCGGGCAAGGTCGCACAAGCACTCGGCAACGACGATCATGCTTACGAGTCATACTGCCGTGCGCGGAGCTTGCTGGAGACGCTCCGAGGAAACCTGCGAGGCGAAGAGCTAAAGATCGCCTTCTTCCACGACAAACTTGAGGTGTATGAGAACCTCATCGACCTCTGCCTCCACCGGCCAGGCGGGTTTGAAGAAGCGTTCAGCTATATTGAGCAGGCGAAATCCCGCAGCTTGATGGATCTTCTGCTCCAGCCCGTACACGTGCCCTCAGAAGCCGATGCCGGGCAAAGTGGACTGGTGCGTTCGATTCGCGCCCTGCGCGAGGAACTGAACTGGTATTACAACCTGATTGAACGAGAGCAACTTCGCCCTGAAGAACGGTCGCCGGAGCGAATTCAAAAATTAGAGCAGCAGGCGCGGGAGCGGGAACACGATCTCATGCGCGCAGCCCAAGAGGCGACTGCGGTTGAGATGAGCGATGCAGGATTGCAGGCGCCGAGCAACATTTCGCTCGACGAGATTCGCGCCACCGTTTTTCCGACCACCGCCTTGGTGGAGTATTTCTCCGTGCAAGATCGCATCCTCGCATGCGTTCTCAGCAACAATGATTTGCAGATCTGCCCTGTAACCTTGCAATCGCGCGTGCAAAAGCTGCTGCAGTTGTTGCAATTCCAGCTCTCAAAGTTTCGGCTCGATCCACAATACGTCAGCACATTCCAAGAATCGATGCTGCAATCCACGCAGGCACACCTGAAGAATCTCTATCAGGAGCTGATTGCGCCGGTGCGTAATTTGTTCAATGCCAAGCACCTGGTTTTTGTTCCGCATGGCCTGCTTCACTACGTTCCGTTCCATGCCCTGCATGACGGCGAGTCGTATCTAGTCGATCAATTTTCTGTTTCCTACGCTCCGAGTGCGAGCATTTATGCGCTCTGCCAGCAAAAACAGGCAAACACTTGGGGAGAGTCGCTGATCCTGGGTATCCCGGATGCCCAGGCGCCCTCGATCGCTGATGAGGTGCAAGCCCTGCAATCAATTCTGCCGGACTCAATACTCTTTATGGGCTCTGCGGCAACTGAAGAAATTCTGCGGGCTCATGGGCCTGGCAGCCGGATCGTCCACATTGCCACGCACGGATATTTTCGTCAGGACAATCCCATGTTTTCCTCTATTCGTCTGGGAGGATCGTATTTGAGTTTGTACGATCTGTATCACCTAAAGCTGCCGGCTGAACTGGTCGTCTTGAGCGGCTGCGCAACCGGTCTAAATGTGGTTAGGCCGGGGGACGAAGTGGTCGGATTGGTTCGCGGTCTGCTCCAGGCCGGAGCGCAATCGCTCGTCCTCAGTTTGTGGGACGTTCACGACCGTAGCACCAAAGAGCTCATGATTGCGTTCTACACTCGCCTGCAGCAGGGCCTCTCCAAGCCGCTGGCCCTGCAAGCTGCCATGATCGAATTGAGGGAACGTTGCCCACATCCTTATTATTGGGCCCCTTTTACATTGATAGGAAAGGTTTAAGTCCGCCTAAATATTGTTTTCTGCCCCTATATTTTTTCCTGAGCTGCTCTCCCTTATGTATCAGATGGGCAGAAGCCTTCGTCGCTGAAAGCGGCGAGCACTGACCGCCAAATCCGAACCGAGGTTGAAGAATGGAGCATTTCTCGGAGCAAGCCTGGGCCGATTTCGTTCGTGGAATCGGTGAGTCCGCAACGAAGGTGAATATCGAATCGCATCTTGCGCGTGGCTGTTCGGATTGCAGAGCGGCATTCGATGTCTGGAGCCGAGTGCAGGCGACTTTGGTCAATGAAAGAACCTGCACGCCCCCGGACAGCGCAGTTCGAATGGTGAAACAGGAATTCGCTGCCACGCACTCGCCGGAGCAGCGTTCGTCGGTCTTAGCAAGCCTCTTATTTGACACATTCGCGCAGCCCTTGCCGGCGGGAATACGTTCCACCGTAGCGGTCGCGAGGCAACTGATATACGAGGCCGAAGGACTCACGGTAGACCTACGTCTGGATCGTCAGCCGCAGTCCAACAAGATCTGTGTGGTTGGCCAGGTGCTCGATAAGGGCATCCCGCGCGTCTCGCCCAGCGGCGCTTCCATCATGATCTGGACGGAAAAAGGACTGCCTATCGTCCAGGCCAGGGCAAACGTGTCTGGGGAGTTTCAACTCGAATTCGAGCCACAAGATGGCCTACGGCTTTCGGTTAATGTGGATGGCCGGAGAACAATTCGGATTCCATTAGCAAATTTGAAAGCTGTCAGCGCCGCTGAGTGAGATTACGTTGGGAACCGAAGCAGGTTACCAGGAAAGATTACAGGTGTAATTAGCGCGATACAGAGGAGTCACTTTAGAATCTCGGAACCACGCACATAGCAACTCCCCCACTGGAGAATTGACGATGAAGACGATGACTGACAGTGGGAGATTTAATTTCGCACGGCGAGGCGTGGCGATCTGCCTGCTGTTGTTGATCCCACTGCTTGCACAACCGGCACACGCCCAAGCTCGTCTTGTGGTACGCGACTCCTTGGGACTTTCAGGCATCAATCTGACATGTGCGCTGCTGGGTTGCAATGTCGTCCGTGGGCTGGGCGATCCACAAGGACAATTGTTTCTGGTCACCTTCCCGTCCATTCTGAATCCGGTGACGGCGCTATTGAAAATCAACCTGCAACTCGGCATTGTTGATGTCGAGATAGACCAGGTCGTTAATACTCAGGCGGCCTATGCAGGGCCGGCACCCTCGTACCTGACAGACGAGAAGCCGACCTCGTACTATGGCGAGACGGTTTGGCACGGCTATGTGGCACAGCCAGCCAACCAGGTGATACGCACCAGTTCAACCCAATCCACATTTCACGTCACCGGGTCTGGAGTAACGGTTGCGGTGATCGATACCGGCGTGGACCCCACGAATCCTGTATTGCAGAATCTGCTTGTGTCCGGGTATGACTTCACTCGAAATGTTAACGGTGGCTCGGAGAAATCGGACGTTAGCACTTCGCCGGATCTGAGCCAGGCCCAGACCGCCCAAGTCAACCAGAGAACGGTTGCGGTGCTCGATCAACGAACGGTTGCTGTGCTTGACGGATCGCAGTATTCGGCTTTTGGCCATGGAACCATGACCGCCGGCATCGTGCATTTGGTTGCGCCACAAGCGAAGATCATGCCGCTGAAGTCGTTCAACGCCAACGGGGCAGGCTACGACTCCGATATTCTACGGGCGATTTACTACGCAGTGAAGAATGGCGCAAAGGTCCTGAACATGAGCTTCGACTATCCGACCTACTCGGCGGAGCTCGCCAATGCCGTGAAATATGCGAACAGCAACGGAGTGATCTCAGTCGCATCGGCCGGAAATGACGGTCAGCAAGTAGCGGTGTATCCCGGCGCGTTGCCGTCGGTGATCGACGTCGCCTCTACTTCGAACTCGGATATTCAATCGGTATTCACCAATTACGGCGCGCCGCCGGTCTGGATGGCTGCTCCCGGCGAAGGTGTAATGACGACTTATCCCTGGGGCACTTATGCCGCTGGATGGGGAACCTCGTTCAGTGCGCCCTTCGTCAGTGGAACCGCTGCCCTGATGCTGGGCACCAACGGGAACTGCACAAGTTCTAAAGTTGCCTCTGGGCTGGCACATGCCCACTCCATCTCTGATCCGCAACTGGGGTACGGTCGACTGGACACCTACCAGGCCGTGCAGTCATGCCACTGATGGCGAGTCGAGGCGCAAGCGCGACGATGACGATTGCCGGAGTTGGCGATCCACTCTCTCCACAAACCGGTCCTCTAGTGCTACGCATTAAAGAGCTGGAAGAACAGCACCTTGCATTTCGCAATTCGCTTATCTGTGCGTTTAACCAGCTACTCGATCTCAAGGACATCAGTACCGGGGTACATAGCACGCGATTGGCGGAGTGGGCGATCCGAGTCGCTCGAAAACTGAATATTCCCGAAGAACATATGTATCAGGTCGAAGTCGCGGCCCTGCTTCATGACATCGGCAAAATAGGTGTTCCGGACGCTATCCTGAAAAAGCAAGGTCCGCTCACCTCTGAAGAACGCGCTTTGATTAACCGCCATCCTGAATATAGCTGGTCCATCCTGCGCTTATTCCCTGGGCTCGAAGACGCAAGTTTGTACGTTTTACATCATCACGAGAATTTCGACGGGACTGGCTATCCTGCACGACTGAAACGGGAGGACATCCCGATCGTCTCGCGTATCGTCTCCGTTATCGACGCCTACGACGCAATGGTCTCAAACCGCTGCTACCGAAAAGGACTCCCTCACACCGAAGCGGTCCGTCGGCTTCTGGAAAGTGCAGGAACTCAGTTCGACACGGAGGTTGTACACACCTTCATCCCCATTGCGGAGCAAGAAGCTACCGAAGTATTCGCGGCAGCCGGAACCAGTACAAGCGCCGCGCTTTAGATAGAGGCGAAGCGGGTCTCGCGCTCGGTCGCTACAGGCTTTAGAGAACACCATCAGGAGCGTGTTCGCACCTGTCCGGGCTGTCGCAGGATCATGGCGTTCTCTGATAACACGCGGGTTGCTAAAAAGTCCGATTTGGCTGGCCTTTGGGAACCAGGCGGGAGGAGGAGTTATTTCAGGGCCAATACTACAAGGAGCGCCCCTAAGCGCTTTAGTACATCCGCTCCGTATCAGTCTTGCGCTTTCAGTTGTCTGTCTGGTTCTGCATGACCTCCTTAGTCCTGTGCGGGACGTGGGAGCCCGACACCTAACGAGAGATGCAACTATCTTGCTTGGATATCTGTTCGTTGTCGTTGTTGTGAATCAACTGGGAGCTCAGCGACGACGACTGGCAGAATTGGCCGAAAGACAGCGCGACGAGCTTGCCAATGAAATTCAATTAGCTGCAGAAGTCCAGCAAAGCATCTTGCCTCGTTCGATTCCTACAGTCCCCGGGTTTGAATTCGCCGCCCGAATGTACCCAGCCAAGACAGTGTCGGGAGACTACTTGGATTCATCCAGCTTCCCGCGGGGGAGATCGCCCTGGTGATTGCTGATGTCTCCGGAAAAGGAGTCGCTGCCGCCCTGTTGATGCCTTCCATTGAGGTTGCCCTGCGCATGGACGCGCCGCGATTCCCGAGTACAAATGATCTGTTACGAGCTTTCAACAATGTCGTTTGTCAGATCACTGGCGGACACCGGTTCATTTCCATGTTCTATGGTAAGCTCTGCCCCCAATCATGCTCCTTGGAATATACAAACGCAGGCCACAATCCGCCGCTACTGATTCGCGCCGGCCTGGATCCAAGCCCCTTAGATAAAGGGGGACCCGTGCTGGGTTTGCTTCCTGATTCGGAGTACGAGAGTGCAAGGATCGACCTCCGCCAGGGAGATGTCCTCATTTTGTACACCGACGGGGCGGTCGAAGCCGAGAATCCCGCAGGAGAACAGTACTCTGCAGAACGATTGTCAAAGACTGTCAGTTTGCATTTGCACCAGAGTGCGAGCCAGCTAGTCGAGACGATTTATACGTCCGTATCCAATTTCGTGAAACAACCTCTCTAGCTGACGACCTCACGTTGGTGTTGTTGAAGAAGTTGTAGCAGCCAGCCGCAGTGGGCCATACTGTGCGGGACAAGCCGCGAGATGGCACAATTGTTCCCAACTGCATAGAGCCTTGGGGACGAGGCACCCGATCTTGTCAAGCTTTTCGAAGTAGTCATTCCCCCTGCGATCCACGGTGAGCAAAACAAACCAACCTGGCCTGGCTCTTCACACGTCCCTGAAATCTTTCGGTGGCGGGTAACGACGCACGAGCGTAATCGAAAACACCAAGACGAAAACCAAAAGACCGAGCAGGCCTAGCTCAAGCATGGATGACCGGAAAATGCTCTCGCCCTGATTCGACCAACTTGCTTCTTTGGTAAGGGTGGCCATTTCCAAGCTAATCACGAGCATTCGCCGGATGGACGCTATCAGGCCAACGACCAGGAATGGTTCAGTGACGAGAACATGCGAACGAATCGAGATGCGAACCGTGTGCAAGATCTCCACCAGCATCAACACAACCAACAATTCGTTCAAAACCGGCAGCGTTTGGGTTGCGATCGCCCAGTGCCTGAGAGCATCCCAGAGTAGTTTCCCAGCACTCGCGATTGCTGCGAGAACCGTCACCGAGAGCAGCAGGGCGAGGACGGAATAAATCACCACCTCGACTTTGCCCAGAGAATAGTCAAAGTGGTCGCGTAGCTTGTCTTCGACCATTTATGCATAGTATCTACCAGCGTTTGCCCGAAAGTGCCTCTACTGAAGTCGTAGCATCCTCTCCAACTAGAGTTGCACAGACGCTTACAACCTGAAGTGGAAGCGGCCATAGGCGCCCTTTCTGAACGTCGGTTCACCTTCACGAAGAATTGTCATAGACGCGGATGGTCGCTAGCATGGCGAACGAGGGATCGACGCCGACGGGATCATCCAGCACTCAGCCGATCACGGTGGAAGTGCAAGGGGCCATGCGATCCTGAAGGGGATCGGTCCGCTCCTGGGCGGAGAGGCCAGAATCGAAGCGGGCGGCATGGGCACCTCTGTAATAACCGCATCTTAATCTCCGTCTAGGCCTTCACGGTTAGGCAACATAGCTACCTACTAGAGGACGTTGGATGGGTGCTTTCATCGAAGCCGAGAACGTGTGCAAGACCTACCGCGTGGGCAAAATCGAGGTGCGCGCCTTGCGCGGCATCTCCTTTACGGTGCGACGAGGTGAGTTTGTCAGCGTGGTTGGCCCGTCCGGAAGCGGCAAGTCCACTCTCTTCTATGTGCTCGGCGGCCTGACGCGTGCCGACTCCGGCCGCATTGTCATTGACGGCGACGACTTGGCGCAGCTCTCAGACGTCCAACTCACCGACATGCGTAAGCACAAGATCGGATTCGTGTTCCAAAGATTCAACCTTTTGCCCACGCTGGACGCCTGCTCGAACATTCTGATCGCGCAGGACATCGCAGGCAGAAATGGAAACAGCGATCATGCGTATTTCCAAAGGATCACCGGGATGCTCGGCTTGTCGAACCGCTTGCATCATCGCCCTTCCGAGCTTTCTGGAGGCGAGCAGCAACGCGTTGCACTTGCGCGCGCCCTCATCAACAAGCCGGCGATCGTTCTGGCCGACGAACCTACGGGCAACTTGGACTCCCATAATTCCCGTGTCGTGCTGACAATGCTACGGCAAACGAACCAGGAACTAGGACAAACCATAATGATGATCACCCACAATCCGGAAGCCGCCCTCTACGGTGATCGCGTCATTCACATGCGTGACGGACAGATTGTTTCGCCGGAGGGGGACCCGCGGTGGGCGACAGCAACGGCGAAGGCGAGCCTGGCGGTTTGCATCTGATACATCATGAGGAGAGCTGATCCTGATATGGGCGAGGAGATTTGCCAGTGACAGCTAGTGAGCTCAGTCCGCTGCCAAAGGTAGCAGTAGGGCGTCATTCTTCGTGGGAATCCAATGTCGAGAGTTATCGCTCCTGGGTGGGCGACGATCTGATTGATGAGATACGTGACCTC
>Ga0209236_1000867_pt1 | contig 17981 bp, 19 predicted proteins | sample GraSoi013_1_40cm_FD_185819 | JGI IMG/M metagenome (GOLD analysis project Ga0209236, IMG submission 185819) | Grasslands soil microbial communities from the Angelo Coastal Reserve, California, USA - Sample 09_27_2013_1_40cm (SPAdes) (version 2) | ecosystem: Environmental > Terrestrial > Soil >... | reverse complement strand
CCAGGCCCTCAAACACCTCAATTGTTAACGGTACGATGAACAGTGCCACCGTTACAATGTCTAGGAGTGACGCCATGCCCGCGGTCATCAGGGGCAGCAGTACGTACATTCGAACGGGGTGAGAGTCAACTGATTTGGCGAGGCGAAGGCCCATCCATTCGAAGAAGCCTGCCTCGCGGAGGGACGAGGCTATGATGAACATGCCTAGGAGCACCGCGAGCGCGGTCCAGTTGATCGCCGCGAAAATCTCCGACTCGGCGAGGACCCCCGTCCCAACCATCAGCGTAGCCCCGAGGACAGCAGCCGAAGGCTTGTGGAACTTGTCGGAGAGGATCAGCACGTATGTTCCGATGAAGACTCCGATGACGATGAGTGTCGTGGCAGCTGAAAGCGCCAAGTCTCAGCGGCGTGGAACCGGACTTGATAAAAAGTCCTCTTAGAGTCAAGAGCTGACTCAGGGTCGATTTACATCCTTGAACTATTCGACCTTGACAACCATCTCTTCTCGGTAGCTCGTCAGAACCCTGCAGTATCCACGAATCTCCTCATCCAAGTGCTCGTCTCCAGTGTCAACTATCAATCGCCTTGGGCGTAGAGACACAATCTTGGTGGCTGCAGAGACGATGATCAAGTTCTGTAGCCCCACCCTGCGTAAGACGTGCGGACTGATTTGCTGGTTTCCGCGGCCGAAGAGGAAGCCCTGCCCTCCGATGGGCGACACGACAATCTTTGAGCGGCCGTCAACCAGTTTCAAAATTTCTGACTCGCTAAGGTCGAAGCCGAGGATGGTGCCGTCCCCTTTCACAATGTCGACTCCCAGAAGGGTCTTCTTCACCCCGAATTCTAGCGCTACTCTCTCGACAGTTGTTCCCGGGCCTAACACATAGGTTGTTGCCGGGTCAGCTTCCTCTTTCACATATCTTGCGATAGCCTCAATTTCCAGGACCTCGTTAGCTATAGAGGGTGATTTCGAGGCTTGCATCAGCGTTCCCACATCTGGGGTAACCATGTAGCCTGCAAGTTTGACTGACAGTTTATTGGCGCGATAATCCTCCTCATTGATGTCTAGAACCTCGCCTTTCCTCGTCGAAGTTCGATGCTCCAAGAACTGGGCCACAGATTCAGCAGCAGCATGAAGACTCACCGCGAACACCGAGGAGTACACTTTGACGCCCGTTGGGACTCCGAGAACAGGAATAGTGTCGGAGACTGCGGCTAGAATATCCTTGGCTGTTCCATCTCCTCCGCAGAAGACCAGAAGGTCCACTGCCTGTCTCATCGTCCTTGCAACGCTTAACGTATCTCGCGCCGAGGTGGGAATTTTCACCTGCCCTACGACGTCATAGGATAAGCCGGCCAACTTTGCAGCATCTTCGCCCATTACACCAGGTGCAACCTTGAGTCCGGTCTTGAGTCCGAAGGTCTTGAGGTGGCTGAGGAATTGGCCGGCCCTGGCAGGAGAGGTAGGTCCAGCTCCCCTCTTGATGGCTTCTTCAACTGTTCCCGGTCCGTCCGTACCCTTGAGCCCCACCGCTCCCCCCATCCCTGCAATCGGGTTGACGAGAAAGCCTAGACTTGGCAAGAGCTGGCGATCCACGACAACCCCGAGCCTAGGCTATGAACGCTGAGAACCAACCCGCGTCGCCGGCCAAAAAACACCCGAAAACAGTCCCAAAACCGCACGAAAACCGTTGAAAACGGTCATTTCCCTTCGTGCAGACTATATAAAGACGGGGAGGGGGTAACGAGACCAAATCGGCGTTTTTGAACGTGCCCCGAGAAGCTCAGTCTATCTTCCTACAACCCCTATTCCCATCTGATAGTTCTGGCCGTCCAGGACCCATTGTTCATCCATCTGAGCCCTCGGCTTGGGCTCTCCCGGCCGCAGGAGGCGTAGTGTCTTGGCTCTGATTTCTTCCATCAAGTACTCTCGATTGTCTTCCAGCCAGTCACGCTTCCGCGTGTCCGGAATCATAACATATGCCTCAACAAAAGCGTCGACTCTCAAGTCGAGCCGCTTTCTCATCTCCTGCAGCCGTCGGACCATCTCCCGGACAAAGCCCTCTTGGGCTAGTGCGTCCGGGATCGTAAGGTCAACATAGACCCTCCCATGTTCAAAACTGCCCGAGGCGTAGTTCTCCGGCATCTCTTCCCGGAAGGAAACCATGCGATCCGTGATCCGGTATGTTTTTCCATTTAGTTCAAGTGTGTAGGGACGACCTTCGCTGATGGTCTTGTAGATTCCTCGGCCGTCAAGTCTCCTGAGCCTGTCAGCGACTTCGTTCGCTTCCTGGCGGAAGGCGGGTCCGAGACCCTTGTAGTTAGGCTCCACCAATAGTTTCGCGAGCTGTTTCTCTTCTTTGAGGCCGACGAGCTGGATTTCCTTGGTGTTAGCTGTCTGGAGCAACAGCGCGCGCAGATTTTTCACGACGCTTCTCGCCATGGGTTTCTCCGTGACCACTAGGACTTTCGACACAGGCTGGCGTAGCTTGAGCTTCTTGGACTGTCGAGCGGAGGCGACTGCGCCGGAAATTTGCTGGGCGAGCTTCATCTCTCCCTCCAGCTTCCTGTTTCTCCAAGCTTTCACGGGTTTTGGCCAAGAGAGCATGTGGACTGTTTTAGGGCTGGAAGGCTCAGTATTTCGGAGTGCTTCCTGGTACAGCTTCTCTACGATGAAGGGTGTGAATGGGGCCGAAAGGTTGAGCCATCTTTTCAGAGCATAGTAGAGAACCGCGTAGGCGGCAAGCTTGTCCTTGCTCTCTCTTTCCTGCCAAAACCTTCTTCGTACGAGACGAACATACCAGTGGCTCAAGTCCTCTACCAAGAACCCTTCCAATTCTCGAACCGCTTTGTGAACCTCCATGTTCGCCATGCTTTGATTGACGGTCTCTGTAAGAGACTCAGTCCTCGCTACAAGCCACTTGTCCTCAGGTCTCAGCCGCTTCCATAATCTTCGAACAGGCCACAGTGACGGCCGGAATCGGTCTAGGTTCATGTAGAGGGTCGCAAAGGAAAAGACGTTCCAGACAACTTGCAGGTCTCTCGCAGATGATTCAACCCCGCTCCAGGAGAATCGAAAGTCCTCCCAGACCGTGGACTGCAGTGTATACCATCGGAGGGCGTCTCGGCCGTATTTCTCTATGACCGACTCAGGGGCGATTATGTTTCCTCTTGACTTGCTCATCTTCTCTCCTCCCTCGTCCAGTGCGTGTCCGTGCATCAGCACAGTCTTGTACGGACAACGGTCAAAGGCCACAATTCCCGAGCCCAGCTGACTGTAAAACCAGCCACGGGTCTGGTCGTGCGCTTCGATGATCAATTCTGCCGGCCACCAAGCTTTCAACTCCCTAGAATTTCCCGGATATCCTAGGTCCGCCCACGACGCCGTTCCCGAGTCTAACCATACGTCAACAATGTCGGGTTCACGCCTCGCTGTCCCGGGGCAGGCTTTGCATCGTAACAAGACTTGGTCGACACCATTGCGGTGCAGTTCGAGACTCTTCGATAGCGAGCCCTTTGCCAGTTTTCTCAGTTCGGCTTTCGATCCGACGACTGTCAGTTTTCCGCAGTTCTCGCATGTCCACACGGGCAGCGGGACGCCCCAGTACCGCTGTCGTGATATGACCCAGTCTCGTGCTCCTGTGAGCCAGTCGTGGAATCGTTTGCTTCCGGCCCATTCCGGGACCCACCGGATTTTCTTGTTCTCCCGCAGCATCTTTTCCTTGAACGCGGTTACTTTGATGAACCACTGTTCAGTGGCGCGCAGTAACAACGCGGTCTTGCAACGCCAGCAGTGCGGATAGGAGTGTTCTATCGTCTCCTCTTTCCACAACAATCCCTTCCGTCTAAGGTCTTCTACGATCACATCGTTGGACTCTCGTGCTGGTTGGCCAGCGTATTTTCCTGCTTCCTTCGTGAAACGTCCTGAAGCGTCGACCGGTGATAGAATTGGAAGGCCGTACTGCTTTCCGACCTCGAAGTCTTCCTCACCGTGTCCCGGGGCGGTGTGGACTGCTCCTGTCCCCTCAAGCATCGACACGTGTGCAGAGCTCAACAGGACCTTGTGGGTTTTCGGATCGTCATCCAAACCTGTCTCTTCAAGGAGAGGTGCATGGTACTTTGCCCCCTCTAGTTTTCGTCCCTGAAACTCGGAGAGAACCTTGTGCGGCTGTTCTCCGATAACCGCTTGGACTCTCGCCTTGGCCAAAACGAGTTTCTCACCGTTCACTTCAACGAGCACGTACGTTTCGTCAGGGTGAAGCATCACTCCAAGGTTCGCCGGTAGAGTCCACGGTGTTGTGGTCCAGATGAGGATAGACTCGTCAGGCTTCTCGATTAGCGGGAGTTTGACATAGATGGAGTGGTCCCGGACTGTCCGGTACTCGTCCGTGACTTCGTATCCTGCTAGTGCTGTCTCGCAGCGGGGACACCAGTGAACGACCCGCAGTCCTTTGGAGAGGAGGAGTTTCTCGTGCGCGCGCTTGATTGTCCACCATACCGATTCGATGTAATCGTCATGGTAGGTGATGTAGGGCTTGTCCCAGTCCATCCAGACTCCGACGTTCTTGAACTCGCGCGTTTGGATAGCGACGAATTTTTGTGCGTAGGCTTTGCATTCTTCGATGAAACGAGCTACTCCAACAACGTTCTCGATATCTTTCTTCGAAGTGAGCTTGAGATTCTTCTCAACCTGAACCTCGATTGGTAGGCCGTGACAGTCGAAGCCGGGCTGGTCGCGGACATTGTAGCCTCTCATCCTCCAATAACGGATGAACGTGTCTTTGAGGACCTTATTCCACGCCGTCCCCACATGGAGGGGAGCGGTCACGTAGGGTGGGCCGTCTAGGAAGTAGAATCTCGGGCGTTTGACAAGTCTCTTCTTCGTCTTCTCGTAGCTACGGTGTGTCTTCCACCAGTCGAGAACCTCTTCCTCCACTCTCTGGGGCTTGTAGTCCCGACTTAGCCTGCCGACTGTTCCCCGGCTCAAGCCATGAAAACTCCAGAAGGGTCTGCGGAATCGAAGGTCTCAAACCTCATCTTCGACACCAGCCCATCTTCTCTTAAAAACCTAGAGCCGTCTAAACCGTCGCAGCCGCTCAGCCGCTATCCTAATCGTCTGAGGCATTTTCGAGAAGGAGAACCTGAGGGTCAGTCTCCCAGTGGACGGATTGTGGAAGAAGCTTGAGCCAGGAACGCTACCAACTCCAATTCGTTTGATGAGCATCTCAGCGAGCTTTCTATCGTTCCTGAACCCTGTCGGGCGTATATCGGTCCAGATGTAGTAAGCACCCTCAGGCTTGAAACATTTGAACCCAGCCTCCTCCAAAACTTTCAACAACAATCCTCTACTCTCATCATATGTTGCACGTAGAGACTTGTAGTATGACTCGGGCAGCTTGAGCGCCGAGAGGCAGGCCTCTTGGAGGGGTGTGGGGGCGCAGACCGTGAGAAAATCATGAACTTTCCTTATCGCGCTTGACAGCTCCTTCCGTGCAATCACATAGCCGACCCGCCAGCCAGTGGCGCTGTACGTTTTCGAGAAGCCAGAGATTGTTATGGTCCTCTCTCCCATCCCGTCCAAGCTCGCGATACTCGTGTGACTCAAACCGTCGTAGATGATGTGCTCGTAGATCTCATCGGTTATGGCGAAGGCGTCATAGTCCTGGCATAGGTCACGGATTATTTTCAGCTCCTCACGCCTGAAGACTCGGCCTGTAGGATTGTGAGGCGTGTTGACAATTATCGCCTTTGTTTTTCGGCTGAAGACATTCTTCAGAGATTCCTCTTCAATCTCGAACTCGGGAGGCGCGAGCTTGGCGTAACGGCACTTTGCCCCTGATAAGATCGTGTCGGGTCCGTAGTTTTCATAGAAAGGCTCAGGGATCACAACTTCATCTCCGGGATTCAACAGGGCGAGCAGAGTGGAGATCATTCCTTCGGTCGTTCCACATGTGACTGTTACCTCGCTCTCAGGGTTGCACTTGAAATGGTTGAAACGTTTCACTTTTCTTGAAATGGCGTGTCTCAGCTCTGGGGACCCACGGGTGATTGAGTACTGATTGTAGCCGCTGTTGATCGCCTTGATGGCGGACTGTTTTACCCGTGCTGGGGGGTCGAAATCGGGAAAGCCCTGAGCGAGGTTGATTGCATTGTTAGCCTGGCAGAGTCTGGTCATTTCTCGGATAACAGATTCGGTGAAGCCCTCCGCCCTTCTCGCCGGTCCCTTCATGACGAGGCGCTTTGAAAGACGGCCCAAGTAAGCCTTCTTCGAAAGAATCCCATCTGCTCTAAGGAGTCGAGCTCGGGTTTACCGGATAGTATTGGGAGCCTTGGAGACGACCTTCGCGGTGGGGCTAAATAAAAGCCGGTCGTGGAAGGAAGGAGTCGAATCGATGGCATACTGCTCCGTCTTCTTGTACCGGGTCCCCAAGAAGAAAGCGGAAGCCTTCCAGGCGGCGATAAAGCCGATAATGAAACTGTTCGAGGACGCCGGATGCCTCTCAGAAGAACTCCTCCGCCCCAAGGACATGTCCGGCAGGTTCGGAGCGATGAGTCTGACCCCAGCAGTGGGACTGTCCGACTCGGAGGAATTATGGATTGAGATAGCAAGGTTCAAGGACGCTGCCCACATGAAAGATGTTCACGCCAAAGTGGCCAAGAACGAGGACCTCGAGAAACATCACTCACGGTTTGACATGCTCATCTCCGGAAAACAAGTCTATCATGCGGAATTCGAATCAATACCAAACCGGTCCCATGGAGCCGTGATAACGCAACGAGTCTAGGACGATGACTAGAATCCAAACGCGCACAAATAGGTGAGCTACGATTTTCTCCATCACACAATCTCTTTCAACTGTCACTGACTTTCTCAAAGCAGGTCGGATGCTTGCCGTCTCTGGCAAGACCACCGTTACTCCTTCCTTGCACGGCGAAAAATATCTCAAGAGACTTCTCTGGTATCTCCTCGGTGGAACCAGAGGCGGGGCGAACAGGGCCGAGATTCTCAAAGCCCTGCTCGATCGGCCGTTGAACGCGAACCAGCTAGCGGAAAAACTCAGGGTCGACTACAAAACAATACAGCATCACCTCAGAGTGCTGGAGGAGAATGGATTGGTGACACCTTCTGAGAAGGGTGCGTACGGAGCGGTGATTCTTCTGACGCAGAAGATGGAGGAGGCGTTGCCTGTCTTGGAGGAAATCTGGAGTAAAATTGGAAGAACCAAGATAAGCGTGCCGAACAAGGAGGCTAGGTGAGAAAGCTTGGCCTTCGCCCTCTGGGCTAGCGCGACAGTCGCGTTTGCGAACATAGCCATGACACTGGTCCTATTGGCCATTTACACGGACACTTATCGGAAGGTTCGGTCCTCTTTCACAATGGGGCTGCTGCTCTTCGGTAGCTTCTTCGTCGTGCTTAACCTTGCCATTCTCGTCTTCTGGCTGTTTCTGTTTGAGAATGTCGGGTCCGCGGGAAGTTTCGTGGACCAGGCCTCTGTCTACATGCTCCTCGTGAACTTGGGCGAGGCCCTAGCCCTTGCCAACCTTCTCAGAGTGACCTGGAAATAGAGAGCTTATGAGAGCCCTCGGTTCGGGGCCTGTCTCGGAGTTTCAGAGCGGAGACTCCTACCCTTTGTGAGGCGAACAGCCTCACCTGCGACCGAATAGTTTCACTTCATCTGGAATCCGCCTTGGCGGAGAGATTTGCGGATGACCCAGGTTTTTCACACTTGAAAATGGGCTTTGAGGACAACACCCCCCTCCCCCATCCCCGAACAAATTTCACGAACAAAACTCCATTTTCAAGGGGAAAAGGGCACGGTTCGTTTCTCTTTCTAGGGCGTTTTTGGCCAATCTTGGAGGTGTTGCCAGGAGCCCTTTCCACGGTTTCATCGAGGTCTTTTGTGAAGGGTTGCTCAGGGAAAACGTATAAAGGTCCTATTATCATAGGAAGTTCTCGTGCTAGCAAATCTACGACTCTTCAAACCAATCATCCTATCATCTCTTCTCATCATCGTAGGAATTCTAGGACTTACCTTCCCGCTACATCCTATCCAGGCAAGCACTGCCTCATTCGCCCTGTTCAGCAGTTTTTCCCCTCCTTCAGGTTGGGGTTCAACCTCAGCCACAATAACCTCACCAGGACCGGCCCTTACTGTAATGGCCGGACAAATGGTGACCATGACCCTCAATTCCGCTGACGGCCTTACTCACAATTGGGGCGTCGATTACAATGGAAATGGAGTCATCGACTCTGGAGAACCCCTTTCCAGCAACTTTGGCTCTGCTGGCACTACGTTCACATTCACTGCGACAACCGCTCAGCAAACTTACACGTATTGGTGCTTCATACACAAGGGAGCGATGCGTGGAAGTTTCATCGTCCAAGCCCCACCTCCTGACTTCTCGATTAGTGCTAGTCCAACAACGATTGGCCCTCTCAACTATGGGGCTCAGGGCACGTCGACAATTACCATTAGTCCCATGAACGGGTTCGCTGGGACCGTAACACTTTCACCTTCTTCCTCCATGGGTCTCACTGCAATGCTTAGTTCGACCTCTATCATGGGAGGGTCAGGAACATCGACACTAATGGTCAGCGCGTCAACTGCCGGGACGTACAACCTTAACATAACGGGAACGAGCGGAGCGCTCACCCACAGCGTCAAGATAACGGTCTATGTTGGGGCTGACTTCACTCTCACGCCAGGCCAAACCTCGCTCAACATCAGCCAAGATTCTTCTTCGACTGATACCCTGACCCTGCAGAGTTTGAACGGTTTTTCTGGGACTGTCAGTCTTGCAGCCATCCTTCCCTCTGGCGGCCCGTCAGCGACACTGGACCCTCCAACCGTCACGTTGTCACCCGGCGCCTCCGGGCAGTCGACTGTTCATGTGTCAACATCTTCAGGGATTTACTCCTCCACGCCTCCTGGCACTTACACGCTCAACGTGACCGCCACGAGTAGCACCATCTCCCACTCTGCCACCCTCGCAATTACCGTAACCTCTGGAGCATCATCAGGAGCAGGAAACCTTCCAACCTCGGTCATAGCAGGGATTGTTGTCGCAATCGTGGCTGCGGTAGCTGTTGCGGTCCTCGCTATTCGACGGTCACGCCCCAAGAAATAGAAATCCCACTGGCAGTCTAGTCGCGACCCTTTACGAGGCAGTTTTCGGGTCTCGCGTGGAGTCCCGGCTTTCGTTTTTCGAGTTACAACACACTGAAAGTCTCCGATGGCCCATGTGAACTTTCGACTTTGCCAGCCCGAAAGAAATCTTCCGGCAGGACACCAAGAAGTTCTCAATCAAAGAAGAAGGCTAAACCAAGAAAGAAGTCGGCTTCGGCACCCAGTCGCAAGCCGCAGGCCCCGAGAAGGCTCCGGCGTCTGAAAGGGTCTGAAGAGAACACGTTTGTGTACGAGTGCACTAGGACCGGATGTGGGTATCGTATCTGGCGAGACGATAGGGGGCAAGTAGGAGAGCTAAGGTTCGACCTGAAATGCCCAAAGTGTCACAACAGAGAGTTCAAGTGTCTTGGAAGAGGAGAAATACCTGAGACTTTCAATCTCCCCGAGACAACTGGTCTCGACTTGGACGCGATTAAGCCTACAGTTCTGGGCTCAACTGGCATAGACTAGCCAAGGTATCGCGACAGACTAACTCTGACGCGACAGTTTGTTTCACGTTTTCTGTTTCTTTCGGCACTCTTCCAGCATCTCAACACCATGTCTTAGGTGGGGAATCACAATGGAGCCCCCGACGACCAATGCTACATTGAAGGCCTCGAAGAACTCTGCATCAGAGACCTTCTGTTCGACGCATTGAATTATGTGGTAAGTCACGCAGTCATCGCATCTGAGAACCATGCTGCTGACTAGTCCGAGCAGCTCTTTCGTTTTGCGAGGAAGTGCTCCGTCAGAGTAAACCTGCGTGTCGATGTTGAAGAAGCGTTTTGTCAGAAGGGTGCCTCGCCGAAGAATCTTCTCGTTCATCTTCTCACGGTACTCGTGAAACTCCCTCAGATGATTGTGCGCCAAACTCCTTGATTCCTCATTGTCGATTCAGTATTAGAGCTATTTTCGACCTACTTTGACCACGGCGGTGCTAATCCAGGGATGATGTTTGGGCTCAACACCCAGAGATAGTAACCAAGTGCCAGAAGGCCGACAGCAATGATCGCATAGCCCAGAGCTGTGATCTTCGCTTCCTGCTTCTTCAAGCCAAGCTCGGCGAGAGTCGCAGATAGTCTGAATATTCCGTGGAATAGAGAGCCCCCGACTGCGGCGAAAACGAATAGCGTCGAAACTGTCTGATTTATGACGAGTAGACGGGTAGGGTCTTGGCTCGTAACAGGCCAGAGTCCTAGGGGATAGGCAATGTTGTTGATATAGATTAGAATTGGTAGGAAGAACGCGGCGATAAACCCCCCCAGCGAGAACACGCCCCAGAGCAACGCGTGAAACCGGGCAACGGTGCTCATCTTACTCACTTTCCGACGATGAAGAGCTGGAGTACAGCGAAGGAGATTATCACAAGAAATACTGTGTTAATTCCTAGGGCTAGAAGAGGGCTTGTTTTCTTCCGACCTATCTTGATGGGCTGGATTTTGCCTATCAAATAGAACCATGTCACGGAATGGAACAGAGTAAATCCCAGTGCTACGATACTGAACGAAATCATTGCAGGATTTCGGACAGTGTCGAGGTACTGACTGTAGGTTCCAGGGTTCGACGCGAGTCGATAGACTTGGTAGATGTAGATGAGGCTGAAGGCGGTAACGAAGAAACTGGTGAGTTCTCTTATCATGTAGACTGTGTAGTGCCGGTTGGCGAGCCACCATCCAGGTCCTAGATTCTTCCGGGGAATTTCCGGATAGTGGGTCTTTTTGGTCGACAACTATTCTCCTCCGCGTGGGAGGATCGCTTTCAATGCTTCAGGGCTGAGCATTGTTTTGGGAGCTTCCATCGCTCCTAGAATCTTGGTCTTCTGTATTGCAAGCATTGGGTCCACTCCCTTCGGACACACGACACTGCATTCGCCGATGAGGGTGCACTCCCAGACTCCTTCAAGATCGTGGACGATAGGGAAGCGGGCCTTTTTCCCTTGGTCTCGTGAGTCCGCAATATACCTGTATGCTAAGGCTGTGGCCGCAGGGCCTAGGAAATCCTCGTTTAGGCCATAGATAGGGCAGGCCGCGTAGCATAGGAGACAGTTGATGCAAGAGGAGAACTGGGCGTAGCGGTCGAGTTCTTTTCCGCTTTGCTTGTACTCGCCCTCTTCAGGGGGCGATTGCTTGTCTCGGATTATCCACGGTTTGACCTTGAGCAGTTTCTCCATGAAGTCGTCAATGTTTACCACTAGATCTTTGATAACCGGGAAGTTCGCCAGCGGCTCTATGGTGAGGCTCTTTCCTTTGAATTCGTGAAGGAATGTTGCGCAGGTGAGTTTTGGAACGCCGTTTACGTTTGCTCCACAGCTACCGCAGACCCCCATTCTGCATGACCAGCGATAGGCGAGAGTTCCATCTTGTTCCGCTTTCACTTGGTTCAACGCGTCGAGGACCACGGTGTCTTTGCGGTAGGGTACTTTGTATTCTTGGAAGTACGGTTTCTCGCTCTTCTCGGGTCTGTATCTAGCGACCCTGATTGTGGCCGTCTCTGTTTCCATGGTTAGTAGACACGCTCCTCCGGCTTCCAACGGGTAATCGTCACAGGGAGGTATTCCATTCTTGGCCCGTTAGGATTCCTGTACGCCAACGTGTGCTTGAGGAAGCTAGTGTCGTCCCGTTTGGGATAATCGATTCTTGAGTGGGCTCCCCTCGATTCCGTCCTTGCGCGTGCAGAATAGGTGATGGCTTCTGCGCAGTCTAGCATGAAATCTAGTTCTAGAGCTGAGACTAGGTCTGTGTTAAACACCCGGTCCTTGTCATCCACCGTTGAGTTTGTCATTCGTTTCTTCAGGTCCTCGATTATTCTGCAGCCTTCTCTGAGGCTGTTCTCGTCTCTGAAGATTCCTACGTGTTCCTCCATTCCCTTCTGCATGTCTGTCCTGATTGTGGATGTCCGCTCTCCGTTTTCATGCTTGAGGAGTACGTCGTAGATGCGAGTCTCCTCGGTCATGGCTAAGCCTTGGACGGGGTTGCCGAAGCTTGGTGTTGGTTGTTTCGCGACATAATCAGCCACGGTTTCGCCGGCTACTGCTCCATATACGAGGCATTCAGTCAGGGAATTGCTTCCTAGGCGGTTTGCTCCATTCATGCTTACGCAGGCGGCTTCCCCGGCCGCGTAGAGCCCGCCCAAACCGGTGAATCCTTCGATGTTGGTGTGAACTCCTCCCATCTGGTAGTGCTGGCCAGGCCTAACCGGAATGGGATCGTGAGCGGGGTCTATTCCTACATATTTCTCGGCAAGTTCCTTGACAAAGGGCAGTTTCTCCTCAATCTTCTTCTCGCCGAGATGCCTCAGGTCCAGCTCCACATAGCTTCCGTAACGGCCTTCGAAGCCTCGGCCTTCCTTAATCTCTGTCAGCTCCGACCTTGAGATGATGTCTCGGGGACCCAGCTCCATTTTTCCGGGAACATAGCGCTTCATGAAGCGCTCCCCGTCTTTGTTGATCAGGTAACCTCCCTCTCCCCTGGCTGCTTCCGTGATCAGGATTCCGGTATTGGGGAGTAGGGTAGGATGGTACTGGACCATTTCCATGTCCTTCAACGGGACTCCGGCCCGGTAGGCGAGGGCCATTCCATCACCCGTCTTGATCCAGCCATTGGTTGTGAACTGGAAGACTCTTCCGCATCCACCGGTGGCGATGATAACAGCCTTGGCGAGGATGGTGAAGAGTTCGCCTGTTCGAATGTCGATGGCTGTTACTCCTTCAACCCTGTTTGCATTTGTGAGTAGTGAGGTGACGAACCATTCATCGTAACGGTGGATTCTGTCGTACTTGAGGCTGGTCTGGAAGAGGGTGTGAAGAAGGTGAAAACCAATTTTGTCTGTGGCGAACAGTGTCCGTTTGACGCTCATGCCGCCGAAGGCCCGGACGCTGATTCGACCGTCGGGGTCCCTGCTAAACGGGCACCCCCAGTGTTCTAGCTGGACAGCTTCGTGGGGGGCCTGCTTCACGAAGTATTCAACTGAGTCTTGGTCGGCCAGGAAATCGCTTCCCTTGATCGTGTCATATGCGTGGGAGTCGAGGCTGTCGTATTCCCGGGTAACAGCTGCCATACCTCCCTCGGCGGAGACCGTGTGACTCCGCATAGGGTAGACTTTCGAGACGATAGCGACACTCAGTTTTGGGCTGCGCTCGACAGCGGCGATGGCAGCTCTGAGCCCTGCGGCACCTCCGCCCACCACGAGAATGTCATGGGTGAGGTGTTCCACGGCCGCTCAGGTACGCTATAGCTAGGAGGTGTGTTAATGAGTTGGACCGTATTTTAAATAGAGTCCGAAATTTTTGGTGCCACTGAGATGCTTTCAGCAGGCAGTCAACGAGTTCCTCTACATCGCGCTAGGACTTGAGCCGAGTCTCTTCTCTTGAGAAGCCTGTTTTATGGGAGTTTCGTTGCTTGGAAACCCGTACGGTCTAGTTTCAAGAGGACAGGAAATGTTGACCGCAGAGATCCTAGGAAGCGGGGTTCCAGAGTGTCTTGGTTTGCCAGAAAGATTGTTGTCACGCTGGGAAGGGCGACAAGTTCAGCGAGTTGTTTTACGCCAGAGTAGATTTGTTCCCATTGGTCGCCACGAACCAGCTCGGTAATACTGTCAAAGACAATGCAGGCGGGCATGTCCTTGTTTGCCTCCAGAAAGTCTGATGCAATGGAGGTCACTAGGCCCAGTTCCCTGTCAGGAATCTGGACCTCGCCGTCGGGCAGCTCATCCGGTGCGGAGACTAGTGAGGAGGCTGCGACTACCTTGACCCTCTTTGTTCCTTTGATCGACCTGTAGAGTTTGCTCGACTTTGTTGTGAAGACTGCGCAGAGTTCTGCATTGGAGACTCCTTCTACTAGGAACCGTTGTATGACTTCTTCTATGTTCGCGTCTGTGTTGTACTCGAGCAGTATTGAGGAGCCTTGTAATACGGAATGGCTGAGGTTTAGCATGTTGGCGAACGGGGCTTTCGGTGTTGATAGGTCGAGAAATTGAACACTTTGGTTGTCCCTCATGAATTCTGCGAGACTGGCTCTCGAAACCTTGCTGCTCTCTAGGAGGAAGAGCTCCGAGGTCTTCTGAATTGATTTGTTAGCGTCTATCGTCTGCGACAGGTTGGCGAAGTTGCTGTCGTCCAGTTCTGTTACGTACAGTGTGCCGGCGTCTCCAAGTCCAAGCTTCTCCGTCGTTTTCTCTTTTGTCTCGTTGTTCTCCAGTCCTGAGTCGCGGGTCACAATTTTGCCCTGTCGCTCCCACTTCTGGAAGTTCGGGTCGGTTTGAAATGTCTCAGCAAGAAGAGGGCTCAAGTTTGAGCCTTTGATGATGATCCGGACGCCGGCTTCTATGAGCCTTTTGAAGGAGGCGGATAATAGAAAACTGGCCTTCTCACCGGTATCGTGGACTATGAGATATCTCTGACCCAGTTTCACAATTGTCTCTGGGACGAGGAGCGAGGACCATGTTTTGTTCGTGCCCGCGGGGCTAGTGACTGCCCTGGACATGAGGAAAAAGAAGACTGAGCCGGACACGAACGCGAGCTGCCAGGCAAACGGCAAGGAGACTCCTATGATGGAGGGGGATGTTCCTAGAGCGAAGAAAAAGAATGCGATCGATACGAAGGAGAGCCATGAAAAGAGAATCGTCGTGAGCATTTCCCTTGTTCCAGAGGCAGCCTTCTTCTTCGCCATCAGGAAAAGCCTCGTGGGATGAATGATTAGCATAGTCATGAGGACCAGTGTTGAGGGCAAGTAGAGAGGCGGGAAGAATACGTTCGTTATCAGCCAGACAAGAGTCGTAAGATTGTAGACATGGAACTCTACGTGGCGCACTGCCTTAGCCAAGACCTCTCTGATGCTTCGGGTCTCCGGGTAGTAGAGGTTGAAGCTGAGCGTTCCTATTGCGCTAAACACTATGTAGAGGCTGGCGAATATTCCGTACACGGCCCAGTCGAGGCCTTGGACCCGGAGGGTGTCGAAGAGGATCGAGGCGAGGAAGGCAATGTTGAGACGGGCGAGGCTGCCGGCTTTGAAGCCCGTCACAGGAACTTTTCTGCGGAAGAGTAGCCAGAGCCCTGCAACGGGTGGAATCACTGCTAACAGATCTATGTAGACTGCCTCGTTCATCGAGGGTTTGACTCCTGCTCTGAGTACACTGGCTTGGCTGTGAGTCTGGAATGGCGGGTTTCAATATGACGTAACTGGACGGAGCGAAGGCTTGTTACTCGGACCCGGATTCGTCAGTGTCCCGGGTCTTGGCTAGTGTGTTCTTGAGCTTGCTGATCAGTTCCAGGTAAGCGTCCTCGGTGAGCCGTTTCCGGCGCCTATTGCCCGCCCAGACTGGGCGTCCCCACATCGGGTCCGTGGTGTACCGTGGTATGAGGTGCCAATGGAGATGGGGCTGAGCGTTGCCAAGGAGTTCGTAGTTCATCCGGTCTGGCTTGAGGGCTTTGGCGAGTGTGTTGGCGAGGGTTGTCATGTCTCCGAGGAATCTGCGCTGGTCGCTTGGTGAGAGGCTCGTCAGGTGCTCCGCGTGCCATTTGAGCGTGACGAAGGTGTAGCCGGGAAAGAGCTGGTCTGGGTTGAGCTTGGCGATGCTGGTCTTGGTCTCCCAGATTACGAGATTGGCTGGCTGGTGGAGGTTCTGACATATCCAGCAGTTCTCTTGCAACGTGTGCATCGGTGGGTCAGGGTTCTCGGAACGCGGTTAAACGGGTTACTCGCAAGGGGTCGCGATGTCGCCGACTGCATTGCTCAAACCCGAGTCTTGTAGGACTGAAAGTGTTGTGTTGAAGGCGAGGTCTTGAGCTATCTACCGGTTCTGTGTCTCGAGAGTCCCATGCGATAACAAGTTTTTCCGCGACGCTCTCGCTGCCGGGGTGAGATTTGGACTTGTCTCTTGCCCATTGTCGCTTGTCTGGCTATTGGCAACCCCCGCATAATCCCCTAGGGTTAGGCGTGGGATTGGGGTGATCCGAAATCGCGGGCTCCTTTCCCTCATTCTGGGCGATTTCTGCCCCGTCGCTGCGGAGAAGGCCTGAAACAGCCTTTCCGACAATCGCGCTGTCAGGCTTCAAGAGAGCTTAGAAGGCTGAGAGACGGTTAGCCAATCGCTAGGTGGGTGTAAGTAATCTGGATGTGGTTGTGAGACGTTTTTCGCTGGGCGATGAAAGCGTGATTCTCGAAATTCTTAGCAATGCATTCGGAAGCCTGCAAGATGCTCAGCAGCCCAGAAGCATAATGGCCTCACGGTTCTTCGACTCAAATGCCTGTTTCATCGCCGAGGAAGATGGTTCGCCAGTGGGATGTGTGGCTCTTACCGGTCTGCCCCGGGAAAGATGGTACGTGGTGAGGTTTCTAGCGGTCAAACCGTCCAGGTCCAAGGTGCAAGTAGCCGAGAAACTACTAGGCAAGATTCTCGAGCACCTAGGATCAAGGCGGCCTGAGTTCGTGAGGGCCACTACACCAGCCGTTCAGCCCTACGTTGACGTGTACAAGCAATCTGGTTTCCGGCCGGTCAGAAGAGACTTTCGTATTACTTGGGACTTGAAAGACAGCTATGCTGTTCCAAACATCCAAATTGTTATGCGACCGGTACTAGAGGAGACCGCGAAAGAGGCGGCCAGCATTTTCGTTAGATCATTGGCTTCACACTGGGATTGGCGAACTGCAGAGCAGGGAGGGACCAAGGCCGTCGAAGAGTCCTTCGTAGAGGGTGTGAGAAAGGGAGAACAGTGGATGGTTGGCCAATCTGACGGTCACGACGTGGGCATCGTTGGAATAATCCCAGACTTCTATAGACATGGAGAGGCAAGGTTTCGAGGGGCCTATGTTCTACCGGAGAATAGAGACAGAGGAATCGGAATGGAGCTCATGAGCGAAATCTCGAGGCTAGCGATAGAGAAAGGCCAAGGGAAAATGACTGTATTCACGTTTTCATACTTGGACTGTCTGACTCCTGGAGCCCTGCTCTACCTAAGGTCCGGCGGGAAAATAGACGCGGAATACCTCCAGCTTGAAAGAGTAAGGAAGAAGATTCCAAGCGTGAACTGAATCGTTAAGATCTATGGTTTGCCCCGGAGCCTAATAGTTCGCAGTATGACCCAGTACGCCAAAGCGCCTGAGACCGCTAGGGGGAGGGAAGCTGCTAGCAGTGTTCCCAGAACACTGAGGTCGAGTGGGTTTCCACCAAACCCAGAATCTCTCAATGCTCCAGCAGCGAGGCTGAGAGGATTGTAGCGTGCGATTGTAGCCACAGGTCCTGGCAAGAACCCTTCTATTGTCTGGGCAGGGTAGAAGACAGTGCTAATGGTCACCATTGAGACTTGTAGTGCTTGGGCGTATACCCAGTAGATTTCTCCGCGACGAGAGACGCTCGCGAGGAAGGCAGAGAGGCCTGCTATTCCGGTCGAGAGGACGAACATGAACGGGATGATTAGGAGTGCGTTTACTATGCCTTGGTGCGGGACCACTGCGAGCGCGATGACTAGTAGAAAAGAGGAGTAGACTATTCCTCCCAACCCTCCTGATAAGATGTAGGCGACGACGAGACCTGAGGTTCTGATTGGTAGGGTCATGTAGTACTGGACGACTCCTTCTCTGAGCGCGAGCCAGATTCTCCGTCCAGTGTCCGTGGCTGCCGAGAACAGTCCGGCCACGACTATTCCGGGAACTAGGAAGCGGAAATAGTCAAAATTCATCAGGCCCCTGTAGACTAGGGCCGTAACTAGCATGTCGGAAACGCTGAGGCTGATGAGAACTGCCATCAGCCATTTCGTTCTGAAAAAGTAGGAGAAGTCCGCCCGGGCGACGTGGAAGAGCCGGGAGAGTTCGCTCAACC
>Ga0209236_1000866_pt1 | contig 17982 bp, 23 predicted proteins | sample GraSoi013_1_40cm_FD_185819 | JGI IMG/M metagenome (GOLD analysis project Ga0209236, IMG submission 185819) | Grasslands soil microbial communities from the Angelo Coastal Reserve, California, USA - Sample 09_27_2013_1_40cm (SPAdes) (version 2) | ecosystem: Environmental > Terrestrial > Soil >... | reverse complement strand
ATCATCTCACCGCGCAATGGCACAATTTCAACGGCTGGGAGATTCATCCATTGACAGCGTGGCGTCAGCACGAAACAAACCAGGCGCCAGACTTTAGTATCTCAACTAACCCCTCCTCACTCTCGGTTCCACCGGGGGAATCTGGCACCTCTACGATCACACTCACTAGCCTGGGATCTTTCGCTGGAACAGTCACCCTGTCTCCATCCATTTCGCCGAACGGTCCCGCCGTTTCAGTAAATCCTACAAGTGTGACCCTTGTTGCCGGGGGGAGTGGGACCTCAAAACTGACCGTGTCAACATACTCCTCAACGCCGCTCGGAGACTACACTGTGACTGTGGCCGGAAAGAGTGGCTCCCTCTCTCATTCTAGTGTCGTCATGGTTTCAGTTAGATTTGCGCCCGATTTCTCTATCGCCGCCAATCCCTCCTCAATCACTATCTCGCAGAGTTCGTCTGGAACCTCCAACCTGACTCTGACGAGCATGAATGGATTCAGCGGAACCGTAAACCTCTCGGCAACAGTGTCGCCTTCCGGTCCAAAGACCTCCTTGACCCCTACCTCAGTCACATTAGTGTCTGGCGGTTCAACGAACCCCGTTCTTACCGTTAAGGCATTGAAGAAGACGCCTATCGGCAATTATGTTCTTACGGTCACCGCGACGAGCGGGACACTGTCCCACTCCATCACTATTTCGGTCAGCGTCACCTAACCCTATAACACATGGGTCCTGAATCTAGCTGGTGTTTGGGCCTAGGCGGGTCTCAAGAAGTGGGACGGATTTTTGATCGAGTCTACAGTCTGCTTCCGATCTGAGTCTTCTGAAGACTTCGACGAGGACCTTAGTTTATGACGGGTAGAAATCTTTCCTCAGAGTCAGCTGAGCTGAGTCCACCCACGATGGGCAATCGGTAGCTACAGCTAGCGCATCGGTTGTTCTCGTCTAGGTTCCACCCGGTAATATCGAATCCGTAGCGTTTGATGGCTATGGAGTTACATTCGGGGCAGTAGGTGTGCTCCCAAGGATGACCGGGAACATTTCCCACGTAGACGTATCGTAGTCTTGCTCCTATGGAAGACTTTTCTCTTCATCCCATAGGCTGCCGAGCTTGTCCACTGTGACTCCGAAGGCCTTCAGCCTGTCACTTGTCGCCGGGTAGATCTGGGGGAGCGGTTTGTCTTGCCAGCGGCAGGTTTCTCGTCAAGATTTCCCGTCTCGGGTCAAGAACAGGTGGAGTGTATCGTGTTGCAGTAGAGAATGAGGCCCAAGTAATACGTGGGGATCCATGCGACTATCGAGCTGATGAGTGCGACAAAGCCGAGAATGTCTCTCTGTTCATCTTTCAAAGGCAGAATTAAGAGGCAGAGAGCTGAGATGAGGGGAAGTAGGAAGGACGACGAGAGAAGTGCGAGGATTATCATTGCCGACGGGTCCCGGAAGGAAAGGGACAATTGAGAGAGTGCAGTAGATAGTAGAATAATTTCCGCGACTATCCCTGTGCCTCCCACTGCCAGGCCCACTAGCGAAGTTGTCTTGAGGAGTCTTCTCAGTTCCAGCCATCTCAGCTTTGGGATTGCAGATTCATCTCTCGAGTAGCTGGAGTACGGGTCTCCCAGCTGTAAAGTCTATCGGGAAAGGTGAGGCGAAAGTTCAGGACTTCCACTTGTGAGCTGAAATGAAAAGCCTTGTCATACACCTCCTATGATGCCAAAGTTTTTCGACTCATATCTCGCTCTGATAAGTTGGTTCGTGAGGGAGTTCTTGAGGAAGATTGTCCCGGCGGTCACACTCACCGTCGCGGTTGTGCTAGTCGCGGCAGGCGTAACTGCCTATTACGTTTCTCATAACTCTCAGTGCAGTGATCCGGACTCAATATCGAGCCACGTCTACCATCCCTACCGACTCAACACGATCAAATCGTGCATAACGGCCTCGGGAGTCGTAGACAACGTCCTTCAAGAGGCCGACGGCGACTACCACATACAGCTGGCCCTCGACTCACAATACAGTAATCTCACCAACAGTGCAAGTGACCAATATCAGTACGGCGACCTAGTCGTCGAGATAATCTGCGCACTACCCATAACCCAGTCAGACGCGGTATCAGCCTGCCAGAACTACACAAACAACATCACGATACCCAGCATCAACGACCATATCACAGTCACCGGACCCTACGTCTTAGACACGAATCACTACGACTGGGCCGAGATCCACCCCGTCTACACGCTCACAATATCCTAACTTCTAGCCGCCTAACATTGCGAACTGCTGGTCTGAGCACCATTAACTAGGAAGATAAGAGGGTCCTTCAAGTCAACCTGTTTGTTCTAACTGGATGAGAAAGAGGGGGTTTCCGGCCGGGTTCCCGACCGGGGTTGTCTTTAGGGTAGCAGGTTGACTTGGATGTTGATCTTGTAGCCGGGGAATGGGCTGAACGAGTAGTGGCCGGCAACTGGTGGGATGCCTGTGTCTCCACCTGGCGGTAGGGAGCAACCGCTGAAGGGACCTGGAGGAAGCTTCGCTCCTGGCCCAGTGCATTCGGGAGTGAACCCCGTTATTTGAAATGAGAAGCCTGTTGGGCTCTCGGGCCTTTGCTGCCTGAATTCCGGCTAAGAGAAACCTCTAGGGTTTTGCTTCGAATACTCTGTTGAACGGTGTCTCAGTCGCTCGTCGGAAGCTCGTGAATCCTCCAGACATGACAACCTCGCGTAATCGTGAATCACTAGCCTGGGCGCCTAGAGCCAGTCCTACTTCTTGAGCCCTCGACGCGGGAGTGCAGATCATTGTGGAAGCACTGAAGTATATCCTGCCAACAGGATTATGGTTGTCCTCCAATTTCTCGTTGGCAAAGGGCTCAACGATCATCCATGTCCCATCAGGCTTCAAAGACTGCCAGACATGCTTCGCCGCGCCTGCCGGGTCGCCCATATCATGCAAGCAATCAAAGAACGCGACCAGATCAAGATTTCGCATTGGATAATCTTGGGCCTTGGCTACTTCGAAACTCACTCGATCAGACAGGCCGTTAGCAGAAGCGCTCTTCCGAGCATATTCTATCGAAGGCTTGTGAAAATCATATCCGACAAACCGCGACTTTGGAAATGCTTTCGCCATGATAATCGTTGACGCCCCATATCCACATCCGACATCTCCAACCGTAGCGCCAGCCTTCAACTTCGCCACTACGCCCTGGAGTGATGGGAGCCAGCTGCTAACCAGGTTACCTGCGTAGGCGGGCCTGAAAAACTTCTCAGCCCCAACAAACAAGTCAGTGCTATGCTTCTCCCATCCAACACCCTTCCCAGTTCTAAATGACTCAGTTATCTCAGGCTCGTCCTTGAACACTGACGCCGCAAGATAGAACGCCCCTGGCAGATACGCGGGACTATTCTCATCAGCGAGAGTAAAGGCTTGTTCGGGTGTCATGGAATACCTGCCGGTTTTCGTATTATATGCGACATAGCCGGCTGCTGCCTGAGCTGACAACCACTCACGGACATAACGCTCGGCCGTGTGAGTCTTACCCGCCAAGTCTGCAGGCGACATACCACCACTAGCAGCAAGCGCCTTGTACAAGCCAAGTTTCTCGCCTACTAGTACAGTCGAAGCATGCAGTGTCGCGCCGAAGTCGCCGACAAACTTCATCAGAAACGTGTTCAACTTATCCTGATCGACTTTTACCTCTTGTTGCAAAGACAATAACCAGCCGTCAGCGGATTGGGTGAGAATTTAACACTTTAACAGGACGTTGTAGAATTCGGGCCTTGACCGGGCTAAGATCCGCCCAGTTGGGCCATGTGAAGAGATCGTCTAGGGTTCCATTTTTCTACGGCTACTTACGGCCCTGCCGTATCCGTATCGTACACAGAGCACCTGCAGTCCAATCCCTATCGACGCGAACTGTCAATGAGGCGAGATGTGGAGACACTCGCTCAGAGATCTCCAGTAGGTTCGACAATGTGGTCGAAGTCCTGACCATTGCCTTCGGAGAGGGTGCTCACGTTCTAGTCTTCAAGACTGTAACAGAGCTCCACAAGGAGTATTCTCAGAGAGCCGGTTTCACCTTCGGCGAGTCTCTAAGAGACCAGATCATCCAGCTGAGGGAGAGAGTGGCTACAGACCTTCTAAAGCCAAACGATCCTAGCACCGACGACTCGATCCATACTATATCCCCGAAGCCACACGAATGACTTACTCGATCCCAATAGCTTATTCCATTGTCTTGTGGTTTGATTGCAAGCTCCTATTCCACCTGTGAAGGATTAGCGCGTAATCGTTCGCGCCAGCCGCTCTGCCTGACTCGACATCGGCAAGGTTGAGTTATTGTTTCGGATAATTCTCAGACACGAGACCGAAAAATCCTAATCAATCAGGCCATTGCAAGGCTCGATTGCTAATACTGCTATTTGGCTTGGAGGCGTACTTTCATGTCCCCCGTCGGCTACCCTTTCGGATTCTCGTATCAGTTGATCACGGACAGGAACTTGTGCTCAAATCCTCACCATTTTTCGCAACAAGAGTAGACTATCGTTATTACGCCCAATCCGAGAACAGAAGACGACCATGTCCAAGTTCATAATGTCACTAGGAGAGGACGCGTATCAGGTTCTTCAACTGGAGGCCAAGAGAAGATTAATCTCCATACAGGAACTTTTGAGAGCTGTAATTATTCCCGAATGGGTAGACCAATACTGGGATCAGAAGGCACTAGCCAGATATGTGACACAACCGCTAATCCGATCATGATATGCCCAGTCCTTCCACAAGTCGATACTCGACGGAGAAACATGGCACCACAGATATGATGCCAAGGCGGGAATGCTAGAACCCCGTCTACGACAAGTGCTCAAAGGACATCTCATAGACTGGCACGAAAGACTATCTCAATTTTCTGGCTCATGACTTTCTAAACAACGCAATGTGCATCGCACCAATCGAAAGTTTTTGCCATCTGATGGTCGCTATTTTGCCGGCAATCGATGCAACAGTAACCGACCCGGTCACAAGTGAACCAGAACCTATAAGAAATTAGGTAAATACAGTCTGTGAGCGATAGAGAATGCCTAGCTTTGAAGCGTTGCTGAAAATATCTGGTAAAGTGGAAGGAGCAGCGCAGCGGCTCCAAAAGCTGCCCCAGAGATGGCTGGAATGCACGACTGAGAAGGTGATCTTTGGAACGGGCGGATACGACGCAGTAGTCTTCTTCATAGCCCCCGACATCGTCGAAGCGAACCAGTACATTGACAAGTATCTGCGCGACTCAGACCCGCTGACAATAATCGACACAGTGATAGGCGAGAGCATCAGGCCACTAGCGGAGCCTAGCACATATTCCGCCGTCAAAAGCACAGTCTAGCTGGCTAGTTGATTACTGGTAGGAATCTCTCTTCAGAGACAGCGGAGCTCAGTCCGCCTATGATCGGTAGTTGATAGCCGCAGCTAGCACATCTGTTCTGCTCGTCAAGGTTCCATCCGGTAATGTCGAATCCGTAGCGCTTGATCGCAATGGAGTTGCACTCGGGGCAGTAGGTGTGTTCCCAGGGATGGCCTGGTACGTTTCCAACATAGACGTATCGTAGTCCTTCTTCTCTGGCAACTCTGCAATGCTCTTCCAGCGTCTTGACTGGCGTGTGTGGAATATTCATCATCTTGTAGTCTGGATGGAACCTCAGGAAATGGATCGGATAGTCAGGACCCAGATTATCAAATAGCCAGCGGCTTAGCTTCCTAGCGTCTTCTAGCTTGTCTCCTACTTCTGGAATCACTAGGTCTGTGAACTCCATGTGGACCTTGGTCTTGTTCTTGATCTCCAGAATAGTCTGGAAGATCGGGTCAGCGTTCGCTATCCCGATGTATTTCCGGACAAAACCTGTCTCAGCGTTCCCCTTGAAGTCAATCGTAATACAGTCCAAGAAATCATTCATCATTCCTACCGTGTCCGGAGTATCGTAGCCGTTCGAGACGAAGATATTGATCAAGCCATTCCTCCGCGCCTCGACGCCGACATCGTGTGCGAATTCCATGAATATTGTCGGCTGATTATACGTGTAGGCGAGACCCTGACAACCGTGACTCACAGCCAACGTCGCAACTTCAGGGGGCATCATATCCGTCCCCTCCACCTTCCGTCTCTGGCTTATGTCGAAGTTCTGACAGTAAGAACAAAGCCAGTTACAACCAGTCGTGGCTATCGAGAATATCTTCGAGCCAGGCATGTAATGAGTTACTGGCTTCTTCTCTATAGGATCAATGTGTCCAGTAATCACTTTCCCGTAGACCAAGAGGTGGAGCTTGCCGCCAATATTCTGCCTCACACCACAGAGTCCAACTTTTCCTTCGGGAATGTTACAGTACCGAGCGCAGGCTGTGCATCGGACCCTCGCGTCCGCGAGTGGCTGGTACAGCTGCGCCTCTCTTATCATTATACTATCTACTGGGCCGGACACAACTTCAGCACGACGGCCCATTAACTTCTACCTCAGTCAGCTTGAAATCCCTTTCCTTACCGCCTGTTTGGTGACGTGGGTTGGTGCGATGAAGGCATACTCTGGAACAGGAGACAAAGGTGAGACAAGTCTCTACGGTGGGACCCGGGTTGAGAAGGCGGACCCAAGGGTGGAGGCTTACGGGGCGATCGACGAGCTGAACTCACAAGTGGGAGTTGCCCGGGCACACGTCAAATCGAAAAAGTTGGACCAGATTCTGAGGGACATCCAGAGGGATCTCTGGATCCTCGGAGGAGACTTGGCAAGCGAACTTGTGACCGCGAACGTACCTCGAATCACAAAGGAACAACTTGTCAGGATAGAGAGTGCTACTGACGAGCTGAATTCTGGCCTGCCGCAGTTGCGCAGATTCATTCTCCCTGGAGGGAGCGTTCCCGGCGCTGAGTTGCACGTGGCCAGAGCAGTATGCAGAAGGGCAGAGAGAAGAATCGTTGCTCTCTCAAAAATTGAGGCGATTAACCCAGAGGTGCTTCCTTACATCAATAGGTTGTCAAGCATGTTGTTTGTACTTGCCCGGACAGCAAACAAGTTGCAACGAGTTCCTGAAGAGGAATTTGTCCGAGAGAAATGATGGGCGGATATCGATGAAAGAGGATTGTATCTTCTGTAAAATTGCGGACAAGGAGGCGGATGCGACGGTCGTCTACGAAGACTCCTATACTCTAGCTTTCCTGGACATTCACCCGTTGAATCCAGGCCATACATTGGTGATCCCCAAAAAACACTACCCGAACATGCTAGAAATGCCGAGCGAGGAAGCTGGACGAGTCTTCTCCTCGGTTCACAAGGTCATGAAAGGCGTTCAGAAAGCGTCAGCGGCTGACGGGATCAGTATCGGACAATCAAATGGTAAAGCTGCTTCCCAAGAGGTCTTCCATATGCATGTTCACATAATACCAAGATTTAGCCACGAAATGATGAGCGGATTCCCCAACCGAAAGCAGACACATCGCGCAGAGCTTGATGAAATAGGTAGGAAGATCAAGCTAGCTATTGCAGCAAAACACCCGACTTTTTAGGACTCTGATTGAGATGAGGAGGAATCTGAACCGAGATGCGGACACGGGGAGAAGAAAGAGTCCTTCGAAGGAATAGTATCGAATCTCCCGTAAGAACTTGGAAGCACTCTCTGAAAGCGTAAGTCTTCTTAGAAATCACTTCAACAATTACGCGTTCGAAAATGAAACGCTTCTCAAGGTCGCCGACGCCCGGAAGATCCGTTGACAGAATGTGTCGAGTCGCAGAGCTTCAGCAGAGTCTACTACTCTATAGATTACTGTCGAGAACGGCCCGCTTTCTTGCCATGTCGGCAGAAGTTTGAACTGACTTAGGTCAAGTTTGCATCGCAGTACCTCGGCTCGGCAAGAACTGGATTGACAGATAGCTCAGGTTTCTAGTTTCCTAGAGCCGAGGAGCTGGTTTTGCTTCTCGCTGTCCCGGCAGTGTTAATGTTTGCTTGTGCGAACGCTCTTGTGTTTTACTTCTTGAATTTTGTTATGACAGGGGTGATTTTGCTTGCAAGATGGGAAACTGGAAGCCTTTAGCTTATGGAGAAATCGCCCTTATTCGCAGGCAAACCACACATCACTTGCTAGCATGGGAGTGCGCGGGTTCTCAGGTGGGATCATAATTGTTTGTCAAAGAATGTCGGTTCAGATAAAGTGAGGACGCTTCTGAATCTGGAGCGAGAGACTACCGTCGGCGGAGTAATAGAAACTCAACACTGCTAGAAGCGGGCAGTCCGTTATCAGGACACTGACCGTCAAGAGACTCGCAGGAAGGAAAATCTGTCAAGAGCCCACGGAATTTAATGTTGTCCCAGAGAAGGGAATACGGTTTAGGAAGCTTAGAATCCCAATAAGGATGATCTCGCCCAAGAGAAAGACAAGAGAGTCTCTCTTCTGACTTCTCAGAAAGGAAACGAGACTCAAATCTAGTTCCCTTCCAAATTGGTGCCGACATAGTGTTGATCTAGACTCCTTTCGGGAGTCTGAACTTAGAATGATCATTAAGCTCATCGGCAGGTCCTTCAGAGCTTCATCCCTGTTTGTCCAAGGGAAAGTGATGTGTGGAAAAGTATGCGTCTCAACTTAGCCTGGTCTTAAGTAGGTGAAAAATTTCAGGATCCGATGCTGTTGGTACTATGCCACTATGGAGCGTTTCGAACAGCTCGAACGGCTCGAACGCGTTTGTTCGCTCGAACGCTGAATTGAGAGGGAAATTCTCGGCGCAACGCCAGGGCTTGGATCTAGCGTCGGAAGTTGTAATGGGAGGACCCCAATGAAAGATGGAATGACAGAGTCAGACGTCAGCTTTGATGAAAGGTCGTGGGACGAGGAAGCCGGAGGTCCTGGCTCACCCACATTATCCGAGGTCAGTGAGATGCAGAATCTCAGAAGAGGGGGTTTTTCCTATCGCGACATCGCGGAATTCGTGAATCGTTCTGTATCAACGGTATTCAAGTGGACTCGCATGATAACGCCGGAGACTTTCTTTGAGCCAGGCTTATCACTTCAAGAGAAATTGTCGCGCCACTTTGGACGGCCAATTGTATGGCCTCTTCCGAACGAAACCAAGGCCTCGAAAAGCTCACAAGTAGCGCGTACGATATCTGAACCGACGATGGCAGCTTCCGCAGAAGACTCGCCGAGAACCATCTCTCGAACTGTTCAGATTTTCGATGGAACACTTTCCGTTACACGGACTAGACGCGGTGTCATTTCGTTCTCGGTCCCAGGAGGAGTACTCGACCCTGCAACCATCAACTTTACGGCCGCAGGCTTACCTTTCGACGTACATCTTCTGTACTCAGACTACCAATTGAACCACTTCGGGCAACCATACAATCCACCAACAGCTTATGTGGGAAGAAAAGAGCGATTCTGGCCCTATATGTGGAAATCTCAGGTGGTCACCAGGATATCGCAACGAGTCCCCATGGGCATTGCCGGCCAGTGGTACTTGGTCTTCCAGAATGCTCCCGAGGTATCCGAAAGCAACTCAATAAAAGTCGTCGCTGAGCTTACTACCCAGACTAGAAGCTAGGTGACTTGGAAACCCGACGAGAGATAGTGGAATTCTACCCCTGTGTCGAGGTTTGCTGGCGTGAGCGGTTTCTAGTTGCTTGTCCGAGGCTGTGTACAATCTTGATCCAGGACGGGAGCTTCTCCCAAATCTCATCGTCGTACATTACCCTGAGAGTTCGACGATCTTCTCAGCAGCTTTAGCCGAAGGAACGTAACCGCCCGCCTCTGTTGTTGATGCGTATACCTGTGTGATACCGAACTTTTCACGGTTTGAAGGCCATTCCTGGCATGGATGCTGGCGTGTTGTAGTTCACAAGAGTGTACCCAGCCATTCGCACCGCCCGAAAAATAGGCTTCTGGCCGACTCGGGCAAACTGTTCAGCCTGCTGCAAGGGATAGTTTTCGGGCTCTCTCATGCTGATACGCAGGTAGGCGGAGACCCAAGTTAATGGCGCTACCTGAATTCTAGGGGAGAAGCGATTAGAAGATCGCTTATCGTGCTGACTTGATGAGGCTAGTACAGCACTTGCAGCCTTTGCTGAGACACCGACCTTGAAGGCCGTGCTTGCAAATCTCACAGATGCAATAACTTCCGCCATCCTGAGCCTTGTTCTTGGTGTGAACTAGAAACGGCTCTACGCTGAAAGGGGATTTTCTCGGAGACAATCCTCAGAGTACTTTGTCCCAAGAAGGCGACTCAAGTAAATGTTGTAACCTCATGTAAAAGGGGATTAGCATGACGAGGCAAACGGATAATGCTTTTTCATTTCTTGATGCCTACCTTTGTCCCGTCCAGGAGAACTGGTTGTTGCGCGTCGTTACGAGGGTCACTGTGTACGAATAGCCGGACGAGAACTGGTATGTTGCGCCGGTGCAACTCGATCCGCATGCAGTACTGATGGCGATGTTGACTGAGACCAATCCGTTAGGATTGACCGCAGCGGGATATTTCCCAGCGTTGTCAGTGGGCCAACTGAGTCGGGCGTATTGGTTGCCGTTCGAATCTTTGACGTAGTAGCTTGCGAAAGCAATTGCTACACTTCCTGTGTTCCGCACGTTCAGTGTCAGGTTCATGTTATTGGTGTTGAATGAAAAGGATTCCACGTTCAGGGATTCTCTGGGTGTCGGCGGATTCGGGTGCGGCGGTTGGATTAAGCTGGGAACTATTACGTGAGGGTTCCCAAGAGTGATCGTTGCTAGGCTAAGCTGAGCTTGACAGGTATACGTGAAGGATAAGCTTCCTGGCGGTGAATCGGCCAGTAGACCGACGTTCATTGCATATCCGGATGGTCCAATCTGGTCCAGTGCGGGACAGGAGCTGGCTGGAATCACCAAGTAAGTCTTCTCGTTGTTCACGTAGACTGGGATTGAGAGGTTTCCCCCGGGAGAACTCCCACCGTATGTCCACACGCTGTAGAAGTGAGTTTGTGGATGTGTTGCAGCGAGAACGATTATCAGAGTCGGAGTGCTTGGCACGTACCAAACCTCATAGATCGCTGCATTATCCCCCGACGATTGATATTGCCAAACGGCCTTTTGAGCTTGATAAGTGGGGCTGAGGTAAGGAAGTCCCGGGGACCCAGGAGCGTACACCAGCCCCGCGACTGTTCCCACGCTACCTACCGTTACGATAGTAATGATGAGAATCAGTTTACGTGGAAGAATCAGAGGGCTCGGCACCAAGGGAAGCGGAGCCGACTGTCGGCGAAACACGTATCGTTACCTCCAAGATAATCTTGTAGTAACGCGTTGGACTACTGAACCAGCAAGAAGAACCGAGCGGCAAAGCCCGCCGAATAATCCGCCGATCCTAAAATGGCTACTGTCATAGCTAGGCTTGGAGCAACTGAACCTTCAACGGCGACTATGCCGTTCACAGATAGCCAGATGCTGACTGAGAAAGGACTACGATTTGCATCGATGTGATTATGCCCTTTTTTTACTTTAGCGTTGCCCGACTCACGCCATGCATAAATCTGAACTCGTCGAGAATCTCGTTACCCAATCGAAAGCGCTTGGAAGTCTGGAGTACCAGAAGGATCTCGCGGCGGAAAATGCACGACGACTTGCTGACGAAATCTCGGGCTTGAAAGAGGCAATCGCGGACTTGATCAAAGAGAAGAAGAAACTACCGACTGGACAAAAACGCGAGGCGGGCCAGGACTGGCAGTTGCAGCGGACGCTTCTCACGGGACACCAGCGCGGCCTTCAAAGGCACCTACGGTCCACAAGGCAGAACCGCCGTCGCACGCTAGATCAGAAACGGCTTGTCGAGCAGCAGATCGCTCTCTTTAAAGGACGGGTCGCGGCCGATAGAGATCGGCTGATAAGGAATCCACCACACTAAGTGGGCATTGGGGGAAAGTTGCCCCCAACGACTAGATGGATTTCGTTTCCTTCTGACGCCTCTGTAGTTTTCCAGCCTTGGGCTCATCTAGGCGAGCGTTTCCGACTAGCGCGTCGAGTAGGGCGTTTGCCGTGTCAGGTTTGATCTGGATTCCCCGTGAGAGCGCTGTATCAATGAGCTGTTGCTTGTCCGCGAGGTGATCAACTGAAGACGCGCTTAGTTTGTCGATAATTGGAAGAAGCTTCCTGTACTCGTCCGCTACAATGGCCTTGGTTAGTTCCTGCCAGTACTCGCGGCTCGGGCTGTCTCTTCTAAGTTCTGCATCTAGCTTTGCCTTTGACCAGTTCTTGGGGTACCAACTGTCACGGTACTTTAGATGGAAACGCGATTCGTAGCTGTCTTCGCCGTATTTTTTCACAAGTTCTTCGTGGTAGTCTTGACGGACTTGAAACGCTTCTGGATCGACGGTTCTGCTGATTACGTTGCCGGTGGCACGAGCTATTCTTTCTACGGCATCGTCATTCTGTCCCGTTTCGCTCGTCAGTTCAGCTCACCCCCCTGCCCAAAAACCGGAATCTACGGACCCAAGAAAGCGCGTGGTCCAGAGTGGAGTTTATCGGAAAACCTATGCCTTTGAGATTTTTCATTTTGCGTTCTATCCGTTCGCGGATTCGGAACGCATGCGCCCTTTAGGGTTTCAAGGATCGAAAGCCTGTCTAAGCCTTCGGGCGCTAACTAGCTGGCAGTTACACGCGACCCTCACTCAAACATAAACGTGTAATTCTGGAAAGTTGTCTGAATACATTTCGGCGGATGAATCTTCAGACGCCCAATAGATAGCCCGCAACATTCCTGACTAGCTATTTGAGGGGATTCTGGACGAGGGCGTGCGGGTCACTAAAGAAGCGCTTCCTAGGAAGCGCTGGCGCAGCAAGAAAGAAAAAAGGGGGTTGGAACAGGGCGACTCGGCCGATCCGGTTCTACATGTCTTTCAAGATTCTTCTCGCCATTGGCAAGGCAATACACGAACCGCACAAAGCATCCTTGGTATGATAGACTACTCACGAACGACCAACGGTGAACAAAGTCTTGATGGCTGGTACGGACATGGGACTCAGCAAGGAGGACTATCTTCACATTCTTGGGTTTCCAAAATCTTCTGTATCTTTCGACCTCTTCGACAACATCTAAAGCGTCGACGTTCTCGACTAATCTCTCGATCCTCTCGTAGCACTCCCTTAGGATCATCTGCCTCATCCTCTCTCAGAGTAAGCTAATGTCAACCTCCGTTGTCTAGAGGCGTTGAAGCCACTCGAATATTTCCAGGCTATGCCTTCTTGCGCTCCCTCTAAGACAAGCTGTTTGGTCGCATGTATTTCGAATATTTAGTGGTCGTTGTCCTCCTCTATCAAACTAAGACCTCTTTCAGTCTTCAGTTTGTCCATGTAGTCCGGCAGCGTGTCCAGTACTATCTTGAGCAGGTTGTCCAGATCCTTGCCTGCTCTTCCTGTAAGCGAAGATTTCCCAAACAGGTAGAAGCAAACATCCAATGAAAGCTCCTTTCCCCTGCACTTCCTCTGAATCTCTGGCAGGTTGTGAATTCTCGCTAGAAACAAGTCCCTGGTCACTTTCTTCTTGGCGACATCGCCTCCCCCTCGTGTCCTAGGCGTAAAGCCTCTCAAACCCACCTTTGGAAGCAAAGTTGAACCCTTCATAGCTACCAGCTTCGACGAGGGCACGCTTCAAGACTACCTTCGGATACTTCGTGGATGATGATTGATGATTAGTTTTTGGTCAAAATTAGGCATTTCACGGGTATCTCACACACATCTGGCAAACGCTTAAGCTGATCATTATGAAGTGAAAACGAGAAGTCTGCGTAATGAGTCGTGTCGGGCCTCCTAAGCTTCGAATCGTGACAACAAGTCGCTTTGTGAACATCATACTCAAGGAAGCTCAGAGGATATTCTCACAGTTTGACATTCGAGTCAAGATTAGGATAATAGAAGCGGACTATCGTAGCTCAAATCCTGATGATCCAATCCTTGAGTTGACTTTGGGCTGGGTTGCTAGCTCGGCAGTTGGCCAAGGAGTTAGGCTTCTTGTCGACTGGGTCAAGGGTCGAAGGAAGGAGACTAAGGGCTTCGGTCATGTACAGTACAAGACGATCGAAGTCGCTAGATCAGAAGCAATGTACGATTTAGAGAAGGTTAATCACGTCAAGAATTTCGAGGTCTTTAAAATGAAATGTATCAAAGGGTCCTACCAGATCGTCTTACAAGAAAAAGACACCGGGCGGAAGCATCAATATATGATTACCAAAACCTGCAATGTGAAAAGCTACGAAGTTATCCCCAAGCAGTAGGGGTAACAAGTGTTTAGTCCTGAATACGACGCGGAGCATTTGAAGAATGCTTCTTTCCCGTGACCGACCCACTAAGTCCTCTCTCGCAAAATTCTCCTTCGAAAGCATCCTTAATCAGTGAAAGCATTATGGCAGATGGGTTTGCGCTGTGCCTCTGGCTTCAACAACGTCTTTGATCTTGCGAAAGAGATAGTCCTCATCAGGCAGTTCCTTAGCCATTGGCTTCAATATCTTTTGTGATAGCTCCGAATAGAGAAGCTCGAACGAATCAAGGTCACGTCCCACCAAAGTTATGCTTCCTGTTTCGGCTTTCCGTATGTGATATTGGGTGAACAGATGTTCAACGAATTGATTGAATGAAGGCACATCCTTGAGGCTCCCTATCAGGAATGTTCGTTTGTATGGTGTAAGGGCATCGCGAACAGAGTCTGTTTCTTCCTCGGTGACAGAGTCAAGCAGATCTCCGATGAAGTAGTCATCCGAGCCGTAGTAAACTCCCACGAGGTTCCCGACCTCAGTCTTCGAAGGAGCACCCCGGCTCCACGACCACGGGATATTGCTGACCCCAAGCTCGCGTTCCTTGATATTGCTATCAAACTAGAGAAAAAGATTAGAGAAATGGCGAAGACCAAGACCATAACTGGCGCCAACACTTCACCCGTGCCAGTGCTAGTCGAAAAACTCGTAGACGAAGGTGTTCTATCATCAGATGTGATCGAATCAATAGGTATCGTATGGGAATACAGAAACTTGGTTCTCCACGGAATGGATGTCCCGGCTGAAAATCTCGACACGGTGAGAACCATTGGGCAATTTGAACTGGATGGACTGGATAAGGTGTCGCCTCCGGGCGAGTTGAACCGGAACACCCCATAGTGTGTTAACCAGCAAGGATAAACCTGAGATGTCGTCTCGACCTCCATGCCCCTAGTTTTGTGTTATAACTGGTAGGTTCCAGTTTTCATAGGACTGCGACTACCCCGTCGGACCTATGAGAGATTTACAGGGAAACCCCCACTGTTACGTGGAACTGGATTGAAAGTTCGCGAATCCTTGAAACAGTCTGTTTTGTGCCCTGACTGGAGTCGTTGAATCGACGGAAATGATACGCGAAAATCAGAAGAATACGCTACCTAGATATCGCGACGACATTATCGAAGTTAGAGGTTACTGCGCTACATCCACTGGCACTACAACCGTTTGGAATCGAGAACAGTGATATTCTACCTTGGGAGAATGTGGGGTCTGTTACGCTGACTACTTGGACGCCATTGACAAATCCGTTGATGCTTGGACCCGCTGCAACGATTGTAAGGATATTTGTCGCGAATGGATTTACGTTAAGAGATGCTGAAGCTAGCGCAGTACATGTGGCTTGGCAACTGTAAAGGTATGCTGATGAGCCTACAAACTCGAAGAAATAGCCTTGAGCAAGGGTGTATGGGTCGCCACTTACGGCTACGATGCTAAGGTATGCTGGTGAGGCTGGATTGATTCTAAATCCTATTCCCCAGATCGGCTCCGCTGCGGCCTGGACAACCTGTACTTGAGCAGAGAATATGAGGTCAGTAAAATTATGCAGGCGATATAGAGATTCACAAGTCGTTAAGGAATACTGACCGTTTACGACTTTGCAAGCGATCGGATACTGGGGTTGTTGTGTTTCACTGTTCCATCCAATGATGGGTATCCAACCTGTGGCGTCTCCATCATTGAAGTTCCAATAGAAGATGGACTTTGACACAGAATTACTAGAATTAGCCTGCATGACAGTCGGAGTTGTGATTGCTCTCGCCTGTCCCGTAAGAGGTAGGAGAATCATCAGCACTGAAAGGCATAGTATTAGCATAGGGTAGGTTGGCTTGAGACAAGTTCTCCGGCATAGCATGTCTACCGGTTCTTGAAGCGGTGGTTAAGCCTTTGGACGAGTCAGTCTACCATTCCCACTTTACATTAGAAGTGATACCTTCACCCGGCAGTTCACCCGCGCCTTAGCAAGGCCGACTTAGAAAAGGACTATAGGAAGTATCAGTAATAGTTGGTAGTGAGATGTCGAAACCGATCATCAAAGGCGGCGTCAGGGTTCTCCGCCCCATGGAATACGAACAGCTCTGGAAGGGATCCCGTAGCCAGGAGAACCAGACCAGACTCGACGCGCTGCTCCTCACCGGTCTCCGTTATGTTGAGGCACAGCGTCTACAGGAGAACCCAGACTGGGTGGATGGCAAATTCATACATCTTCCGGAAACCGCCATGCGGAAGGTCAAGCGGCAACAGCGTGAACGCTGGATTCGGCTAAGCGACAAGGGACGCACAATCGTCCGCTATTTTTTCAAGGCCAAACCGCTTCCCTCTTGGAGCGGCTGGAGTCACAACTTGGAACGATGGGCTGAGGCTTCCAAACTCGACCCCGTAGGACTCGGACCAAAAAGCACTCGGAAGACCTGGGAGTCCTGGCTCGTTTCGTCATATCCGGAACGGTTCCCTGAGATCGTTGTTTCGCAGGGGCACACGACTTTCATTGCTGTAAATCACTACCTAGGACTGCGTTCGATCGACACGACAAAGAGGAGATGGTTGAGTGGGTGGCTGGTTGGGAGAAATGACCCAGAGCCTACAGGCAAATCTGTGAATCGAGGCTTGTTTCGGCGAAAATTTCCTCAGAGGCAGGTCCATAAAACGAGTGAGAGAGCACGACATTCTATGAGCTAAACGACTCTCGAATCAGGAGGCGAATAAGGTCGCCCAAACAACCTTCGTTAAGAACTCAGCCGATCCTCGTTATGGTCATCTGTCCGGAGAAACTTGCGGTGCAGGAGCGAGTTCTAGCAGAATCACACGCTAGGCCGGGTTAGTGTGCCGTGCCATTTGATGTGTAGAGGCATATCCAGTATTTGGCTGTGGCATGTTGGACATGTCTTGCTTACCGGACCGATTGGGAGATCGGAGCCCATAACTTCTCTGAATTTTCTCCTGAAGTAATGATCGAGGTCGGAGAGATTCGAGGGATATATCGAGACGAACCTAATGTTGTTCTCATAATACTGCGCCATCTTCCAGCGCATAGTTCTGATGTAGTTGTCCCTTGTTCCCGCATCTAATGAATCTACGAGGCCCCAGTACTCAACAAAGAGATTGTACTGTGGAAGGAAAAAGTCTGGTCTGCTTATCTTGGTTTTGAAGATGAACCAGTCGTTAGTCGTTGCCGCGGCCTCATAGTAGTAGGCGATGTTGTGGCGTGTAAGGTAATCTGCAATAGCCTTCTCTCCCTTGCTTCTAACTGGCTGACCCATTAACGTGACTGATGGCGTTCCGTACTCCTTAGAGGATTCGAAAAGGCCATTCAACCAGGAGAGGAAGCCCAACTTGGATAACAGCTCTCACCAACTGGGCATTAAAGCCGATCCTTTTCTTGGACACTTCCCCGGTTTAAGTTTGAGGATGTTACAGGGTTCTCTGACAGCGACGGAAGGGATCCGAAACGAACGGTTGGTGTATCGTTGTTACCCGTCAACGTGGCTTAGACCCCCAAAGCAAGTAAGTTGCTGTTACCATCCGGTGATGCTTAACATTCGTCGATCCACGACGCTTGCCGCGAGCTGGCTATTCGCTTCATTTGTTTCTGCATAGATGAATTCAATTCAACTGTACGCAATTTTACGCATTTGTAATCCCCATACGTTATGGCGGTAAATAATTCACAATTCGCCTGCGAGTGTGTTGGATCGAAAAC
>Ga0209236_1000864_pt1 | contig 18004 bp, 12 predicted proteins | sample GraSoi013_1_40cm_FD_185819 | JGI IMG/M metagenome (GOLD analysis project Ga0209236, IMG submission 185819) | Grasslands soil microbial communities from the Angelo Coastal Reserve, California, USA - Sample 09_27_2013_1_40cm (SPAdes) (version 2) | ecosystem: Environmental > Terrestrial > Soil >... | reverse complement strand
GGGATGGCGATCACGCCGGCCTCGCCGGTGCCATCCTGGCGTGGGCCGTAAACATTGCCGTAGCGCAGCGCGAGCGTCGAGATTCCGTGCCTCAACCCAAGCGCGGCCATGTAAATCTCTTCCGCCCGCTTGGCCGCGCCATATGCGGAAAGCGGGGCCGGTTTGTGGATCTCTCGAGCCGGCAGCTTCGCGCCTTCGCCATAGATCGTTCCGCCCGAGGACGCCGTCACGATCCGGGCCGCGCCGGCTTTGATGGCGGAATCGAACAGCCCGACCGTGCTAGCGACGCTCATCTTCACGTGGTCGCCCGGGTCGCGCGCGGCCTTCTGCACGCCGCCCTTGGAAGCGAGATGGAGCACCACGTCAGGCTTGAAAGTGACAAGTGCCTTGCGCGCGGCTTCAGAGCCGCAATCGGCGGAAACGACCTCGACCTCCGACGGCAGCGGCTCCCCGCAGGGATGGCTGTTGTCATCGATGACGAGCACCTTTGCCTGCGCGGCGACGAGCATCTCGACGGTGTGCGAGCCGATGAAGCCCGCTCCGCCTGTGACCGCGACGCGGACGCTGGTGGGCGTTGCTTGTGGTGCGGACTTCTTGGTGATGACGCGACAGCTTACCTGCTCCCGCCCGAGCTAGACTTCCAAATCGTGCCGCCTCGTGAGCTGCCCAGCCGGTCGCTGTATCAGGGACGGGACCGTGCCGGGGCACGATCCTTTCTATATGCGATCGGGCTGACTGCAGCCGACATCGAGAAGCCGTTTGTCGGTGTTTCCAACTGCTGGCTCGAAACCATGCCGTGCAACTTCGGTCTGCGCGAGCTGGCGGTTCCGGTCAAAGCCGGCATCCGCGCGGCGGGCGCCAACCCGATGGAGTTCAACACCATCGCGATCTCCGACGGCATCACGATGGGCAGCGAGGGCATGAAGACCTCCCTTGTCAGCCGCGAGGTGATCGCGGACTCGATCGAGCTGGTCGGTCGCGGGCATCAGTTCGACGCGATGTGCGCCATCTGCGCATGCGACAAGACGATCCCGGCTTCGGCCATCTCTCTTGTTCGGCTCGACCGACCGGGCATCCTTCTCTACGGCGGTTCGATCATGCCCGGACGATTTCGCGGGCGCGAGGTCAACGTGGGCGAGGTGTACGAGGCCATAGGCGCCGTCGCCGCGGGCAAGATGAGCGATGCTGACCTCGCGGAGCTGGAAGCGGTCGCCTGTCCGGGGCCGGGTGCGTGCGGAGGCCAGTACACGGCCAACACGATGTCGATGGTCATGGAGGTGATCGGGCTCTCGCCTTTCGGCTTCAACTCCATCCCCGCCATGGACCCCGACAAGCCCCGGGCGGCGGAGGCGGCGGGACGGCTGGTGCTTGCGGTGCTTGAGCAGGACCTCCGGCCCTCGCGCATCCTCACGCGCCGCGCGTTCGACAACGCGATCGCCGCGGTGGCCGCCAGCGGTGGCTCGACGAATGCCGTTCTGCACCTGCTCGCCCTCGCGCGCGAGGTCGACGTGGAGCTGTACATCGACGATATCGACCGGATCAGCCGGCGCACGCCGCTGCTCTGCGACCTCAAGCCGGGCGGCCGCTTCGCCGCCGTCGAGCTTCATCGAGCGGGCGGCATCGGAGTGCTGACGAAGCGGCTGATCGAAGGCGGGTTCGTCGACGGTGACGCGCTCACCGTCACGGGCCGCACTCTCGGTGAGGAATGCGAGACGGTGCGCGAGACGCCGGGCCAGGAGGTGGTGGCGCCGCTGTCGAAACCTCTACGCGATGAGGGTGGCCTCGTCGTGCTCCGCGGCTCGCTGGCCCCCGACGGCTCGGTGGTGAAGGTGACGCAGCACACGCCGACCTCGCATCGCGGTCCGGCTCGCGTGTTCAACCGCGAAGAGGACGCTTTCGCGGCGGTTACCGGGGGCAAGATCAAGCCCGGCGATACCGTGGTCATCCGCTACGAAGGCCCGCGTGGCGGGCCCGGGATGCGCGAGATGCTGCAGGTCACCGCGGCCATCGTCGGCGAGGGACTGGGCGAGTCCGTGGCGATGGTCACTGACGGCCGCTTCTCCGGCGCGACGCAAGGTTTCATGATCGGCCACGTCGCTCCGGAGGCGGCGGTGGGCGGCCCGATTGCCGCCATCCAGGACGGCGACATCATCGACATCGACGTCGAGAGTCGGAAGCTCGCGGTCGAAGGCGTCGACATCGCCGCCCGCCTGAAGGGTTGGACGCCTCCGGAGCCGAATTACCGCAAGGGCGTGCTCGCTCGCTACGCGCTGCTGGTCGGGTCGGCCTCCGAAGGAGCGATCCTCAAGCCGTAACCTCCCCGCCATGCGGGGAGGTCGGCTGCGCCAGCGCAGCCGGGTGGGGAGGTTCAGCAGCCCGTGCGATTCACCGAACCGTCGGTAGCCAGGCGGCACGCCGGCTTTCGTACGCTGCTATCGCTGGCTGGTGCCGTTCGACGAGCCCGATCTCGTCGAGACCTCCGAGCAGGCATTCGCGCGCGAAGGCGTCGATCTCGAACCGATAGCTGAAGCCATCGCCGCGAACCTGCTGCGCTTCGAGATCAACCGTGACCTCAGCCGCTGCATCCTCCGAGGCGAGGTCGATCAGGTGGCGGACCTGGCTGTCGGGCAGCGTGACCGAAAGGAGGCCGGTCTTGAAGCAGTTCGCGCGGAAAATGTCCGCGAAGCTGGGCGCGATGATCGCCCGAAAGCCGGCGTCTCTAATCGCCCATGGCGCGTGCTCACGCGACGATCCGCAGCCGAAATTCTCGCCCGTGACCAACACCGACGCGCCCTGGTGCTCGGGTCGATTCAGCACGAAGTCGTCCGCCTGCCGCCAGTCATAGAAAAGGAATGGTCCGTAACCGGTGCGCTCGATGCGCTTGAGGAACTGCTTGGGGATGATCTGGTCGGTGTCCACGTCCGCGCGATCGAGCGGCGCCATCCGACCCTGGACGTGCTTGACCGGCTGCATCAGATCAGCTCCCGGACATCGACCAGGTGCCCGGTCACGGCCGCCGCGGCGGCCATCGGAGGGCTCATCAGATGCGTGCGACCGCCGGCACCCTGCCGGCCCTCGAAGTTGCGGTTGCTCGTCGACGCGCAGCGCTCACCGGGCGCCAGGATGTCGGGATTCATGCCCAGGCACATGGAACACCCGGCGTTGCGCCACTCGAACCCTGCCGCCTTGAACACCGCGTCGAGGCCTTCATCCTCGGCCGCACGCTTCACCGTCGTCGATCCTGGCACCACCATCGCGCGCACCTTCGGGTGAACGTGCTTGCCCGCGATGACAAGGGCCGCGGCGCGGAGGTCCTCCAGGCGGGCGTTCGTGCAGGAGCCGATGAAGACGCGGTCGATCGCGATGTCGGCGAGCGCGGTTCCCGGACGCAGGTCCATGTAACGAAGGGCGCGGGCGTCCGTGTCCGATCGCGGTTCCGGCACCCGGCCGGTGACCGGCGCCACCTGGCCAGGGTTCGTGCCCCATGTCACGTGTGGCTCGAGCTGGGTCGCATCCAGCTGGATCTCGTGGTCGAACACCGCGTCTGCATCGGTGACGAGCGTTCGCCAGTAGTCGAGGGCGGCGTTCCATCCCGGGCCACGAGGGGCATGCGGCCGGCGCTCGAGGTAGGTGAACGTGGTGTCGTCGGGGGCGACCATCCCCGCTTTCGCACCCCACTCGATGCTCATGTTGCAGACGGTCATGCGGCCCTCCATGGTCAGGCCGCGAACGGTCGAGCCGCGGTACTCGACCAGGTGCCCCTGCCCGAACGAGATGCCGGTGCGGCCGATGAGGCCCAGAACGACGTCTTTGGCGGTGACGCCGAGCGGCAGATCGCCCTCTACAGTCACCGCCAGGTCGCGGGCATGGCTTTGGGGCAGGCATTGCGTGGCCAAAACCAGCTCGACCTCGGACGTGCCGATGCCAAATGCAAGCGCTCCGAACGCCCCATGGGTGGAGGTATGCGAGTCACCGCACACGATGAGCATCCCGGGCTGTGTCAGCCCCAGCTCTGGGCCGATGACGTGCACTATGCCCTGCCGGCGGCTGCCGATCTGATGCAGCGGAATGCCCTCCCGGCGGCAGTTCTCGGCCAGCGTCTCCATCTGCTTGCGTGACAGCTCGTCGGCTGCTCGCGCGCCGCCGCGCGTGGGGACGTTGTGGTCCATCGTCGCCACCGTCAGGTCCGGGCGCCGGACGCTCCGTCCCGCCAGCCGCAAACCCTCGAACGCCTGGGGCGATGTGACCTCGTGCACAAGATGCAGGTCGACGTAGAGGAGATCAGGCTCGCCTGGCTTGCTGCGCACCACGTGCGAGTCCCACAGCTTCTGGCCAAGGGTCCGTGGAGTATTCATCTACGTGATGCCCTCCCCACTCGTGGGGAGGGTAAAGGGTGGGGAGATGGGAGTGAGTGCATCCGCGAGAGGCAAACTCTACCGGCACCCGAAGCGGGCCGTCCGTAGGAGCCATTCAAAGCCGAGGCCTATCGATTTGTGGGTCAAACACAACTGTGGGCAGGCAATTTGACCTAAGATCGTCCGGCACATGGTTAGGACGTCTGGCGTGCTCGTAGCCCTCCTCCTTGGCCTTCTGGGCCTTATTGGCCTTGGACAGTCGGGGGCTCGCGCGACCTAACCCAAGTCGTAAAGAGATCGCAAGCCCCCGACCGAAAGGCGGGGGCTTCTTGTTTGTAAGGAGCAGAACTGACCGGAGCGGACATGGTGCTGGAGGCGCTGGAGCGCGAGGGAGTCGAATTGATTTTCGGCTACCCGGGTGGCGCCAACCTGCCCATCTACCAGCGGCTGCCGGGCCACCCCAAGCTCAAACACATCCTGGTCCGCCACGAACAGGGCGCTGCCCACATGGCCGATGGCTACGCCCGCGCCGGCGGGAAGCCAGGTGTCGTCTTCGCCACCTCGGGTCCCGGCGCGCTGAACCTGGTGACCGGCCTCTGCACCGCGTACATGGACTCGGTGCCGATGATCGCCATCACCGGACAGGTCAACAGCACCCAGGTCGGCCGGGATGCCTTCCAGGAATCCGACGTCATCGGAGCCACCAGCTCGGTGACCAAGCACAGCTACCTGGTCACCAGGATCGACCAGCTCCCTCGCGTCATCCACGAGGCGTTCCACATCGCCACCACGGGACGGCCGGGGCCGGTCCTGATCGACATCTGCAAGGACGTGCAGATGGCGGAAGCCGAGAACGTGCCCCCCGAGCGCCTCGAAATCCCAGGCTACAAGCCCAACGGCCACGTCGACCTCGAGCGGGCGCAGGCGGCGGCGATCGCGCTGGGGACCGCCGAGCGGCCGGTTGTGCTGGCGGGACACGGCGTGCTCCTGAGCCACGCCGAAGAGGCATTGCGAGAATTCGCCGAGAGGGCGGCAGCGCCGGTCGGCACCACGCTGCTCGGCATCGGCGCCTTCCCGGTCAAGCACCCCCTGTCGCTGCACATGACCGGTTTCATGGGCACGGGCTGGAACTTGAAGGCGGTCCAGAACGCTGACGTTCTGATGATGGTCGGCATGCGGGTCGACGATCGGGTCACCGCGCGACTCGCCGACTTTGCTCCCAAGGTCAAGACCTTCATCCACATCGACATCGACGGCTCGGAGATGGGCAAGAACGTGCGCCCGCAGATCGAGGTCGTCGCGGACGCGAAGCAGGCGCTGAAGGCGATGCTTCCACACCTGCCGGAGCCCGACAAGGGCCGCGGCACATGGCTGGCGCAGATCGATGCCTGGCGTGAGGAGCACCCCCTTCGCTACGCACACTCCAACGGCCACCTGCAGCCACAGGACGTGCTCATCGACATGTACAAGCGGTGCCGCAACGAGGCGATCGTCGTCGCGGACGTGGGCCAGAACCAGATCTGGGCCGCCCTGTGGTGGAACTACGACCGCCCCGGCCTGTTCCTCAACTCCGGCGGGTCGGGAACCATGGGCTTTGCGCTGCCCGCCGCCATCGGCGCCAAGTTCGCGCGCCCGGAGCTGCCGGTGTGGTGTGTCGCGGGCGAGGGTGGCTTCGTGATGACGGCGCAGGAGCTCTCGGTCGCGGTGGAGCACCAGCTCGACGTCAAGATCGTGCTCCTCAACAACTTCTCGCTGGGCATGGTCCGGCAGTTCCAGGACGACTTCTACGGCGGTGTGCGCTCGCAGGTCGACCTTACGCACATGCCGGACTTCGTGAAGCTCTCCGAGGCCTACGGCCTACCCGCGGTGCGGGTCGAGAAGTTCGCCGACATCGCGCCCGCGATGGACGCCGCCGAGCGGACCAAAGGCCCGTTCCTGATCGACTTCCGCATCGACCCCGAAGCCAAGGTCTACCCCATCGTTCCGCTCGGCAAGAGCCTCAACGAATTCTGGGAGGCACCCGAAGATGCCTGACAACATCAGGGTCCTGTCGGTGCTGGTCGAGGACGGACCGAACACGTTGAGCAAGGTTTCGGGTGTCATCCGCCGGCGCGGCTTCCACGTCCGTTCCATCTCCGTCGGCCCGAGCCAGGAGCCGGGCCGTTCCAGGCTCACGCTGCAGGTCGACCACGGCCATGCCGAAGCCGACCAGGTCCGCAAGCAGCTGGAGCGATTGGTCGAGGTGGTGGAGGTCGAGGACCTCACCGGCCACGATGTGCACAGCCGCGAGCTGATCGTGGCCAAGGTTGCCACATCGGAGGTGGCCGGGCTTGTGCAGCGAGGCGCAAGGGTGCTCGACACCGGGCCCGAAGGCACCACAGTCGAGTTCGCGGGCGAAGGCAAGGACGTAGGCGACTTCGTGGACGAGCTGATACGTCATGGGATTGTGGACGTGGCCCGGTCAGGACCCGTCGTGATGAGGAGAACCGCATGAAGATCCACTACGACGCGGACTGCCCGTCCCAGCTGGGTGAGCCGGTCGCCGTCATCGGGTACGGCAGCCAGGGCCGCGCCCACGCGCTCAACCTTCGTGACAGCGGCGAAGACGTGCGCGTCGGCCTCTATCCCGGCAGCAAATCGATCGAGCGCGTGGAGGCGGACGGCCTGCGCGCGGTGCCGGTGCCCGAGGCCGTGTCAGAGGCGACGGTTGTCATGGTCCTGACGCCGGACGCCGGCCAGGGCAAGCTCTTTCGCGAGTCGATCGAAGCGCACCTCCAGCCGCGATCGATGTTGATGTTCGCGCATGGTTTCGCGATCCACTTCGCGCAGATCAAGCCGAACCAGGACATCGATGTGGCGATGATCGCGCCCAAGGGACCCGGCCACCTGGTGCGCAGCACCTACGTCCAGGGCCAGGGCGTGCCGGCGCTGATCGCGGTACATCAGGACGCCACCGGGCACGCTCGCGATCGCGCCCTTGCGTACGCGCGCGCTCTCGGCGCCGGCCGGGCGGGCATCCTCGAAACCACGTTCAAGGAAGAAACGGAAACCGATCTGTTCGGCGAGCAGGCTGTCCTCTGCGGCGGTGTCAGCTCGCTCGTCAAGACCGGCTTCGAGACCCTGGTCGAGGCCGGCTACCAGCCGGAGCTCGCCTACTTCGAGGTCCTCCACGAGCTCAAGCTCATCGTCGACCTGATGTATCGAGGCGGGCTCGGGTTCATGCGCTACTCGGTCTCGGACACCGCCGAGTACGGGGACTACGTGTCAGGTCCGCGCGTGATCGACAACCAGGTGCGCGAGAACATGCGCCAGATTCTGCGCGAGATCCAGGACGGTTCGTTCGCCGAGAAGTGGCTGGACGAAAACTCGAACGGGCGCGAGAAGTTCATGGCGATGCGACAGAAGGATGCCGAACACCCCGTGGAGAAGGTCGGGCGCGAGCTCCGCTCGATGATGACCTGGTTGGAGCCGGTAGAGAAATGACCAAAGAAGCCAACGTAGATCGCGTCTTCATCTTCGACACCACTCTGCGGGACGGCGAGCAGTCACCCGGATTCCACCTGGACGCGGGCTCGAAACTGACCATCGCGCGACAGCTGCAGAAGCTTGGCGTCGACGTGATCGAGGCGGGCTTTCCGATCTCGTCCCCAGGAGATTTCGAGGCGTGCCGCCAGATCGCACGCGAGATTCGCGGCACGACGGTCACGGCGCTGGCGCGGGCGGTTCGCGAAGACATCGATGCCGTGTGGGGCGCCATCAAGGAGGCGGAGACTCCACAGATTCACATCGTGCTGTCCGTCTCGGACGTGCACATCGACCGTAAGCTCGGCATGAACCGTCAGCAGGTGCTGAAGCGGGGCGCCGAGATGGTCGCGTACGCGCGCTCGCTGTGCGAGAACGTGCAGTACTCACCCGAGGACGCCGGGCGCGCCGACATCGACTATCTCATCGAGACGGTGGAGACGATGATCGGCGCGGGCGCCAATGTGATCAACATCCCGGACACCACCGGCTACTGCTTGCCATGGGAGTTCGGCGAGCTCGTGCGACGCGTGATCACCGAGGCTCGGGGCAGCGACGACGCGCTCTTCTCGGTGCACTGCCACAACGACCTCGGCCTCGCCACCGCGAATTCGCTGGCCGCGATCACGGCCGGGGCGCGACGTGTCGAATGCACCATCAACGGCATCGGCGAGCGCGCGGGCAATACCTCGCTCGAAGAGATCGTGATGCTGCTGCGCGTACGGCAGGTTCAGCTTGGCCTCGAGTGCGGCATCGACACGACCGAGATCACACGCGCTTCGCGGCTTGTCGCTGAGTTGACGGGCAACCCTGTGCAGCCGAACAAGGCGGTCGTGGGCGCTAACGCGTTTGCGCATGCGTCGGGAATCCACCAGGACGGCGTGCTGAAGGACCGCCTGAACTACGAGATCATGAAGCCGGAGGACGTCGGGCTCGACGACTCGCGCATCGTGCTCACCGCGCGGTCTGGACGGCACGCGTTTCACCACCGCCTGGGGCTGCTCGGCATCAAGCTCGTGGACGCCAAGGCCGAGGCCGCGTGGCAGCGGTTCCTTCAGGTAGCCGACACGAAGCGCGAGGTGACCGACGACGACCTGCGCAAGATCGCCGCCGGGGAGCCCAATGGCAACGGGCATGCCACGGCGGTCGATGCGCCCAACGACCACAACCACGTCGCCGACACCCTGCGCCACATGATTTTCGGCTAATTGGAAACTCGACTCCCCCCACCCGGCTGGCGCTGCGCGCGAGCCGACCTCCCCACGAGGTGGGGAGGGTGAAGATCGCCTACCAGGGAGAGCCGGGCGCCTACTCGGACGAGGCGGTATCGGCGCTGTTCCCGGCCGCTGATGCCGTCGGCTATGCGACTTTTCGCTTGACTTTCGAGGCACTGGCGGTGGGCGCGGTGGACTGCGCCGTCCTGCCAGTGGAGAACAGCAGCGCGGGCGTGGTGCAGGAGGTGTCGGACCTCCTCTGGGAGCTCCCGGGGATGCGGGTGGTGCGGGAACACGTGCTGCCTGTGCAGCACTGTCTTCTGGGCTGGCCCGGTCCTGTGGAGAGAGCGCTCTCGCACCCACAAGCCCTGGCCCAATGCAGCCGCTACCTGCATTCACGCCAGATCAAATCGGTGGCGTTTCATGACACGGCCGGCGCGGCGCGAGCGGTTGCGGAGCAGCGTCAGCCAGGGACGGCGGCGATCGCGAGCCGGGCGGCGGCGAAGCGCTACGGCCTGTACGTCCTGGCGGAGTCGATCCAGGACGATTCGGAGAATCGCACGCGATTCGTGGTCGTGGAGCGTGGGAGCCCGACCCGGCCGGCAGAGAGCAATCCAGTTTCGAAGTGCTCGCTGGCGTTTGTCGCGGCGCACCGGCCTGGCAGCCTCGCCCACGCCCTCGACTGCTTCGCGCGGCGCAACGTCAACCTGACGCGGCTCGACAGCAGGCCGATGCTGGGACGCCCCTTCGAATACCGGTTCTACCTCGACTTCTCGATCAACGGGGAAGCGGGTGCTCCCGCGGCGGCGGAGGCGGCGCTGAAAGACCTCGAGGAGGCGTCGGCGGAGATCAAGCTGTTTGGGACTTACCCGTCCGCCTGACCGGGACATACACGGCCCGTAACGTCTGTTTCATCCTGTAGACCCCCCAACTAAATTGGTCTAAGCTCTCCGTTCGTGGGTCGGCGGCGGGGCGCATCTTTGGCGGAGAGCGCGCCCCCGCAGAAGTCGGAGCGGCGGCGGCTGCCTGGGGTCAATCTGAGGGCGGGCGCGGTCAAACAAGCGCGCCGCGAAGCCGGCCTGAGCCTGGCCCAGGTGGGCAAGGGGCAAGTTACCGCCCCGGCGATCTTCCTGATCGAAACCGGGCGCACGCGGCCTTCGCTGCCGACGCTCGAGCACATCGCCCAGCGGACCGGCAAGCCGGTGGAGTTCTTCCTCGCGGACCCGAGCGGCGTCAGCAATGAGACGCGGGACGGGCTGGTCGAGCTCGAGACGCTGCTCGCGCACGGGCTTTACTCGGACGCGATCGAGCTGGGCGACAAGCTGCTCGGTCTGGGGTCGTCCGCTTACCGCCTTGGCCCGATCCGCTACCACATCGCACGCGCGTATCTGCAGCTCGGCAAGCCTGAGCCGGCGGGCGAGCTGCTCCGCCAGGCATGCGCTCACTTCGAATCGGTCGGAGACCTGCTGATGCTCGCGGAGTGTTTGGGGTCGCAGGCGTCGTTGGCGTACATGACTCAGCAGCCCGGCGCCGTGGCTCTCGCCGAGCGCGCGCTGGCGCTCTGCCGGAGCCTGAAGCCGGTGCCTGAGACGACGGAGGCCCGATTGCTTGGAATCCTGGCGACCGCCCACCTTGCGGACAGCGATTGGGAAAAGGCGATGATCCTCTACAGAGAGGCGATCGAGGCCGCCGGATCGCTGCATGATCTGCGGCGCCTGGCACTGATGTATCACGGCCTCTCCATCGCGTATCAGGAGACCGGGCAAACCGACGCTGCGACCCGATATGCGACCCGGTCGCTCGCCTTGCTCGAGGTGCTGCGAGACCGCGTCTCGCTGGCGCGCATCCAGAACAGCCTGGGTCTTCTAATGATGGCCAAAGGCGACAACGCCGAAGCCCGCAAGCACATGGATCGGGCGCTCGAGCTGACCGAGGAAACCGAGCTCGAGTACGGGCGCGCCGCCATCATCCTCAGCCTGAGCGAGCTCAGCCTTCAAGAGGGCAACCTCGACGCTGCGGCAGCCCTGGCCGAGCAGGGGCTGCAGCTTGCCGAGCGCATGCAGGAAGGCGCCACGATGGCCGAGGCCCACATGTGGCTGGGCAGGGTCGCCGAGCAGCGCGGCGACGACGAAACCGTCGACCGCGAGTTCGAGCTGGCGCTCCACGGCCTGGCGAACCACGGGGGCGGCGAGCGGCTGCTGCGGTGCCATGGCGTTTATGCCGAGGTCCTCGAGCGGCGCGGCGACCTCCAGAAGGCGTACGTGCACATGAAGAAGGCGCTGTCGGCCAGCCGGCCGGGCCTGCTCCGCGACAAGAGCCAAAAGGCGGAGGAACGCGTCGGCTCAGCCTGATAACGTAAGTTTCAGCCCTTCAAGATGGCCAAAACGCTTCGCAACTCCAAGCTCGCAGTCGCCGCCGAAACCGTAATCGCCGATTACCGACTTGCTTACAGCAGCCGCCGCGCCAGCATCATCGGGCGCGCCGAGGTGCTGCGCGGAAACGCCACCTTCGGGATCTTCGGCGACGGCAAGGAGGTCGCCCAGGTGGCGATGGCCAAGGCCTTTCGTCCCGGCGACTGGCGGGCGGGCTACTACCGCGACCAGACCTTCATGTGGGCGACGCGCATGTCGAACGTCCGCGAGTTCTTCTCACAGCTGTACGGCAACACGAATCTCGACGCGGACCCGGCGTCGGGCGGCCGCCAGATGGGGAACCACTTTGCGACCAGGTTCGTGGACGACCGGGGCGATTTCAAGCGGTCGGTGGAGATGCTCAACTCGACCGCGGACGTCTCCAACGTCGCAGGCTGGATGCCACGGCTGCTCGGCCTCGCATACGCGTCGAAGCTGTATCGAAACAACCACCAGCTGCGCAAGGCCCAGGACGGCTTCTCGGTCAACGGCGACGAGGTGGCCTTCGGCACCATCGGCGACGCGGCGACCAGCGAAGGCCACTTCTGGGAGACGTTCAACGCGGCCGGCGTCCTCCAGGTGCCGATCGCGCTGTCGGTTTGGGATGACGGATATGGAATCTCGGTGCCGATCAGCGCGGAGACCACCAAAGCCTCGATTTCCGATGTGCTCCGTGGATTCATCCCTGACGATCGCCCGGGAGTCGACATCTACGTCGTACGCGGCTGGGACTACTCGGCCCTGGTCGAGGCCTACGCGAACGGCGTCGAGCGCGTGCGTCGCGAGCACAAACCGGCGCTCTTTCACATCACCGAGCTGACGCAGCCGCAGGGCCATTCGACGAGCGGCAGCCACGAGCGATACAAAACGAAGGAGCGGCTCCGCTTCGAGGTCGAATACGACTGCATCACCCGGATGCGCGATTGGATCATCGAGTCGGGCATAGCGGGCGACTCACAGCTGGAGGGATGGGAGGCGGCCGACAAAGAGGCCGTGGAGGCGGCGCGCGACCTTGCCTGGGAGGCGTACCAGGCGCCCATCCGGAAAGAACGAGACCGCGTGGTGAGCATCCTCCGGCGAATCGACACCCCGAAGGTGGCCGAGGTCGCGTCGACTCTGAACGAGGCCAACAAGGTCACGCGGTCCGCGATCATCTCCGGGGCAGCGTTCGCGCTGCGCACGCTGCGCGGGACCGCGTCCCCCGAGCGCACCGAGCTGGTTCGGTTTATCGAGAGATACAAGCGCGAAAACAGCGAGCGCTACAACTCTCACGTCTACAGCAATTCAGATCAATCCCCGCTGAACGTGCCTGTCGTACCGGCGGTCTACTCGGACAAGTCGCCGACCGTCGACGGCCGGCAGGTCCTGCTGCGCAACTTCGACGCCAACTTCGCGCGCGACCCGCGTTTGTTCGTCATCGGCGAGGACGTCGGACGGTTGGGTGACGTGAACCTCGTCTTCGAGGGGCTGCAGGCTAAATACGGCGATCTGCGCCTGACCGATACCGGCATCCGCGAGGCGACCATCTTGGGCCAGTCCATCGGCGCCGCCATGCGCGGCCTGCGCCCCATCTGCGACATCCAGTACCTGGACTATTTCCTGTACGCGCTCGAGGTCGCGTCGGACGACCTGGCCAGTCTCCACTGGCGAACCGCCGGAGGCCAGAAGGCTCCGGTCGTCATGCGCACGAAGGGCCATCGGCTGGTCGGCATCTGGCATGCAGGGTCGCCTATGGCGGTGCTGATCAACGCCCTCCACGGGATGTACATCGCCGTGCCTCGCAACATGACCCAGGCTGCCGGCTTCTACAACACGCTCTTCCGCGGGGACAACCCGGGGGTGGTGATCGAGGTGTTGAACGGCTACCGGCTCAAGGAACGGGTGCCCGACAACGTCGGGGAGTTCACGGTTCCATTGGGAGTTCCAGAGGTGCTGTGCGCGGGCACCGACGTGACCGTGGTGACCTACGGTGCTTGCTGCGCGATCGCGCTCGATGCCGCGCGAGCCCTCGAGGAGCTTGGGGTGTCCTGCGAGGTAATCGACGTTCAGACTCTCAACCCGTTCGACACCGATAGGTCGATCGTCCGCTCGCTCGAGAAGACGCACGCCGCGCTTTTCCTCGATGAGGACATGCCGGGCGGCGCTTCGGCGTTCATGATGCAGCAGGTTCTCGAACGCCAGAACGGGTGGTGGCATCTCGATGCCGCGCCGCGAACGCTGGCGGCTTCGCCCAACCGGCCGGCCTACGGGCCGGATGGCGACTACTTCAGCAAGCCGAATCGCGAGAGCGTCGTCGAAGCGGTCTACGAGCTGATGCGCGAGCGGAACCCCGACAAGTTCGCACCCCTGGACTGAATCCAGTCGTTGATCCAAGAATAACCAGCAGCGCTGCGCGGCGAGCCGATCGGCCTGCCGACCCGCACAGCGCACCCGAAGGTGAGCTGATCTGAGGCGGGGGCTCAGGAAATGTCGCTTGGCAGGAACTCCATCACCGCCAGGGCCGGCGCCCGGCTGAGCAAGCCGAGTCCCTCTAGCACGTAGCCGGCGTAGCCGGCGTAGCCGGCGGAGGTCGGCACCGCGCGCGGCGGCACCGGCTTTCGCGGCGCCTTCACCTCTCGCGCCGGCGCCGAAGCGTCGAGCCCGGCAAGGCTGCGCGCCTTCCGGACCGCCGCATCGAGGCCGCCAAGCTCGTCGACCAGCTTTCGCTCCAGTGCCTGGCTGCCGGTCCAGACGCGCCCACCGGCCACCGGCTCCACTTCGTCGCGCGTCATCCGCCTCGATGTCCCGACGGCTTCGAGGAACAGCTCGTACATCCGGTTGATCTCGTGGTGGACGATCGTCCGTTCCTCATCGGTGAACGGATCGTCGTCACTTTCCAGCGTGACGTGCTTCCCAAAGGCAATGGTGTCGCGATTTACCTGCAGCTTCGAGAACACGCCGCCGGTAACGAGTTTGCCGGTCAGAACCCCGATCGAACCCGTCAGAGTGCCGGGGCGCGCGACGATCCACTGGCCGGGCGTCGAGACGAGGTAGCCGCCAGACGCTGCCATCGCGCCCATGGCGATCACCAGCGGTTTGCGTTTGGCGATGAGCTCGATAGCCTGGCGCATCGCCTCCGAGGCCGTCGCCGATCCGCCGCGCGAGTTCACGAACAGAACCGCGGCCGCAGCGCGCTTGTCCGTCGCGACCTGCCGCGCGAGCGGCACCACGCTCAGGTCGCCGGCGCGGTCCTCCCCGACCAGTGGCAGATCGATCGGTGGAGTGATCGGCAGCCGCCCGTTGCGCCCGTCGACGATCGTGCCCTCCACCCGCATGATCGCGACGTACGTTCCTCTGCCCGTGGTCGGGGGCCGGGATGGGAGCCTGCGGCGAGCCTGCTCCCAGGTCGCGATCCTGGCCCGTTCGGCGCCACTGCCGATGTGATCCGGGAGCTTCTCCTCCGGGAGCACCCCATCGACGACCCGCTGCTCGAGCGCGTCGCTGTCGGTGTAGGGGGAGCCGTCGACAAGCTTCGCCGCGGCATCGGGCTCGATGTGCCGGCTCTCCGCGATCGCCTCCACGAGCTGCTTGTGATTCGAGTCGAGGAGCCAGGTGATCTGCTCGCGCATCTCGGGCGACATCCTTGATCTCGTGAGCGGGTCGGCCGCGGTTTTGTAGGGCGAGACCTGGACGAAGTCAGCCTTGACACCGATGCGCGCCAGGCCTTCGGCGAGGAAGACTCCCATCGACGAGAAACCGAGCGGGCGCACCAGGCCTGCCGGCATCAGAAGGATCTCGTCGCATGCGCAGGCCAGGTAGTAGGTTCCCGTCGTGTAGAACGGCGCCCATGCAATCACGCGCTTGCCCGCCGCGCGCAGCGTGGATACGAGCTCTCGCAAGTCCTGCAGGCTTGCCATCGGCATGGCCACCGGCCGGAGGTGGAGCACGACGCCCTTGGTTCGCGGATCGTGAGCGATGGCCTCGAGTTGCTCGCCCAGCTCCTTGATGCTCATGCGCGGCGTAGAGACGAATCGCTGCCAGAACGGCCCGGGCGGGTCGGGCAGCGTGGGAAGGGCGGTTTCGAGCACGTAGAGCACGTAGTCGGGCGCCTTGCCGATTCTTCGGCGCAGGCTCGACAGAAGCCACCAGATGTAGCGAAACGGATAGAAGATCACACCCGCCCTCAGGTGAAAGCTTAGTGGGGACTGGGTGAGCGCCCTGGGCTAGCTTTTCAGACTACCTTCGAGAGCTCGAGGTGCTCGTCGAGGTCTTCGCTCAGACGTGTCGCCCCATACACCTGGCCGACATGCTGGTGATAGGGCACGCCGGTGAACAGGTGGTGGCTCCGCGTCGGAATGTCCGCGTCCTCCGCCCACTCCTTTCGCTGCAGCGCCATGTAGCCCTGCTCCTGCTTGTGCTTGAGATCGTCGAGCAGAACCGAAATGCCGTGCCCGGCTGCGTGCTGGAGGGCGAGGGTGATGAAGATGAAACCGACGCCGAGCTCTGCCAGCTCGTCCCAGGTGATCGGGTCATTCTCGTTGAACCACTTGAACGACGAGGAGTAGTTGAACGCGAAACGCGCTCCTGGAAAGCGTTTGCGGATCTCGCCGCAGAACTGCTCCGTCGGTCCACGCTCCGCGGTGGGAAACTCGCACCAGAGCAGGTCGGGGACGCCGCTGTCCAGGTACCGCAGCCCGCGATCGATGGCGAGCTGGATGCCACGCTTGCTCTCGGGGGCCTCGGTCGCGGAAACGCCGTCGGTGCGGGCGATGATGACGAAGTCTCGATGGCCGAGGTCATCGGCCGCGTTCCGCATCATCTTGAGCTTGCCGACGAATTCGTCGGCGGAGATCAGTGCTTTGCCCGCGATGTGACCGCAGCGCTTGGGCATGACCTGGTCTTCCAGATGCGCGGCGGCAACGCCCGCCTTGACATAGAGGTCGATCGTGCGCTGGACGTTGAACAGGTTTCCGTAGCCCGCATCCATGTCGACCACGACGGGCGGGATCTCGAGATGAACCGGGGCGGCCCCTTTCTCCGGGTCGCCCATCGCCATCGTGAGCTGGAACTTGCGCAGGGCGCTGACGGTGCGTCGGGCGCCGTCCGCAATCTCCACCGATGAGTAGATGTCCATGTCGGTCGTGCCTAGATGACCGATGGCGAACGAGTACCCGCTGAAGTACACGGCGTCGAAGCCGTGATACATGACCAGCTCCGCGCCGAAGGGGTCGTAAACTCCTGGCCCGAACACGTAAGGCTTGGTCGCGAGCAGCCTGCGCAGCCGGCGGCTCGGGTCCTCGTTGCGCGACGCCGGCACCTTGAAGCCCTCCGGCAGGAGTGGCGTCGAAATCAACTCCATCTGGCTACTCGTTCTCGTGATCGCAGTTGCAAGGCTCGAGGCATTCGCACTCGTACGTGGTAGCACCCGCCGTCTCGAGGTCATTGGATTGATCGTGACTATCCATGGACGTGAACCTATCAACTTCGTCGATATAAGTCCAATTAATTGATTTGATCACCATGATCAATAAAACCGATAGGGGTCGTGGAGTACTCACGCCCCTCTCCAGCCCTCTCCCTGAGGGGGAGAGGGATTTATTCGATCGTGTTCAGCAGGTCCAGGAACGCCGCCACGATCCCCTCTGGCTTTCCGGAATCCCGGCGGCGATAGGCGACGATCGAGTTGTGCATCGCGGGCGCGTCCTTCATACGGACCGCGCGAAGCATCCCGCCTTCGACCTCGCGCGCCACGGCGGTGCGCGGCAGCAGGGCCACCCCGAGGCCGCGCTCGACCATCTTCTTGGCGGCTTCGATCGAGTCCAGCTCCATGAGGCCACGCAGCATTGCGCCCGCCTTGAGAAAGGCGGCCTGGGTGATCTCGTAGTAGCTGGACGTGCGATCGAACATGATCAGCTTTTGATTGGCGACCTCCGCCATCGCGACGCTGCGTCGTTTCGTGAACGGGTGGTCTGGGGCGCAAACGAGGACCAGCTCCTCGGTGTGGAACGGTCGCAGCTCCAGGTCAGGATGGCGGATCGCCCGACCGAGACCGAGCTGCACCTCGTCACGAAGGACAAGCTCCACGATGTCCTCCGAGTGGCCGGTGCGCACCGACACCTCGACGCGAGGGTGTGTGGCGACGAATTTCTCCAGAAGCTGCGGCAGGAGGTAGGTGCTGACGGCAGGTGCCGCCGCAATCACCAGGTGGCCGGCCGATGCCGACTTCACCTGTTCGAGCGCATCTCGCCCTTCGGCTAACGCGCGCAAAGCGCGCTCCGCGTACGGAACCCATGCCTTCCCGGCATCCGTCAGCCGCATTCCATGCGGCGTCCGTAGGAACAGCGGGGTGCCCAGCTCCCGCTCCAGCCCGTGCAGGCGCGCGGTGAGGGTCGGCTGGGTGATGAACAGCGCCTCGGCGGCGCGGCTAACGCTGCCTCGGCGCGCCACCTCCAGGAATCCTTCCACCTGGACCAGCTGCAGCGAGTTGACCTTGCCGTTACGTGATTCGTCTATGGCCACGGCC
>Ga0209236_1000862_pt1 | contig 18011 bp, 16 predicted proteins | sample GraSoi013_1_40cm_FD_185819 | JGI IMG/M metagenome (GOLD analysis project Ga0209236, IMG submission 185819) | Grasslands soil microbial communities from the Angelo Coastal Reserve, California, USA - Sample 09_27_2013_1_40cm (SPAdes) (version 2) | ecosystem: Environmental > Terrestrial > Soil >... | reverse complement strand
CGGAAGTTCTGGAAACATTTCCAACGCTCCTTGATCCCCGCACTCAGCAACCCTTGATGAATCGAACAACTCTGGTCGCGAACACTTCCAACATGCCGATAGCCGCCAGAGAAGCAAGCGTCTACACCGGCATAACAATCGCAGAGTACTTCCGGGACATGGGGTACGATACCGCGCTAATGGCGGATTCCACGAGCAGATGGGCCGAAGCTCTTCGAGAGATATCAGGACGTTTGGAAGAGATGCCAGGAGAGGAAGGCTACCCGGCCTACCTCGCATCACGACTCGCCGACTTCTACGAGCGATCTGGACGACTGGAAGTCCTAGGCTCGGAATCCAAGCAAGGCTCGATCAGCGTCATCGGAGCTGTCTCCCCTCCAGGCGGCGACTTTTCTGAACCGATTACTCAGAACACTCTCCGTATCGTCAAGGTCTTCTGGGCCCTAGACTCAGAACTTGCCAAGCGGCGCCACTTCCCAGCCATCAACTGGTTGACAAGCTACTCCCTCTACCTGGACACCCTCGAAACATGGTATCCCAAAGAAATCGGGCCCGAATGGGTTGACCTCCGAAAGGTGGCAATGTATCTTCTCCAGCGCGACGAGGAACTCCGCGAGATCGTCATGCTCGTCGGTCCAGACGCCCTCTCCGAGGGACAACGGGTCATCCTGGAGGCTTCGAAGATGATCAAGGAAGACTTCCTCATGCAGCAATCCTACAACCCCGCCGACAGCTACTGCGACAAGACGAAAACCTACAATATGATCCGGACAATCCTACACTACTACAATCTGATGCAGAAAGCAGTCGACGAAAGCATACCCCTCCAGAAAGTTCTCGAACTTCCCGTCAAGAACGATATCAGCCGCATGAGACTCACCCCCGCAGACAAGTTCACCGACCACTCCCAATCATTGAACGAGCGTCTCGACCAAGAATTCAAGATGCTAACAGCACCCGCTGTCAAGGCGAAATAGAATGGTATCACTCGCAGGTCTCGAATACAGAACAGTCCGCGAAATATCCGGACCCCTAATCTTCGTCGAATCAGTGCGAGGGGTAGGATACGGCGAGCTGGCAAGAATCAGGACTCCAAGCGGCGAAGAACGGAGAGGCCAGGTTCTAGAAGTCGGCGGAGGAGTCGCAGTCGTCCAGATATTCGAAGGAACGTCCGGACTCGACGTTTCCGCCACAACTGTCCGTTTCACCGGAGAAACAGTCAAGCTCCCTGTCTCACAGGACATGCTCGGACGAATCTTCGACGGCAGCGGCCGACCTACTGACGGTGGCCCGAGAATCATCCCTGACGACTACCTCGATGTAAACGGCAGCCCAATCAACCCCTTCGCCCGAGAATATCCGAGAGAGTTCATCCAAACAGGCGTCTCCGCTATCGACGGCATGAACACACTCGTCCGAGGACAGAAACTCCCACTATTCTCCGCCTCCGGGCTTCCCCACAACCAGATCGCAGCCCAGATCGCTAGGCAAGCGAAGGTCCGAGGCACCGATGAACCCTTCACCACCGTCTTCGCAGCTATGGGAATCACCGCCGACGAAGCCCGATTCTTCAGAGACGACTTCGAGAAACAAGGCGCCTTCGACCACGTAACCATGTTCGTCAACCTCGCAGACGACCCCGCCATTGAACGAATCCTCACTCCGAGGCTCGCACTGACAGCCGCCGAGTATTTCGCAGTCAAACTCGGAACCCACGTTCTAGTCATACTCACGGACATGACCAACTATGCAGAAGCCCTCAGAGAAATTTCCGCAGCCAGAGAGGAAGTTCCTGGACGCCGCGGATATCCAGGATACATGTACACGGACTTGAGTACGATTTACGAACGCGCCGGGAGACTTCATGGTAGCAAAGGCTCGATCACCCAGATGCCGATTCTCACCATGCCTGGAGATGACGTCACTCATCCAATCCCCGACCTCACAGGCTACATCACCGAGGGACAGATCTACATTGATCGAGGATTACACCGGAAAGGAATCTATCCCCCAATCGACCCCGCACCGTCCCTCTCAAGATTGATGAAAGAAGGAATCGGCAAAGGACGGACAAGAGAGGATCACCGCGAAGTCTCAGACCAACTTTACTATGCGTACGCGGAGGGACGAAGCTTCCGAGACCTTGTCGCTGTCATCGGTGAAGAGGCACTCTCCGCCCGAGACAAGCTCTACTTGGGTTTCGCGGATAATTTTGAGAGGAAGTTCATCAACCAGGGACTCTACGAAAACCGAGACATAGACGCAACTCTCGACCTTGGCTGGAACCTGCTCAGTGTCTTGCCTGAGAGCGAGCTGAAACGTATCGACCCGGCCACGATCAAGAAGTATCATCCGAAATATCGTGGGAAGACATCATAGTGTCAGAGATCGTCGCGGGCGCTCGTCCAACCCGGATGGAGCTTATCGCCCTCCGGCGACGACGACGCATAGCCCAACGAGGTGGAGATTTGTTAAGGGAAAAACTGGACGCGTTGATGATCGAGTTCTTCCAGTTCGCCCGCGAGATCACCGCACTACGCCAGAAGACACAGGACTTGTTGTTCCAGGCTTACGAGAAGTTTACTGAGGCCCAGATGCTAATGGGCTTTACGAGAGTCGAGGAGACATCGCTGACCGTCCAAGACCGGTTTGAGGTAGACGCGTCAACGCGAAATGTCATCGGCGTCTCCATACCCTACGTCTCCGTGAAACTGAAGCCTCTTGAGGGGTTTCCCTACTCGATGATCGGAAGCAGCGCAAAACTCGACGAAGCCGTCGCGCTAATGACCGAAGCAGTCAAGAACGTTGTCGAGTTATCTGCAGCTGAAGCCGCTATTCGCAGACTGGCCGAAGCGATCTCCGCCACGAAGAGACGAGTGAATAGTCTAGAAAACATCGTAGTTCCACGAATCGAGAATACAATCCGTTACATCGAGATGAGCTTACAGGAGAGATCGAGAGAGGACTTCTTCCGGCTGAAGCGTATCAAGACACGTCTGGAAGAGGAAGACGAGGAATCCGTGAGGGTCCCGCAGATCTCAAGCTAAGACTCTAGACCGTCATGTTGAGAACTTTCCGACGAAAGTCTACTGCGGTTCTAGGAAAACGAGACTGAGGAAAAGAAGCGACCCGATCATTCCAAGGACAGAAGCTATGAATACGAAGAAGGCAAGCACTCCTCTCCGTTCAAGGTCCATACGAGTGAAGAGGACTGATAGGCCACCGAAAATAACGAAGAGTCCGTCTATAATGCTTGCGACTATGAGAGATGAAAAAGTAAGTGGGGAGCTATAGCCTGATGAAGAAGTAAATAGAGAGCTGTAGTCAACCGGACCCAGTTTCAGATCGAAGGCTAAGAGACTGGAAAGTAGCAATACCCCGCTAATGACCCCGAATATGGAGGACAGTTTCAGTGGCGTGTCGATTTCGGATCTCGCAAAGTGCACGTGTCAGTAAGCTCCAGAGACTAGGATCTCTTCTGGCCTAAGGATATTCCCTCTAGCCAGGCTTAACTTCTTATCGATAGCGAGGACGCGGACCATAGTAAGCTCGCTCGGCTCGCTCCCCAAGAGCGCGATTCATCTCTTCGAGCCCCGCCTCTTATCCCTATCAAGAACCTCTTTCGGTTGAAACGGATCAGACCAGTCTAGAAGAGGAAGAAACGGAACCTGCAAGTACCGCAGGTCGCAGGCTAGAAGCCAGACGAAGAATTCCAACTGGACTTCCCTGGAACACAGCCCGAAAACCTTCTTTGGGATTTGTCCGCACTGCCGGAAAGCCGCCCTGTGGGGTTGAACGATCCAGGACAATGTGAGTGCCTCTATGCGTTGTGGTTCTCGGGTAACAACATCTCTAATTTTCTGACTCCTTACTCCCGAACCTATGTCATCGGCGCTGAGAACGAAAGAGTTCCTTGAGTTCCAGCAAACGCTGAGAGATCTAGAAATCCAGGTTCGCAAGCTCATTAGAGAAACAGCGACAAATGGTCCCTCGGAGAAAACCAGGGATCTGACGGGGAAGGTCTACACTCTGGCCGAACGAGCCAACCAAATCCGACTCCCAGAGACTAGGAATCAGTCTACTACCAACCAGTCAATCCTGGAAGAGCTCCCCAAACAGTTCGATGAAGACTTTGGTAAGTTCAAAGGATTGATAATTTTCGTCGAACGAGTGCGGAAGCAGCACTACAACGCTACAGGCCACAATATAGGAAGAACTTACGGTTCCTTTGGTTCCGATGAGCTTGCGCCAGGACACCATCACGGCAAGTCTCTCATTGAGACCTTAGAAATCAGTTGCGATGCGTGCGGTAACGAATCCCCCCAATCGGAAAGAAGAGACTACCCAATTCACGTTCTTCTTCACGACCGTGGGCAATGGGAAGTTTGCACCGGTCAATCCGACTGCGAATGCCAAGGCTACGAAGGCAAAGGCGTTCGAATCGGCGTCAACCTATCTCCCGAAAGAATGGGGAAAGGAAAGGTCTAAGCTCCCTTCTCGGCTCGCTCCTTCAGAGCGCGATTCATCTCTTCAAAGCCACGTTTCGTATCTCTGTCGAGGCTTTTCGCCATGAATGGTACCAGCAAGCCTGTGAACTTCTCGTGCTGAACGAAGCGGACACCTTTTTCGTCTAATGCTTGAATCGTGAAACTGTGCTCGCCGTTGAAGAGGCCGGGTATCAAGAGTCGCCCGAGCCAGCTCATCTCACGATTCGTCTCAACATTGACCATTTTGGGCTTAAAGGACATGACTCTTCCCCCGGTGGGTCCAAGCTGGACCTGAAGCTGCGCTCCAGTCCTGACCTCGCCGCTCATCTGTCGAATGAAGGGGTTCCATTCGGGGAACTTGGCAAAATCAGTCAGTACCTCCCAGACTCGCTCTGCAGGGGCTTCAATCTCTATCTCAGCCGAGACCTCTTTCATTTCTGAGCGACCCTGAAATGGGTCAAACATGCTGAAATGCGTTTCGGAGCGAATGCTCGTATACAATCCCATCTACAGGGCACCGCCCGCGGAATAGGCCGTCCCCCTCATCCTTGACTCTGGTTCGCTTTCAACGCACTCCACCGGAAGAGAAGTACTACTCCAGCTACCATAAGAATGACAGCAGCTAAACGCACTATCGTGTCAAGTCTAACTATGAAGGTTAGAATCGCAAGGGCTATGCCAACATCGCCCAATACAATGCCAACCAGACGTAGACGACGCAAGTTCACGGTTTAGGTCCCTAGAGTAGCTGCCAGCCGTTCTTCTTGACGTATCTCAGCCAGAATCCCGCGATCAGCGAAGTAACGATTGCGGTCAGGACGAGCGCGACGAAGAATGTTTCCGATATCAGACCGAGGTCAAAGGCGACAGTAGCGAGCACGATGCCTGGCCCGCCTCGCGCATTGAGAGCTATAGCAAGGTTGAGACTCGGTAGCCTCTTCTGCTTGATGAATCTGCCGACCACTAGGGCACCGCCGCCTTTCAGTGCTGTGGAGAAGAGTAGGAATCCGAAGAAGAACAGAATGTCAAAGGAGTGGATCAGATCGAGCTTCAATCCAACGACAGCAAAATAGACGGGTGTGAAAACAGCCAAGGATATCGACTTAACTTGAGACTTCGCGAGAGCAAAGATCTGCTCCGGCATCATTCCGACCGCAATACCAGCTAGAAACGCGCCGAAGACGATGTTTACGTTGAGAAGACTCGCCAACGCCACCATCGAGAAACAGAGAAACAGAGCGTACCGCGACGGATGATACTTGACCAGAACATCAAACCTCGACCTTATCGTATAGCGTATCAACCTCGGCAGACCCAGCAAAGCCGCGCCGAAAAACGCGATAGTTACGAGAGCAGTGTAGCCAATCAGGGACAGTGATGCGGAGGCTGAAGCCCCAATCCCCGTTGCGATGGCTAACGCCCCGAACTGGATGACATCCTCAACGGTAGCAATTGCCAGTACTATCTTGGCGAATCGCGTGTTCATGATCTTCAGATCAATGAAGATTTTAGAGATCACTGGGATCGATGTGACCGAGACACCAATGCCAACTATGATCGCCAAAGAAAGTGAGTTCCCGTTTGGCCCAGTGTAAGGAGCGAAATTGTAGACGTAGGGAACGAGCATTCCGATAATGAACGGAACAAAGGTGGCACCGATCAAGAACGAAGTGGCGATCTTGCGATCTTCCTCCGAAAACGACCTCTGTATCTCGAATCCAGATATGAACATCAGAAGAACCAGCCCAAAGTAGGAGATTAGAGAGATCAGCGCGCCTTCCGAGGGAAACGCGCCGAATATCCAGGTCTCAGCACCCGGGGCAGCGTAGCCGAGAAAGGTTGGGCCGAGAACTAGTCCGCCGAAGATCTCTCCGATCACTCGGGGAAGCTTGGCTTCATAGAACAGGAAGCCGAAAGAGTGTGCTGTGAACAGTAGTAGGACCATTGCGAAGAAAAATCTGGTCAGTTCTAGACTGGAGAGCGTGATGGCGCTAGCCAGACTCATTGAATCTCGGCTCTACATCGAAAATTCTCTAGAATCTACTAGGAAGTTCACTTCTTTCAGAAAAGCTGGTGAATCCGGCGATTGTCCGTTAACCGCGAAAACCGCGTGGAGGTGAACCTTGAAGTGTACGGTCTTGGTCTCTCCGAGAAAATCCATCCGCACATCGCCGGGCTTTCCTTGGCTTGTCTTTTCGTGAACGAGTTTGAAGGTCTTGTCGCGACGAGAGAACCAATCCAAGACGGTCTGGCGGAGAATGTCAGAAGCCGAGTTGAGCCCGATTCCTTTGTGTTTTTGGCTGAATTCTTCCATCAAAGCCTTTCGAGATTCCTTTGAAACATTCTCAACATAGGTGAAGGTCTTCTGCAAGACCTCTTTGCCCTTTTGAACGTCAGTCATCCTTTGACTCCTGTTCTCAACGCCTGACCCTGGATCAACCGCGATTGGCTACATTCGTATAAGGAATTGCAAGGGTTCGACCCATCTTGCCAATGTAGGAAAACTAGTGAGGTTAGTGTACTTGTCCCCATTCGTTGCCGCAGGTGTCGCAACGGTAGAGCTTCGCCTTCCCAGTACGCTGCTCTCTAGTTGACAGTTCGATGTTCGTGGACCCGCACTTCGGACAGATAGTGTGATAGATGTTCAGTTTTAGCGTGTCAACAATGTAGCAGGACTTTGAGTGTTCGTTCCAGAACATGCACAGGTCCCGCACGCAAACGGATGCCATTAGGGGGCAGATCATCTGGTTGAACTTGCTCGTGGCAGATCGAAGGATTCGGCGAAAAGTAGGGTCCCGCATGTCAAGGAAGGGCTCTATCCTCACATCATCCGGAGGGTCCTGTTCTCGTTCTGCTTCGCTCTCGGACCCTTCTTCGGCCATTGACCTACCGTCCTCCTAACGTCTGTTCTCGCTATGGAGAGGTCGCTTAGCTAAGCATGCTGTCCCTTTCAAAACCTGCAACCAGTCACAGCGATGCCGCGCTGGGTCACATTTCCTCATCTTGGAACAGCGAGGATTACAAGAATGAGCGCGGTAGTTCTTTTATTGCGGGCTGAACAATCACTCTCTCTGAGAAGGATTTCTCGTCATGCGTGTTCGCCTCGTTGGCTACGAGCCTGACCTCGAAAGGGTCTGCGCCGCAGCCATGCGATCATGCTACTCTCCCCACCCGGGCTATGAACTGTTCACGCACACCTCACAAGACAAGGTTTTGGATGGAGAAAAAATCTTCGACCAGGAACGAATAGGTGGGTTGTTGAAACGTGCCCTTGAGCTGGGACATTACGACATTCTTGAACACAACAGCATCACCTGGCTAGCAGAGGCTGATGAGAAAGAGATCCTTTTCCTCATGGAATCATCCAAGTTCTTCGAGACAAGTCAGATCGACGAACGGCGATGGCTTATCACGACAAACCTACGAGTACTGGTTGAGCTCGCTCGCAGCGCCAACCATCTACCCTTGACAAAGGAACTTGTCGCAACCCTGAATGAGGCAGCTCCCATAATCGCCTCGGCCCTAGCGATGCCTGCCGCGAGAGGATAGGATGCGAAATGGCTAGCAAAGCGATCCTGTTCAGCTACACCAACTATCCTCAGCTAACTGCAAACTTGCAAGAAGCTGGCGTGAAGATGGGAAAAGACGGTTTGCTCCGACATGGAAGCTTCACTTTCGACCTGCAGGGAATAAGCAGAGCAGCAAGCCACCAGATCGTTAGACACAGAATAGCATCCTTCTCTCAACAGAGCCAACGGTATGTGCGAGTCACGCGAAGCTATGGCTATCTAAAGCCGCCCGGGATCCCCGAAGATCTCAAGGTCCCAGTTGAGATTCAAGGGCACAAGCTAGAGCTGAACTTTACAGACGTGATGGACTTGACTCGTCAAGCGGAAGAAGGTTTGGCCTCGAAGGGAATTAAGGCAGAGGACGCCAGATATCTCAGGCCGAATGCGGCAACCACGAACATAGTCATGAGTATGAGCCCACGCCAGCTCATCCATTTCTTCAACCTCCGGTGTGCTCCGGACGCTCAGTGGGAGATTCGGGATCTTGCATGGTCGATGTACGCCGGGGTCCGACTTGCAGCCCCTCTGGTCTTTGGGCCTCTGCCCGCGGCTTCTGAGAGTGACTACGTCAAGAAACGCGTCGCAATCGTCGACGACTTGGTTCGAAAAGGAGAAGATGGATTCTCTAGGACGCCGCCCGGAGAGCTATTCCAATTACTGCTTCAGCCCACTTTAGAACTGGTCCATCCGGTCGAGACTTTTGTCACACATTACTAGAACAGACTTTGTCTGGAACCTAGCTGGGCACCGGGGTCTTGGGCACTATGTGTTTAGCCCAAATCTTCTTCTCACTCGCCAGGAACCTAACTCCAAAAGTCAGGAGAATGGCCACAAGGTTAGATGAAAGGTAAGAGATTCCTAGGGCGCTTGTGAGGCCCCAGAGCAGCGGGATTCTTACGAGCAGATCGGATGAGGAAACTGCGTTGAAGAGTAGGGCCTTTCGGACCAGCCCCCCGGCGGTTTCTCTTGATCGGAATACGAGAAAGTTGTTCAGCGCGAAGTTGACGAATACAGCTGCTTGACTGCTGAGGATCGCACTGAACAGAAAATAGATGCCGTAGAGACCGGTTAACACAAACAGAACGTACTGGTTGAGGAATATTCCTAATCCGCCTACGAAACCGAATTTGAGCAGTATCCAGGCTATCGAGCCTCCGGTCTTTGGATGCTTAGGGGTTGGGGGCGGGTACATCCCGAACCCCGAGGAAAAGCGTGGATCTCTGATCGCGGCTGCGTAGAGAGACCCTTGGTAGTACTGCCGCCGGGCTAAGACTTCGTTGAGGGGGTTGATGGGTCGGATCTCTGAACTCAAACGCTATCGGTCAATTCTAGCTAGACGCATTCCGCGTGATATAACCGATACCCTTTCAGTCGATCTTCATGAGCAGAATCGCGTGGAAGACGAAATATTCTTCTCTCTTAGATTCAGATACGAATTGACAGTGAAGCTAAAGTTCAGATGATGCGGTGATCATGGGCATGACACGAAGTTGTTGTCCCGGCTCCACGAGTTCTTCGAATTCTCGTCTTGCCTTATCCATCTTCGGATAGATGACCTCTCGGAACCCTGTGACTGCGAATTCGTTCGGCCTGTATGGGTCGTTGATAACTCTCAACGCTCTGAGCGCCAGATCGTAGTTTGAAGATGCCGTCTTGAGGTAGAATCCTATGACGTCGTCTTTGTACCAGTCGCGGAAGGCACGTTCTTTCTTGTGCCATCCCCAGCTGTCGAGGATGGTTCTGGTCCATTTCATATGTTTGAAGATTCTCATCAACCAGTTGTGAGCGAGCCACTGCGGCAGGTCGAACCTTACTTGTTTACCGAAAACCTCGAATTCTGGCCGGTTGATATGTTCGTATGTTATCTTGTCACCGTTCTCGTCGTCAATGTTGTACCGTATCTTGTCCCGGTCCAGTTTCTCACCATCAGTCAATAGGTGGGGGGTGTAGATCTCGTCTTTGATCGCCATTACCTTGTGCAAGTCCAGCAACGCTGTTCTAGTCGCCGCGTAGCCCTTTTCCTCCCTATCGTTTCTGAACACCTCCAGGACCTTGTCCACGTATTTCTCGGCGTAGGGAAGGTCGCCCCACATTATCAGGTCGTAGACTCTTCTCGCAATGGCTCTGTTGGTATCTTCGTCGAGGTTTATGGTGGCAACGGTGCTCAATACCAGTCGTCTGTATTCGTCTGCGATCTTTTTTCCTCGCCAGAACATCCAGTAGGAGTGCGAGATCTGCTTGGCTTTCATGTCGAGAATTGACTGGTAGCTCTCCTTCGCCCCGAATAATGTGAGAATCTTCTCATCAGCTACGATGTTCTTGAAGTCGAGAAGCTGCGGCTCTACGACCATTTTCCGGCCCAGGCGAAACGCCTCCATGTTCCTGGTTCTTTGGCTAGCGGGGACTGTTTCCATTATGGCGTCGACGAGATTCTGTTCGCTTACAGGTATGAGGCCTTTCTGGAAGGCTGAGCCGAGAAGAATAATGTTGGTGAAGAGCTTACTTCCGAAATACAGCTCGGAGATCTCGCTGAGCCTTCCACCGAAGTATTCGTCCGAGTTTGTGTGTCTTCGAATATTCTCTTCCGCGTCCGGAGGATAATTCATCATTCCAGCCAGCATCGGAATTGTCGGGACGACCGTTGTATTGACTACAGCTGTTGTGCGGGTTTGGCTGGCGTATACGAGGCTTCTCTCTGCCTCGAGCATATCGACCCCCATCAAGAGATCAGCCTTTCCGTTTGGGACAATTGTTGAGATCTTGCTTTTCCCATTGGAGTAGAGGACGTGTGCGGAGACTGCTCCGTTTCTGATTGCGAGTCCTTTCTTATCGTTAAATCGGACGTGGTATCCTTCCTTGGTGCCGGCTCGAGCGAGAACCGAGGACATTACTCCCACGCCCATTCCGCCGACGCCGCTGATGAAGATCTTCCAGGTGTCGTTGAAACGGTGTGGGGTAGCCGGGGGGATGTTGTCGAGCGATATCTTCTTGACCCTTGATTTCGGCGGTTTGTTTCTTGTGACTATTACCTTCTCGAAGGATGGACATGCCATGACCTTCGTACAGTACGTGTCGGAAACGCAGATCGACTGGTCAATCCCAATCTTCTCGCCATAGTCCGTGTTGATTATTGTTAGTCCCGGGCAGCCAGTGTTCTTTGTGCATTCACGGCAGTTCTCGCAGACTTCTTGTGATATGTTGACGAATGTTTCCTTCTTGACGAAACCCTGTCTCTCGATTATCCTGTTTCTCTCTGATCGTTTTCTCTTGTGAAACGTGATGCCGCACTCTTTGTCGGCTATGACCACTTTTACGCCTGGCTTTTCGAAGACCTTGTCCAGTTCCTTCATGTATTTCTCCCTGTTGGAGGGAGGCATCTTCTTCACGTAGATCTGTCCCTGGCCCATCGCACGGACAATACTCTCAATGTCCTGGGGGGTTGTCTTGTCGCCCATCAGGTTGTGCCCCGTCTCCGGCGTCGGCTGATGGCCTGTCATTGCCGTGTTCTTGTTGTCGAGTATGAGGTAGAGGATGTCTTGTCCTTCTTTGATCGAGTTCGATATGGCGGTCATTCCTCTCCAGAAAAATGTCGAGTCTCCCATCAGAGCGTACTGTTTGTTTGTTACGAACGGGTCCATTCCGCTTCCTGCGGCGCCCCCCAGTGACATCGCCGTCAGATTGTGCATTTCCCCGAAAGGCGGTAGGAATGACATTGAGTAGCATCCAATGTCGCCGTGCGCAAAGATGTCCTTGTGCTCAGGTGTGTCCCTTAGCGAGTGAACGGCACTGAGGGTTTCTCTGTGAGGGCAGCCGGCGCAGAATCCTGGGGATCGGGGTGGGACGAGGAGGCCGTAGGCTTTGATCTCTGCCAAGAGATCAAGCTCGCTGTGAATTTTCTTCTGGTCAATCTTAGCCGCAGGATCGCCAAGCTCTAGGAGAAGGCCTCCGACTTTCTCTATAACAGTCGATGGCGTAATCCCGCTCTCCTCAGGGAATCCGTCGCCTTGAGGGAAAAACTTCCCCCAGACCCTCGGCATGCTCGAGATCTTTCCATCTTGCACCAAGTCATCCAGTATTGTTTTGACCTGGTTTTCTATCGCAGGGCTCTTCTCTTCGACAACAATAATATTCTCGACTTTCTTGGAGAACTCGCCGACGATTTCAGGCTCAAGAGGATACGTTACTGCAGGTTTCAGAATCGGAAACTGCTCGTCTAATCCTAGTTCCCAGAGAGCCTGTTCCAGATAGCTGTAGGATATCCCTGCTGCGATGAAGCCGATCCTGTGCTTTCGGCCATCATCGTATAGAATCTTGTCGAGCTTGTGGTCTCTGACATATTCATGCACCTTCGGGAATCTTTCTCTAACAATTTCCTTCTCCAAGTCCCAAGTGTTAGGCGGTATGCTGACTCTTCGTTTGATGTCAACTTTTGAAATATCGAGGGTAATCGGATTCTTGAAGGTAATCTCTGAGGGCTGGTTTTCCGAAAGAACGACGCTACCTCCACCTTCGGCCAGATAAGTCGTAATGAGATAGCCGACCACTAGATTTGAATATTGGGAGAGTCGGAGTCCTTCTCCAATCCAGTCCTTGACCTCTTGGGGAGTGCTAGGCTCAATGATCGCCATCTTGAGATGCTCCATGAGCTGGCGGCTATCACCCGCAACCTGAGTACTGGAAGCATGTGGATCGTCTCCGCAGACAACGAGGGCACCACCTCTCTTCCCACTCAGGCCAAGCTTGTCAGCATAGTTGATGATGTTGATAGGGTCCGCAGCAACGTTGAGGCCAACACTCTTCATCACAGCAACCGCGTTAACCCCGACGTCGAGTGCGCCGTTGAGCGCGGCAGCGCCTTGGGACTCGTCGTTCGTCATCTCTGCCCATAATCCGCATTCTCTGAGAATCTCTGCGTTCTCTTCTAGAATCGTGAAAACTTCTGCGACTGGCGAGCCGGGGTAGCCTGCCATCAAGCCGACTTTGCTCTCAAGCGCTCCCTTTACTATCAGCTCGTTTCCGTTGAAAGCGTTGATACCGGACCCTTGGACAAAGCGTCTGTCCGACATTACATCACGTGGGTATCCGTATAGTATCTTCTAGTCGGGCTGTAGATAAGCCCGTTGTTCAGTTCGTGGACAAATGACCCAACAATTGTTCGCACGATCCGAACTCAACACTAAGAACGTCTACGACCATAGATAGCCCGTTCTTAGCTCAATGCTCCTTTTGCCTACTCCAGGCGGGCAAAGTGAGTAGATCGATTGGGAAAAACCCTACAAACTACCCGTGCTTGTGTTGAATTCTTGTCTGGAAGAGGATTCCTGTGTTGAGAGCTCTCGTTCTTCTCGTCGTCCTCTTTGTCTTAATCACTGGCTTTCTCTCAGTATCCCCTGTTCATGCGGCTTCCAGTGCGGAGATTCCAACCGAGGGGGGCACATGGACGAGTTCGACCATCACCATTTTGATTGTCCCCCAAGTTAGCGCGCCTTGGTTCAAGTCCTCATACACCTTTGATGCTAACCACGCTGTCAGTCGTTGGTCCCAGTCTATCAGGGCCTATACAGACATTTACGGTTCGAACTATCTACGCGACCTGAGCTTCGTTACCTGCGTTTCTGGTGTGAATGATACCTTGTGCGGCAGTCCAGATATTCAAGTCCGATTCATCGAGTCGTTTGGGTCCCAATCATCAGGGTTAGGCCTTACCAGGTATGGGGTTCAAAACTCGGTATTTCAAGCCCCAACGATCACGACGCTAGCAGCCTATGACCCAAGCAACACAACCCAGCTATCAGACACTGACATGGTTAACATTGCAAGCCATGAGTTTGGTCATTCCCTAGGCCTTGCTCACGCGATCGCATCCCTAACGGATGACGGGACCTTCGAGCTAATGTTCCTATCATACGGACAAGCGGTTGGCAACCCTAGAAATACGCTTGAGGCGCCGTCAACCCTAGACCTGTATGCCTTGTCGTATATCTATGATTGGCTGGCAACATCTTCGACGCTAAACGGCTCGGGACATCCAAGGACTGATCTAGCACTGCCGTCGGGAGCAAGCTACTCATCCGTGTATCCCTATCCAGAACAGATACAGATGCTGCAAAACTCGATCAGCCAATTGAAGCTAGAGATCATAATCTTGGCGATTGTCGCCGCTCTTCTGCTGGCACTAGTCTTGGCGCTCGTAATCCTCTTGTCGCGGAAGAAGCCGGTTCAAGCCCAGACCTACCCTTGGCAGATTGCCGGGCCTCCTGCACCGACAGGGGCGTTTGTCTCGGGACAGGTTGAGTTGTCAGGCTAGCATATTCAGGACGTCCGATCCCCGATTACCTAGACCTTCTAATGGAACTGGCCCCAGTCTTAATCTGGCCCTGAGCCTAGAGCAATGATATGGAATTTGACAAATTCTCCATAGCGTTGTTGGTGTTGCGTCCGGACCGTCCGCTTCTTGATCATGAAGCGGAGGCCGCGCTACAAGATGCTCACATGGCACACCTCGCTGATCTTCACGAAGCAGGCTATTTGCTCGCGGCAGGTCCACTTCTTGGAGGATCGGATGAGGCTTTTCGCGGGCTGACCATCTTGAACGTTGAGCCTGAAAAGGCTCGGTTGTTGAAAGAGCAGGATCCTGCGGTGCGGGCGGGGCGTTTCTCTGTTAAGGTTTTACCCTGGATGGTGCCACGCGGTGCGATGCGCTTTTCTCGCACCCGGTTCCCTCGTTCCATCGCTGAAGCGTCAGGTGAATGATGCGTCGAGCCTTCTGGCTTTACCGGTTTGTGCTATCTTCCGGGCGGGTCCCTGCTCGGAGTCTCGTGTAGCCCACGGTCGCCACTATCCCGCCTAGGAACCCGAATACTGCGAGGAGGGCGAAGTCGAAGACACCGGCTTCGAAGATTCCTCCCTGTTGTATTGTCCCTGAAATGTATGGCACCAGCGGAGTGGCGATGGTCATTACTCCGAGGGCTACTGCTCCAATGGTCGCGAGTCGCGGGTAGCGCTTTGACAGTCCGATTCCAAGCATCAGGAAGGCCGCGAGCCAGCATGCCAAGATAATGGAGGCCAGTGACAGGTCTGCGAGAAGCTGCGCACGTTCCTGCCAGTACTCTTTGAACTGCAAGAATGGTTGAAATCCGGTGGAAGGAGTCAAGGCAACACCTTGATCGTGGTATGACTTTGGTATGAAAGCATAGCTACTGCAGTTGTACGACCCTTCGTTCAGCGCCTCGTTTGGAGGCAGCACGCAAGACGATGACAGCACCAAGGATCGGGGGAAGGAATAGCGTGATCATCTCTCCCAATCCTAAGACAGTGAGGATTACTGTTCCGGGCCCCGCAATGCTGACCGACTGAAGAGACGGTGGTGCAGAGGGGATTGTGATCCGGATTTTATAAGTACCTGGGACGAGCTGCCTCAGAGCGACTCTGCCCGAGGAGTCTGTGTTTCCGACTAAGGTCGTGGAGTCAGGAAGGATCGCCTCTGTTACCGCGCCTGCAACGGGTAATGTATAGAGCGCCCCGAGGACTTGGACTTCGGCCGAGAACACGTTTCCCTGAATTGCGAGGCTCGTCGTTTTGGGAGTCGAGAAATGGATCCCCTGCGGGGCTACGTTCATCGTATGCAGGATTAGACTATCTATCGTCCAGTTGTCAGAGGTTGAGGGTGGAATAAGCTGGTTCGTGTACTGGGTGTAGAATGCCCAGTTTCCCGAGTCCTTGAGGCCGATCCAATCCGGCGCAAAGGACCGCTGGTCCCTATCTGTGAACGAGAAATTGATCTTGTCATAGTGCAACGAGGGGACGGGCCAGAGAGTCGCGCCTGGGTTAGGTTGCACAGGTGCTGGCTGAGGGATTCCGCTTCCCGCGAGAAAGTCGTTGTCTTTCCCTTCGACCTCCCAGACTCCGTAGGGATTCTTTGGTGTGAATTGGGTGACGATTGTGCCTTCGGCGTAGTAGATGAAGGTCTTCGCTGAGTGTACGGGTTGCCATCCGTCGGATAATTGGACAGCGAGGTTCTTGAACTCTGCGGGTCCGAGGATGCCCTGGTTGGTGGGTGCTCCGGCAACTTCGGCCGTTGGCGTGGGTGCGTTTGCTCCTGAGTCTCTGGCGCCAGTGTCAAGGGGTGGGCTGAGCTGTTGATTGTCCATGTAGATCGTCCAGAAGCCGTTGCCGGTGTGCAGCATGGAATAGGTGTGCCATGAGCCGATCGGTCCGGCTGAACCTGGTGCGCCGAATATCGTCGGGTAGAACGCTATGACGGGAAAGAACTCGTAAAACCAAGCGCAGCAGTATGGTCTATTGTTGTTGTCGAGAGTGGTTAGATAGCCTACCTGGATGAAGGCACCGTTGGAAAGTAGGGCGCCTACCCAGTAGGAATGATCTCCCTCGCTGACCTTGTCGTAGACGGTCCTGATAGTTATGTTGACCCCCGTGTAGTGGTAGCTTGAATTGTCGCCGATGGCACCTGCTTGGAACCAGTATGGGTCACCCGGTGTGTTTGGGCGCTGGTTTGTTGGACGTTGGGGGACTAGTCTTGGAGCGCGATTCGTGTCTGCTGGAAACGCCGTGGCCTTCACCGTGGGGATCACGCCGGTCTGCAATGAGAGCAGTGTGAGTGCGCAGACGGCGAAACTGAAGAGACGCATTTTCTCGCGTTGCTTTCTCGTTCTCAAATCAAACGCTACTGCCCCCTTTTGCTGGAGCCTTTGATTAGCCTTGCCCGCGGCCTATTGTGAGTAAGCGAGTTGGCAGGCGTCTTTTCGTAAGTCTACGACGGGATCATAATTACCGTGCCACAATCTTGTGCGGACCTCCACTGTCATCACATCCCCGAAGAATCCGCCTGCCCGCAGGCTAGGAAGCCAATTTACGAGGAAGACTTGTGATCGCAGTGGCGTCTTCGCCTTGTGATTCTCCTTTTGTTTCTCCTTTGAAAAGTGCGCAGGCACGCTTGCCATCGTAGCCTTCAGTGTGGATTCGTCGGTCGCCTGCGTAGATGAAATTCGCATTCTCTCGAGGTCATCCGCCACGAACACCACCTTTATGTTGAGCCTGTTTTCGACGAAGTGGAGTTTCGTTCGCAGATTGTGAATTGCCTCGACAGCATCAGTCCCGCCGGCCGCATCGATGTTCTTCATGATGATATTATTCAAGGGAGGCTCTGTCATCTTGACCGCCAGGCTCGTTTCCTTGCACATTAATTACTTCGACTGCAGGAAAAGCGGCGCGTCTTTGACAAGCCTTGGCAAAAGACTGTTCCTCAATCTTTCCAGGGGACATCCTCTGAACAAATCTATCATAGTCTCACGGCTCGAAAGCTGTTCCACGGAGCCCGAGCGCCTACGACGGTCTCCTCCTAGCAAATCGCCTGTTATCATCCCTGATTCAAGATCTGAACATGCACATCCAGAACAGGCGATAATCCACGCTGTAAACCCAGATAATCCTCAGCCGATCCAAGCCTAGACCATGCCCTGATCCACAAAACTCGCCTGGAATCACTAGGAGACAGCGAACGTTCTAGAAAAAAGGGAGGTCTTAGCGACTCGACCTCGCGACGCAAGAGTGGTTGACAGGAGACTTCTGATTCACGAAATCGCCCATTATCCACCCTGATCTCGAATCTGGGACGCCTCCAGACTCTCGCCCGAGAATCGTTCGGGAACAGGCGAAGAAATCCCGACTTTTCGCCCCGCCTTCCAAGCACAGACCATGCCCTGAATCGTGAGACAAGCCCAAAATCAATACCAGGCAGGAAATCTTTTCTGTAAAAAAGGGGGGTATGTTTCAAGCATCCCACAACGCAAGAGCGGTTTCTCCCGATCCGTTTTTGGGGGCGGTGTCCCGGCTGTAACCCACCTTCTGTTTTAAGCAGCATCTGTCTAATCGGGGAACCCGCGCCTCCAGCGGAGGATCATAGGCGTCTACTGCCCCTTTCACACCGCTGCAGGGA